>Ga0247757_10000801_pt1 | contig 24141 bp, 33 predicted proteins | sample UWRJL126311R4_FD_180929 | JGI IMG/M metagenome (GOLD analysis project Ga0247757, IMG submission 180929) | Plant litter microbial communities from Arlington Agricultural Research Station in Wisconsin, United States - UWRJ-L126-311R-4 | ecosystem: Environmental > Terrestrial > Plant litter >...
AAAAAAAAAAAAACTCCCTCCCTCCTTGGCTAAAACCAATGCTGTGCCCGCTGTTTGTGCCTGAGATGAGAGCGATGAATACACTATTTCAAAGCTGTACAATGTACATGATAGGAGAAGGCAAATGCTATGGCTGCTATGGTCAAAATTGACAAAGGGCACCTTACTCGCTTAGAGATTCCCATAACTGAAGCAACATTGGCGTGGTTGATTTTGTTGTTTCAAGCCATGTACCTGGGCATAACTTGCTATAATGACCATTTTGGTAACTGTTGCCCAACAAATACCTCTTGCAAGGAACTTACTAAACAACCATCAAACTCATATGATACGTTCATGACAGGGAGATGTTAAATTCCCAGTTGCCTAAGACCAAATTGGTATCAAATGGAGTAATGGTGGTAACATGGTAAATGTCCATACCTTGCTTTAGATTCTCCGCCGTGTCGTTCAGAAGAATGATGCGGCGTTTGTTGCAATAGGATGTCTTGTCCATCATGTCGACCTTGAGGCCTTGAAGTTGGTCGATTGGTTTCTCGAACATCTCGCTCAGATTTTCTACTGCCATTTCCAAATCCTTCTGATTGTCCTCGAATATTTCGGTGAGGTTGTTCCGGGCGAGATAGTAGGCGAATGCATAAGTCCACTTAAGAGTCTGTCGACATTGCTGCAAAGCCTGCGAAGCTGTCTCGAGGAATTGCACTTCGATCCATGACATACCCGTGCTGTTCTGTAACTGCTGCATTTTCTTCTCTGTCTTGAGGTAGATGTCCTTGTCAAGTTTAGCAGACTGTTCATGATTGGCATATCGGTTGTAGTAATGAAGGTAACGTTCTAGAGATTGCCTAGATTTGGCCTGAGCATCTCGGGCGTCCGAACCACTCTTCTCCTCGAAGCGGTTGCAATTGTACCAGCTGGTACCGTGCTCCGACCATACACCCATGCACATCCAGCAGAACTCATGGCGGCATTTGCGGCATGTCATATGATTGCAGCCGCCATTCTTTTCTATCGTGGAGTGGCATTTGGGGCATTCCTTTGTATTTGCTGATATCCAGTTAGCCGTCTCTGAATCATCTTCGCACTTCTTCAACCACTTCTTGACTAATGCGCAGGGTGCAGGTTGGTGATCGTTGAGCGAACAGCCAAAGCAAAAGTAGTGGCTGCATTGGCAGTGCACTGTAGGAACAATTCGCAAAAGATCCTTATCTTTTATTCCACACTCCACGGCGTAGACACAGTTGGGGGCGGGGCACCATCGGAGGTTCTCCTTGTCGTCAACGTAGGTTCGTGTGAGAAGCTCCTGGTATCTATCATGGTCAGCTTGGTCATGTGGCGCGGATGTCATCATCATACCTATCCCGAAGATCTTCAGTCACCAACAAATCTAATGACTTTGAGTCCACGATTCTGTTGCAGCCATCTCCCGGGCACCTGATTCTAGCCGCTTCACCCTCGTCCTTGATCTTGGTGTACAAGTACTGCCGATAGCAATCTACACAGAACCGATGCCCGCACCTCATTGCAAACGTGTCCAACTTGGGATCGTCTTCGCAACAAATGTCGCAAGCAAAGTCCTTCACATGGGTGATCTGCGGAGGGTTGGTGGCCGCGGAGTCGCCCAGGCCCGCGTTCTCGAGAATCTCCTCTTGCTTCTCCATGTACTGGTCGATCAGGCGTTCCTTGTTCCATCGCAGGTGGCGAAGGAGGATAGCCGTGGCTTCGGGCGGTTGGCCGAGGATATTGGACACCTCGTTGATCTGCCTGTCTTGCGAGGCCTGTATCTGCTGCGGGTCAAACACACTAAAATCGACTTCGTAAGCCTGCTTGCGAGGGCCAAGGTCCTTGTCCTGTGTCTCGAAGCCCACGTCATCTTGATCTATATCGAAATCGGAATCTGTAGTGTATGTGTTAGATCTGTCCCCAGCCATGACGACGGGCTTTTCTTACCGTCTTCCATACCCAGGTCGCTGTCCTGGTCATCCATGAACTCGTCCTCGCTGAGCTGTGAGCTATTGAAACCGTCGTCGGACTCCATGGCGGGTGAGGCTGGTGTGACGGGTGTGACGGGCAAGTCGGGAGCGATGGACGTCTTCTTCTTGCAAGGCGGATCGGGGGTAGCAGGCGTGTCGACGATGTCTGCTGCCTTGCGCTTACGGGAAGCGGTGGGAGGCGTTGTGGTGTTGTAGGAGCCGATCCCGCCGCAATGACGAGACCAGCTTGATGGCAAGGGTGCAAGCGAGCAGAAGAGGGCGAAGGCGAGGGCGGGCAGCGGACTGCGGCACGCGGACAGTGGCTGGCACCTGGGCAGCTGCAGGCAGCAGAGCTAGATGTGGAGATACTGGTCAGCGAGGGGGTCCAAAGAGATTGCAAGGCGCAGGCACAGTCACAAAATGGACTGGACAGGCACAGCGCAAGAAGAGCGGGCAGGTTAGGTGGGTTGACGACTGGGCTTGGGGGTTGACGGTCGAGACAGGCCAAGTCGGCGGGACGCGGGCGCTGCGCTGGAACTGCGGCACTGCCGAGCTTGCCCCGATGCAGGGCCCTCGCCGCCACTTCGCGCGCTTTGCTCGTGTTCACACACGCTCTCTTGATGTTGATATTGTATGCATATCAACTGATGGCATTGCTGATGCTATGCTTGCTCAGACCTGCCTAATATAAACGTGCGGAGTCACTATTGCATGTATGACACTGGGCCCTGTGCTAACCGCCTTCGCCTTGGCCAATCCTATGCACCGTCCATGTCTACATTGACAGCACACCATCAGTATGTATGGGTATATGGTATACGGGCGCCCACGTGATGCATCTACTCATCGTCCTCGTCCTCTTCCTCGTCCTCATCGCTCTCGTCGCTATCATCCGAGTCTGCGTTCAAATAGTCAATCAGCTGCTGTGTCTTCGCCCTGACCTGCTGCATCTCCGCGCCCTCCGATGACTTTGGATCCTCCCACCACTGCAAAACCCCATCGTCTTCTATGCTATCCAGTTCTACCAGCTTCGTCGCTGCGCTCAGCAGGATGGAATCGCCACTCTCGCGGTGTGCTACATCTGCCTGTAGCAACAGCATAAAGTCCACCTGATCGTCTTTTTTCGACTTGTCCTTGTCGAATATGGAGCGATCGACCTGGAAAGTAGACTCATTGTCAGCTCGTGTATCAAACGCCTACCATCACTGCCACGCATGCACTTACCAGGTCCTTGTGCTGTGTAAACACCTGCGCCACCGCATCCCGAACACCTGTGCCTGCTTTGACCAGCTGGATGATGCGTTTTACGAAGGCCACGACAACCGCGCGTCTGACTTGGTGATCCGAGGCATTGGTACTCATGCGCAATGCCGTCAGTTCTAATTGGATATTCGCCGATTCGTGCCCCTCGACAAGAGAGTCGTATATGCTAGCCGATGCATCATGGTCAAAGTTGGCCGCATGTTGGCTATCTTGAGAGCCCACAGAAACAAAGCTGCCTGTTGTTGAGTGGTTGTGTCGGAGTTCGAAGCCGTCTTCGTCGGACTCCGAGTTAAGCGTAGAGATCGACTCTAGCGATACATTGGAAAGTTTGTACACTACCCAAGTCAGCCAAAACGCGCAAAAAGGGGACGGGTTTGGGGCGCCGATGAGCCCAGACTCGCATGAGGCATTATAAAATAATTTTCCCATGCTGTTGGAGGATCGGACAGGGGAACTTACTCGGACCTGCAGTGATGAGACCGTCAATGATTTCGTCCTCGTCTTCTCCTTCGGAGTCTTGGTATTCAAACCCATCTCCGCCCTCCCCAACAATGGTAACGTCCGTGCCTGCCTCAGTGCGAGTGCCTTCTGAGTTATTCTTCGTCTTGATGATTCTGTGCTCACCGCGAATGGTTACATCATCACTAATTCTGACTCTGTACGAGATGAGTGCGCCGGATTTGATGGTGCACCTCTTGCCCACCGAAGCCTCTTCCGCAATGATGCACTTTTCAATTGTGGACCCGTCTCCGATACTTGCATAGTCCCATATGTATGCGCCGTCAATTTTGACACCTTTTCCAATGATGCAATGCCGACCGATAATGCTGTTTTTGATGACACTCCCGTCTCCGATGCTAGTGCCGTATCCTATTACCGTTTTAGGGAGGATAACACAGTCTCGCGCCAAGACGATGCCTTCTTCCTTGTATATGTTGCCTTTTTGTAATCGATAGGACTGACCTTTCACATACTTGCTTTCTGGAACAAGATTGCTGTCTGGGCACAAAGGATATGCCCATCTTGACACAATGTCTCTGCTCACAGAGTCGTACGCGTGCAAGTTCCTGACACGCGCCGCATAGTGATCCGAGACGATGTGTGTGTGAATAGTCTTACCGTTTAGCTCGTAGTCCTTCAACACGCTATGAAGAAAACCCTTCCTGGGCGCTTGAAAATCGAAGTTATCGCTCCATAGCGCTAGGACGTCTGGCGTGCAAATGTCGATGCCGCAGTCAATCAGGTCTTGCCGGACATCAATCTCCTGATGACTGGAGAGCAGCTCTGGGTCGATGGACAAAAAGTGTGTCCCGTCCTTATTCGGCATCTGCTCGAAGTGAAGACACCTATCCTTTGTGGGATCGACAACGAAGACGGGGCGCGTTCCTTGTGCCTTGGTCCTGTGGTTTGTGCCCGCCTCGCGAAGGACCATGGTCATGATGGCATTTTTGTCCTTTAGACGCCGTGCTCGATGAGCAGCAAGCGCCGACTCCAGAGGTAAATTGCTAACCACGTCACCATACACCATGAGGAAATCGCCCACCAGTAGCCCCCGCGTATCCAAGTCCCTCATCGCGTCGCCAATCGAATGCGAGGTCGACTGGATAAGCTCCAGCTTGGAGAAGGGTGAGGACCGCGACGACCATTTCGACCTCTTCACGTATTCCTCGACGAGCTCCCTGTGTGCGCCGCAGTATACGAATATCTCCTCGACGCCGGCGTTGGCCAGAAACTCGAACGTGTACTCGATGAGCGGGGTATTCGCGAGGGGCAGCAAACACTAGCACGGTCAACGCTTTGCCAGCAAGAAAAAGGCAGGAAAGACTGACCCGCGGTCGTTCAAGTGTAAATGGGCTGAAGCGCGTCTCGAACGGATCTGCAAGTATCTTGAGAAACTCAGCAATGGTCTGCGCGAGCGTACATAGGCAAGAAGTCTTACCACTGCCTGCAGCGGCTCATCACGCTCCTCCTCCCCACTCTTAGCCTTGTCAGGCTGGCCCTTCTTGCCTTTGGGCGGCATGTTGTGTGGTCGCAAATGTGTGTTTTGGTGAGGCTGTTACAGCGTTCTTTGGTGGCATGTACCTTTGTGGGTCGAATGGCGATGACTCAGGCGCGCCTACCACGACGAACACCACTCAAGCCCGCAGCCGCACCGCCCACCACTGTGCGTCACAAAGGCAGGAATTAAGGTTAAAGTGGGGCTTGTGTTAGAGCTTGCAGGCATGCCGCCTGGTCCTTGCGCGGACCATTGTGCGAAAGGTTTCCTGGCTCTCAGGTGTGGCCATCGAGGTCTAGAACTGGCCCCTGGACCACCACCTGAAATGCTTGTTGCAACGACAGTTCATGGGCCTGGGATGGGCCATCCAATGGAAAATGGTAGGTTGGATTCGCTCGTAAACTACTCTTCATTAGAGTAACTGTATTGCTATTCAATTGAAGTAGGATATGCTATCTATTTCCCTCTTATGGGACAAGGGCAATGGAGGCTGGCATCAACACCCGTTTTGGAAGCCTCTAAAGCCCTGTAATTCAGATTCTGTAACATTCTTGAAGACCTTCCGAATAGAGGGTCAGTCGTGTACGACTCAGTGTAGATGCTATGACACATCGATTCTCGGGTTTTTCAACTTCTCCCAAACCTGGCTCAAAAATATGGGTTCAGGCCTGACCTTACATATCCTGCAGGAACTTCAGCCTCCGCAGTGATGGTGAGTGGTTCGCTGAGGGCAAAAGCCCCTCGCTGACCAAGCTTTCACAGAGATAACGTCACACTTTCAAAGACTGAGTGCCACATGTGAATGTATAAACATTGGGCAACACCGCCGTGAGTATATGTCTACGGCTCCTACTATGACTCAAGTTGCACAAGATAAAAGTAAGATTACAAGTCCACGAGTACCATGCGCTACGCATACGCGGTAACCTCCCGGTTGCTGACGATTTCAGCGCGAACCTGGCCTAGCGTTGCCTGACGCGTTCCCAAGTTGCCATTTCAGGTGCAACTATAGTATGTCCTATTTGCTTTTTCTATGGTTCCGTATGGGGTATCTTCTATCTTTCCACCAAGCCTATTGTCCGTCGAATAGAAATGATCCTGTTCAAAAAAAAATTGGAAGCGGAAGCGGAATCGGCACCGGCATCTTGAAGAGCCTTGGTATCCTGCGCCAAACACCGTCTAGTTTCCCTATGCTGTCAATTTCGTTGGAGACCATTTCAAGCCTTCATCCAACCGGTGTACCAACCATCACCCAACGGCGAAAGCATGTGATGCTGCGTCATGTTGGTGTCTGCTGTGTCCCGCCGGCGGGCAACGTTCAACGAGGTCGTTGCATGGGATTCATAGGCTGAGGCTGTAATGGAGGGTTTCCGTACATCTGCTGTCGCTTCGCTGGATTGTTCATGCTGTCTCCTCCGGTGATGTCCGATATCTGCCTCCTATGCCCAGAATGCTGTGCCGCCTGACCAGGCATAGGCATTTGCGGCGAAGTATTGTATGCCATGTTTCCTGGCATCTGGTTCACACCATAGGCGCCAGGGTTAGCATGCACAGCTTGCATGTATTCATCCGTCACACCACTGCCCACAGGAGAGACGCCAGGGATTTGGTTGGGGGAATTCCAGCTGGCTGTTGCTGGAGATTTCGCTGGAGATTCCTCCTCCTTCAGCACTTGACGAGTCGTAGCTAAAGGCTGAGGAGCTACCATGCCATCCATATGCGAAATTGGCTTCTTCAGATGAGCGAGATGTTTCTCTAACATCTGTAATAAGCCTTCTTTGGTGAAAGGCTTGGGTAGGACATCATTCATGCCTGCATCTGTCAGCCAAATTGACACACCGAGACCGGAATATTCTTACCATGCTGGAAATACATAGAGATGTCATCGCTTCGTATGTTTGATGTCATAGCGATGATGGGCGTGTTGTCGAATTGTCGAATGAGATGGCATGCCGAGACGCCGTCAAGGTTGGGCATGATAATGTCCATTAGAACGAGATCGTACTTGGACCCAGCATTCATTTTGTTCACAGCCTCTAAGCCGTCCAGCTGCTGAATGTTAGCCATCATCTTTGGTTGCGTATCCTGGAAGATGCTTACCGCACTATCGATGGAGCAATGGAACGCATATAGAAATTTACTGCCAATACGACGACAAGTTGTATCGTCTTCGACAAGTAGGATCTGTGGAGGACGGACCCACCCGGGGTCGATTTGCTGGCTCTTCTTTCTGGTCTCCTGAAACCGCCCGTCGCTTGGCTCGGCTATCTTGGGTGGCATGCTGTAGGGAATATTGTTGATGTGTTCGCTATACATAGGATCAATACCGTTAGTCTGACCGACCGGATATACAAGATTGTCAAGATCGCCTATTCGCATCGAATTGGTAGAACTTCCAGCCGATGGTGGCCCACCAGCTCCCCGGCTGACCGGTCTTCCACCCCGTATGAAATCGGGTGGCGGGGTGGTAAGGGTTCCATTCATCCTCATCGTGATTTCATTCATGTGCTCGAGGTTTCTTGGGTTCAGCATGACATCGGCATTCGTTTCACTCAGCAGCTTTGCCGCATGCTGCAACGGGGAGGCGGGGATGTCGTCTTCAGTAGTCTGTCCCTGGGCATCGACATTGCCATTTTGGGGCTGCACACCATTTGGAGGGAATGGGTTACCGAGCCTGCTGTCACGCCGGCGTTGAGCGTCCACATTGTGTAGGAAGGTCATGACATTTTGCATCACATGCTCGTGGTTCACAACCGTCTTTTGCAGACCAATAACCTCTTGCAAGAGCATGGAATGGTGGATGCTTAGCTCGTTATATCGGCTCTCGAGGGCATGAAGTTGGGTTTGTGTGGCAATGAGTTGAGTGCTCATCATGTCCATTTGTTGCGCTGGGATGATCAACTCATCATTAGGCTGGTTGGTTTTGCGAGGTGCTGGCGCTTTCCGTCGGATGTTATCCAACGCATCTTTGTTGTTCATCTTGAAGTCCGGATGCTTGAATTCCCATGCCTGGTGCCTGTTAGCGGTGACTATCGTGACAGCGGAGCCATCCTTACCCCCGACCCGTACGGTGACTGGCCGTTCTCTTCGTTGTTGTGGCGCACTTTGTGAAAGTCGTACTTGTTGAGCTGGCGCACGAAGCTTGCGAAATTGCTGTGCTTGAAATGCTTGGGAAGGATATGCTTGGTGAATTTTTCGTTCTGGATGAAGGTTAGTTTCCCAGACATGGCATGGCTGGCAGCTCAACAACGCACCTCAAGCACTACGAAGCTGTCTCCGTCATTGCCCCAGCGCACGACGTTTTCATCCGTTGGATTCTCGAGCATCCTGTCCACGGATTAGTACCATTCGACATGTCGCACCACGGCGGCTTCGTCGCGACGCACTTGTACAACTTGCGAACCTAGGACCCCCATCAGCACTCGCTGGCGAAAGAAGAAAAATGACATCTGACATACGAAATCGCTGGAGCTGCTCGAACCCGAGCCTTGCGACTGGTTCGAGTCCATCTTCAATGACGATCCGAGAGCCGGATCAGTGCGCGATTCCAGTCCCAAGTCAACAGAGACGAATGCGATGGGCGCACGACAGCAGGACGCCCGCTGTTACGCAGGCGCAGCGATGGGATTGGGGCAATGGCAGGAGGGCGAGCAAGGCCTTAGCCGTCTGGAAGTGCCCACCGGCGACGGCTTCGTCCCGTGGTATCTAAGGCGGCAGGCGAGGGGATGGGAGGACCGCACATGGGCCAGCTGTCAGGCGATGGAGGGGCGTGGTGTCCCAAGAGGGTCCAGATGACAAGGCACGCAAAGAGACTGGCGATGGAGGGATGAGGCCGCTCGGGTGGGTATGCGAGCACTAAAGCAAGGTAGAGGGTGCAAGACGGCGGACGTGACGGCACTTGGTGGCTCGATGGGCGCGCTGAGTGGACTGCAGGGAGGCTAGAGGCTAGCGACAGCGAGCCGAGGGAAGGAAGGAAGGGCGGGCATGGGACGGCAAGGGCATGGACAGGCGGGCAGGGCATGGGCAAGGGCATGGGCAAGGGCATGGGCCAGGGTTGCGGCGGCGGGCTATGAAAGAAACTGCAGCCCATTATTAGCCAGCAGGACATCCCGGCGCCGTGGCAGCAACAGCAGGCAAGCGGGCGGGCGGGCGGGCGGGCAGGAGAGCGCGCGGTTTCTTGCTCGCGGTCGACCGTGGCCAGGAGGCAGACGCTGCACGAGACGGGGACGGGTCTGGGGCTGGGAGAGGGGAAGCACACGAGTCGACGCGCCATGATTCGCGATGCGCTCGACGACGACGGCGGCGGCGGCGTCTGACGGACGGGGCGCCAGGCAGAGGGCATTTGGCCGGCTGGGCCAAGCGGGCTCCCGGCTGCGAAGAGAAAAAGCACAATAAATCGCCGCCGGAGCACAGGCGACGCCATATGCTGCAATCTCGACGTGCAGCGGCCATGAATCCGAGCGGCGCACGCCCGCGGCACAGGGCGAGATACATGGCGGGCGCAACAGGCACCGCAGCAGCAGCAACAGCAACACAACTCCGTCCACTGCCGTACAGCCTGTGCTGTGCTGTGCTGGTGCTTCCTGGCCTCCTGCTCGCTGCACGGAGCGGGCGGGCGAGGAGCGAAGCGCAGACTCCCCGCCAATCGTGCCGGACTGACGTCGATCTTGCACAGGAAGAGGCCCAATGAGCCGGCTCTCTCCCACGCTGGCAAGGGAAGGCCTGTCCGCCGCGATCGTCGCCCCCCAGTCCCGCATCGCCCGCCCTCAGAAGGCTCGCGTTCACCTCACGGTCTAACGAGTACCTCCGTGCCTCCCAACCACCGGGCCCAGCAGTACACCCGTCGAAGCCGCCGCCAGCTTGCCACCACCGCCACGCTGCCCTCTGCCCTCTGCCCTCTTCGCTCTTCCGCTCCGACCGTCGCCATGTCTGCCCTCCGCCGTCTGCCGCGCGCCCTGCCCCTGCGTGCCCATCATCGCCTATTCCATGCCTCTGCTCCCGCTTTCGTCAAGGTCGGCGACAAGATCCCCGATGTCGAGCTCATGGAGGGCTCGCCCGGCACCAAGATCAAGATCGCAGACGAGCTGAAGAGCGGCAAGGGCCTCGTCATAGGTAAGGAGGCCCACCGAAACATGGCCTCCCGAAACAGCCATCCCCCTCCAGAGAGGACATCACCTGACTGTTCGACGCATGCAGGTGTCCCGGCCGCCTTCTCTCCCGCCTGCTCTGAGAGTCACATCCCCGCTTACATCAACGCGACCAATCTCAAGTCCGCTGGTCGCGTGTTCGTCGTGTCTGGTACGTACAATGTGTACACAGCAGTCTGCGTAGCCCCTTTCCATGGCACCATGTGTTCCCCTCACCGTCTTTGGTCTGGTACTACCGCAACCTATCGCTAATGGTCGTCAATGCTAGTCAACGATGCATTCGTGTAAGTTCGCATTGGCCAAAGTACAATACATCCCAGTACACCCATGGGTCCGCCATGGAAAAGGCCATCACGAGACGGGTCGGCTGGTGTTTTCACACGACTCGATCAAAGCCTTCACATGCCGCTCTGCCGCAGACCTTCCCCACTAACCACCAAACAGCATGAAGGCGTGGGGCAAGACCCTTGATCCCTCTGGCTCGAGCGGGGTATGTTGGTGAAATGCTACAATACCAAGCATACACTCCAAGAACCCATGCCACGTAAAGCTGACATCAAATAGATCCGCTTCCTTGCAGATCCGGATCTGAGCTTCACAAAGGCTCTTGATCTGTCTTTTGACGGGGCTGCTATTTTTGGAGGCGATCGTTCCAAGAGGTACGCCTTGGTCATTAAAGATGGCGTTGTCAAGGATGCCCATGTCGAGCCCGACAACACGGGCCTGAACGGTGAGCTGTACGGCCGCCTTAACACCATCAAAACTAACCTCAAAAGTGTCCGCTGCCGACAAAGTCCTTGCGAAGTAGTAGAATCCAGACAATGTCAAATAGGCCCTGTTGGCAATATGGGAGTATGACCGGAACTTATCCGAGAGGTCATTGCATCTAAGATAGGCCAACTCGCACAAGATGCTTCGGATATTGTCACCCAGTATTGGTTAGTATAGTTATTTATGCTGTGTACTGGATACGTCTACTGGTGCCACTTCCTTGTTGAACAATTAAGAATAAGAGCCATAAGACCCCTTTAATAAGGCGTGTTTCAACAGTGAGCTTGAATACGGCTTTAATTCTTCCGTGAACACAAACAGGGGCAGGACGGATACTGCAACCGAGGATACACTGATCTATTCCCCTTTGGGCGAGCTTCCAGAACCCCACCATCAGTGACGTTAGCTCAACCTGTTCCCCGCATCCCCATCGACTCGATCATCACGAATCCGAGGCGCTTAGGTGCCCCGAGGCAAAAGATGGAGCTCATTAGAGCTTTGGTTCGTGACGCTCTGCATTCTATACCAACATTACCTAGTGACTATCTGCTATGATCCTTGGCTGCGATCATTACTATTCATAAACATACATATTGAGCACGAAGCAAGCGCAATGGTCGTATTTAAATCGAGACAGCCGCCGATTGATTGTAAGTTCAGACTTCTTCTTTCCACACTTACCAAGGCTAAGCTCCTCAGTGCCAACAGAGCTCACTGATTGGGATTGGCTCTTCGACTCGACGTACTCGCCAATCAACAACTACCCGCCCGAAGAGCTTAACGGCTTCCAGAATGCCGCCACCAAAGAACGTGTCAATTGGGCCGACGTGAAGGAGTGTTCCACTTATATCTCTACAGCGCTGGTCAGGCGCTATGGCCTCCGCGAAGGACAGACCATATCGCTCTTCAGCCAGAATACCATCTGGTACCCCGTGGTAATGTTCGCAGGGCTGAGAGTTGGCGCGAGGATATCGGGCGCAAGTCCAGCATACAATGTGGAGGAAATGAAATTTGCACTTAAGACCGCAGATGCAAAGTTCCTGATGACGACGCCAGGCAGTATGGAGGTCGCGAGTAAGAGTGCCGAGGCAGCTGGAATGCCAAAGAGCAACGTATTTCTCCTCGAAGGAGAGCTACCAGGATATACCACGGTACAAGAGCTAATCATGATTGGGAAATCGTACGGAGAGTCCAACCAGGTGCCTGCATTCAAGCTCCCGCCAGGGAAGAAGAATAAGGATCTTTGCGGTTTCCTCTCATTCAGTTCGGGGACTACGGGTCTGCCCAAAGCGGTCATGATTTCGCATCAGAATGTAATTGCTCAGTGCCTCCAAATCCAGCAAATCACTCCGTCGACGCAAAAAAAGGTCATGGCTGTGCTGCCTCTCTTCCATATAACGGGTCTCGTTCATCAGATGCATCTCCCCATACTCCTCAACGCGGAAGTAGTCATGCTGCCGCAGTTTACGATGGAAGCTATGCTCGATACGGTTGTTGAATACAAACTTCCAGAGCTATTGCTGGTGCCTCCAATCCTCATCCGGCTTGTTCGAGACCCCATCGTGGACAAATACGACCTGTCGCAGGTAATACGGTTCTCATCCGGTGCCGCTCCCCTGAGCGAGGAGATCATCCAGCTCCTGCAGAAGAAGTTCCCAAACACTGGCTTCAAACAAGGCTACGGGATGACGGAATCTTGTTCCTGCATCACCGCACACCCGCCGGACAAGTACTCGTACAAATATGCTCATTCAGGCGGTGCCATTGTTGCATCTACCGAGGTGAAGATACTGAAGGAGGACGGGACTGAAGGCGGTGTTGGTGAGCAGGGCGAGGTGCTGGCGAGAGGGCCGCAGGTGGTCATGGGCTATCTGAACAACGAGAAGGCAACGAGAGACACGTTCGACGCAGATGGCTTCTTGCACACGGGCGATCAAGGCATGGTGGACGAGGAGGGAATGATCCACATCACCGACCGCATCAAGGAGCTGATTAAAGTCAAGGGGATAGGCGTCGCCCCCGCCGAGCTTGAAGACCTTTTGCTCGGTCACGCCAAAGTTGAAGACGTGGCTGTGATGGGGATTCCAGATGAGTACAGTGGGGAAATACCAAAGGCATTTGTCAGGCTGAAGGAGGGAGTCAGCGCGGACACTGCAACGGGTAGAGAACTGATGGAGTTCGTAAAGGAGAAAAAGGTGAGGCACAAGTGGATCAAGGAGGTTGAGTTCATTGCAGAAGTGCCAAAGAGCGCGAGCGGGAAAATCTTGAGGCGAGCACTGAAGGATAAGGAGAGGAAGGGGGCGGGCGGGGGTGTGGTTGTGAAGGATGTGAGCAAGGCGAGGCTCTGAGAAGCAAGCAGCAAGCAGCAACACTATAACTATACAGAACTAGCCCTATGGGTATGCATCCCAACCCGTATCCGCTACGAGCGCCCGTCTGGGATAGGTTGAGCCTGGAGGGCTGATGTTCGCATTGTAACTTGTAGGATGGGCCCTATGCCGGCTAGCCCCAGCGGCCACGACTGGGACATGGGTTGTTGTTTTCATTGGGCTTCGCTTCCGTCCACGCACGTAAATTGTACCACTCTGCTGCATCCACGAAGCGTTGACTGACTGGCTGCATCATATTTGCTCGGATCTTGTCCGCCGGATGACTTTTCCAGTGGCCCTCGACGTCCAAACTGCCCTGTCCCCATGTCCCCATGCACACTCGCACTCCCTGCCACATGTGACTTTACAGAGACTAACCTGTTGATGGCGCGCGTGGATGCATGTCCGCGCCCGATCGCTGCGTTCACGACCACGTCCGCAAGACGGCATTTACCAGCTCAACCGCCGCTCCCGCTAGCACATACTGCAGCCCTGCGCGGCGGACACGTAGCATGGTGGGTAGAATCGAAGCTTTTCTCATTCCTTGTGTGATATCCTGCCTTCTCCCGATACTGATCTGTGTTGCGAACCACAGTCGGGCTCTAACCAGGACGTGATCGCGCAAGCCCAACAAGAGAGTCCCATCCCGGAGTCTCCTCCGCATCACGTCGATATTACCAACGCCCCTGGAGGGCTTCCGCCAGGCTCTCCTCCACCTCCACAACGTTCCCCACGCGGGAAGCCCGCCACCGATGAGCGCCCCCGGCAGCGCCCTGTATCATGGCTAGAGGCCGACAAGGGGCCCCTTCACAAGGCCAAAGGAGGACGCCTTCCCCAACGTACCTCTCCCAGCTCAACACTACCGAAATCAACCTCTCCGGAGTCCTCGGCAGAGTCGACTAAGGACACAGCTGATTTCTTTCCCAAACTCAGCCGAATACTCGAGGTGAAGGAAACCAAATCTCTCAGACGCAAACGACCATCTGCCACCCCTTCTAGAAACACCCACACCCCGGACCGTTCAAGCAACTCGACGACTGGGGATACGACGACACTAAAGACCCCTGAAGCTAGACCAAAGCGAGGCCCATCACAACGGCGTGTGAATAGCCTTCGCAACCTATCAAACCCCTCCCTCGTCTCCGTACTCTCCGGTTCGACGCAGGTATCAGGCATATCCAACGGTAGCAACTCCACCATCACACAGCAGTCATACAACAAGAAGTTGGTGGCCAAACGCAAACCTCCGAAGAAAGGCAGACGGACTCCCGTCAAGCCAGAACCCCTGACAAGTGACGCTCCTGCCATGGAGTCGCGACAATCGAATGTGTTCCAGTACATGAACGAGTCTCTGCCAATGGATGCTTTCTTGAACGGTCGCCCTCAGGCGCACCGCTTGCCGGATGCTTCGTCGTCTGCCTCGTCCAGTGGCTCCGAGAGTGATAATCAGTCTTCAGATACGGAAGACCATGGATCTGAGTCACCAATGACTTCGCCAGCGTCTATGCGAAGACCAGATCTCGAAGTTCCGCCAGACAATCATGACAATCATGACAGTGAGGATAATGAGGATAATGATGTGGCCAGGCCTGTTCAAGAGCCACCAGCTGCACCTGCGTACCAACCAAGCGTGAGTGATGCCGACGAAGACGACAACGAACTTGCAGAAGAGGGAAGCAGTGACGAAGGTGGAAGCGAAGACGAAAGCGAGTCTGAAGAAGAAAACAGCGTCTCTGCTGCCGACAGTGCAGAGAACCAACCCACATACTTACAAAACATGGCACTAGAGCAAGTCCCTCCCCCAAGGATTCCTTCCTCCTCCTCCTCTTCTTCTCCTCGCCATTCCGACCGACATAGCAGAAGACTGCGGCGCCAGGAGCAAGCACTAAACGAACACGTCCTACAGAGTCCGCAGCCCCAGAGAGACTTTCAATTTACTGCCGGACCAACCACCACAGGGGCTTACCAAGCACCGAACTGCGACTCCTACTTACATTCGGCTACCTCACCTGCGAGCTTTTATGCTACGGCGCGTTATGGTCCTGTACATGGCCCTCCCCCTCCTCCTCCTACTGTTCCACCGCCCCTTCCTATCAGCTACCACTCACCACCGAACGTACCGGCTGCGCCCTACTCGCCGCCCTACAACAATGAGTTTGCCATGACATCCCGCCCGCCGATGCCTCCCAGTGCTCCAGTCCAGTATCCACCTGGTTATCTACCCCACAATCAAGTCCACTCTCCAGGCCCTGAATCAAGCAGAGGGATGGTGACGGGCTACGAACTCCTTGCCGACAAGCTGGGCGAGGGGCTGAGCGAGAACCAGCCGGCTTCGAAGAGAGACATGGTGGTGCCCGTGTATCGCAAGTTCGAAAACCTAAATCACCGCATATTGCTGCATCTCCAGGATGAGATTGCGGAGTTGGAAGAGGAGTTGCGTTTCATGGACGAGTACATTGCGCAGAATTCGCTTAGAACAGAGGCCGGGCACTTATACCCTGCATCGCGACGCAACGAAACCCGCTTTGGGAACGAAGTGTATCGCAGGAGAACGGAATTGTTGGGACGCATCTATATCAAGCTGGGCCAATACAGTAAGTTGTGCACCACCACCACCTTTTACGTCTCACCCAAGGGGCAGCGGACAGGAGAGGACGAGCATCGTCTACTGCACGCTAGCTCGGTTAGGGTGCACAAAAGATAGACGTGATCTGACTATGCCAAACAGACTCGGCACTGACTTCGTTCAACAACATGATGAAGAACATGGATTCGGCCAGGACGGATGACATCCAGGCATACCGCACCTGGATCGAAAGGCATTCACCCATCGATCATGCTGAGGCACGATTCCTCGAGCACAAGTCAGATTTGCTTGCAGTATCACAGAGGCACAGGTCAGCAAGCATAGTTGGTGGCGCAAACGGCCGCCAATCTGCCGCGATATGGCTACCTATCATACTCGTGCTGCCTCTCATGGCCTTTGCTATCGTGCCCGGGCTCGCCGGACGGCTGCTCGTTTTGAGCTTGATAGGCGCGGCGGTCATGAAGTTGGTAACGACGACGGAGGAGCTCACCGAGTGGATGACGATGCAAGAGTGGATTCGCGGTCTTTCGCTGTAAGTGCCAGCTCCCTTTTGTGGTTACCTGTATCTCCTTGGTGTCTGGCGCTGATCCTCATGGATCGACCATGCAACCCAAAGGAGGTCGGGGTGAGTGTGGGTGCCGAGCAGCGAACTGGCGTTTGTGGGGGCTGCGATATTGTAGACGGCCGTAGCCGCCATGATTACTCGCAGCAAGGAAACAAGGCGCGAAGAGGGCTGAGCTGCAACTGTTTATCCATGTTTAGCCGGGCGTGTCGGTCGCCTTTTTTTCCTGCTCGGTGGATTGTATTGCTGGTTAGGCAGAGGCTAATGCGTCCGCGCAGCTATTTCGGATTTATGGTGCTTCTTGCGGCATTGGCCGACTGACTCGACACTAACGCCACCTGCGGAGTCGATAAAGATCGCCCAGGCACGCGCACCGCACAGACAGGTACCACCGCAACGTCGTCATCAGGGCCCGCGGAGGGAAGATGGGGCCTCTGGCGATGAATTTTTTTTCTTTTCCCTTTGCAAAAAACGATTATCCCTTGGTTTCACGAGCGTTTCCCTTTAGTTCGGGGTGATTGCGGTGTTCTGGCCGGAGGGAGGCCGGCGGAGGCCAGCCTGGAGGGCGTCGGATCGCCCGCAGATGTTTCTTTTGCGGGGATGGCTGACAGACAAGTGGCATGTGATGGTGTATTGGGCCTCGCGGCGATGGGTTGATGGAGCGGACAGGCGTTCTGACAGATGAAGGTTTTCGGTTAAAAGCTCTTGGCGTTGCTGAAGAAGGGGGGGCCAGCACTCTGGCCTGGCGGCAGCGCATGAGCCGGCCAGATACAGTGTACTATGATAAGTATGGTGCATGTTGTAGATGGAATTGGCGCTGGGTTGGGGACACGAATACAATACAATTTGGGCGCGGGCAGCCCATGTATGCAGACAGAGGGCACATTGCAGCGACACGGAGACGGTTCCGCACGAGGCGAGCGAGAGCCCCCTAATGGCGCATTCGCGCTCGCAGTTTCAGGCCTGCACGCAGCTCGACGGTGCTGTGCAGCCAGGCCAGCTCAGGCGTTCGCCGCTGGATGCTGTGAAGACAGGACGACGGCGAGGCAGGACGCTCCCATGCTCCCATGGCCCAATGGCCCAATGGCTCGATGGCCCAATGCGCGTGCCTGTGCGAGCGCCTGTCCCTTCTTTGCCTGGCTGGGCTCGCTGCATGCTGCCGCTGGGTGCGTCGTCTCTCCACCGCCGCCCCTGGACGCTTCGGAGGGCCACAGGCCATCCTGAAACACGCCTGTTCCCGCGTCTACTTAGACAGCGCGCCGCGGCCCTCCCTGTGCGCTCGTCCTCCACTACTGCCACCACCACCACCGCCATTCACCGCCGCCATCGCTGCCACTCCTCCCTTTCCCCGTCGCGCTGCACCCCGGCACTGGTGCTTGCTTTCCTCGAGCCGCCAAACGAGTCAACGACGCAGCAAACACAGCTCGACGCCGCCTGCCAACCTGCACTACCCTGCTCGACCCCGTCCCCCCCGGTGCGAAGCCCCGCCCCCATACTCGCCCGCGCCTTGCAACCCTCTGCGACAGCCGCAACAATCAGCGCCCCTCTCGTCTGCGCGCGTCTACCTCTAGGCGTGCGCGCACGTTCGGGACCTGCCGCACTGTGAATTCCACGGCGCGGACAAAGCGCGTGGGTGATGCACAAGGGCAGCGTCGCACGCGTCCCTGTCCCTGAGTGATTCTTTGTCGCCCTCGCCCAGCCGCCCCGCTACTGCTTGTGCAGCCGCGTTCCGCTACAACACCAACTACCGCGCCGGCCTTCTTTCCTGCACCCGTCCTCCACCATGGCCGTCTCCATGCTCCACGCCCCGTCGCGGGCCTCCACCTCCTCGTCCTCGTCTTTCGTTCCCGTATCGCGCCAAAACACCATGTCTTCGCACGACGGCTCGCGCTCTGTGCGTCAGTCGAAGCGTTACTCGGTAACCGCTCTGTACCTGTCCATGTCGGCAAAGGACAAGGAGCTGGAAATCGAGGACGATCTGGCCAGAGGTAGGAGTCCCCCCGCTGCGCTTGTGACACCTGAGAGACACTGACAGCCGTGCAGCACAGAAGATATTGCGAGAACTCAAGGCAAAGATCTCGTCGCAGTCGAAGAAAAACTTCGTTTTGGAAAAGGACGTGCGCTACCTCGACTCGCGGATAGCACTGCTGATCCAGAATCGCATGGCATTGGAAGAGGTACGTCTGGCACGGCAGGGAGAATACGACGGAGCTGACGATGCATGCAGCAAAACGAGGTTGCGAACCACCTTGATGATGCCACCGAGCTGCAAGAGGGTTTCTTCCCCAACGACGAGAAGACGCAGAAATACGGCAATCTGTTGTTTTTGCTCCAGTCCGAGCCTAGGCACGTTGCTCACCTCTGTCGTCTTGTTTCCATGGCCGAGATCGATGCGCTGCTGCAGACCGTCATGTTTACAATCTACGGCAACCAGTATGAGAGCCGCGAAGAGCATCTCCTGCTGACCATGTTTCAGGTATGGTGAAACTAGCATCAATCTCCTGAACGCGCTAACAGGTTTCCTAGTCTGTTCTTACATATCAGTTTGATAACACCCCTGATTACAGTTCGCTGCTTCGAGCCAACACGCCTGTGTCCCGCATGATGACAACCTACACTCGACGAGGACCTGGCCAGAGCTATCTCAAGGTGGTGTTGCAGGACAGCATCAATTCCCTTATTGAGCTTAAGGATCTCGATCTGGAAATCAATCCTCTCAAAGTCTACGAGAAGATGGTAACTGACATTGAGGATCAGCAGGGCACCCTGCCACCCAATCTTCCCAAGGGTGTGACTGCAGAACAGGCGGCAGAGAACGAAACCGTGCAGCAGATTATAGCTCCTAGGCTGACCATGCTCATGGAAATCGCCAACAACTTCTTGACCACTATTATCAATGGGCTTGAAGAAACCCCGTACGGCATCCGTTGGATCTGTAAGCAGATTCGAAGCTTGTCGAGGCGAAAATATCCGGATGCACAGGACCAGACCATCTGTACCCTCATCGGAGGCTTCTTCTTCCTTCGCTTCATCAACCCGGCCATCGTCACTCCCCGGTCATACATGCTCATTGACGCGACGCCAGCGGAGAACCCCAAACGCACACTCACGTACATTGCAAAGATGCTACAGAACTTGGCTAACAAGCCTTCTTATGCAAAGGAACCGTACATGGCAAAGCTCCAACCATTCATTCAGCTGAACAAGGACCGTATCAACAAATTCCTGCTTGATCTTTGCGAGGTGCAGGATTTCTACGAGAGTTTGGAAATGGATAACTACGTTGCGCTCTCCAAAAGGGACCTCGAGCTGTCCATTACCCTGAACGAAGTGTACGCCACCCATGCCCTGCTAGAGAGACATGCAACAGAGCTGGCCAAAGATGACAGTTCCCATTTGGGTGTGATTCTGCAGGAACTCGGCCCGGCCCCTGCTCAGCTGCCTCGTAAGGAAAATCGAGCCATTAACCTCCCATTGTTCAGCAAGTGGGAGACGCCAATTGACGACCTTACCGCTGCTCTTGACATCACGCAGGAAGAAATCTTCTTCATGGAGGCCAAGTCTACCTTTGTTATGATTTTGAGGTCTTTACCTCCTAACACTTCCATCACCCGCAGGCCTTTGAGACTGGACCGTATCGCAGAAGCAGCTGCCACGACCAAAAATGATTCCGTCATGGTGAAGAAGGGCATTCGCAGCATGGAGCTGCTCAGCCAATTGCAAGAGCTCGGGGTGATTGATAAAGAAGATGGTTTTGCTCTTCTCCGCGATGAAGTAGAGCAAGAACTGGTGCACCTTGGATCGATGAAGGACAAGGTTGTGGAGGAAACGAAGAAGCTCGAAGAGGTCTTCCGCACGATTCGTGACCACAATGCTTACCTCGTTGGACAGCTTGAGACCTACAAGTCCTACCTCCACAATGTTCGGAGCCAGTCTGAAGGCAAGACAAGAAAGCAGCAGAAGCACCAGGTACTAGGACCTTACAAGTTTACCCACCAGCAGCTGGAAAAGGAGGGCGTGATCCAGAAGAGCAACGTTCCTGAGAATCGCAGAGCTAACATTTATTTCAACTTCACTAGTCCTCTCCCTGGAACCTTTGTCATTTCCTTGCACTACAAAGGCCGCAATCGTGGGCTGCTCGAGCTCGATCTAAAGTTGGACGACCTGCTCGAGATGCAAAAGGATAACCAGGAAGATCTGGATCTGGAATATGTCCAGTTCAACGTGTCCAAGGTCCTCGTGCTGCTCAACAAGCGATTCGCTCGGAAGAAGGGCTGGTAGAGGCGTGCATTCCTTTCAGCTACGATACTACGATACCCTCGCTTTTCTCACATCCCGGTCTTTATGTCAAATGACACGCGTAATTCTTCAGCTTTCTCACATCTGCGACAGCACATTTGGAAGCCGAGGAGTCTGGAGTATTGAGGAAATTTGTTTGCTGTTCACTTCTTATGAGGATACCCCTGGATGGCAGATGCCAGAATCACAGTTACACGAAAGGCAGGCTACGGACATGAAACGATTTGGGAACGGCAACGAAAGAGGTGGGCAGATCCACAAATTGTGAGGCAACTACGGCTTAGAAGAAAAGTCGGTGTGTTCGCAGACGTTAGCAGCGGTTTCTCCTATGTCGTCCCTTTTTCCCGATTCCTTTTTTTTTTCTTTCCTCCCTTCTTCTTTTACCGATTCGTACCCCTCGCTTAATACGCATGTTTGCAAACTCCGAGGGATGGCATAGGCCGGGTACCTCGGTAGCAGCGGGTTGTTTTGCGTTGTTGTTGTTGCTGCTGGTTTCCACGATTATTTTGCGTCGGCAGGACCGAGTGGAATGGAATGGACTTTGAACAGACGATATCCCCCGATGTACGATAGTGGAGGTCTATAGCAGTAAGATGCATGGGTAATGGAACAGATGGCGAGCTCGTAGTGCTCGACGGTTGTTATCATGTCAATGCTCGTAACGGCTTGGTGCACGATAAGGGCACTCGGCTGCTTTGTCTTAATTCCCGTTGCGTCATGGGTTGCCCTGCTAGGAGATGCACTGACGCCGGCTCAAGACATCAGATTTGCAGCGTGTGTGGTAGCCATGACGGCACGGAATCTGACGGGAGAGGCCGGCCTGGTTGGATCTGACCAGCATGCCTGTCACACGGACAGTCGCGGTGCGGAGGCGTTGCGCGGTTGCGCGATCGCCAGGCGGAAACAAAGCAGGCCATGCTCTCATTGGCCGACTGCTGGGGGAGCTACCAGTCATCCGTCGACCTCAACACAGGCTGCTTCTTTGACTCTTCCTCCTACTCGCACCGGTTGCTGGTCCTCCGCCTTCCTCCAAGGTACACGCTCTGACACTACGTAATCGCCCACGGACTCTCAGAAACCGAAACCATGTCCTCGAGCAAAGCCATTGCCATCCCCCGGCGGAGGAAGCAGAACAGGGAGAGCATAGGCAGCTCCATTGCGAGTGGAAGCTTGACCAGCGGCTCCGAGTACGGCAGCTTCGGCAGCGTTCGGGAGGAGGATGTCGCTGGGAGTCCCACGGCGAGTGCTGGGGCGAGGAAGCCGTCCTTGATGTGTACGTTCCACTTGCTCTCTGCTCGCCGTCTCGGCCACATCACGCCCTCGTCCTCCGCCCTTCTCGAGTAAGAAGCTAACACGGCTATTTACAGCACCAGCTTTCTCAAAGGCCGAGCACACCGTCGTCAACGTTGGCAATTCGGAAGCGCCGCGACTTGTATGTTGCCAGCGATACCCTAGAACCTGCGGCCGACAACAGGAACATGTCATGCTGATCGTGTGTTGCGTGTAGATCACCTGTGTCAAAGCGTCGCAGGGCTTCGATTGGAACCCAGGTACGTTTCACACGATCCGCCCGCCATCCCCGAGCGTCCTGAACTCGCGTCTCTGCGGTACACATCCAGTGAGGTTTCAAGTGGTTGTGTTTCAGGCTGCTCGCCCTGGGTCTGGAAACGCTCGCCTTAGGCTGTCTAAGGCGACCCCACCATGTATTTTTATGACTTTTGGGGGCCCGTCTCGAGTCTTTCGAGGTGGTAAGCTGATTGTTGATACAGAAATCTTCCTGCCCAGCCATGCGAACTTCGATTTCGGCAACCTCGAGCGCAAGCAAGACCCTGTTCAGGAAATTGTCGTCACCGACGAGGAAGTCGCCAACATGTTCCCTTCATAGATGAAGATCGGTCATTACCGTCGAGCACGCATACAGCAAGGAGGCGTATTCGTAGGTTCCCAATTTGGGATACATATTTACACGAAGCAGGCTTCGGGCTGGAGTTATAGTTGTGCATCTGAGGGAGTCGGAGGTATTTGTTTTTTTCTCTCTCGCGGGTCTAGCACAAGAATGGCGTTGATCTAAGGCATCAAACCTGGAGCAGGATATCAACTCTAAGATCGCGATCAAATCAGGGTATCATCGGAGCATTCGTTCTAGGAGCATACGGTCTATGGCCATGGGCGGCGTCAGTCTTCGGGGTCGGGTTCTCGTATATATGTGCATATCGGTCAAATAAATGCATTCGTCTGCTTTCTGAATGTCTGCTACTCATACTCTTACGTGAGTGTTGAGCATCTGGCCGCAACTGTGCTGCTGTGAGCCCCACTGGAGCTTGCCCCGCTATAAATTGCGATAGCTGTGACACGAGCTTCGTTATCGTCACGTGCCGACGCTCCACCGAGCGGCCTAGCCGCGTCAACAAAACAACAATACACATTTGACTTGCATTTGCGCCTCCACACAAGAACGTTCCCGCATCAATGCTACTCTCTAGCACTCGATAAAATCCCCGAATACCTCTCCAAAAAGCACCGACCGAAATTTGCCGCGTTATCGCTACACGCCCTACCCCCCTCCCGTGCGGGCATCCACACACACACATCTGCACACACATCCGCACACGCCATGGACTCCGAACACCGCAAGATCGAGCTGCAGTCGCCCGCCGACCTCGCCTACCTCACCGCGCAGCTACGCACGCTCGCGCGCCACAAACTCGACCTGCACCTCCCGGCGCAGGCGTCGGCGGCGGGCGGCGCGCCCGACGAGCTGCGCGCGCACGTCGAGGCGCTGGTCGACGGCTTCGTCGCGCAGGTGCTCGCGGGCATGCGGCTCAACATCAGCATCAACGGGCTGGACGTGGTGTCGCGGGGCGCGCCCGACGAGAACGGCGAGGTGCGCGCCGCGGACGACGTGGAGAACGTGGAGGCCGTGGTCGAGGAGTTCGAGCCGTTGGATGAGAGGCTTAGGGAGAGGCTGAGGGGCGCGACGCAGGCGAGGGAGGCGCTCGTTTCGAAGATAAGTGTGCATCGGAGGAGGACGGCGAGGGAGGCGGCGGAGAGGTTTAGGGAGGGGTTTGTGAGGGAGAGGGAGGAGTGGGAGGGGGGGAGGAAGGGGGTGGTGGGAGATAGGGACGGGGACGGGGACAGGGACGGGGAGGTTGTGGGTGTGGAGGCGTTGAAGAG
>Ga0247757_10000802_pt1 | contig 24139 bp, 26 predicted proteins | sample UWRJL126311R4_FD_180929 | JGI IMG/M metagenome (GOLD analysis project Ga0247757, IMG submission 180929) | Plant litter microbial communities from Arlington Agricultural Research Station in Wisconsin, United States - UWRJ-L126-311R-4 | ecosystem: Environmental > Terrestrial > Plant litter >...
ACCGGCGGAAAGCTAGAAAGCTAGTAGTGTTCTCTATGAGCACTAGCTAGAAAGCTAGTGGCGTTCACTAGGAACGCTGCCGGAAAGCCGCCAGCAAACCGACGGAATACCGCCAGAAAGCTGGCTAATTGCGTACGAGTGAAAGGAATATAAAAAGGACGCACAGAAGACCTTTTCTAGACAGAATCAATCAATTACTTCAATCAAAATCATCCCTCTCAGAACAACGAAAATCTGATAGTTATAAAAGAAGAACTCTAGCTACTTCGTTAGAGCTTACTAGTCAGCGTACCTAGCAGCCTTACTAACTAATAAAATGTGATTCCATTTTATAGATCTTCCGCTAGAGCCTAAGCTACATAGAGATATTATAAAAATACCATTACCTTATAGAGAAGGATTTCTATAAGCTATATCTTTAGAGATCTTAACAATTAAACGAAAGTATATATATAAGAAAATAACCTGTTGGCACGGCAATAGTTGTACGATAGGGGTTGAATCAACTGCAGCTGCAATAAGTTTGAGAGTAGACGATTGATTCTATAGAGAGAGAACTATGGAGGAGTTTATATACACGAAGACGCGATTCCTTCTGCAACGCACGGAGCGCTATAGGACCTAGCTCGCGCGCGTGATGACTCATAGCGAAGGGAAAGAAAGGGGGTGTAGCAAGGGGCGCAGCAAGGGGCGCAGCAAGGGGTTAAGGGAACACAGCTAGTGAACGCAGCCGTCACGTGACAAACCACGTGACTCGGAAAGCTGCCAGCATGCTGCGGGAAAGCTGCCAGCACGCCGTGGGAAAGCTGAGTAGTCACATGACGTAATCCCAACAGCTATACTAGAGATTCTCATCGCCGAAACCATTCACAAAGACTCCAGCGACTCTACTGCTACTAGAAGAACTACTTCCGTCAGAACAACAGTCCAACGACGTCACAAAATATAGATATGCTCAGGTTACTGGCTCTATAGGCTATATAGCTGGCGCTACTAGACCTGACGTCGCGAAAGCGCATTCAAAACTTGCAGAATTTCTCGCAAATCTATCGCAACGTCACCTTGGGGCTGCATATCAAACATTAGAATACCTGTATGCTACAAAGGATCACTCACTACACTACAACGCGTCGATTCTAGAAGAAGCTATATATATAGCCAAGGCCACACGAAAAAGCTCACAGGGGTACATATTCTACTTGTTCGGCGGCCCTATCGACTGGAAGGCTACACTACAGAGATGCATCACAAAATCGACGACTCAGGCAAAACTAGTTGCTGCTTCCTCCGCCAGCATAGAACTCATATGGTGGTCTAGAATCTTCCTAGGGATCAACTCGACCCAGGATATGAACGAGTTCTATACTGTGACAATCAGCAGACGATTCGGCTACTCACGTCAACTATTCCGCGTCTGAAAACAAGCGTCAGGCATGTCGGTATACACCATCACAGGCTGAGGTAGACAGAACTGTCAAAGGACGTCAACATCTCATATATATCGTCAAACTGTCAGCCAGCTGACGGCCCCACAAAGCTACTACCGAAACAACGGCATGAGAACTAGGTCAAACTACTGAATCTACAACAATTCCCTCCTGCTTCTTCTTCTACAGCCGAACACTAGAACAATAGGAATTCCGGCAGCGAACTAGTCGCATTCCCTAGGAACGCTGACGGTAAGCTGCCAGCTTTCTGGCAGCATTCTGGCGGCATTCCGGCGGCAAACCGGCCGATTTCTATCACAAAATCTATCAGAATTCTACATAGATAACTAGCCTAGAAATCGTATTGAGAGCTACATTGGAAAAAATAGATAAAAGGAAAGAAAAAAGTGCAAAAGAAGTGTTTCACAATGTCGGATTCAACTTGGACAATGTTCCTCACCCAGAAACTCTATTAAGAGTTTGCTGTTGGCATTTAGCTTCAACTTAAGGTTGACCTGGTTTGAGATAGTGCTAACCGGATGTCATAGCTAGCTAGGCTGACTTGACTTAATATTATCCAGGCTATCTCAGCAGCGTCAAGCTGGTTGAGGCAAGGTGACCAATTATGCTGGATCATTATATATTACGATCTTCGCAGGTACCTGGGTTCGAACAAGCGACTAGTCGGCATGGTTTGAAGTGGTTAACCAAGAGTTGGTAGCTAGCCAGGCTGACTCCAACCCACTTGGCCACTTCAGCATCACCGAGTAGTTACTTGTTTGATGACTATTTTCTTACTAAACTTATTTTTATACTCCTAGATAAAACATAACTTGAACAAAAATATTATGTGAAATTAGTTTGTTTGGGAGCTTTCTGAATGACGTACCCCAAACTAAGCTTACAACCCTCAACACCCTCAACACCCTCAACACCCTCAATACCCGTCGCGTGGGGTCAGAGTCTGTGCATACATGACTCGCTCGCTTTCAAGCGAACAAGTTCGTCGCGTTTAATGTTTCAAATGCTACATCGATCTTAGGAACTTGCAACATGCAACAGAATACGTCAATAAGATACCAAGTAACAGAACTTCACCGCAGACAGGGTATGAAAAACATCAATGTAGCAGTCTTCAAAGCTTGATCAGACACTACACCTAGAGGATGCCGGACTCTTTACTACCTATATAACACTGTAACTGGAAGACCACCGAATTATTCTCCATCGGTGATGGCGAGTATATCCGTGGGCATGGTCAACAATGCACGTCTGCTGTCGGGCGTCCTGTTTCTTGATGTCGACACTTGCATGTCCAGTTTTCTTGCTTCTTTAAACCGCCCCTGCTTGTTGTACGTCCAAGCTAAACTGTTCATAATAGCCAGTGTGTCCGAATGTTCTCTGCCGAGCACCCTCTTCCTAGTCTGCAGTACCCTTTCTTCCAGTTCTTCGGCTTTAGCCCATTGATGCTGACCTTTGTATGTAGAGGCAAGGTGTATCATGCTTGTGAGCGTAAGCTGACTTTCCGCTCTAAAGGAACTTCTGCAGGTCTCTGTTATTCGCTCGAACTGTTTTGTAGTTCTCGCCTACTCGCGCAGAGAGAACCCCAGCATCGTCAGCGTTGTCCACCACCAACAGCCACCGCCCGTTCTTCTCGTCCCGCAGCCAGTCGTGCACCAGTTTGAGCACGTTCGCCTGCGGCTCCTTGCGCCCGCGCACTTTGACCAGCTCTGCGATCTTGCGAAAGCTCTGCTCCAGCCGCGCCGTGTTGCTGGCGTGCGCCCACAACACCAACATGTCTGGCAATCGCTCGGCGGTGCGGTAGCAGTGCTCGATGACCAGCTGCACTCACCCTACTCCGCCGAGGCCCACCAGCGCGACTCGCGATGCTGGCGCAGAGCATCGCTCGTCAATCTGGTCAAGCAGCGTCGCGCGGTCGACAAAGTCAGGGTCGCGCCGGAACGGCATGCAGCACGACGGCTGCGGTGGGGTCTCCGGGCGCTCTGCAGAAACACAGCGTGGTCAGCGCAACAGTGGGTCGGAGCGGGAACGGCACTTGCTAGAAGTATGGACGTGGGTTTCGACGGAGCCAGAGTTGTACCCAACCTGCAGCCCTTGGATGCCATCGCCTGCGAAAGTGGTGATGATGCTGGGGAAGGCCATTGTGCGTACTAGCGAGCAGGCTGCGCAGAGTGGAGGCAGTCACTGCGTCCAAGGTCACTATCAGCCTGATCTTTGATTCTGTTGCTGTCCTGGAGCAGAAAGTTTCACTTACGCCTCTCTTAATTGGTATTGCGTCTGCATGTTGGCAAAGTTCCATGCTGCGTAGAGGCTCCTTGACTAAGCTATTAGTGCCTGGTTGTCCCAAAGGAGCTCCAACATTCTCGCCATCTATCGTCGCTTCTACTACGTTTGCAGATATCGTTGTTGGTTCATCTCTAAAACGTGCATGCCGAGTTGTATGTACATGTTCTCCTGTCAAATATCAGAATCGAGTATTTAAGAGAATCGATTTGAACAAATGTAACACACCAGTAATGTCCGATATTAGCCATGTGGGATTTTGTAGGTATGTATCTTTGCGTCTATCGGACCCGGACTTCTCCAAAGGAGATAATCCACTCGACGGTTGCGAAACAGATGGCCCATGACTCAGAGCGTTTCCCGCCTGAGAATTGATAGGTACTGAGCGGCTGCCAGTCCTGATGCTTGTTGTCTGTTTCACACGCTTACTGTAGTTCGATTCCCCGGAATAGTCTTGCTGGGTAGTCGCATGGGGCGTTTTGAACCTTGGTCCTCATTGACGCACGTTGCTATTGTTATGCATATCCATGGTGTCTCAACTCTTGCGGCCACTAAGGTCTACATGCCACAATGTACGGTAGAACTCCCACGGACATTGGGCTTTTAGTCCGCCATTTAGATATTGAGTGAGTCAGCCTACTCTATCGCCCGTGACGATTGCACTCGAGTAGAGTTTCAACAGCTGCTCGCTCAGTTGTCATTTTGGGCTGTGGTATTCTTGCCTATTATAGATGACGATGAATGTAAGAGCACACTACAGCTCCTGGGCTTTCTTGGAACCCGTGTTTCACTAAGTTCAGGTGCCAGCGGACTGCTATCTGGGTGGAGTGGCCAGAGGTGGCTCATATCTGGAGGAGGAGGGTTCAGGTGGGCACAGTCTGCCGAACTACTAGTTGAAACAGGTTATTTAAAAGAAGAGAATTAGTCTAGAGAAGGTACACAGATGCAAACACAAGAAAATGCCATTCCAAGTTCATTATCGTGCGCGATTTTGCACATCTCGGCCCCCATTGCTCTCGCCAATAAGTGTTTTCTCCACTAAGCTCGTGCACGGGAACGGATCACAGGGCTCGCCCCGTGAAGGGAGCAGATTGAGTTGAGCAATACATTGCGAGCAGAGGTTGGTAGTCGATACGCTTCCAGACCCGGCTTTGCTGGGGCACCCCTGCCTTTCATCGAGAATCTCAAAAGGTATAAGTTATTCTTAAACAGCCATGGAGTCATGCTTCTGAAGTTATTCATATGCAGAATTCAACCCCAATCACCCTCCACCTTACCCGTCAACTCTTTCAACCGACTGGGATGGAAAAGACCCAGCGTGATGGATGCTCAGAGAGACTTGGCCCATATTCAATCTTCAAACATACTGGAACAGAAACTCTCCGTGAGAAAGGTATTTACTGCGCTCTTTTTGGAGTAGTTCGAGTAGAGCGAATATACAAGTGTGAGGAATGCAACAAGACATGGTGCAAAGAGTGCTGGGCGAAGACTGCTGAGCAGGTAAGACTACAATAGTGTCTCAACTAGATCGAAGTTAATACATGTGCTAGGGCCGAGGAGAAGTTGACGTTATTCCCACTGTGAGGCGTCGAAGGACCTGGAATCAAGATAAGGATTAGCTGCAACTCGAGTAGAGCGCGACCCACAATTCCTTGCCTGCTGAAGCATTAATTTATCACAATCGACATTTCAAAATGGATCAAATCTCTCATGTTTCGTTGATAAGTCGATATCTGCACCGTTGGGGGTGGAATGGAATTGATAAGCGCTATTCACCGATACCTCCATGCATGTCAGCAAGTAAGATTCGAAAAACGTTTCAGTACGCCGCGGACCCGCTTCTGTGGTATCAAATGTGATTGATGTAGAAAGGATGCAGCGTGTACGTGTCGGCGATTGTCTGACCGTACATCAAAGGCGCTCTGCTTGACGCAAGCCTGGCTTGATTCTTCACCAATCACTGGGAAGGAAACGACCCTGAACTCCCGTGTCAATGACACCAGCAAAATTTCGTCGCTTCTGCCTTCACGAAACAATCACTATCATTACAAATTGGTGGCAGAGCGCCAACCTCATATATGCTTGCTTGCCTCACTTGGGATGCGTTGGACATGATAATGAATAGTTCAGTGGCTGTTATTGGCGGCTTCTGATAGCCTTTATCCCAGTCGCTGACCCAAGCCGGCGCTTGATTATCCCATCAGTCCGCAATACTCCCTCATCTTCTGTCGGGCCCAGTTTAACGACATGAGCGGACTACCTCGTGCGTCTAGAAAGCGATCTGCCATGCACTAGATCGCCCGCCTCCTCTGCCCTCTATATTGTGATATTGGATCGCGCCGTTAACGCCATCATTCGTCCGCCGCAAGCAATAGATACGTAATCATAAGTTATCGTCTAGCCTGAGTCAAACAACATTAGCTCGTAACGAAGAAGCGCTCGTTTTGCATCATTAGCCTGTAGTCTAGTAATGTTGTTGAGCTGAAAGCTCCCGTGCCTCCAGGCATCGCAAAACTCCTTCTTTGCGAGATTAGGCAATCCAAAACTAACCTCCTCGAAAGCACGGCCCGCAGTGAAATCCGCCACCTTTATCGACCTTCTACAAACAGCGAGCATGGCAGGTTCTGTCACCTGCATGTGCAGCTTTTCAAGGACTGATGGCTCCATAACTGGTCTAAGCGATAGCGGTGTGCCCTTATGGGGACTTTATATTGAAAGCCAAGGTGAAACTGGGAGCGCCATATAAGCATCGGTGAGCGGTAGGTGCATGGATACTGAGTCATTTATGCCAACCCAGAAGAAAGACGGTAAGGTGCGTACATATATTCTACAGCAAATTCTCTGTGCATCTTCATAACTCCATCACTCGCGAGCAACACATGAACGTCGGGTTAATCCATTTCACGTTCGCATATCCAAAGCCCCCCATCATTTGACTTCACATCAACACTTACGATATGAATATTCCTATGCCAGACGGCTCTTCAAAAGCCGTTGATGATCCCCAGGAGATCTCGCAACAGTCATTCGGCGTTAATCCTCTCAAAAGATAGTCTTTTCACATATACGCACGGCCGCAGACATCGACTGTTCCTCACTATAACAGGCTATGGGACAATTGAAGCGTTGGAGTTAGGAGTGGTTGACATCTTGCAAGAGCGACATGATGGCAATAATTGTTATTAGATCGAGGTGGACGATGCTAATTATGAGAAGCTTAATACTTACCTCAGGTCTTACAAACTGCGCGAGGAAGGTATGTGCTCAAATGTATCGTATCTCTTATGGACTGTATTGATTACTTTAGAACTTCGAGCCGAAGGACATAAGTGGTTCGACGACTTTCCACAGACTCAAGAACCAGAACTAGAGATGGAGTTGGATACATGGCGGAGCATGTTCACGAGAGATTCTTTCGAACTAGGCATCAAGACAACTATTACAACGAGCCGTGAGCTTGGTCACAATGAGACTACCGAAATGAGCTATGGTGTCACAAGACAGCTCCTACTGGTCACATCAGCTATTAAAAACACGCTCTATCTAGGTTCTGGAATGGAAGTGCTGGATGCATCGTGCGGAGCCGCCGTTACGTGTCTTGGATATGATAATCTCGAACAGATCTAGGCCGCCATACAAGACGTGAAGGACGTCTTCTATATCGCTCACCGGTCATACTCTACACCAATCGCAGAAGAATTTAAAACGAATCTTCTGAGCACTACTAAGGGACACATGGTGGAAGCATACATTTACTACTCCGGTGCGTAAATATACTAGTTCTAGAGCTTTCACTTACTGTGCATATTAGGATCTGACGCAGTCGAAGCGGCGTTAAAGTTGGGTCGGCAATACTTTTGGGGTTGGGGCGAGACCAATCGTGTCAACTACATTGCCTGCAAACCCTCGTACCATGGGAGTACTCTCGTAGCACTTTCGCTCGGTTGCTACGAGGAACGTCGAAAACCGTACGAAGACATCTTACCAGGCAACATGCACCATGTTTCAGCGTGCAATCCTTATGGGGACCGTGAACGACATCAAACCGACGAAGAATACGTTCGCGTGAAGAAGGAGGAGCTCATCAATATGTTTGAACACTTGAGTAGAAACACAGTTATTACCTTCGTGGTTGAGCCGGTGGCTGGTGCTGTGGGTCTAAATCTTCCTAGTTTTGTCTGCTAGGCTCTTTACGAACTGACACTTCATAGGCTCTCGCTTGCGCGCCTAAAGTCCCTGGATACCTGGCGGCGATGAAAGAAGTATGTGATGAGTACGGGGCGCTGCTTATCTACGACAAAATCATGTGCGGTGCCGGCCGTACCGGTAAAATGCATGCCTGGCAGCACAATGGTGTAGTTCCGGATATAGAAGTCATGGGAAAAGCACTTGGGGCAGGATTGCAACCTATTGCGGCTACTCTGTGCAACAAACATGTCGTTGATGCCATTTCCGCAGGCTTGGGTTACTTCGCTCATGGTCATACGTAGAAAGCCACGCGATTGTTTGTGCTGTTGGTAACGAGGTTTTGAATATCATACGAGGTCTCCTTGCCAATATCGAGGCTCAAGGACGGCTTTTGGGGTCGTTACTGCGTGAAGGGCTCGAAGAGCATCCAAACGTGGGTGATATCCGCGAGATAGTATTATTCTGGAGGGTGAGTCATAAAATTCGAAGTGTTTCCACTAGACTAACATGTGTGGTAGATAGTACTTCTACAGGACAAAGTTATAAAAACTCCCTTCGAAAGCAGCTCTCAAATACATGAGCGTCTACACAAGCAAGGTGCTATCTTTCATTGATTAAAGAGACCTAACAGCTAATAGATTTGTAGCGATCATGACACACGAGATCTATCTCTACCCTGGTAGTGGTAGTCTTAGTAATAGGCATGGTGACCATGTTATCATTGCACCCCAATATAATTGCGCCGAAGCTGATGTTGAGGTCCTTGCCGCACGTATAATCGGAGCTATTAAGATGTTCTTTGAAGAGACGGCAAGATAAGTTCAGCTTTGCATCATTAGGTATTCTTATCTAAACTATATGGGTACCTCCCTGAAAGACTCTACTATCATTTCATGTTATATCATGCATATTGTTTATCATCAACAGGCCTCTTCCAGCTGCTGCTCAACTTGCTAGATTGAAGTCAGCGCAGTTACCAGCGAGCATTGCATCGACTTACCGTCTTAAGATCAAAGAACCTGGCGACAGCCTCCTTGCCGCCAAGCTCGTCAGACCTACCGAGACTCAGCTGCTCGGAGACTAGCTGCGCAACTGCTTTGACATAAGCTCGCACTGATGGCTGCAAGTCTTCGTTCGTGGTATTCGGAAACCTCAGCTGGGCGAGCACGACCTCCATCCATGACTCTATGCGTGACCACCGCAAGACGTGACCGCCCACAAGCAGCGTCTGGTGCTGTTCGAGTCTGAACACAAAGTGAATCGTGCCAGCCTCAAAATATACCGTCTGGCCGGGACGAAGAACCACATATCTCAGCTGCCCACCTGTAAACCCATTCGGGTCATCACTCCAGCTAGCTATCTCTTACCTTGATGGGTGCGATATCCAGCCAAACCCGAGCAGCCCTTCTTGAACAGTCAGCCACGTAGCCTTTCCGCAGCTGTCTTGGTGAGTTAACGTATGAGCACCGCCTTGCGCGAGTAGCACCCAGTCCTCATCGTCCCGCCATTTGTTCCATTCTGTAACCTGCGCAGTGCATCGCTCTGCTGTCGCCCCTTCGAGGATTGTGTCACGGACACGACTGAGCAACTGACAGTCCTCACCTGTAAGGAAGTATGGCAGTATGGAGCGTGGAAGCGGGTTGCGCAGATCAAGCACGTTAAGAGGGTCGTCGCTAGCCTTGTTTTCAGCAAACGTATCGTAAACGTCTCCGAGCCGCATCGCAACACACGACGGTTGCTCGAGCCTGAGTGAAGGCTTCTGCACGGAGACGGTCCTATTAGGATTCCCCATCCGTCGAAATAGCTGTTCTACAGGTCGGCCTTTGCGCTGCTCCCACTGGAACTGTTGCTGGCCTTCGGTGATAATTGGCCCGTGAAGCGTAGCACCAGATTCGAGTAGACTTCTTGCTTCTTCACCAGTCATGAAATACACCTCTTTTTCGCTCTCGTCTCCGAGCGTCCTTGGCTGACTGGCTCTGCTTAGAAGAGAGAGCATGACATAGTTGTTTAGCTGTCCCCAGGTTTTCGGAACCCGCTTTTGCCTCGTCTTTTGGGACAGCTGAGTGATTACCTGCTGGCGGAAAAGAGTATCCCTTGTAGCATCATATATTAGCAGTACGTCCCTACTCAGTTCTGGGACTGGGAAGACGACAACTCCTCCGTTGTCTACTGCCTCTCTAGACACTCGGTCGATGTCAGATCTTGCCTCAGGCAGAGACAGACGGCGTCCTTTTGTAACGGTGGACGGGACAGAATTCCACAAGTTCAGGTGCCGAACGTTTTGGCGTCTGCGAGGTAACAGTGTCGTTGGATCTCTGGTGGCATAGCATGGTTGTTGTTGCCTATATAGCGTACTTCCTGGTGTGTTCGTCGCACAGCAACTCTTGCTCTGCTCTATATCTGGTAGCTATCTCAATCTCTTCTACAGTGTTTGCCTGCGGCTTACGATCTATAACAGAGAGGAACTCGGAGTCTACTTTATCTAGGCAGGAGCAACCGGTTGATGGCTTGGGCTCGAGAAGCCCTGCTGCCTTCCTAGATCGAACTGGATGAGTTCGTGTACTCGTGTTAGTTTTCCTTGTCTGTGGATTAGAGAGCGTATAAGATTGAGTAGGGCACGAGCGAAGCTTATCCGAAGTCCGCAGCGGAGCACTGGCTGCATTATAATTTGACGTCGCGACCGTTTTAGCCGACGGTGGCAAGTGCGCGATAGACGCATCCTCCTCTGAGGCGGCAGAAGAACCACAGAATTCGGGGTCCGGTGAGGTTGCCGGTGTGGTTCCAGGGGATGACAACGGCGAGCCGAAGGCGCTGTTGCCGATTGTGTGGGTATTGGGGAAAGCAGATGTCGGCGAAACTAAGCCATCGATGTTGGCACCAACAGGATAAGAGCTGACCGCAGCAGGAGCTCGAGCATCTTCAGCGGCCTTGTCGAGCGGTTGGAGCTTGTCAGTGCTTTGAATGGTGGTATGTGTCCCCGGCTGAAGCTGACTTGCAAATTCTGTGAGCACCACAAGCCCATACTGGTCGAAACCATGGCCATCCGGTAATTCAGAGTCAGTCACCATCTGATGCTTGAGTATACGTCCATGCCGGCCATTCTCGAAGTCGGCCTGATCAGGCCAAGCCTTAAGCTGGTCAAGGTCGATCAGCTCAATGGGGTTCGCACATGCTTTTAAACCATGCCCGGCCGCGATCCGACTCAAAAGTAGCTGGTTCAACTTCACTAGTGCATTATTCTAGTCCGGACTGCGAGCAACGGCGGTGCCCAGCACTTTGCAGTAGCCCCAGACTGCGCTATGCTCACAAACTGTTCCCACTGTTTCGCGTCGGCATCGGTACAGGTTTTGTTCACCCAGGAGTGCTTATTCTCCCTATAACTTGTACTCTCCTGCAGCATGACCTTCTCGGCACATGCAAAGAGCCATCCTAGTTCTATGTGCTGGTCGAGTAGCTTGTTCCGCATCGCCAGGCACGCTTCGAACTTGTGGGCTTCATCGTCGATCGAGCGCAGCGAAGCTCGGAACGCCTTGATAGACGCGGGAGTGGAGTCGATGTCGAAGGTATCATCACTGAGTACGAGTTAGCCGTGCGATATATGATAGACAGGCAGCTGCTACTTCTGGGGCGAGGGCGCTAAATTGCGCAGCATGGCGTACTAGACTTGGCGTTGCGGCGGGCTTGAAGCGGTTGGCGCTAAAACATATCACGTGCGACGACTAGCGCATTCAAGATTGAATATCGACGCCTATTGGCCACAGATGGAACTGGCCTGTTAGTAGACACCGACAAATGCAAATGGCATCAGGAAGAAGTAGAATCTCTAGGATGCATTGTAGGAAAAAAAACAGAGTCAGGATGAGCCTAGATAAGATCCAAGATGTGAAGAATTGGCCGACACCAACCACGGTAAAAGAAGTACAAGCCTTTATTAGTGTCGTTAACTTTAACCGACAATTTATAATGGATTTCTCAAAGATCGCAATACCACTCACAGATCTCACGAAGAAGGAAAACCCCTTTATCTGGACCGACAAAACAGAGAAAGCTTTCAACACGCATGAGGAAGCTTGTATGAAGCCACCGGTCCTTGTAACATCCCGCAGTAGAGCCCCTACTGTAAGCAGCTGAGGCCATGTCACATGATGGGTTCTTGCTATATAAGAGCGTCAAACATGTCTTCTACACATACACTCATACATCTACATACGCACACAATCAATACATTCAATTCTTCATAACTGCCTACTTCCTTACAACTGCTGAGGGTTTGGACTCGCTTCCGGAAGTTTTCGTTTGCACCTCGCCTCACCTTTGAGTCCGCAGATATTAATGGCTGTTGAGACGACATAATGTGTCGAGTTAAAAAGATGTTAGACAAACATGCTAGTTTTTATATTTACCTGAGTTTGATGGGCTATATAGTGAGAAATGGTACAAAAACATAGATCCATTCTTCTGGTGCTCGTTTTTGGGTACCTGATTACAGGGCCCCAAACTGGTTCCCTTCTGTTTATAAATTCTCGTCTAAATGAGCTCTGAAGCCCGATCCGGCCCCTTTCTTTTGTACCGGTACAATTGTCCGCACTTTCGTAACAATACATAGTAAGGGCCTGAACAGGCTCCTCTTCCCTTTTTGTACTGGTATACTCTCGGTAGTAGTACGAATTGTGCATTTCCCGTAATAGTCTAACATTCGTACTGGTCCCTTTTATGCACGTTCGCAATAGTACAAACTTTGGAATAGTATGCAGCCTGTACTAGTCCCTATCTTAGTTCTTCGTAACGGTCTATACTTCGGAATGGTACAGATACCGTACCAGTCCCTATTGCGCCCACTTTGTAGTAGTACCAGCCCTAATTCTGCCAAATTTGTACTGGCATGTAAGTCGTACCAACTCTAAATTTTGATCGAACGTACTGTCTCTAAAGGCCAACAACTTTATACAAGCCCTATTTCTTCCGATATACACTAGTACACCTTATAATAGTAACGTTACGTATCTATACTCCCCCTATTTCCTAGAATTATACTAGTATATTAATTGAATGTACTATGCACGGGTAGAGCTCCAGTGAGCAGAATTCTAGATTGTGTATCGTGTATTTTGCTAGCAAGCCCTGTTATTTCCGGTACAGGATAGAGCAGTAGGGTTTGATCCTGCATACTGCATCATATGGGTAGACGCATACATAGCTGAAACCCGTGCGGGCGATTTAAGGATACGGGCAGTTTGGGCACACAACCACTTTACGAACAGGGCCCTAGAATTAACCTATTATGTAAGGATAGAGAAGTCCACACAGGTGTTTTTGAGGATATAGGCGATTTGGGCACAGCTACTTTACGAGTAGGGTAGAGAAGCCCGCACGGGCGTTCTGATGATATGGGAGATCGAGGAACATGGGCGGTTAAAGTGTATAGGCGGCTCGAGCGGGTGCTAGGATCTCCGGTGCAGGTGTATCGCCCATATTCCCTAAACGCCTGTGCGAGCTTCTAAGCCTTACATGATAGGTTAATTCTAGGTGTTGAAGCAAGTGAGTGTATATTATTATTACAGACAGGTGGGATACTACATATATATACGTTCCCAACTCCTGTCACACATTTCTGAAGAAACAGTCATAAGCTCTGATTCTAAGGTGTGCTCGTGAATGGGAGTTACTCGTAGATGAATAGTACCGGCATTGTCGGGATTTAATGACTCTATCGGCGCGAGGAGCCGTATACCGAGTTGACTCTCTCCAGAGGACTGCGCGTAACAAGATATCTATCCGCGTGTTTGAGTTTAGCTTGCAGCGCTTTAATGGTTCCATAGATCTCACCAAACGATTTGGATGCATCATCCTCCGTCTAGAAAGGCTTCCGATAGATTCGGGTTGTCTAGGCTGTTTACTCACTTCGTTATTGGAGTCATTTAAAGTGCGAGGCACTGTAGTATATAATTTTAAAAATTGGGAATAGTCTATCAGAAACAGCGCCGCGAAGCAGACGAAGTGGCCAGGCGACACAAGTTCACCTTGGTGTATACCAGGTAGGCGCTGGTTCGAGTCCTGCTGGGGACGAAGAAACGAAAAAAGCGCACCGGCGCACCCTCGAACGAACGAACGAACGAACGAAATTGGTAATAACTTAATGAGGATGGAATGGTTAAGCATCTTACCCAGTAATTAGCGAATAGCAAATTTGCGAAAGCGAAGCTGGAAGTACCAAGCAGTGCTAGACACTAGACTAGGAATAGTTGTACAACAAAGAGGCTTTGGTAAAGAACCAGAACAAAAAAAAGCATCTTGTAACCAGCTATCTGGGTGAAAGAAAAAATACCAAGTTGGGAAGCACCAAGCAGTCAAATACTGGACTAGAGAAATAAAAACTCTAGTAGTTGCAGAACAAGAAGCTTTATAAACAAAGATTTTTTTTAGTAATTTTATCAACCAAGTAAGGTAGATTGCTGGACACTGTAACATTTGACAATCAGAGTTCAAGGTTGCTTTGGCAAAAAACAGCTATGCACGAGATGCTAGAGTGCTTCATATCTAGACTTGGCGGACCACCTTATCATAGTAACGACTTGACGTTGGCGGTGATCCGTTTAGGCCCTTGGTAAGATACAATGATTGGCTTGAAACTTAAAATAGGGAACCAAATCAGTCAGGTTAAAGGCGCTGGTGATTGGAAGGTGGTAGACAGGGTTCCCAGTCGGCGCTTTAACGATGCCCTTCGATTAGTTTGAGCTAACAAGTGCATGCTGCTTGCACAGACTAAAGTCAAATCCGTCCTCACATTACAGCGTCAAGAGAACCATCAACTGCACTGTATCCAACACGTCTTTGTTGTCTATCCATCACACTATTTCAGAATACTACCACCAAGGTAGGCATCCAATTCATTAACATAATAGCCTAGCTAATTCATCAAGGTTTCTAGCCCCCGAAAGGCTTACCCCTTTGCCTACACGGGTGGAACCCTAACTCAATCGCAAAAGATGTTGCCCTCTCTCCCAGACTCTCCGGAAAAGATTATACTAGCGTGCTGTTTATCGAGTAGTTGGCCTGCCGTAGCTCCAGTCCATAGCCAGTCACTCATGTTGCTAGCGAGGAAGATATATTCGTTTATGGGCTCAGTCCGGTTTAGAGGTCGCAGACTATAAGCTTGAGGGACATGTAGAGGCCTACACGGTCTACAGTTGGAAAAGAGGTGGTCCGACGTCTTCCCCCTAATTCCCCGGCAAGGAAGAGGTGTGTAAGATCTTTGCATCGGCACGCATCCCGTAAATACCGCTTCCTCCACCCAGCACTGATGCAACGGAAGGAGCAATCATCGACGTTCGAGGCACGAGGAACTTTGATTGTTTTGGGCAGCTTGTAGAACAAGCAGTACTCTACAACTGTATCCGCGACTACCCAGACTCTATAGCCCGTTAGGATGAGGAGGACAAAGACTTCAAGACTCGACGTCGCTCCAAGGTTCGACGTCGGTAACTATTAGACTGCATATAGATACGACGAGACTATATAACAATTTGGAGATGCCTTGAATAGGGTTATCTATATAGACGTGAATACCCTTCCTCTCTCTGTTTATTACGTCTTGTAAGAATGTGGTATGTATGAAGAATTGAATGAATTGATTAAGCGTGTAGTTCAGTGTAGGAGTCTGTGTGTAGCAGACATGTTTGACGCCCTTATATAGCGAGAACCCATCATGTGACATGGCCTTAGCTACTTATACGTCTTGTATCTATTTAAGTTCCTGGAACACTCACGTTCCTAGGACACTCGCGATCCTAGGACTAAGGGACTAAGGTTATTTAGTCATCATCACGTGGCTCTCTTTGCACCACAGCCTCAAACGTTGGTCATGTGCAGTGCGCGCATGTTTATTGGTACTTCATCCTGTGTCAAAAAATATCCAAAGCAAAACGATTGCTTAGATTCCCGCCTCTATGCCTTCGCAGATTCATTCCACAATGCCCATACCCATGGAAGCACGTGACTGTCCACGGACATGATGCTTTGTGCAAGAGGAAAGACGGTGCTTCCAAGATTTGGGGAAGAACAACGGTTCATGGAATCATATTCAGAGTGATCGAAAGGTATTCATATCATTCCTCTATTGTTTTGACTTGCAAACACTACACGCACGAGAACTTGGAGTAGGTACAATCTCCTCAGCATCTGCGCCCCGTTTCTTTGTTGTGCTATTTACGGTGATGCGAAAGGAAGTTGACTGGTCCAGCGCTCTGGCATTCACAAGATCGGATTGTTACACGCTACAGTGTTGGAACTTGGATGCACGCTATCCACGCCAGAGAAAGGGACGGCATCGCTGCTTGCGGAAGGAAAGATAAAGCGCCGGTGTTTTCGTAACACTATGAAAGGGACAGCATCACTGCTTGCGGAAAGAAAGATAAAGCGCCGGTGTTTTCGTAACACAATGATGGAAGCCGCCTAATGTCTTTGTTGTCTGTGATTATATAGGGAGAGCTTAATGTGTCTCGGCCGGAAAGCAAGATGCTAAACTTTTGAATCCGGGAGCATCCAGAACAATTTAGGAACTATGCTGGACGAAGATTATATCAAGAATATCCCCCGCACCGATTACCTGAAGGCTAACTATGGGGCCACAACTGTCCAGGAAATTTACGAAGACTATTGGTCTAACCTATCTGAACCATTCAAAAAACTCAGAGGCGCACGTTGCAAGCTCCCGCTCCCGTACTATGCGCCTGATCATCCCCCAATACCTTCCCCAGCGGAAATTCTCCACGCACTCAAGCACAATAACCTGAAGCGACCTGAGGGCCAGTGCCCAGTCGGTCGGATCGGCCAAACTGTGATCAAAGTCGACACCAACGTGATGATATGGCAGGTAGGTTTCAAGCGCATAGTCGAGTCAAACTTTTCTGAAGCTTGCTGACCCAATCATAGGAAGCGGAGAACCTGCATTTCATCAATCAGAATACGAAAGTCCAGGCACCAAAACTTTTAGCTGCATATGAAAACGAAGGTCCCTTGTGGGATAGGCCAGAGGGAACTACAGTCTACGTCATGATCATGGAATTCGTAGAAGGCTATCAGATGAGTAACAAACTATTCAACGGGCTGCCAAGAAGAGATCAGCACATGGTTCTGCAGGCAGTGGCTGAGCAGATCCAGAACATGCGGGCTGTCAAGCCTTCCATTGAACCGGAAGGCCCACGCCATGGATACTATGGTCGAGTTAACTATCAAGGATATCATCCTCAGTTCCAATTCTTGACTTCGCCCCCCAAGGGCCTCCAAGGGCCTTGGGATACGTATGAGTCCTTTATAGAAGCCGTTACCAGAGCAGACCTAGATCGTTGTATGCTAAAGGTATGGGATGGCCAGTCCGTGGATCACCTCCGTCAAGGTGTACTAGATTTACAGAGGGGTTTACAAGCTCTTAAAGGCCACGAGCCGGTGCTCACACACTTAGACCTAAAATGGGCTAATATGATCATTCAGCCTCTCGATGACAAAGAGGATGGGAAAGGCCCTGCTAGCTATCGAGCTGTTTTTCTCGATTGGGAATATTTCGGGCGGTTGCCTGCTTATATACAAAAGTATTCTTTGGGTTTCTCGCTGAGGCTACCAGAGAGATTCAACACCCACAAAGGCGAGGTTCCTGGGTTTACAAAAGATCAGTATAAAACGGAACTCGAATTCCTCAAGTCAATGCATTTCGTTGCGACTTAAGATGGAAGTGGAAGGTATCACAGAAAGAAGAGTGGCTGAAGTAGTTATTGGGGGTGTTTTCAAAGGACTTTGGAGACGGATGTTAGGATTCTCATGTTATTGTTCAGTTTGAATTAATCGATGTCTATATAGAGAACGTAAAATGGAAGAAGCATTCTAGCGAGCGTGCAGCGAGAGAAATGTCTATGCGCAAAATCAACTAAACGCCTGTACCATGATACCACAAGAAGCAAGAACCGCATCCGCGCCAAGTCTATGTCATACAGTATTACCCAGAAGGAGAAAGGAAGTGAAACCCGCATCCACGAACAGTCCCAGTTGCACGATATTACCCAAGAAGAACAAGAAAGAAACCCAATCGGTCAACTCTATTCACATCCAACTATCTTCACGCTTGGCAACCAGTTTTTACATATGCGGCTGCCACATTGCACCGTTTTCCGGTGCATTGAGGTTTTGAAGTACATTGTTGATCCACTTCCTGAAAACCCTATCTTCGCACGATTCGTCCACAAATTCTGGTGAGAGACAGATTGAGCACATGTTGCGGTAACCCCGTGGTCTCGCCGTCGAGTTGGTGTCGATGCAGGGGGCGATACCCTCTACGCCAGGAGGACGAGCCTGCATGATGATTTGTTGGAACTGGAGCGGCGTTCCGGAGAACCAGCCAAGCAGCTCTATCGTCAATTCAGAGGACCATCCAGGCGTTGGTAGATTGGCTTGGCCGCCATTTGCGTAGTTTAAATCGTACACGTCGCATGGGCATTGCCCAAAAGTCACATTGTCGCCTAGCTGTATGAACAGCGCTTTGTCCAATGTACCCCTGATGATCCCCGTGAACACCTCCCACCCCAAAGGACCGCCAACATTATTACTGTTCGACATGGTCGTGTTATGTCGGGAAACGGTCGATGATCGGATCTTCGGTGGAGTGAGGAATGGGACCGAGGTGGAGATTCGATTGCTGCGACGGATAGGTGATGTTGGAGATAGTCTCTACAAGATGTTAGCAGACGTTGAGAGTGCTTGAGCTCAGGGTTGAAAGGGTTGCCAGACCTACTGGAATACAGAGTCCTACAAGCCGTGTCGAAACAAGGTTAGAAAAAATCTAAGAGGGGGGAGCAGATGCGAGGAATGGCAGAATATCGAACTGGAAGGATTAGGAGAGATCATACCCACTGAAAAAAACAATAGAGGTAGCTAGCTACCAAGGACAAAGGGAGGGAGGACGAGCAGGGCTTTGAGTAGCACAAAAGCCAAAGGACAAGGCGGAGAAGAAGGAAGAAGAGCGAGCAAGGCGGAGGACAGATGGGAAAGGGAGGATTGAGGGGGGAGAAGAAATGCGAGAAGGCGAAGGGAAGCGTGGAGAGCGGGCTGGAGGCGCCTTTGAGAGGGACCGACAGAGGGTAGCAGATGCTGAGGGTTGAGGAGGTTGTCCGATGCGAGCCTCCTCTCGCAGGCAACGCAGCATTTAAAGCGTTCATGTCGTTCTAGAAGTAGAGGAACGGTTTGAGACGCATCTCATCCGTTCTTTAAGACACTTGGTCATTCCTCAGACCCTGAACGCTCGGATAGCGATGAACAATGAACAGAAGTCGTGATTGTGAGTCTCTCAGAGAAGACCGACTAGCAGGTCTCGAGTGGTTTGTCAGTGTGGCGGAACCAACCCAAGGGTTGGTTGCGGCGATAACCTAGAGAGGGGAAGCAAGGAGTAATCCATGGGATGCTCTCAGAGGCTGATGTAGATGGCTATGCAACTGGTATAAACAGCAAGCCGGGCGTGAAGCCTGCCGGAGGGAAGCAACAAGGAGAAGAAGAGGAGAAGGGTGCGGGGAGAGAGGCGTCCGCCCTAACAGCCCCAAGCGTCGTTTGTCCTGTCCATGCTCCGAAACCAGGGACAGTGCGCAGCTCAGCTACGCCATTTGTCACGCAGGCGTGCAAGGTGTGTACCTAGCACTGTGTAGAGCACGTGCTTCACAGTAGAACGGTGAAACGTAGGCAGCTAATAGGAAGAGGTCACTAAGCCTAGTTCGCAGTGACGTAGGCGAATGATTGCGCGCAGTAGACGCTTGTTGGAGCTTGGCAAGGGACCCATGCATTGCTGCCAAGTAGGTGAAGTGCTTTTTCCCAACTGCTCCTACGTATCCTCGCTCCAGCCGCTCGACCTGTAACTGGGCTGGCTGAACACGGAGATGTCGCAGGGCTGAAGCTTATGGTAAGTGTGAGAGGGGATACGGCATAGGACGTAGCCAAAATAGAAACGGCACGTGATCATAGATTCTTCGAGAAGGCTACAGTATTGTACTAGCCAAAACGCCTGGTCCAGGAGTCACGTGCCTTTGCTCGGTATTTTTATCACTCAAAATAAAGTCTCTCCGCAGAGTGGCGAAAAACGTGACTCCTAGACTACCTGGGCGCATGAGTACAAGTTAATACGAATGATGTCAGCTCGCCTATTGTAGGATGGTTTCGCCGGAACTCACAGGAGTCCAACGGCTTGAGTGCACGGAGCGAAGTTTATTCAGCCCAGCCCCTAAGCCTAAAGGGTATTAATAGTACACGAAATCAGAAGCCGGCACGCAGTCCTTGTCACAGGAGGAGACGCCCGAAACAGCCTTGAGGAACGAAGCTTAGATAATCGCGATCTTTCTGGTTGCTTCAAGCGGAATATCCCTGCAGCCTCAAGCAACGGTACATGCTGGACGGTACCAGTTAATTTTCGCCACCTGTGGTTAACCACCTTCTCCAGTTCAGAAGTCAACCATGAGACCTGCAGATCGTATATCTAACACCATGCTCAACACAGGAAAGAAAGAAAAAGTGATACGCTACCGTTTTATAAAAGTCGATAGTAAGCCAGGGTATTTGCTGCACGATGCATTTACGCTATTCATCTCTGATCAGTTCGTGGAGATGGCACGTGATGTGGCGCATTTATGTGACTGGTGCTTAATATTGGATGACTAAGGTTGCCGTGCCAAGACTGCAACACAACATCTTGAGGTCAACAACACAACGATTCCGCCGCCAATCCATCTCTACCCATCGCCAGCCACGCCTACAACTCCCGATTTCTATCTCGAATTCTTCATGACACTAAAGCGCAAGCGATCCGATTGCTCTAACGCCAGTGCATCCGCCTTGTCTTGCCAGAAACGCGCCTGTTGCACCGATCCGAGCCTCGAGTCTCCACTCCCGACCCCGCCGCCCGCCTTCAGCATATTTCCATTGACGGAAGAGAACCTACGCGAGCATACGAAGTCGCTGTCTCCACAATCCGAGACAATGCCAACGCCTGGCTCCTCGAGTCCCAAACGAGCTTCATCGCCTGCCCGACTCGATAAACGCACCAAGCTCTGGACCTTTCACGTCAACGTTGACTCTGTGAAAGACTATCCAGAGGAATTGAAGCTACACATTAAGAATACATTACTGAGGAAGCGGGACACACAACCGTCGCCAAATGCGAAGAAGATAGCGTCAAAGCGCCAGATGGCAGCGGCACAGGATGAGGACGGCGGCGTCGACCTCCTCAAGCCTTATCTCCTGTTCGTCGGCGAGGACAAGGATGACGAGAACGGAATACCTGGTATCGTGTCGCGAGATAAGATAAATCTAGCGTCTGAATTTCTCCCTCAAGTACCAAATAGCGATGTCCTCATTGCACAAGGAGGACAGCTGTCGCGCCCGCAGCCAGACACCGCCATTGGCTACACCCCCTTTCAGTTTGCTCGCAATTCTGGTGTTCATTTGACAACCAAATTTACCAAGGAGGAGGATGTGTGGCTCACAAAGTGCGTTCCTCCCCTTCGCGCACGCCTACGCCGACGTTGACCTATTATCGCAGCTATCGCCTTACGACCTTCATGCATTTCCCCTTCTTGACCTCGCAATGGAAGCCCGCAGCCGGCTCCGAAACATTTCATCACGCAGAAAACCAAGCGGCGCGCGATGGCTCGACCATTGTGAACCACCTCCATGACCTCTTCTATGAAGCCTACGATCGTAAACCTACCGCCGTTGAAGCCTCTCACGTCTCGGTGACATGCGACATGCAAGCCGTTCAAGTATGGATACACTGGCGAGAAGAGACGGCGGAGGAAGGAGTGCAATATTACATGCGGTCGTTCGCACGCGCGTTCTTATGCGACGTTTCCCAGCTCCAGGAGGTGCGCTCGGTACTCTGGAATGTTTTGGAATACTCGATGGGTTCGCGGCTGAGCAATATCAAGGCAGCGCTGCCGCTTTGGTGGAAGAAGAGCGGATCGAAGGGGCAGACAAGAGGAGCGAGTGTGAGCGTGCCGAGCGTCGCATCGTCGAGCATGCCCAGCGCGACACTGCCTCTGTCGCTGCAGTTCCAGATCCCTCTCACGCCGTCCTCCATTTCGGGTGACTCGGAACCTCAGAAGAAGCGGCAGAGAACAATAGAGGACTGCGAGAAGATCGTTGATTGAGGTTCATATTTAGCACGCCCATAAAATGAAATGATTGAATGCTACCTTACAGGGTAACAGAAATGCTGCATATGCAAAGTATGAATATGTTCCTACTGCTTCGGTTCTATGTACCTTGAAGGCTGCACTGTGTGAAAAGTGTGAGCTTCGATCTGAGGTTCCCGTTTCAGACCCTCGACCAAAGTTTCCCGGTTCTCGAAACTGGACCTCCGTTTTCCGTGAGAAACTGGTTGCTGGTAAATCTGGCGGTATGCGCCAGGATTCCTACCCAGCAGAATGCGCCCCGGAACCAGAAAACGGAACCAGAAAACCAAATCCGCAAACAGGGTGACAATGATTCTGACGCAAATGGCTGCATGCAGCAATACTTCTTCCGAAGAGTGCATCTCAACATTGGGGTTATTCCAATCTCAGGTGCGTTCGAGCCTGCGGCATTGTGGCACACTAGAACGACACTGGCGAGCATGAAACGGAATATCAACCAAGCTCACGTAAAGGCAAAAGGGCGGCAGGCTCATGCGGGATGCTGCAGGTCGTCATCTTGTGGAGCAGGGCTCCCAACAGTCAGTACTACGGTACGTAGCTATCTTCTTTCTCTCTTCAGATGACTGTGCAGTGGTGGGAATTCTATGTTGCCGTTAGGGTCTGTACCGCCAAATACGTAAACGTTGAATGGTGTCAGATTTTTCGTCGTTCTGAGAAGGTTTGAATTTGATTGAATTCGATTAATTGACTGTAATAATTACATGTGATTATGCTGAGTAGAAGGTGTTCCGTCCTCTTGAGTATTCTGCCTCTCGCTCTCCTTATATTCCTTTCACTCATACGCTTTCCGCCGGTTTGCTGGCAGCTTTCTGGCGGCATTCCGTCGGCTTTCCTAGACGTAGTACTATTCTGACAATAGTAGCTCGATCTAGATCTTATAGGAAGTATATATAGAGAAGCTATACTAGAGGTTCTTATCCCCGAAACTATTTATAGACTCTAACTACTCTACTACTACTAGAAGAATTACTTCTATTAGAATAACTATCAAACGACGTTATAAAATATAGATATGCTTAGGTTGCTAGCTCTATAGGTTATATTGCCGGCGCTACTAGACCTGACGTTGCAGAATTACATTTAAAACTCATAGAATTCCTTACAAATCCATCGCAACGTCACCTAGATGCTGTATATTAGATAATAGAATATCTATATACTATAAAGGATCGCTTACTTCACTATAACGCGTCGATTCCAGAAGAAGTACATAATATATTTAGTAGAAGAATATAAGAATAACAAGCTACCGTTTTATAGTACAACTAACGCGTCCTTCGCAGACGACAAGGCTACATGGAAAAGCTTATAGGGGTACATCTTCTACCTGTTCGCGGCCTTATCGACTAGAAGGCTACACTATAGAGATGCGTCACAAAATCGACGACTGTGGCAGAACTAGTCGCTACTTCCTCCGCCAGTACAGAACTCATATAGTGGTCTAGAATCTTCCTAGGGATCAACTTCGACCTAGGATATGAACGAGTTCTATAGTGTGATAGTCAGTAGACGATTCGACTACTCACATTAACTATTCCGCGCCTTAAAACAAGCGTCAGGTATGTCGATATACACCATCACTGGCTGAGGCAGACAGCACTGTCAAATGACGTCAACATCTCATATATATCGTCAAACTGTCAGCCAGCTGACGGCCCCACAAAGCTACTACCGAAACATCGCCATGAGAACTGGGTCAAAATACTGAATCTATAATAATTCCCTCCTACTTCTTCTTCTACAGTCGAACACTAGAACAATAGGAATTCCGGCAGCGAACTAGTCGCATTCCGGCGGCAAACCGGCCGAATTCTATCACAAAATCTATCAGAATTCTACATAGAGAACTAGCCTAAAAATCGTATTGAGCTACATTAGAAAAAAAGATAAGGAAAAAAAGTACAAAAGAAGTGTTTCACAATGTCGGATTCAACTTGGACAATGTTCCTCACCCAGAAACTCTATTAAGAGTTTGCTGTTGGCATTTAGCTTCAACTCAAG
>Ga0247757_10000803_pt1 | contig 24133 bp, 29 predicted proteins | sample UWRJL126311R4_FD_180929 | JGI IMG/M metagenome (GOLD analysis project Ga0247757, IMG submission 180929) | Plant litter microbial communities from Arlington Agricultural Research Station in Wisconsin, United States - UWRJ-L126-311R-4 | ecosystem: Environmental > Terrestrial > Plant litter >...
GCTCCAACAACAAGCCCTTAGCCTATCCATTCTCACGGTGCTGCCCACACGATTAAGAATCTAAACACAGTGGTGGTGGGCAGCTAGGCGCTGTTCTGCATATGCACTAGCGTCCTAGCCACTGTTTCCGAACCCAGATGTGAGGCCAAGTGAATCCTACGAGCTACGAGATGGGGTCACGGCGGGAACCGAGGAGGAATTAGGATTCCGAACAAGCACGCTCTCAAACGTGGTAGGAGAGGGCCAATCTTTATTCCTCTCGTAGCTTCACCGGGTCCGAACCGCCGTAAGGCGATGAGTCCCAACGGTATGGTTTCCGACCCTCCACTCATAGCAACCATGGATATTATCTAAGTGCAAAGGATGTATTAAACGCCCGCCAATTACGTTAGATACTATGGCGGGGCTACAAGCTCTTTGATTTGAGCGGCTTTCTCCATTTGGTTTGGTCTGCGCTGGGTCATGAGTCGCACTTATCTGATCCGATGGCTGGTTAGGCACCCCATTGATGACGGCTAGAAGAATCTCGAACATGAAACCCCTCCCAAGATGTTCTTTTGCAGCTTTCAAAGTCTCGACTCCCAGCTACACCCAATGAAGATGAATAAGTAAGGTGAGTGATCACTCATTGCTCAGCGATTAGCATCGCTGAGGACGCCAATATATATGTGCAAGGTTATAATACACTCGTACGAGCCTGCAACACTAGCGGATGGGAGCAAGACTGGAGACTAATGCCGCCGGAAGCGTCTACGCATAATGGCTGATGTTGTAGCACAAAACTCGCGCAAGTTTTCTCGCCTTACGCTGGAGACAAATATTCTTACCACGTTCACTACAATCATGACCGATATTTCTGATCCCGAATCGGTTGCGAGGAATATTGCTGGTGTTATGCTTCTTTACGAGATTTTTTATATATACGAATAGACGAGTGACTAACGCGCTTGCGTTGCCAAAGAGATTACCGACCTGCATTGCATTACATTCAACGAGCCCTCCGTTTTTATGAACATGGATTTTCGATAATGTTGATGATTGTAGCAGTGGTGGGCAAACCACATTCGTAGGCGGGGGCAGAGGTACGTCTACGAGATGTGGTTCCATCTCAACTTTCCATCCTAGTTTCCATGCACGTATGTATTCCATTTCGCTCACTGCCTTACGCCTATGGCCCTTGCTGATTTTTCCGCTCTAAGACTTCCATCCTTGCGCACTTTCGTCCGCGGTCAAACAACGCCGTCAACCTCAACAAGATAGTCACGTCACTTTTGCAGATTCGGGACGCATTGGTCTAGCCCACCAAGCCGGGCAGTTTGGCCGATGTCAACGCGCTGTACACCGTCTTCATGGTCAAGGATATAGCTGCCGGGGTAAAAAAGTGTTTCGTAGTGCCACTTGGGGGATGGGATATGCAATGGGCAGAGAATAGGAGAGGGCCCAAGAAGAGAGCCCGGTAGGGAGATGAAGTAGTGGGGAGGCTGATTATAGAGTCGGGTAGGAGATTTCAAAAGTGTTGATTGGTTAGGGTTTCAGGAGGGAATGTTTATTGGAGAGGTTGTATCCAATTTTTGATAAGTGGTTGAGGGTCTAATGGGAAAGTGACCTGGCCTACACTGTTGTTGCGTTGGTCGTGAATATCTTGCTGATAGCGTACCAATGCAGTTGAACGTATTGCTGTTTTGCACTTTCCTATAGCTTCCATACACTTTCGGGTGGTGTCACCTTGATCAAACAATGATACACCTTAGGGCAAATTTTATAACAACTCCATGAGTTTTGCTCTTGTCCTGGAAGTCGGTGAATCGTCCATGAACTATATTTGGAGTACAGAACACGCGATGTGTTCGTTGTATGGTAATTATGGGGCTGAACAACACCTATTATCTAACTATCAATTATCATCATGGTTCTCGCCTCAGAGCTCAAAAAAATTTTAGTGGTACTAATTATAGCAAAACTCCTCTAGTATAGTGCAGGGCTCGTGGTACGGTGCCTTTGACCTGAGAAAGGCCACCTCTTTTACTATGTATAATATCTTCTTCAATCTATATAGTATCGCATCCTAGATGTGACCGAATAAGCTAGTCTTTCGATTATGTTTTTTACGAACTTCAATAATACTGAGGCTAAGGACTAAAGGTAGAAATAATAGTGGACCAAAGCTCGGTTGCCCTGTTCCCACGCATGCTGCAAAGTATAAGCAGTGATACATTATATTAAAGGGAAACGTTTTTTTAGAGATACTCGTTGCCAACTTAAAATCATATTCACTCTTGATCCTAGCGACAAGTAACCGTGATTGTAGAAATCAAGCTGAGCCTTGATCCAGCGCAAATTTGCAAGCACGGCATACGAATTACTCAAACTGGGAAATTCTAACCAGTGTCGTTCGATTGGCGTGAAGCCTTTGCAGTGTTGTAGGGAGGTTGAAGCAGGTGTTCTGATGCACAGTAATAGCGCATGTTGAGTTGATTATGAATACATTTTATACTATGTGGCATGATAGAACTGTAGGAAACTTGGAAAATCAGGAAAGCTGGATTTATCTACCCGCTAGTAGTGTAAGGCCTATACTGTTAGAATGCCAGATCTTACCCAAGCTACGTTGCTCCTTCCCCATGACCAGCAGACACGCAACTCATTCCTTTAGCCCAAATGTTGCTGAAAATGCTTTCTGTACCGTACTCCTATTGTATTCATTGATCCCTATGCCGGCACCATGGGTGCTGTTCGACCGAGTCGACACCTACGGCGGCGATTGCACACGAGGCGCTGACCCAGACATCGCAGGTCTCGGCGTCGTTCTCTCCTTCGTCGCCGCCAGCATCATAACCACTACAGCGTCCATCCTCGCTATGGCGCTTGACCAAAACTACGACCGTAAAGGCCGCTTTACGTTTCGCGCGCCGATGCAGTTCATACGTGAGACATTCATAGACACTGATTGGAAGCGCGAGTATGCGTGGCGACCTTTTTTGGATCCATTGATCATCGGACTAGGGGACCAACAGCTGGTCACTGGGTATGCTGTGCTGCTGAGTGGATGGATCAAGGTACTCTTCTCTGCCCGGATATATGCTACATGGAAATGACGTGGCGCAGGTGGGCCAGAACTCGATTGAAGTCCAGGGCGCGCATTTTGTCCTCATTCTGTACATCTGTGTTCTCTCGTCCTCCTCGCACCTCGCCGCCCTCATAACGCTGCGTAAGTACTTCGACAACTACCGCCTTATTGCAAAGGTGCGTCTTACACTCGTCATCATCTTCACGCTGTTCCTCTTCTCGTCAATGGTGGTCACAATCAGCATATCCAATGCCACACACCAACACTACAACGGGACGGCAGGAAAGCAATCAAGCATTCGAAGGCTGGCCTTTGTTGTCCCCATGTTCTTCATTATTGCAGGATTTTCGTCAGCCCTGGTATGCATCGTTTGGAATCCGAGGCGAAGGCTGAGGCACAAGCATTTAGAGCCACGCTTGAGGCCGGTGGGACTAAAGAGCTGGCCGATTGCTGTGCCAGCAAAGCTGGGATTGGAATTGTTCAACAACCTATTTCTAAACCCGCTCATTGTGTTCGTCATACAAATCATTCTGGCTGTGCTTTCAGTTGTCCTGGTCCTCAGCCAAAAGCTTTCGGCGCCGGACGACCCGGGAAAGTGGTGTAGTCTGCATGACTATGGAGACAACACTTGGGGGTTTGGACAAACGCTGAGCATAGCGATGCTTCTGCTCCCAGCCATGAGCGCAACGCAGACGTATCTGGAGGCCAGGCGGCATATCCACAAAGAGCGGGGACCGTGAACAGCATGCTCGGCTTGACGTAGCAGGTTTACTCATGTTGTTGTTTTCTCATGCTTGGTGTCGTCGTCTACGTGCATGCTCTCGGCAAAACCTATCCACTCCTGCACGCCGCGCATAACCATGTCTTGCCCTGCGTCTACCTCGCCACCATGGCCCCACACCATGACCTCGTCAAACTCGCCGACCTGCTCTGCTACCTTGATTTCGAGCTGCAAGGTATCTCCCTCATCGTCATTGTCGTGGTCGTAATGGTGCTCTCCATCCATCTGGTCTTCACGCGCACGATCCTGCGGAAGGTTCTTGTCCGTGATGCTGAGGACGGCGCCGGTGTAGTTGGTCGGCAGGGGAAGAGAGGTACCGTGAAGGTGGCGGCCACGAAAGTACACATGGGCTTTGCCTGCAGGCGCGGTCAGATGCAGGTGGTAGGGCAGGGCGGAGCTGTGAGACGCACCCTTTTCATCCACCTCGGGCTGCCAGTAGCGGCCAGCATCGTTGACGGGGCCATCGTGGTTGAGGCGCGCAGGGAGCAGGTTGGGAATGCATTTCTGCGACTTGGAGGGCTGGATGGCGAGCATGTTGGAAGCAATTGAAGGTCTGGTGGCATGGCGTGGCAGCGCTCAGGACGCGTCGGCAACGGGACAGACGCGCCAAGCTTTGGCGCGCGCTGTGCCTGGCCGATCCTTCCCAATCCGAGAGTCCTCCGCGGCCCTGCCCCAAGCCAGCCAACGTCATACACAACGACATCCACACAACAGTCTATATGAACAACGTCGGCCCCAGATGTCCATTTCCGCTCCAGCTTCCGCCCAGAACCCCACCGTCCATGTTATCGATCCTGACGCTGGTGCGTCCAACGCTTCGATCTAATCGCCTAAGCACGGCCAACTCGATCATTGGATCATCAGCCGCTAAAAACGGCAAAGTACCTCGACCAAACCCTCGTCGATTCTGCACCTCAAACAGATGAGCACGCAGAGTTCGCACCATGGCGCTCCACTGCCGGCCGTCGCGACTCCGTGCCCGCCATGATACAAGCTGGCAATCCAATCGGCCGTTCCACATGGCCGACTTTTCTCTGTTACCTTTAATGTGCCTGCCTTCCGCCCGCCTACTTGTCCACACACATTCCGAGCGTTTATTTTGTACTGAAACGACCGTCCAGCGTTCACTTTGCTTTGAAGACATTTTTTGATAGTCATTGGATATCCTACCGATTTTCCCCACTCTTACAGGAATTTGTTAACTTGCTGTGCGGCGACATGACGATGCTGGGAGCTCTAACGAGTCCTGCGGTCACAGTGTGGGATAGCGTGACTTTACAAGCTTGGGATCCACTGGTATCTCTGTGTAGGAATGGTACTATGGCCCAACTGCAAGCTATTCAGCGGGGGAAGCTGGCTTTATACGAGAAGGGTGCAGGTAGTGCTGCGTTGTTCTTTGGACAAGACACGCCTGGCGATCCATTTGCTATGCTCACAGTTCACGACGAAAAATTCTGGGTTCGGTTAGCGCTGTTTGCGGACATGGTACGTCTGACGCTACATTGACTAGAAGTTATAGAGTTTAGTGCAATGCCGGCTGATTCATTGAAGGGATTCGCCGAGAGCTATATGCTTGGTGAAGTATCGTCGCCCGACCTCACACAATTCTTTGCAGTGCGTATTCCATTCCATGGATGCGAAATTCCTACTCACACGAATAGCTCTTTATCCTGAATCGAAACTACCTTTCCAACGGTTCGACACTGACCTCAATAATCTCCACTGCTCTTGCCGGCCTCCTTCGAAGCTCCAACAACCTCAAGAATGCCCGTCTCAATATATCAGCTCACTACGACATCTCCAACGACATGTTTTCTGCCTTCCTTTCTCCCGACATGACCTACTCTAGCCCCATTTGGCTTCCCAAATCGCACCCACAACATCAGAGCGAAACACTCGAGGATGCGCAGATGCGTAAATTAGACCGCTTCATCGACAATACGCACATTCAGTCGACAGATCATATTCTAGAAATCGGCACTGGCTGGGGCAGCTTTGCGCTGCGCGCCGTCCAGCGCACTGGTTGCCGTGTAACGTCAGTGACGCTCTCAGTCGAGCAAAAGGCCCTTGCTGAGCAGCGTATCCATGCTGCGGGCTTCTCATCGCACATTACCGTCCTTCTATGTGACTACCGTAGCCTGGTGGTCCCACCCGATGCGCCCGCCGGCTACGACAAGATCGTATCGATCGAAATGCTCGAGGCCGTTGGTAAGGAGTACCTAGTAATGTACTTTTCATGTGTCGACAAGCTGTTGAAGAAGGACGGCGGTATCGCGGCTTTCCAGTGCATCACCATGCCTGAGGCACGGTATGCTGCTTACGCGAAGTCAGACGATTTTATACGCCGCTACATCTTCCCAGGCGGCCACCTGCCTACTGTCACGCAGCTCGTCGACTCCATCACCCAGGGCTCGAACGGAAAGCTAGTCGTTGACAGTATTGAGAACATCGGGCCACATTATGCTAAAGCATTGCGTTTATGGCGGGAAGCGTTTCTGGAGAAGTGGGATGAGACGATCAAGCCACGGCTTTTGCAGGAGAAACAGGGCGAGGGCCTGGACGAAGAGAGCACTGAGGTGTTTAGGAGGAAGTGGGATTATTATTTTAGGTATAGCGAGGCGGGGTTCATGACGAAGACGCTTGGAGATGTAATTGTCACGGTTGGGAGGGAAGGTGCGATGCAGATGATGGAGGAGGTACCGTTATGAGAGACGGGCGAGCTTGAAAATGGCCACATGCACCAAGGATAGTAATATGATGCTTCTGATACTCTAAAAAGTCTAGTATCCGATTTCACATTTAAACTTCTCCACTGGTGTGCGCTTGGACATGTGTCCATTTGTGAGTCGCGACTATTTTATAATTACTGCGACGCGTAAACGATTGGGTATTATCCATCCTTTTGATGAAAGCCGTCTCTCACCTCTTCGCCTTCGCCCTAACTCTGGCAGCCAGCTTTTTCAAATTGTCGGTCTCTCCACCATCAGCAGTCTTCTCGTCTCTTGCTTTCTTCACCTCCGCTTCCCCATCCTCGCCTCTACTCCTCTTCCGCTTTTTCCTCCCTTCCTCAAGTAACGCCTTCATACCCGCCGTCCCCTTGAATCGCGGATTTGTGGGATCAATGGCAAACTCGTGACTTTCAAACAGGCTCGCGAAGCGCGGATCCTGCGTGTTCATCTCAAAAGTATCCACTACGCCAGCCTCACCAGCACCGCCCTTCTTCCCCTTCTTCTTGTTCTTTCCATTTTTGCTGGCCTTCTCGGCTTTCATGATGTCGTTCATGTCGAAATGCTGTACCTTGGTGCCGCCGCCGTCGTCGGCCATGAGGAGCTCGAGGTTCGCGCGCTCGACAGCGGATTCCTTCTCCGCCTTCTCGCGGGCCTCGCGTTTCGCTGCGCGCTGCTGCCTGCGATCCTGGATGTTTTGGTTCTTGGCCGTCTCGGTATCGGACGTGAAGAAGGGGTCGTTCCAGGGATCATCTGCGTCGGCGCCCGCGGCAGTAGCTTGTTTTTGGGCTGCGGTTGCGGGCTCGACAGCGTCCGGATCACGGCCTTCCTTGAGTGCCTTTGCGCGAGCGAGCCGCTTTGCCTTCCTCTCCTTCTGCTTGCGTTCGTATTTCTCGAGCGTATTTTCCTCAGGCTCGTTCAGGAAGACGGAGCCCTTGGCACCCCCGGACGTAGAAAGACCTGAAGTAAAGGTGACTTGCATTTCACCCTCGGGTTTCTTCATGTCCCGATCTCGCTTCGAAGATGATTTTGACTTCGATTGGAATGATTTGGTCGCAGCGTCGAGGCCGAGCGCGGCCCGTAGGTTGGCTGCCTTAGTTACTTTTGCCACCTCTGCCTCGTCCTCTGAGGACGATGAATCGCTACCGATATAGGCCTGGAGTTCATTCTCATCAATTTCTTTACGGGAAAAGGCACGTTTCTGGACTTCCTTGCGAGTCGTGTCATCAGCGTCCCAGGTTAGCTTGACTTTGGAGTGCGAGAGTGCGTCAGTGACGAATTCGTTGGGCTTGTAGCCGTTCGGAAGCTTGCCACATGTGTCGTGGGGTTCTGCGTCGAATTCGACGTCATCGGGCACGAAGCGGAGGTCGAAGAAGTTGGCACTCGAAAGATATTCGCGGCCATCCATGTTGTCATATATTGATTTTGCGGCTTGCGGGGAAGCGCATGTTATTAGAGCATAGTAGTAACGCAGACGGTCAAGCTGGTATGTGCGGAGCGCCTTGGAGTCGAAGTCTTCCGGATTGCCTTCGTCCAGAGGGTCTTCTTTTTGGTTCTCTCCGTCCTCAGAGTTCATCTCTTGTAGCTCATCTAATGAGTTGATGTTCTTGGACCGTTCGTTTGCCGCAGCACTGAATATCTCTCGGGGTGGGCCTTCGATCTCCTCACGCTCTAGTCGCTGCTGGCCAAACTCGCTAGGGTATATAGTGACATTGAGTATCCTGCCACCGACCGGTACGAAGGAACTGGCAACCGCCATTATATCGGCGGCGCGGATGTTATCCCAATCCATGTTCACAGCGGCGAGCCGCGACGTGACGTCGCCGAGAGGTACCTCATTGCCCTGGCCTGCCAGTTCCGCCTCATCTTCCACTTCCTGCTCAGGCTCCTCGTCGCTCGAGCTGTCATCCGAAGATGACGAAAGACCGCCATCTCGAATCGGATCGGCTCCGCGCTTCTGTAATTTGGCCAACTCACGCCTAACAGCCCTATCCCTTTTGTTCTCCTGCGGGGCCTCATCGGCAGACTCGTTGTCATCGTCGGAACCCAGTTCATACATGCGCTGCATGTCTTTCCTGCCAGCATCTTTGGCGATCGGACGCCCGTAGCGATCGACGGAAGCCTTGTTGTAGAAATCGGAGTCGGTGGTCAGGCGCGAAAATCGCTTGTCGAGCTTCGTCTTTGCATGCTTCTTGGAGGGGAGGCGGAACTTGGGATCGGTCTCAAAGGCAGAAAAACGGTTGTCCCCAGCGCCTTTGCGCAAGGTAGTCGCCGTCTGGCGCTTGGGAAGCGGCATATCGTCGAGGGCTCAGGCGGAATGGCCAACGCGGGCGCGACACCAAGTCGACAACTTTTCTGTGGGCGGCCACATTTTTCTGCCGCCTCCCGCTCTCGGCCCTGCGCCAAGGACGAGGTGCGTTATCGATACGATGCAGGCGGGTCCACTCGAAATTCTGGGGAAGCTGCGGTGCCGCATCACTGGAGGGGAAGCAGCTCGCGTGCCCCCAACAACCAACGCAGCACGCACCCGCCTCTTTGCCTCTTTGCCTCCTCCCACCCACTCTATAGAGACTGACTCACCCGTTGCTTGTCCGAACGTCCATCTGTCTTCTGTCCAGACCAATGGCTTATCTGCGCATCTTCACGTATGCCACTCCCCAACGCCCTTGCACACTTTGACACCAGTGCTGAACCATGCTGCGCCACCAGCCCCCGCCATCTTGCCGTCTTCTCTCTCATCTCCCTGGGCGGCGGATACATGATGCTCAAGTCACGCACTCTTGCTGAAAAGCAGCGGCAGAGGGCCATTGGCGATTACAGCGTGACCGTGGACCGCTCAGGTATGTTGCTACTCATGTCTCTGCCTTCGGCCAGGAGAACTTTTTCCACTTCACACAACTACCCGTACATCCGGCATAACCATCGCTGTGATTTCGATATCATCGTGCGAATCATCGCTGACGATCCGCTAGGCGGCGGCATTTAAACCTCAGGGGGCTTTTTGGCGTTGGGGCAGCTCTACCGCGACTTTGGTCCGGGTTTCCGTGTACACTTCTTCTCGAATCAAATGGGGTCCAACCTGAAACGCTCCTTAGGCAAGCGTTTTCTTAAGCCTTGCTTGAGCTTAAATCCTTTTGTCCACTGTGCAGATGCCTCCGAACGATGTAGGAGCGCTCAGACGCTGACGCCGTTGCGCTCCATTTCCCGAATGCAGCCCAAACCTGCTCACTTCCGACCTCCTAGAGCCTGCAAGTCGAGCTTCCAACCGTGATGGGCGGAGGGTATTTTGCTACATTGTATGTATGACTCTAGATTACTAGAAGGGCCTTTTTTGCTCAAGCAAACCTGGACAAACAAGGCTTGGACGCGACATTTTGTACGTCGTTCTTCGCGTACATGTGAGCTCACTCAGGAATTTGCCGAAGTCAGCCAGCCTCCGCGCTGCGGCGCGGCCAGTCCGTCCGCTGCTAAATATAAGCCCCTCAGCCTCACCAGCCGGTCCGCGCACCAAGACCCCAGCTGGGTTCAAGATACCAATCACACAATCATACACTACTTTAATAGCGAATCGGAATCATGCATCATACATGGCGGAGTAGCTGATGCACTACTCTTAGACCGATCGCATTAGCTTGTTCGAGTGTTTGTTGGGGGTGACATAGCCGTCTTGTTAGCCATCTTGTTTGAGCTGGACCGCAAGGGGAGCGGGAAGCGGGAAGCCTGACTGTAGTGCTGATGTCCTGAAGGCCTTCGGCATCTTACTTACCCTCGAGGGCGCAGCCACGGCATGTCGTGCTTCCTCGCTCTGCGCCGTCCGCTCAAAAGCAACCATGGTCCGTCTGTAACCAAGCCCAGCTGAAACGCTTCGCATCACCGAAGAACGGATGCTCATACATTTGATTATTTTCCTTTGCTTTCCGAACCGCTCAACTCTCCAGTATTCCTAGAAATGGGCGGGGTTCAGAAGTACTACGACGTAGAAGATTTCAACAGGTGGAAAAGGAAACAGGGTAGCGCCTACAGGATTCCTCCGCGAGCAAATCTTCTGGCAGCTACAGACTATGTCCGCAAGTTTTTCGATGCCCGGAAATCTAACTGGGCTGCTATGGGCAGTTTGGCGATGCTCTGTCTGGGATCACCCCGTGTGATACCTGATATTCACGTCGTCTACGATGATAGGGATTTTCAGCGCATCCGGATGAAGCTGGAAACCGACCCAAGGTAATGGGTTCGATGCTGTATCATAGACAACGAACTGAGTGTAGTAGGGTGAGGCTGCCTAATGGTATGAACTCGCTATTCGCTTCGAAGCTTTTGGTATCAACAGGACCAAAGTTTAAAGACGCCGGCTGCACCGAAAACGTAGATGTTGAGGTTAATCTATGTCCGCCGGGTAATACACCTATCCTCAATATTTGTGCAAAGTAATACTGACTTCGAGGAATAGGTTCCAGTGGATGCCCTCCTAACGATGTTCTGCGAAATAACCAGGTTATGCTCAGCCTCAACATGGACGGAAAGATGGTGAACATTAAAGGATTAAATGTTCTATATTTGGTCAAAACCACCGTCCATTTTTGCACCAGTCAAGATATAGCCTGGGAGCCAAAGATGGACTTAGTATTTCTATGCAAAAGATACAACAAGGAAATTGAGTCTATTCGGGGACAGCTCAATGCCCGACAAGTTCAAGAGAACTTCCTGGGTACTCCATTCTTCTCTAAATTATCAGCCAAGGAACAACACCTTTGCTACCACGTTCTTCTCGGAAAGGAACCCCCACCATCTATGTTCTTAACTCCGCCAGGTGTAGCCCAGGGCCAGCTTGCGTCAGCCGCTTCCAGGCCACCTGTGGCCTCACGCAAATCAGCACCATCTTTGAGAAGTGAGATGCAACCAACCCAGGCGTTTCTTACTCCACCCAGACCAAATAAGCACAAGTCAGCATCGAGTGCACCCGCCAATGTTCCAAGCATGCAGTTCACACCTCCTATTAACCAGCCGTTGGCTGGGACCGGTACCAGTTCGAATACTACGAGGGATTCTCGTTTGAGATATCGCAATTCAAGCGCGCCAACCACACCAAACACAAGCCGGAACGTCAGTCCTGAGGGTATCGCACACCATGCCAGGCCCATTTCGGCCAATGCTCGTGGTGGCCATCAAGGACATGTGAACGTTTACCAGGCACAATCCGTTAGCATGCAAAAGATACCTTCGAGCTCCAAACCTCAGGTTGTTGCAAACACTAATCACCCAAATACAAAATCTGTAGGCATACGCCAGCAGAGGTCTATGCCAGGAATGAGTGGGGCAACTACGAATGCAGTTCCAATCTACGCGCATAAACCAGCCGCTTCTGCGTCTGAACTGATTGATATACAACCTCCGGGGGCGACGTATGCTTCCTTTCCAGATAATCCTGGATTACTCAACTCTCAGACGTCATCCCTCAGAGATCAGGAACATACCGTCAGCAATCCAGCTCCAATCACTCAACCACGAGCACCTCAGCCGGCAAATCCAGCTATTCATGCTGAACAAACTTCAAAGATGACCTTAGACCATAGTACTTCTCTGGTGCCTGTAAATCTAATTATTAGCAATACTAAGACAAAAGAGTCGTCATTAAGGTCTCTAAAGATTGTTGGGCCGGAAGGACTGTATGCAACATCACCAGAGGTCTCTGGAAAGTCAGCCACACAAGGTCCAATGGTTCAACGTCAAACACAAGACAACTCCTCAGCTTTCATCTTCGAGCTTGACGCAACCCCGTTACAGGTACATTCTGAGCCAACTCCAGCGAGGGAGTTCATCGCAGAACTTCCTGGTGAAACTTCTGTGATGCATACAGAAGTGCAACCCATCAACCAGGTACAGAATGCTCGCCCTGAGGCGCCAATCAGTCCACCTCAAGTACCCGCACACCCTGCACATGTTCTAGAATATCGAGACTCACCAGTGAGCCCGCCAACGACCTATCGCCAGACTTTTGCATCGTCCCAAACTTTAATTCCTGAGCCACTTGCTCCCGCACCAAAGCAAGTGACAAACCCTCCTGCCTTTGAGTCTCTCCCGCCTAGCTTGATGATTGGGTTCCGCGGAGGACAACGACGCTCACCTGATAATTTACTTTCTCGGCCATGCTTGCCATCTCATCCCACCAATTCTCAGAAGCCTCTTACGAAATACCAGCGATACTACTCACCCCCATCATCAGTTCCAAGCAGCAGAGAGCCTTCACCTCGACAAGGTCCCCAAACAGTCTACAAAGCATACTCGTTACCTGTCAGTCCTCCGTTAAATCCAGGCATAGTGCCTGCACCTCAGCAGCCTTCTCCTGCCACTGCGATATCTGTCCCTCTCACACGGCTACCTCCCTCGATAGCAACTGCAAACTCTCCTGTCGAAACTGCATCTCCTTCAAGTGTTTACAGCAGTCCCGGCTCCACCGTCCCAGCACCCTTAAAACCAAAATCTTTTCATCTGCCAAATCCTCTTTCCGCAAATCCTCCCACACCAAGAGTAGCACCTCACACAAAAGATGACTTCCATCAGACCCCTCGTCTTCGATCCGAGACAGAAAAGAACGAACCAGCCACGTTTGCCCCCCACATACAGACGCAGCACAGGCATCCTTGGAGTGGGCAAGGGCAGCTCCCTACGCGCCATGACTCTGGGCACCAACGCAACTTATCGCACGAATCGCAGTCGTCGACTACTTCACATGATTCAGAGAAGCTGGCACAGGAGTACCAGCTCGATCTCCCTACGTACGGTAGCGGCTATGGGAATGGGAGGTTTATAGACGAGCATGACATTCAACTTTAGGTGGTCATAGGGAAGGACAACGGATTTGGTGACTATGATGGCAAAATTGCCCTGGGCATTGTTCTCCCCTTTCCTTCTTTCCTCCTTTTCTTCGTTTCGTGCTTGTATGCATTGAGAGATACCATAGGGAAAGAGTTTAACCCTGATATTTTCTTTTCTTCTCTTTTTTATCCCACTGTCTTGTTTATGGGTTGAGCTTAGTCTACCCAGGGAGGAATTGAAGCACAGTGGCTGTTCATTTAGCTGCGCTGCCTACTCTACACGTGTCCAACACTGTTCACTTAGTTGCGAGTTTTACCCAATGAACCTATCTGCTTTCTGAATAAGATCATCATTCGCATGTACGGCCCCACCATGATCCAGGTACAGAAAAGCATTTCTGTTTCAGATATTGGATATGGGCGTGCATACAATCAAATTATATCACGGAAGAGCTATGTTTACATTGATGATACGGAAGCCGGTCTTCAGTAACACTTTAGCAGATAGCTAGGCAGGCTAAAGGACATTTGCCCGACAGAAATAGAAGAAGAAAACTCTAAAGGTACGCCGAATTGAGCCCGACCCAGTTACCCAACAAGAGAAGAAATACCAGAGAGCAGTCCCATCAAAATGCACGCATGGGCGCTTAGAAGTTCATTAAATCTATGCAATCGTCAGTCTCGATTCTTGATTTTATAAATGGGGAATTTTGGACGAAAAGAAAGAGCACAAATCTTGTAACTCACCTCTTCCGAAAAGCGCCCTCTTGCTCCAATCCATAGCCAGCAGGCATCTCGTTCTAAAGCTCACGCTCTGTGCGAAATACACCCCTCGCCAGAGATACACGGCCAACAGTCCGCCGCTAAGTCCGTACCCATTGATGTCGAAGATGGCAGCATTACCAATGTACGCCAGGCTACCGAGATGCTTGTACTCGAACGCTTTGTATACTGCGTCGTCAAGGTCGCCGTAGTCGACCTCGTTGAGCTGCATGCCTGGTGCTGCCTGTGAGATCTTGTTGAACTTACGGCCGAGGTACTGGCCCTGCTGGTGGGCGCGCTGGGCAGTAGCTGGGAGGGAAGTGAGCTTGGAGTCGATTTGCATGAGGAGCTCTCTAAGCTCGCCAAAGTCAAGAGTGCCAGATTTGTCTTTGTCGTAGACAGCAAAGAGTTTGTCGAGGCGCCGTAGATGGTCTGCAGCTTGAGGGAAACGCTGTTTCACGCGCTTTGCGATGCCACGCCAATCAGCATATGAGAGCTGCAGATTCTCGGGGTCCTTGCCCTTCTCCCAAGCAGTGGTGCGGAGGAAACTTATGATGTTGTCGCTAACGTTGTTCTGCACGGTTGCACAATCTCCTACAGCATACACATCGCCTAAAGGTGCCCCAGCCAGTCGAAGGTGGGTATCAGTTTCAAGAGCGTGTTTGTTATTCTGGCCGTCTAGCTTTTGTGCGAGGCGTTTGCAGAAATCAGTTTGCGAGACACCAGTCGACCACAGACAGAAGCCCATGGGAATTTCCTTGGTGATGATCTTGCCATTATCATCCTTCTGAGAGAAGGTAATCCTATCCGAGAAGACCTCCTTCACCCGCGAATTAGTCTGCACATCTACCGAATCGTGCGCAAATCGTCTCTCGGCATATTCAGATAGGGCTGCATCGTAAGTATTTAAAATATGACTTCGCGACTGAATAACGTGAACTGAGATTTCATTGCGAAGGATCCTTGGAAAGTACTTGCAGAGGTCCTCGTTCAGCATGTCAAAGAGCTCAGCTGCAAACTCTACACCAGTCGGGCCGCCACCACATACAACAAAGGACAATAGACGACGGCGCTCCTCGTCAGTTGTGGTCGGCAAGCAGGCATTCTCTAAGTTGCGAATAACAGAGTTTCGGATGAGGCGAGCATCACTGAGGTCTTTGAGGAAGTGGCAGTTCTCAAGGCCTTTGACGCCGTGAGGGTTGGTGACCGACCCCACCCCAATCACAAGCTTGTCATATGGGACGTAGAAGTGTTGCTTCTGGCCGTCAGGGCCGACGGCTGATACTTCGACCAGCTTCTCCGAGAATTCCACATCTTCGGCCTTAGCCTTCAGGAAATGGCCGTAGACTCTCTTCACGATCCCTCTTATAGGCTCAGCTAGTGACCGTAGTTCCAACGTACCAACCGTCGCAGATGGAAGCATTGGAGTGAACAAGAAGTGGTTGGAAGGCGATATGACCGTGACGTGGTAGTCGCCCGCGTTCAGCTGTTTTAGCAGGGCCACGCTCCCCCAGCCGGTACCCAGGATCACCAACTTGGGCTTGTGCTTAATCGACTTGGTCTCGGGGCTGTCGTCGTCGTCGACGAAATAGTCGGCGATGGGCAGGTTCTTGGGCCCACCTCTTCTTGGGTTCAGAGCCAATTCCGAGACGGGGATATCTTGCGTGTCGGACCCTTCTTTGTAGGTGCTAGCATCATACGCAAAAAAAGCCACGACAAGTGTGCCGCTGATTGCGACGAACATTCCCAAAGTTGCGGCGGTCCTGTAGGCAAGGCGTGCGACACGCGACGTCGGCGCGGGCAGTGGCTTCGTAGACACACATCGTATTATCGGCGAGCGGTGCGGCTGCAGGCGTGAAGTCTGAAGGGCGATTGATGGGCGATGCGGCGCGGTCGAAGCTGTCGGGAGTCTGCGGCACGAGAAGAGGGACCTCTTGCTGGTGGAAGCGAGAGGTGAGGCTCGGGCCAGAGCGCCAGCTGGCCGGGTGAGCATCATGGGCCGGTCAATTGGATAGGGAGAGGAGATTTTAGGGATGCAAAACCATCTAGGGCAGACAGGGCGAACGTGCAAGGGGTGGCTTGCGGTTGGAGTGCATGTCAAGGCCCATTTGTTGATGGCATGAGCGGCTGGTGACGTCGCTTGGCCCACAATTGCACACACATCGGCATTTCCCAGCTCGCTAACGCCGACAGTAGCGGGCTGACTATGCCTCTGTCACAGCTGAGTGATGCACCAAGCAAGGCGAGAAATCCTGTGGTATTCCGCAGTGTATGATTGATTTTGTTGTAGTTGCTGGTACACATGTTTTACAGGCGCCGTCCGCCTCGCAAACTCTGCAGACGACTTGCTTCCCTTCGTATGTACATATCCCATCAACATGACCACACGCCCACCACGCCGTTCTTCCGACCTTCGACCATGTAGCCCTCCTTGATGCGCACGTGCTCAATGATCGACAGACTCGATGCGTCCTCATCAGCGCCCACTCCGGGCCCGCAGTTCCAGTGCCGGCCCTCTGTCTTGTCGTAGACCTTGACCACGTCCTCGCCGGCTGCACTGACTATGCGACGCGCATCGAACATCATGCTGGTGATTCCGTTGTCGTAGGCGTAGGCGTCGTGTATCGAGCCTGTTCGCAGATCCCATATCTGCTGTAGTCAGCTTTTGCCCATTGTATGCCCATGAAGAATATACTTACCCGTATGCTCCTGTCTGCGCTCCCAGTGATTAAGTGTACGTCGTCGAATTGCAAAGCAGTGACAGGTCCCGTGTGACCAACCAGGCTTCGATGGACCTGGCCACTTCGCAGATCCCAAAGCCGCACCATGCCATCTGCAGTACCGCATGCTAGAGCGGCATCAAAGACCTGTAGTGCACCAACAAAATCAGCGCTTGCGTCAGCAACTCTGCCTGTCTGTCGCCACTGCCCGTTGCTTGTTGTGGTTGTGGCATTGGCCTGTGCAGCCGCCCACAGTACGTCCAGAGTTTGCACACAACGTCCTTTGACCAGATCCCATTGCCGGAGCGTCTTGTCTGCTGAGCCTGAAACAAGCGTGTCGCCCCTAAAGTGCAGAGCGGTGACTTCGTCCACGTGCGACTCGAGCGAGAACAGTGGGCAGTCTTGCATCATGGTAGGCGGTGGTGCAGGAGGAGCATCCTCGGCGTTACCGAATCCTAGTCCATCGTCCTCTTCCTCAGTGCCGTCCTTGTTTATGCGGCTGTCCAAGGGCGCATACTCCGCCTTACTTAAGTCCCACAGCCGTATCGATGCATCCATAGAGCCTGTTGCGACGATGTTGTCTTCCACCTGCAAACATCGTACAGAAGAAAGATGGCCTTCAAGCATCCCAATGCATCGGCCCGCATTGAGATCCCACACTCTTACAGTGTCATCCAAAGCTGCAGTTACCAAAGTGCCCCAAGGCGCGTCAAAATCCAGAGCTGTGACCGCATCATTATGTGCTGGAAGTTCCTTGATTTTTGAACCGGGCTCCAGATGTTCGTGGAGAATAGGCATAGATATCCTACGTTTGACTCTTCTTCTCTTGCTCTTCGGTGACGGAATTTTCTGGTATATCGACTCGGACATGAAATCATCACCAGCCTCTCCAAATTCGTCTTGGCTTCCAGTTGTGGGTGTAGCAGGTGACTTGGGAGCCAATGCCGCAGCATCATCCAGCTCTTCCTGTAGATCCTCGATTTTATTGTCTACATCGAGTAACTCCTGCTCTAACTCGACCTCTTCCATCTCCAGTCCTGCCAAGCGCTCGAGGACTATCTTACGCATAGTATTCAAGTTCGCAATCTTATTGTCGATTTCATGGATTTCGGCAGCACACATGTGTTTTCGTACCCCCATCATCTCTAGCCGGTGCCCCATGCTATGCTTCTGGTTTTTAAGCTTAACCATCGACGGTGGCACATTTCCCTCCTCTTCTCCTGCAGCTTCACCGATTAACCGCTGCCCTCTCGAATTATGTCTTCCGTGCTTCTTGTTGACGCTGGGTTCCTCTGGCAGCGAGGCTTGGAAGCCCTGAAATAGCGAGTATGCATTGTTGTCTTCGGGGATGTTGACAAGCAGTTCGTCGGGGAGGTAGGACAGGGCTCGCTGCTGAATCTCGGGAATAGAAATCCTCGAGCGCACAATCTCGCGCGGCGTGGTCTGGGCGAAGGAGAAGACAGAACGCTGCAGCATGGGGCGGCGAAGTTCTCGATGCAGTTCGCCCAGAGCATTCTGATAGTGTTGGCTTACGCCCTCAGCACCGATCAAGCTGCCGGCGGTTGCTGTGACTTTTCTGCCGAAAGCTTGGAGCTGGCGAGGCTGTGTGCCATTACATCAGCATTTCTTATCATATAGCTAGAGGACCAGCTTTCGCTCACATCTGGGAGATTGTCTATCAAGCTAGCATCGTCATCGTCGCCTTGTACTCGCAGTGGTCGCGGACTGGTGGACCTGCCGCGTGCAGGCGACTCGTAGCGGGCCTGCGAGGCCATGGGGCAATTGAACGGGGGCTAAAGCGAGTGAATAGACGGTAGCTAGCGGTGCGTCAGGTCGGCATCGTTGAACAGGCACAGATGGAGATGGCGAGCGCGGGGCGTGGACGGCGTTCGAAGATATGGACTTGGTGTTTGGAGCCACACGACGTTTGAAGCTCGCACAAGCCAGCCTGCGACAGGAGAGGGCACATCCTTGCAGCATCGGACGTCATTCGGCGTCGAGCCCGCCAGTGGGTACGCACGATTGCGCCGGCAATCGGCTTGCAGGTCGCTTTCTCTACCACCAGCAGTGCCAGCATCACCATGCTCCCGCTTACCGCCCCAAGCACCCAGCACTTCTTCACACCCTGCTGCGACGACCGAATGCGTAATGGAGGCTGCGATTGACTCGATCGACTCGTGGGATGCCGACAAGGCCCTGGATCTTGCCAACATTCGCTTTCAACTCATGCAAGTATGCTGCACTCAAAAAATGCGAAGGAAATCTGACTGTAATACAGTCGACTGGAAGACACAATAACCTTTCATCTGATTGAGCGCGTTCAGTTTCCTCTGAACAAGACCATCTACGTCCCTGGCGGCGTACAGATCCCTGGCAGCGATCTGAGCCTGCTTGACTGGATGCTGCGTGAGCAGGAACGCCTGCAGTCTCTCGTCCGCCGTTACGAATCGCCTGACGAGTATCCTTTCTTCCCTGATGCCCTCCAGAAACCCATTCTCAAGCCGCTCAACTACCCAAAGATACTCCACGACAACGATGTCAACGTCAACAGCAAGATGAAGCAGAACTACATTGAGCACATCCTCCCGGCTGCATGCTGGCAGGCTGCTCATGGGGACAGAGGCGAGCAACAGGAAAACTACGGCTCCGCTGCCACATGTGATGTACTGTGCCTCCAGGCTCTTTCGCGCCGCATTCACTTTGGCAAATTCGTCGCTGAAGCCAAGTTTGCGAAGGAGCCTGAGCGTTTTGTAAAACTAATCAAAGCCAGCGACCGCAAGGGTATTGATGAGGCCATTACAGATGCTGCTGTGGAGCTCAAGGTTTTAGAGCGGTTAAAGCTAAAGGCACAGACCTATGGTACGGCACCAGGCTTCGACAGTCGCTCTACCGAAGGAACCGCAAAAGTTGATGCAGATGCCGTGAAGGCCATGTACAAAGTATGTCATAACGAAAAATCCTTGCATATGCTTTTCATTTACACGTCTGCAGGACTTTGTAATCCCACTAACCAAGGAGGTTGAGGTCGAGTATCTAATGCAGCGACTGAAGGGCACGAAATGGGAATAGATACCTCTCGTCATTGTGGTAGCGACTTGGAAGACATGTTGAAAAAGTTAGCGAACATGGACTTTTTAGACTCTGAATCACACGCTATTTACTTCGTGACCAACTGGACTGCAAGCACAATCATGACCCCTGACTCATCGGAATGATCGGAACTACCAATCGTCTGCGTGCGCGAATACGCAAGCACCGACATGTATGCATTCACTGCAAAGAAGCCACATATCCAAATTCACTCCACTGCAAGCATCGTACGAACTTTTCCGTTGAAACACTCTCTCGTCTGAAGATGCCCCCCACCGCGCACACCTGAAACTTGCCCACATTCCGTTCGGCTACGCGCCACACGTGACTGCGCTTCTCTAACACCCATACGTATATATCAGCGCCTTGCGCGAAATCAACTCTTGCAATCCCTATAGTCCAACCTTCTAGCATAATGGACGTAATCAAGGATCTAGCTACCAACCCAAAACATATGCGATGGATGTTCCCGCTCCTCCTCATCGGCGACGCTGCGCTCTGCGGCATCGTAGTCGAGACAGTGCCCTGTGAGCAGCTTGCTTCATGAATGCACACAAAGGCACCGCATCGCTAACTACGTACACACAGACACTGAAATTGATTGGAAAGCCTACATGGAACAGATCGCCATTTATAACAAAGGCGAACGCAACTATCGCAAGATTGAGGGCGGCACAGGTCCGCTCGTGTACCCTGGCGCGCACGTCGCCATCTATAGGTGGCTGTACTGGCTCACGGATCAGGGCAAGGACATCCAACTCGCCCAGTATATCTTTGGACTTGTGTACCTGCTTTCGTTGACAGTTGTCATTCAATGCTATCGCAAGGCTAAGGTACGATGACCGGTTTTGATGGATGGATGAAGGCATACGTGCTAATGCACCGATATTAATAGGTTCCGCCCTACGTGTTCCCGTTACTCATCATGTCCAAACGGTTGCATAGTATCTTTCTGCTGAGATGCTTCAATGACTGCTTTGCTGTGTTGGGGCTCTTCACGGCCATTTACTGCTACCAGACCAGCTACTGGCACTGGGGCACCTTCTTCTACACGACGGGCCTCAACGTGAAAATGAGCCTCTTGCTCCCGCTTCCAGCCATGGGTATATTGATGTTGCAAGCACTGGGCCCTACCGAAGCTATAACACAAGCTATGATTATTGCTCAAGTATCTGTAGGTTTCTCTAAGAAAGTACCATCGTTTAGCTAATCTCCAAAAGGTCGCCTTTGGCTACCCCTTCCGCAAACAAGCACCCGCCTATTTTGCCAGAGCCTTTGAGCTTACCCGTCAGTTCCTCTACAAGTGGACCGTAAACTGGCGCTTCGTGCCTGAGGACGTGTTCCTTTCCAAGCCCTTTGCATTCGGCCTCCTCGCCCTTCACATTTCCATCTTAGCCTGGTTCGCCCGAACGCGCTGGATCAAGCCGTCCAACCGCGGCCCCCGCGCCTTCCTCCGTATGATCCGCGATGAGCCACGAGACCAAGACCAAATTGCCCGCAGAATCACCCCTGATTTCATCATGGCAGCCATGCTCTCGTCCGTAATTATGGGCATGCTCTGCGCCAGATCCCTGCATTACCAGTTCTACGCGTACGTTGCGTGGTCGACGCCGTTCCTGTTGTGGAAAGCAGGATTCCACCCCGTGGTGCTGTATGCGCTATGGGGCGTGCAGGAGTGGGCGTGGAACGTGTATCCCAGCACGCCAGCTAGCTCAGGGACTGTAGTGGGTGTGTTAGGGATCACGCTCGTGGGCGTGTGGTGGGGAACAAGGAATGAGTTTGCAGGCGTAGTGACGAACGGAAAAGTGGTAGGCGAGCATCCGCACGCTGAGTAGATAACGGTCCCAGTAGTTCATTTTTCCATTCATATGTCACTCCTCATCCTCGGAATCAGCTGGCGGCATCTTGCCTACCGTAGACTCTTCCGCATCGCTATCATCGTACGCCGATTTCTTCGCAAATTTCTGCGGCCTGTGCCTATGGATCAGTCTTGCTACAGCAAAGTACATATACCCGGTATCAACACTTTTAATTACGTACCAGTAACCCATCTTCCGCCAGGCTTTCTCATCTCTCACCACGTTCACAATCTCTCCATCCAGTTTATTCTCTCGGTCCGCCAACGACTCCAAATCGACGAGTACATAGCTGCCACGCTTGATCCATATTGTGGAGCGAAAGCGTGCTTCTAGCTCAACGAGCACCCGCTCGCCCGATAGCAGCTCCGCGTTGTACAGATTATTACCAGCCACTTTTATTATGCGTGCGATGGCCTGATTGGACGTAAGGGCCGACGGGGGGTTCAAGGTTTCCTCGACGGTTGCGTGGAGGTTGCGCTTGGGGCGAGGCATTGTGTTTTCGGGAGCAGGCGGGCAGGTACCCAGAGGTGATGTGGTATGGATGGAAAGGTATTTTAGAGGGGCTTGGGTGGTTGTTTTGCGGGGGGAATTTTGCGGGAAATCTTGCCGAGCGCTCGCTTACGACTTCCTTCAAATACCTAACCATCTACTGTGCATTCATTCATCTCTCCTAAAATCTTGGTCCTGATTGGGTTCTGGTACACAGTTCTCCTGAAGATGCTCGCTTACCAATCTAGCTTCCAATGAGCCTTGTGCGGATCTTTTCGCAAATGGTATCTCAAATATGTACGAAATGGCTTCCAACGTGCAGACCCGCGCAAACCCTCACCTCCCAAAAATACCCCCAAACAAACTACCCCCGCCCCCTCCCGCACGCCCTCCTCTCCGCACCTCATTTAGCAGCCACTCCCTCAGATACTCCTTATTCCGCATAAACTCAGGCCTCGTAACCCTGGTATCCAACTGTGCCTCTTGCCTACTAAACGCTAGCAACGTAGGCATCGACGTAATCTACAAACACCATGCATTAGCATAACTTCCTATGTATCCAAAATTCAGTCCCTCCACCCGCAACGTACCATATATTTAACCCCTAAATCTCCAATCAGCGTACTATCCAGCTCCACCTCAGCAAACCCCAGCCCGCCCTCCGCCTCGCCGACCCGCTCCTCTTCGATTAGGTCTCTGACGAGCGGCTTTACAGCCTTACAGTTAGAGCACCAGCTGGCACTCCACAGCGTGATGAGTGGCCGGTTTGCCGTCGCAGAGAGCATGGTGAGGGTGTGCAGGTCGTTGGGCGTGCGGATGTTATCGAAGATGCGGTTCTGGGGCGCCGACGAGCTGGTGAGGAAGTGCCGCTGGAGGTAGGCGGCTTTGAGAGTGCGCGAAAGCCCCCCAGAAGACCGCAGGATCATCGTGTGCGTATTGTTGCCCGGGAGGTGGTGATTAACCGGCGCAATTAGGATCTCGGAGGATACGTTAATAGGTACGACGTCATTTTCAAACATTGGATGCCAAGAGCGACTAGGGGTCGCGTCGGGAACGCGTGCATCACATCGTTCACCCTCCCAAAACTCTATGGTTAGGGTTAGGTAGTTAGGGCTGGGTTAGGGTATGTGTTAGAATAGCGTAAGGGCCATGGAATGTCTTTTTTGGGCGTTTTTGAATACTTTCTTCACTGAAAGGTGGACGACGCTGATTGGCTAGGTGGCTAGGAGGCTTATTGGGATGTCCGTTAGCAACTCTCTCATTCAGGAAGTCTTAGTCATCATAACAGTCTCATCATCTTACGAGTTATGCTATGTACTATAATCTGAATTGGAATCAGATCATTAGGATCGAAAATATACTACATATACAACCAAAGGCACCTTGTCTTACGAACCCAAGCCCTGAAGCCCATCGCAACCTTCCTACGACCTTCCGCATGCTTCGTTACCACGCTCCCACCCACCTCAACCATCATGATATCGAGAATTACCTCATCCAAGCACCCAAAAATCGCCTGTGGCGATCTTTCCAGCGGTCCAAACGCCCTCCATGACTTCCATCTTTGCAAATGTGGCCCCAGAAACATTCCCTCAAAAGTAATCTCCATGCCTCCCGCAGTACCCACTCCCAAAGACCACGGCCACCCTTACGCTGCCACCAATCACATTCCCTTCACATACTTTTCCTAGCGGCGCTCCAGTGCCCTTTCGGCTACGATTACTACATCTTCCTGCCTCCCAAGTACGAACTTGATCCCGGCCTCCGATGGCCCCTGATCCTATTCCTGCACGGCACAGGCGGGAGTCAGCGCGGCTCCATCGAGAG
>Ga0247757_10000804_pt1 | contig 24131 bp, 22 predicted proteins | sample UWRJL126311R4_FD_180929 | JGI IMG/M metagenome (GOLD analysis project Ga0247757, IMG submission 180929) | Plant litter microbial communities from Arlington Agricultural Research Station in Wisconsin, United States - UWRJ-L126-311R-4 | ecosystem: Environmental > Terrestrial > Plant litter >...
CGGTGGTGCTGACGGTGGCCGCGTGCTCGGCGGCACCGGATCGGGGCGGGTCGACGACGACGGCGACCCCGAACGCGTCGGGTACCTCCGCCGCACCGGCCCCGAGCACCACCGTCGCCGCCCCCGCGCCCGGCCCCGCGGAGCCGTCGATGCTCACCCCGCTGCTGGCGCACGCGGTCGCCGAACCCATCCCGGTGCCCGCGACCGGCGGCAAGACGCACCTGGTGTACGAGCTCCTGCTGACCAACACCCTCACCCAGAACCTGACGCTGACCGGGCTCGACGTCCGCTCGGGCGACGAGACGGTGCAGACGCTGAAGGCCGATCAACTGGGCCAGCGCGTACACCTCGTCGGAACACCCACGCCCGCAACGGTTCTGGGAGCGGGGCAGAGTGCCGCGGTCTGGCTGGACGTCGCGCTGGCCGCCGGTGCGCCCACCCCGGAACGGCTCACCCACGCGATCAGCCTGTCGGTGCCCACACCGGACCCGCCGCTGATCCCGGCGACCCTGACGGAGGTCGTCGCGCCGGTCGCGGTGCAGAAACGCACCCCGATCGTCATCGCGCCGCCGCTACGCGGACCCAACTGGCTCGACGGCGACGGCTGCTGCGGGATCTCCGGCCACCGCGGCGCTCTCAACCCGATCAACGGGGAGCTCTGGGCGGCCGAACGTTTCGCGATCGACTACCTGCAGCTGATGCCCGACGGCAAGCTCTACGACGGTAACCGCGCCGAATTGGCCAGCTACCCGTACTACGGCACCGATGTGCACGCGGTCGCCACCGGCCCGGTCGTCGCCGTGGTCGACGGCCAGCCCGAGGAGGTGCCGTTCGCGCCGCCCAAGGGCCTGACCCTGGCGCAGTACCCGGGCAACCACGTGGTGCAGGACCTGGGCAACGGCAACTACGCCCTCTACGCGCACCTGGAGACCGGCAGCATCACGGTCAAGCCGGGCCAGCAGCTGACCGCCGGGCAACCGATCGCCCACCTGGGCAACACCGGTAACTCCGACGCCCCGCACCTGCACTTCCACGTGATGAGCACCCCCGATCCGCTGCGGTCGGACGGGCTGCCGTTCGTCTTCTCCACGTTCGACCTGCAGGGCGCCGTGCCCGGGTCGGAGGGCGCGCTGACCGCGGGCAAGCCCGCGACCCTGCCTGCACCCGGGCCGCCGCGCCCGCAGCGCGACGTGATGCCGCTGCAGGACGACCTGATGACCTATGCCGGGTCGTGATCGCACCCCGGTGGCGCTGGCCGCCGATGTGCTGTGCGTGGTGGTGTTCTGCGCGATCGGGCGGCGCAGTCACGCCGAGGGTCTGACCGTTTCGGGGGTGGCCGAGACCGCGTGGCCGTTCCTGACGGGGACCGCGCTGGGCTGGCTGGCGGTGCGCGCCTGGCGGCAGCCGACGGCCCTGGCGCCGACGGGGGTGGCCGTGTGGGCGGCCACCGTGGTAGTCGGGATGCTGCTGCGCAAGGCGACGGGGCAGGGCACCGCGGCGAGCTTCATCGTGGTCGCGACGCTGACCACTGCGGCGCTGCTGCTGGGCTGGCGGGTGGTGGCGCGCTCAGTCCGCTGAGACGTCCTGCGGCATCGGCGCCGTCGAGACGGTGAGGGTGGCACGCAGGCCGCCGAGCGGCCCGTCGGACAGCTCGATCGACCCGCCGTGTAGCGCGGCCTGCTGCGCGACCAGCGCCAGCCCGAGGCCCGACCCGCCGGGGGCGGCGTTGCTGCCGCGGGAGAACCGGCCAAGCACGGTCAGGTGCTCGTCGACGGGTAGGCCCCGGCCGTTGTCGTCGACGATGATCGTCATGACGTCGTCGCGCCGGTGCGCGGTCAGCACGATGCGGCCGGCGTGCCCGTGGGTGATGGCGTTGCGCACCAGGTTGTCCACCGCCAGCCGCAGACCGCCGGGCCACCCGAGGATGCTGCCGAGGTCGTCGGCGGCCCGCACCTCGATCACCACCTCGCGGTTGACGCGCATGTTCTCCCGCGCGACCCGGTCCAGCATGTCCGTCACGTCGATGACCTCACGGTCCTCGGTCTGGGCGAGCTGACCGGACGCGAGCTGGCCCAGCGCGGTGATGATGCCTTCGACCCGGCGCTGCGCGCGCGACAGGTCGCCGACCACTTCGGCGCGTTCGTCGTCGGGCAGGTCGTGGATGCGCAGGGTGTCCAGGTCGGCGCGCATCGCGGTCAGCGGCGTGCGCAGCTCGTGGGCCGCGTTGGCGGCGAAGTCCTGCGCCGCCTGCAGGGAGTTGCTGGTGGCGCGCTGGGCGGCCGCAAGCCGGTCGAGCATCGCGGTGAGCGCCTCCGAGAGCTCCTCGGCCTCCCGCACCCCCCGCACGGCGGGGATCTGCTCGGACCCCTGCCCCAGCTGTTTGGTGTGTTCGGTGAGTTTTCGCAGCGGTCGGATCGCCGGCCCGGCGAGCAACCAGCCCAGACCCGCGGCGATCAGCACGGTGATCACCCCGACCGCGATGTAGAGGGGCACCCGGGCGCGGTTGAGCAGGATGCTGTCGGCGCGGATGCCGATCGACATCAGCACGCCGCCGTCCTGTTCGACGGGCACCGTGCGCACCCGGTACTCGACGTCGTTGACCATCACGGTGCCGGTGCCGGGCGCCAGCGCGGGCAGCTGGAACCCGCGCTGGTAGACGACCTGTCCCGTGGACCGCGACCGGCCCGTCTGCAGGACTCCGCGGCGCGGATCGGTCAGCTGCTCGGGGTACACGCTGGCGTCGACGATCGCGTCGAGCCGCCGATCCAGCTGGGCGGCGTCGTTGTTGGCCAGCACCAACGACGTCAGGATCGTGAACGCCGCGACCACCGCGGAGGCGGCCGCCGCCGAGGCGATCGCGACGCGGGTCCGCAGCGATGCCGACCGCAGCGCGCGCGGCAGCCTCGGCTTGACCGTCCTCAAGCCTCTTCCCGCAGCACGTAACCGATCCCGCGCACGGTGTGGATGACGCGCGGCAGCCCGTCACGCTCGAGCTTGCGCCGCAGATAGGACACGAATACGTCGGCGACATTGGTGTCGACGTCGAAGTCGTACCCCCACACCAGTTCCAGCAGCCGCTGGCGGCTCAGCACCACCCCGGCGTTCTCGGCCAGCGCGGCGAGCAGGTCGAACTCCCGCTTGGTCAACTCGACACGTTCCCCGGCGACGAACACCAGCCGTCGCGAGGTGTCGATGGTCAGCGAGCCGACCGTCATCGTGTCCGACGTGGGGTCGGAGTGGTTGGCCCGGCGCAACAGCGCATGCAGCCGGGCCACCAGCTCACCGAGGTCGAACGGCTTCGTCAGGTAGTCGTCGGCGCCTGCCTCGAGGCCGGCGATGCGATCGTTGACCGTGTCGCGCGCCGACAGCACACAGATCGGGATGTCGTTGCCGAGCGCGCGCAGCGCCGTCACCACCGCCACCCCGTCCAGCTCGGGCATCTGCACGTCGAGCACCAGTGCGTCGTGCGATTCACTGGACAGCAGCCGCAGCGCCTCCTTACCCGTCGCCGCCACCCGGACGTCGAACCCCGAATGTCGCAGCCCCCGGGACACCGACGTCCGGACATCCGGATCGTCGTCCACCATCAGCACTGTTCGACCCGCGCCGTCCTGGGCGGACAGCTCCCCCCCACGTGCGGGCGAAGCGTCCACCCTGTCTCGCATCTGGATTACGGGAAGAGAGGCCCGTTGGGGTCACCCTCGGAGAATCCACACCGCTTCTTGATGTCGATCAGCGGCTGCCGGATGCCGGTCACCTCCGCCTTCACCTGCGGGTGGGCGTTCATGTAGTCGACGACCTGGGGGCGCAGCTGGTCGGTGGGCAGCCCCTGCAGACCGGTGAAGAACTGATTGACGTCCGGATGGGCGAACAGGTAGTCCGAGGTCGCCCGCGAGACGCCGGAGGCCACCCCGGAGAAGTCGGCGGCGGTGCAGTTCGGCGGTAGCGGGTCAGCCGACGCCATGGGCGTGGCCGCGAGCGCGCCGAACAGCGATGCGCCGGTCACCGCGCCCGCGCCCAGCGCGCCGACGATGGCGCGGCGCAGGATGGGGGCCGAGATCAACATGAAGTCTCCTTCATCGAGGGTGGACAGCCGGCACCGTGTCGGTGGCCGACGTAAGACCATCCTAGGAAGCTAAGCAGACCGGCAGCCGACTTTCCCACCGAGCAGTTAACCGTTGGTGAGAAAACTCGGTGCCGGGCTCGCGGGCTGGGTGGGTTGAGCGGGCTGGACGGCCTGCGCGGATTGGGCGGCCTGCACGAGGCCGAGCAGCTGCGGCAGCGACACGGGCAGCTCGCAGCGGCTCCCCAGCGACGTCAGGGGCTGTTGCAGCCGTTGCAGATCGGCCGCAACCATGGGGTTGGCGTCGAAGTAGGACTTGAGCGCGACCAGCGACTGCGGGCCGCTCTGCTGCTTGGCGATCATGGTCAGCGCCTGATTGGTCTGCGGGTGCGTTTCGAGATAGGCGCCGGTGTTGGTGGCGACCGAGCCCGCGGTCTTGGCGACCTCGCTGGCCGCGCACGGGTCGGGAGCTGCCGCCCCGATGGGTGCGGCGGGACCGGTCAGCAGCACCGCGGCGGCACCGGCGGCGCCCGCGGCGACGACCGCCGCGGTGGCGCGGCGGACGGGTGATCCGGCGAACGGGTACATGACGAACTCCTAACGGCCCGCGGCCTCGTGCGATGCGCGGACGTCGTGCGGTCAACAGCAACGATCCCCGACCGACGAACCCTCCGCGAAAGACACCGCGAGGGCTATCCGCACAGCATCGTGCCATCGCCACTGCCCCGCGCCCAATCGAGGCGGCCGCCGGGGCCCGAGGATCGGCCGGGATTAGAACGCGATGAGGGCACTCTGGCAGGACCGTTGCGGCTGGTCCGGACCGGATGTGGCAGGAGCGGACTGCGGTACTCTTTCGCTACGAAAGGCCGGGCAGAAAGTGGGGAGTTCCCATCCAGCAGTTCATGATGCGCGTGAGCAGCAATTTGCGCAGATTCCGCTGGGCGGTGTTCGCGGTCTGGCTGTTGTTGCTGGTTCCGGCCGTCTACCTCGCGATGAACCAGTCGGACAACCTGACCGGCGGCGGTTTCGAGGTCGACGGTTCGCAGTCGCTGTACGTCCAGCGCCAACTCGAGGCCCAGTTCCCCGATCAGGGCGCGTCGCCGTTGGCACTGGTCGCCGCGCCGCGCCCGGACGCGTCCTTCGCCGACATGAACGACGCGGTGGCGCAGCTGGAGAAGATCGCCGCCCAGGTCCCCAGCGTGCGCGTGATGCCCAATCCGGGCCAGCCGACGCCGCAGCCCGACCGGCCCTACGTCATCACCCTGCAGTTGGGGTTCGAGAACACCGGCGCCGTCGACGTCGCCAAGCAACTGCGCCAGAAGGTCGGTATCGACGGGGAGGCGCCGGGCGAGACGGCCAACGGCAAGGTCCGCCTGTACGTCATCGGCCAGGGCGCGCTGGGCGCCGCGGCCACGCTGGCCACCAAACACGACATCGCCCAGGCTGAGCGCTGGAATCTGCCGATCGTGCTGATCGTGCTGCTCGCGGTGTTCGGGTCGTTCGCCGCGGCGGCGATGCCGCTGCTGCTCGGCATCTGCACGGTCGTGGTCACGATGGGCGTGGTCTACCTGCTGTCGATGCACATGGCGATGTCGGTGTTCGTCACCTCGACGGTGTCGATGTTCGGCATCGCGGTGGCGATCGACTACTCACTGTTCATCCTGATGCGGTTCCGGGAGGAGCTGCGCGCGGGCCGCGAACCCGAGGACGCCGCCGACGCCGCGATGGCCACCTCCGGTCTGGCCGTGGTGCTCTCGGGTCTGACGGTCATCGCCTCGGTCACGGGCATCTACCTGATCAACACCCCGGTGCTGCGTTCGATGGCCACCGGTGCGATCCTCGCCGTCGCGGTCGCGGTGTTGACCTCGACGACGCTGACCCCGGCCGTGCTGGCGACGTTCGGCCGCCGGGCCGCGCGGCGCTCGTCGTACCTGCACTGGGGCCGCGGCGTGGAGGCGACCCAGTCCCGGTTCTGGACGCGCTGGACGGGCGGGGTGATGCGCAGGCCGTGGCTGTCGGCGCTGGGCGCGGCGGCGCTGCTGCTCGCTCTTGCCGCGCCTGCGTTCTCCATGGTGCTGGGCAACAGCATGCAGCGGCAGTTCGAGCCCACCCACGAGATCCGCGGCGGGGTGAACGCGGCGGCCGAGGCGCTGGGCCCCGGCGCGCTGGGCCCGGTGCGGGTGCTGGTCAGCTTCCCCGACGGCAGCGCGGCCTCCACGCCGGCGCGGGATCAGATGCTCGCCGCGATCCGGCAGAAGATGGCCCAGGCGCCGAACACGGTGTCGGTGAGCCCGCCGGTGTTCGGCAGCGGTGACCGCAGCGCGCTGTTGTCGGCGGTGCTCTCGGTCGATCCCGAGGACATGGGCGCCCGCACGACGGTGGACTGGATGCGCGCGCAGCTGCCGCCGGTCGCCGCCGGTGCCGCGCAGATCTCCGTCGGCGGGCCGACGGCACTGATCAAGGACTTCGACGACCAAGTGGCGCAGATCCAGCCGCTGGTGTTCGCGTTCGTGGCGCTGATCGCGTTCGTGATGCTGCTGGTGTCGATCCGGTCGGTGTTCCTGGCGCTCAAGGGCGTGGTGATGACCGTGCTGTCGGTGGCCGCGGCCTACGGCAGCCTGGTGGTGGTGTTCCAGTGGGGCTGGCTCTCCGAGCTCGGCTTCAAGCAGATCTCCTCGCTGGACAGCACGATCCCGCCGCTGGTGCTCGCGCTGACCTTCGGTCTGTCGATGGACTACGAGATCTTTTTGCTCACCCGGATCCGGGAACGGTTCCTGCAGACCGGCAACACCCGCGACGCCGTCGCCTACGGCGTGTCCACCAGCGCCCGCACCATCACCAGCGCCGCGCTGATCATGATCGCGGTGTTCATCGGGTTCGCGTTCGCGGGCATGCCGCTGGTCGCCCAGCTCGGGGTGGCGTGTGCGGTGGCGATCGCGGTGGACGCCACCGTGGTCCGGCTGGTGCTGGTGCCCGCCCTGATGGCGATGTTCGACGAGTGGAACTGGTGGCTGCCGCGCTGGCTGGACCGGGTGCTGCCGTCGGTGGACTTCGAGAAGCCGCTGCCCAAGGCCGACATCGGCGACCTCATCATCATCCCCGACGACATCTCCGCCCTCGCCCCGTCCGGCGCTGACCTGCGCACCGTCGTCAAATCCGCGGCGAAGCTGAAAACCCTTGTGCCGCAAGCGATCACCGTGGCAGACCCGCTGGCATTCAGCGGCTGCCAGCCGTGCGGAAAGCTGGTCGCGGGCCGGCTGCGCAGTGAAGGCCGGGTCAACGCGACGATCGGCAACCGCGCGCACGGCAAGACCGTCGCGGTGAAGCTGCCCAAGCACCCCGTCACGATGTGGCGCGGCAGGCTCGACGTCGCACTCGACGCGCTGGCTGTGGAGACGTCGGTCGCCGCGGCCGCCGAGCAGTCCGGCCGCACCCCGCTGGAGCGGACCAGCCCGATGGAGACCACCAACGTGCTGCTGCCCACGGGCGACCGGCTGCAGATCCCCACCGGCGCGGAGACGCTGCGGCTCAAGAGTTTCCTGATCGTCGAGCGCAACGGTGCCCGCGACTTCTCCGAGTTCGCCGAACTGGTCGCGTCGATGGACACGCAGACCGCGGCGGAGGTGCTCACCGGGATCGACCGGTACTACTGTGGTCAACCGGCGCGCGAGCACTGGGTGGCCACCCAGCTGGTGCGCCGCCTGGCCGATCCCCGGCCTTCCGACGGGCCCGACATCGCATCCTCGGGTGTCGACGCGGAGGCCGACTGGGCCGGGGTCAGGCAGCGGTGCCTGTCCGTGGCGGTGGCCATGCTGGAGGAGGCGAGGTGAGCGTGTCGTCGGACGCCCGGTCTCCGGAGACCCGCAGGCATTCCCAGGGCGCGCATCCCGACGACCGGCCGGTCGAGTTCTGGCCGACGGCCGCGATCCGCGCCGCCCTGGAGAACGACGACCTCAGCGTCTGGCAGCGCATCGTGGTGGCCATCAAGCGTGATCCCTACGGCCGCACCGCCCGCCAGGTCGAAGAGGTCCTCGAGACCGCCGAGCCGTGGGGGGTGTCGCGCGCGATGTCCGAGGTGCTCGTCCGCACCAGGGAACACCTCGAGGCCAACGAGCGCGCCGAGGTCGCCAAGCACGTCCGCCTGCTGCTGGACCGCTCCGGGCTCGGCCAGCACGAGTTCGCCTCCCGCATCGGGGTGCCGCCCGCCGACTTCGGCGCCTACCTCGACGGCAGCGTCAGCCCGCCGGCGTCACTGATGATCAGGATGGGGCGGCTGTCGGAACGCTTCGCCAAGATGCGGCCGGCGCGCGAGCACTAGCGCGAGTGCAGGGGCGACACGTCGTCGACCAGCCAGCGGCCGTCGGACTTCGACAGCGTGACCCGCAACGCGAGCACCGCCGTGTCAGCCGGCTTGCCCGGCGAGGTCTGGGTGCTGCGCAGCACCACCGCCACACTGGCCGCCTGCGGGCCGATCGCCTCCACCCCCGCCGACACCGTGTTGGCCTGCGCCGAGACGTTGCGGCTGCTGAGGTCCTTGGCCACCCCGGCGAAGCTGCTGGTGAACCGCTGCGCGCTGTCGGGTGTCATCAGCTGCGCCGCCCGGTCGATCGAGGCGGTCGGGTCCTGCGGGGTGAACGTCGCCGACGCCTCGGCGACGCTGCTGGCGATGCCCGTCACCGCCACGCTGTCGGCGTTGAGCGTCCGGTCCGGCACCGTCCACCGCGTGTAGCCGACCACGGCGGCGGCGACCAGCGCGGCGGCGGCCGTGGCCACCACGATCAGCCGCAGTCCAGGCCCGTCGTCGTCCGTGCCGACGGTCACCTTGTCGCGGCGGGCCAGCACGACGTTCACGACCACGCCCTGGGCGATCAGCAGGCACAGCACCGAGCACACCGACACCCACCACAGCGGCCACGCCAGCGCGAGACCGATGTAGACCAGCGCGGCGACGGCGGCGGCCGGGGCGAGCAGATCGAAGACCACGACGCGCAGCAGGTTCCTCATCGGATCGGTTCCAGCCGCGAGATCAGCAGCGTGCCGTCGACGTCGGAGACGTCCATCCGCAGCGTCCAGCGGACGGTCTGCGGTGCGTCGGTGCCCGCGTTCTCACTGACCGACGTCGCGACGACGAGCACGGTGTCGGTGCGGGAGGCGAACCCCGCCAGTTCGGGCGGTGGCGGGCTGGCCGGGCCACCCGGCTGGTCATGGTGGATGCCCTCGATCGCGACCGCGTTGATCTGCCCGGTGGTGTGGGCCTTGAGGGTGCGCACCAGCTTGCGGAAGGGGTCAACGGTGGACTCGAAGTCGGCGTTGAGCTGGCCGACGGTGCCCTCGTGCAACGTGGTGAGGTCGCGGTCGACGGTGTCGGCGTTCATGTTGACCAGCACCCCGGTCCAGTCCGCGGCGGCCTGCAGCACCCGGGTGCGGTAGGCCCGTTCGTCGAGTTCGCCACGGTGGCCCTGCCAGACCAGCACCGCGATGACGACGGCCGCCACGGCGACGACGGCCACCACCGCCGACGCGATGCCGTACCCGCCGACCGCGCGGGACGACGGCACCGCGGGCGGCGGTTCGGGCTGGTCATCGGGCATGCGGGTGAGGGTACCCGGGCGTTTCTGGAAGGATGTCGGGGTGACGGTAGAAGCGACTTCCCCCCAGTCCGGCACCACCTCCGGGATCGACCTGAGCTACGTCGACGACGCTGCCCGGCCGCAGGACGACCTGTTCGGTCACGTCAACGGCCGGTGGCTGGCGGAGTACCGGATCCCGGCCGACCGGGCCACCGACGGCGCCTTCCGCACGCTCTACGACCGCGCCGAGGAGCAGATTCGTGACCTCATCACCGAAGCCGCCGAGTCGGGCGCGCCGGAGGCGACATCGAGTACCGACCAGCAGCGCATCGGTGACCTGTACGCGAGCTTCCTCGACGAGGCGACCGTCGCCGCGCGCGGCCTGACCCCACTGCTCGACGAGCTGGCCGTCATCGACGCCGCCGAGGATCGCGCCGCGCTGGCCGCGGTGCTTGGCACGCTGCAGCGCACCGGTATCGGCGGCGGCGTCGGCCTCTACGTCGACACCGATTCCAAGGACTCCACCCGCTACCTGCTGCACCTGTCCCAGTCCGGCATCGGGCTGCCCGACGAGTCCTACTTCCGCGAGCCGCAGCACGCCGAGATCCTGGCCGCCTACCCGCGCCACATCGCCGCGATGTTCGCGCTGGTGTTCGGCGGTGACCACGAGCAGGCCGCCGCCGACATCGTCGCGCTGGAGACCCGCATCGCCGCCGCGCACTGGGACGTCGTCAAGCGCCGCGACGCCGATCTGACCTACAACCTGCGCACCTCGGCCGAGGTCGCCGAACAGGCCCCCGGTTTCGATTGGGCCGGCTGGTTCACCGCGCTGGGCGCCGACGGCGACCGGGCGGCCGAGGTCGTGGTGCGTCAGCCCGACTTCCTGACCGCGTTCGCCGCGGTGTGGGCGGAGGCGGACCTCGAGGACTGGAAGACGTGGCTGCGGTGGCGCGTCATCCACGGCCGCGCGGCCCTGCTGACCGACGAGCTGATCGCCGAGGACTTCGCGTTCTACGGACGGCTGCTGTCGGGCACCGAGCAGATCCGCGACCGCTGGAAGCGGGGCGTCTCGGTGGTGGAGTCGCTGATGGGCGACGCGCTGGGCCGGCTCTACGTGGCGCGGTACTTCCCGCCGCAGGCCAAGGCCCGGATGGACGAGCTGGTGGCCAACCTGCGCGAGGCCTACCGCGTCAGCATCGACACGCTGGAGTGGATGACGCCGCAGACCCGGGAGAAGGCGCTGGCCAAGCTGGACAAGTTCACCCCGAAGATCGGTTATCCCGCGACGTGGCGCGACTATTCGACGCTGGTGATCGCGCGCGACGACCTGTACGGCAACTACCGCCGCGGGTACGTGCTCGAATACGACCGCGACCTGGCCAAGCTGGGTGGGCCGGTGGACCGCGACGAGTGGTTCATGACCCCGCAGACGGTCAACGCCTATTACAACCCGGGGATGAACGAGATCGTGTTCCCCGCCGCGATCCTGCAGCCGCCGTTCTTCGACGCCGACGCCGACGATGCGGCCAACTACGGCGGCATCGGTGCGGTGATCGGGCACGAGATCGGCCACGGTTTCGACGACCAGGGCGCCAAGTACGACGGCGACGGCAACCTGGTGGACTGGTGGACCGACCAGGATCGGGCCGAGTTCTCCACGCGGACAAAGGCTTTGATCGAACAGTACGACCAGTTCACGCCGCGGCAGCTCGACGCGTCGCACCACGTGAACGGCGCGTTCACCGTCGGGGAGAACATCGGCGACCTCGGCGGGCTGTCGATCGCGCTGCTGGCCTACCGGCTCTCGCTCAAGGGCGAGCCGGCGCCGGTGCTCGACGGGCTGACCGGCGAGCAGCGGGTGTTCTTCGGCTGGGCGCAGGTGTGGCGCACCAAATCGCGTCAGGCCGAGGAGATCCGGCGCCTGGCCACCGACCCGCACTCGCCCGCGGAGTTCCGCTGCAACGGCGTGATCCGCAACATGGACGCGTTCTACGAAGCGTTCGACGTCAGCGAATCCGACGAGCTGTATCTGGAACCCGCTCGCCGGGTGCGGATCTGGAACTGACTCAGTCCAGACAGAGCGAGTTCGCCACCCGGTGAACTTTTCGTCGTCCCCAGACGTGACACCAGTGGAGAGCCACGTCAACCTGGGGAGTCTGATATGCACTCGATCGTTCGGTCACCTGTCGCGCCCACCGTCGCGTTCCTCGCGGCAGCAGCGGTCACCGCCACGTCCGGCATCGCGGTTCGCGAGCACCCGTCCATCCCGCCTGTGCTGCACGCCGACGTGCGCCTGGCGGCCGCGGCTGGCCCGCCGCTGGGCGCTCTCATCGGGCAGTTCCTCGACAACCAGGCCGAGAACTGTTCGCTCATCTGCCCGTTCATCGTCCAGGGGGTGGTGCAGGTGCCCGTCACCTTCGCCGTCATCCCCCGTACGTTCGTCCAGCAGTTGAGGGCCGGGGAACCCCTGCTCCGCGCGATCGCGCTCACGGACGCCACCGTCAGCCAGGCCGCGGAAGACGCGATCAACGGCATCATCGACAACGACCTGCAGTTGGTCCTACCCCGTGCGCAGAATGCGTTGGAGGTCGCCGTCGTTGGGCTGCTGGAGATCGGCCGCACCGCGGTGACGCGGCCCGGCCGTCTCGTCGACGCCGTCCTGACGGCGCGATCCGACGTGTTCGACGCCCTGAACTCCCCGCCCGGCACGATGCCTCCCCCACCGGTGCACGACCGCATCGAGGCGTTGACGGTGCGCGCGATCGAGGTGGGTTCGGCGCTGACGTTCCAGATTCCCGAGCGGGCGCTGCAGGGCGTCGCGCAAGCGACGAACAGTTTCTTCACCACCGTCGGCGCGACGGGCCGGCTCCGCCCGGCGTTGCGCGCCGTCGGTGTGTCGGTGCGCGAGACGATCCGGGATTCGGCGGCGTTCCTCGCGGGCGCCGTCTCACGACCCATCCCCGTGAGCCCCGCCGACCGCGGCATGACGGCGCCCACCGCGCGACCGCACACGACAGCGCATCGGGAGCGCCCCGGTCATCGCAAGCTGGAGGACAGGAGGTCGGGCATCGCCCCGGAATCCCGGCGCTCCCACCGTCTCAGCGCACATATGGGTGCAGCGCCAGCAGGTAGGCGGCCAGCAGCAGCAGCGGCGCGGCCAGGGGCACCCAGGGCAGACCGTCGGTGAGGTCCCACGGCAGCGCGACGGCGAGCGCCACGACCGCCGAGCAGCCGACGGCCGCCACCGTCGAGAGCAGCGTGCCGGCTCGGTGGCGGGTCAGCAGATAGGCGGTGGCGGCGAGCCCGGCCAGCGTGGCGTACAGCGGGGCCGGGGCGACGGCCACCACGGTCCCGATCGTCGCCGCGACCGCGGCGGTGGCCGCAGGCCGCCACCAGATCCCGGCGCACACCGCGGTGAGCGCGACCGCGGCGGGAGCGAACTCCCAGCCCCGCGCGTCCTGCGCGGCGGCGCCGACCATCACCGCGGCGAAAGCCAACGGCAGCAACACTTTCGGGGTCACACGCGAGCCCGCCGAGTCGGGGCGAGCGCCATCGCCTGGTCCAGGGTGGCCGACTCCGGCCACGCCACGATGTCCACACCGACGGTGGCCATGTCCCGGTACATGAACGAACGCTGCATCGACCACATCCGCTCGACCAGCGGGTCGAGGTCGCCGCCGATCGGGGCACCCTGCAGCACGTCGACCGCGAGCACGGCATGGCCGCGGCGGCGCAGATCGATCAGTGCGAGCGCGAACTCGGTGTCCAGGAGCGTGGAGAACGCGACCACGATCGCGCCGGCGGGGAGTGCAGGCCGCGGCGCCAACGTCCCGGTGGACGACTCGTGATCGCCTGTCGCACCGAGCATCGTGTCCAGGATCCGGTAGAACTGGCGGGCCCCGATGTCGGCGCCCAGCCAGCGCGTGGTGCGGCCACCGAGGGCCACCAGACCGGCACGGTCGCCGTAGCGCAGCGCGCTCTGCACCACCTGCGCGGCGCCGCGGGCCGTGCGTTCGGTGGCCAGCGTGGCAGGACCCGGCGGCTGCGGATACGTGTCGAACAGCACCACCACGTCGGCGGCCCGATCGGTCAGCCGTTCGGTGACGTGCAGCGCGCCGCGTCGGGCGCTGACGGGCCAATTCACCGTCCGCAGTTGGTCACCGGGAACGTAGGGCCGGATGTCGGCGTACTCGACGCCGGGTCCGACGTGGCGCGTCAGGTGGGTGCCCAGCCGGTCGAGCAGGTCGGTGCGCGGGATCGCCGTGGACTGCGGGGGCGCCACCGGGAAGACGCAGACGTGCGCGGCGGGCGCCGTGCCGACACCTTCGAGCAGGCCGCCGCGGCCGGGCACCCGCACCGTCACGTCGAGCGGGTAGCGGCCCCACCTCACCGCGCGCACCGCGACCGTCGGTGTGGAACCGGCGGTCACCGTCTCGAGTTCCATGCCCGCAGGCACGGCGACCGACAGCCGTACCTCGCTGCCGTCGTCGGCGGCCGCCGAGACCGTCACGCGGGTGTCGTCGCCTTCGAAGCAGCGGGGCTGCGGCGGCTCCCCGGTCACCGACACCGTGGGCTGCTGACGCTGCCTGCCCAGCGAGCACAGCACCGCGAGCATCGGCACGGCGAACGCGACGAGGTCCGACCGGCCAGCCAACACCGCCGCCGCGATCGCCAGCGCGGCGCAGCCGGCCAGCGCCTTGGTCAATGCCGATGCGTGCCAACGAAGTTCGACGACGGTCACGAGCCGCCACGCACTCGGGGCACCGGGGTGCGGCGCAGCAGGTCCTCGACCACGTCGGCGCCCGCGACTTTGCGCACCCACATCTCCGGGCGCAGGCTGATGCGGTGCGCCATTACCGGCACGGCCAGCGCCTTGACGTCCTCGGGGATCACGTAGTCGCGGCCGAGCAGCAGTGCGCGGGCCCGGGCCAGCTGCACGAGGTCCAGCTCGGCCCGCGGACTTGCCCCGACGGCGACCTGCGGGTGATGCCGGCTGGCGGCGGCGAGTGCGACGACGTAGGTCAGCACGTCGTCGTGCACGCTGACCAGCTCCACCGATTCCTGCATGGCGAGCACGTCGTGCGCGTCGGCCATCTGCGCCACCAGGGCAGGGGCCGACCCCCGGTCGAGGCGGCGGCGCAGCATGGTCGCCTCCTCGGCGTCGGACAGGTACTTCAGCTCGAGCCGCAGCGCGAAGCGGTCCAGCTGGGCCTCGGGCAGCGGGTAGGTGCCCTCGTACTCGATCGGATTGTCGGTGGCCAGCACGAGGAACGGCTCGGGCAGCCGGTGGGTCACCCCGTCGATGCTGACCTGCCGTTCGGCCATCGCTTCCAGCAGCGCGGCCTGCGTCTTGGGCGGAGTTCGGTTGATCTCGTCACCCAGCAGCAGGTTCGTGAAGACCGGCCCGCGGCGGAATTCGAAACGGCCGGACTGCATGTCGTAGATCGTCGACCCCAGCAGATCGGCGGGCAGCAGGTCGGGCGTGAACTGTACCCGGGTGAACTCCAACCCGAGCGCCGCGGCAAAAGACTTGGCGATCAACGTCTTTCCCAATCCGGGCAGGTCCTCGATCAGCACGTGCCCGCGGGCCAGCACGGTGGTGAGGATCAGGGTCAGCGCGGCACGTTTGCCGACGACCACCCGGCCGATCTCGTCGAGCACCGCCTCGCACCGGACCGTGGTGTCCGACGGGGACAGCCGCGCCGTCACACCCGCTCCAGCCGGCGCAGGATCTCGTCGAGGACGTCCCGGCCGGGCCCGGGTTCGGTGCTGCCGGCGGGCGAGATGTTGTCCGGGTCCACCCACGGCCAGAGCTGCTCACCGAACAGCATGCGACCGGTCGCCTCGAAAGCGTTGGCGTCACGGCTTTTTCGCTGACCCGCGGCGAGCGCGAACTGTCGTGCCAGCATCGGCCGCAACCGGCGGTCCCAATCCGCCCGCGAGGAGTCCGCCCAGCAGATCAGCGTCTCGGTCCGCGCCGACCAGCGCTGCAACGACAGGGCCGCGGCGTCGTCGGTCGCACCGGCATCCGCCCCGGCGCCGGTGCGCTGCGCCACCGCACGTCGCGCCGCGATGAGCACGACGCCCAGCGCGACGCCCGCGGCCGGCACCACCAGGCCGCGGTCGAGGAGCACGAAGGCAGCCACCTGCGCGGCGACGATCACGAGCACACCCGGGACGGCGATCTTGGTCATGATCTCGGTCATGGGATGCGGGTCCGCTCCCGGCGCACCTGCTGCAGTGCGGCCACCGCGTCGGCGCGGTGCCGTTCGGTCATCACGTGCGGGCTGAACCGGGCCTCCTCGAACAGGTCGACCAGCCTCGCCGCGCTGTCGGCGGGGGCGGCACGCTGGGCCACGGCGCGGGCCAGCACCTCGGTCGGAGTGTCTGAGACCTGCGGCACGGTGCCCGGCGACTTCGCCAGCTCCTGTTCCATCGCCAGGTAACAGGCGATGATCGCCTCCCGCGGATCCCGGCTGAGGTCGCCGACCTCGGCCAGCCCCCGCTCGGCGGCCCGGGCCAGGTCGCGACCGGTCGTCAGTGTCGGCGGCGGCACCGGGTCGTCGGCGGGCGGGAGTCCGGCGTCCGCGCGGCGGGCCCGGCCCGCGACCGTCGCCACCGCGGAGAGCACCGTCAACACGATCGCCGCCCCCGCCAGGATCTCGAACACGCTGCCCTCGGGCGCCGGTTCGGGTGCCGCCGGCCGCTCGGGCCGCTCGGTCTGTCCGGTGGGCGCATCGCTTCGGGTGTCGACAGGCGGCGGGTCGCCGGTGCCCGCCGACCACCGCATCAGGGCAAGCACCACCAGCAGCCAGGCCGCTAGCGCGATACCGGCGATGACCAGCATCCGCCACGGAATCGCTGCGGCGGCACCGCGATCGCGCCGCAGCACCTCACCACTGCCCCCGCTCGGCGCCGTCCGGCGGGACTGGGTCAGGACCGCGACCGCGATGGCAGCCAGCGACACTGTCAGCATCCCCGCCACGGCGATCAGCGGAGCCGAGCCCGCGGTCTCGGATTCGGGTGGGGCCGCGGGCGCCGACGCGCCGGGGAGGACGCCGCGCAGCGCGACGGTCGCCAGCACGCTCAGCAGCACGACGCCGCCGACGCGGACCGCCGTTCTGTCGTCACCGGGCATCCGGGCCCACCCTTCGGCACGCAGCCGACGAAGCCGGGGCAGGTCGTCGGCGTCGACCCCATCGTGGCACGACGCCCGCCGCGTACGGCGGGAAAGCGCCGCCGCGTTCGCTGGGTGGACTAGCTCGGTGAACTAGGTGGTCAGAACATCTGCCAGTCGGACGCACCGTCGGGCTGGGTGTAGAGGCCGCCCTTGGAGTTCTTCACCACGACGGGGTCACCGCTGCCGAAGTTGTCATAGAACCACTGCGCGTTGGCCGCGCTGAGGTTGATACACCCGTGGCTGACATTGCGTTTGCCTTGATCACCGACAGACCACGGCGCGCTGTGGACGAAGATTCCGCTGTTGTCGATGCGGACCGCGTCCTGCACCTTGAGCTTGTAGCCCTCTGCGGAATCGACCGGAACTCCGTACGTGGACGAGTCCATGATGATGTCAGGGAACTTCTCCAGCACGTAGTAGGTGCCGTTCTTGGTCTCGTGCTTGCCGTCGGTCTTGCCCATCGACACCGGGAACGTCTTCTCCACCACGCCGTTGCGCACCACGGTCATGGTGTGGGTGGTGTCGTCGACGGTCGCGACGAGTTGCTCGGGCACGGTGAAGCTGGATTTGGTGCCCGCGGCGTCGATGTTCACGACGGTGCCGGCGGGCCAGAAGTCCTGCGGGCGCCAGCGCAGCTGGGTGTCGGTGGTCCAGTAGAAGCGGCCGGGCACCGGCGGCACCGACGAGATGTGCACGGCGTCCTGCGCCATCTGCCGATCGGCGATGGGGCGCTGGAAGTTGATGTAGATCGGCTTGGCCGCGCCCGCGATCGAGCCGTTGGTCGGGTTGAACGACGGCGGCACGAAGGGCGGCTGCCCCACGAACGGCGTCGGATTCTGGCCCGCGGGCGTGCCCTCCGGGATGGCCATCGGCACGCCGGGGATCGGCGCGAACGGATCGGCGGGCGTCGGCTCCGCAGCGGGCGGGGGCGGCGGCGCGAACGGGTTCGGGAACGCAGGCAGCCCCGGAAGTTGAGGAAGAGCCAGCGGAGCAGGCGCCGGAGGCGGCGCGAACGGGTCGGCGGGGGGCGGCGGTGGGATGATGCCCGGCTGTGCGAGTGCCGACGGCGCGCTGAGCACCAATCCGGTCAGCACGGTCATCACCGACAGCACGGCGATCAACCGGCTCCTGTTTGCCTGGCGCATACCCCTACCTCCAGTCCCGGGACTGCACCAGTGTGGCACAGTACCGACGACGATTCTGCTGGCCAGCGGGTTGTCACCCGCCTGTCGACCACCTCCGCAGAGGCGCTGACCTGCATTGATGATCGTCGCGGCTGGCCCGGGCGTTACCTCGGCCTGGCACGTAGGCTCACGGTCATGATCGTCGCGTTCAGCATCAGCCCGTCGGCAGGAGACGAGAAGGGCGGGGTGAGCGACGCGGTCGCCGAGGCCGTGCGCATCGTGCGCGCCTCCGGATTGCCGAACGAGACCAACGCGATGTTCACCAACATCGAGGGCGAATGGGACGAGGCCATGCACGTCGTCAAACAGGCCGTCGACGCGGTGGCCGCCGTCTCGCCGCGCGTCAGCCTGGTCCTCAAGGCCGACATCCGGCCGGGCTACACCGGCCAGCTGACGGCGAAGGTGGAACGCATCGAAGACGCGCTGGGCACGTCTGGACAGTGATCCGTTGCCACGGCGCGGGCGGAACCTTACCCTGAAGTAAGAACAGTTGTTCACTGAAGGGTGTTCGGATGCGGACCAGGGACATCGAATCGCTCGGTGACGCCGCGGCAGAGGGGCTGACCGTCCTGAACTCGCTGGTGCGCGGCCTGCACACCGGTATCTCTCGCCGGGTGTTCGGCTCGATCGGGCCCGCGGCCCGCCCGGCGCAGTGCGTGCACGACGCGATCGCCGGGGCGGTGTACGGCGCGCTCGACACCGCCGGACACCGCGTGCCACCCGCGTTGGCCGGTCTCGCCGCGACCGGTCTGGCGTTCGACGACGACCCGCCGCTCGACGAACGACCCGGAGTGGCCGAGGCCATCGCGGCGCTGAACGGCATCTACGGCGATGAACTCGCCGGACGTGACAATGCGCTGGCCACCACGATGTCCGTGCGAGTGGCCGGCCATCCGGTGGCCCTGACGCCCGATGCGGTCGCGGCCGCCTTCCCCAGGCCCACCGACGAGCTGGTCGTGTTCGTGCACGGGTTGTGCCAGACCGAATCGTCCTGGCGGCGCGCGCCGCGGCCGGGTGCCGACCCGCGACCCTACGGCGAACGGCTGCACCAGGATGTCGGGTTCACCCCGGTCGACATCCGCTACAACACCGGCCTGCACATCTCGACCAACGGGCACCAGCTGGACGATCTGCTCACCCGCCTGGTCGAGGTGTGGCCGGTGCCGGTGCGGCGGATCGCGCTGGTCGGCCACTCGATGGGCGGCCTGGTGATTCGCTCGGCCTGCCATTACGGCGCCGAGCGGGATCGCCGCTGGTGCCGGGCCACCCGCCAGGTGGTGTGCCTGGGTTCCCCGCACCTGGGCGCCACGCTCGAGCAGGGCGTCAATGCGGCGAGCTGGCTGATGATCCGACTGCGGGAGACCCGCGCGATCGCCGAGCTGCTGAATCTGCGCAGCGACGGCATCAAAGACCTGCGCTTCGGCGCCCTGCTCGACGACGACTGGGCCGACGCGAACCCCGACGAGTTCCTCCGCGACCGGTGCCGTGAAGTGCCGTTCCTGCCGCACGCCCGCTACCACTTCGTCGCCACGTCGGTTGCACCGGCGGCGGTCGGAATGGTGTTCGGTGACCACCTGGTGCGACCGGCCAGCGCTTCCGGCCGCGGCCGCACCCGCCGGCTGCCGTTCGGGGAGGCCGACGGGCTGGTGCTGACGGGTTTCCACCACTTCGACCTGCTCAACCACCCGGAGATCTACGACCGGCTACGGCAGTGGCTGGGTGGCCAGTGAGTGGGAGGTTATCCCCAGAGCCGTTTTAATCCCCAGATCTGAAGGGGTGAAGTTCCTCCGTCCCCTTCTTCGTACATACGTTCGATACCGTGGGGTCATGGACGCGATCTCCGGGGCGGCGCAGCAGCGGCTGCGTGAGCTGCTGGATCGCGCCGACGCCGCCTACGCCGAGATGGTCGAGACGCCGACCGACACGGTCGGCACGGCCTTCCGGATGGAAGTGGCCGAGCGGTTGGAAACCCAGCTCCGGCGCAACCGGGCGCTGATGTACCGGGTCTTCGGGCAGATCGCCGACCCGCCGGACGAGGCCGGCACCGCACCCGCCGTCAAACAGCGACTCGCGGCCCGGCTGCGCATCCCGGTCCGAGAGGTGACCCGGCGCTTCGCCATCGCCGCCAAGGTGTGCGCGCGCCGCCAACTCTGCGGCCCCGCCCTGCCGCCCCTCCTCCCGGAAGTGGCCGAGGCGCTGGCTGCCGGGACTCTCGGTGAGGACCACGTCCGCTCGATCACGGACACGCTGGACAAGCTGCCGTCCGTCACCTCGGCCGCCGACCGCGCCGATGTGGAGGCGACGCTGGTGCGCGAGGCCACCAAACACGACGCCCCCTTCGTCACCGAGCTCGGCCGGTACCTCGACGAGGTGTTCAACCCCGACGGCCACTACGACGAAACGGACCGCGCCCGCCGGCGCCACCTCACGCTCGGCCGCCAGGGGAAAGACGGCATGAGCAAGCTGACCGGCCTCATCGATCCGGAGACGCGGGCCTACGTGGAGGCCTGCACCGCCGCGGTGCGGCCGGGTCGGCACCTTCCCGACGGCACGCTCGAGCCGAGCGCCGACGACCGGACGCCGGGCCAGCGCTGCCACGACGGCGTCAAGCTCGGACTCAAGGCCGCTCTGGCGAGCGGATCCCTCGGCGCGCACCGCGGTCACCCGGTGACGGTGATCGTGCGCACCACCCTGGCCGAACTCGACCAGGCCGCGCACGCGGTGGCCAACACGAACGTCTCGATGCCCGCACCGGCTCGCACCGGCGGCACCACCGCGCTTCCGATGCGCGACCTGATCCGGATGGCGGCGGGCGCGTTGCACTATCTGGCTGTCTTCGACGACCACACCGAACGCCCGCTCTACCTGGGGCGGCAGACCCGCATCGCCACGGCCGATCAGCGCATCATCTGCTACTCCCGCGATGGCGGCTGCACGCGCCCCGGCTGCTTGGAGCCCGGCTACCACAGCGAGGTGCACCACAGCCCGTCCTGGCACCCTGACGGTCGCACCGACGCCGACGCCCTGTTCTTCGCCTGCGCGCCCGACCACAAACTGCTCACCGACGGGGTGTGGCAGGCCGCCGTCACCGACACCGGACGGCTCGCCTGGACCGACGGCAGCACCGCACCTCGCGTCAACCGCGCGCACCATCCCGAGGATCTCCTCCGCGGCGACCCGGACGGGTGACGCGGCCGTCGCGACGCGCGAACCAGCAGACGCGCGAACCAACCGCGACGCGCGAACCAACCGTTAGGAGCGGACCAGCCGCGCGATGGCCGCCGACGCCTCGGCGAGTTTCGCATCGGCGTCGGCACCGCCGGCGGCCACAGCATGGGAGACGCAATGACCGAGATGCTCGTCGAGCAGGCCGAGCGCCACCGACTGCAGGGCGCTGTTGACGGCGCTGATCTGAGTGAGGATGTCGATGCAGTACTTGTCCTCGTCGATCATCTTCGCGATGCCGCGGACCTGGCCCTCGATGCGGCGCAGCCGTCTGGCGTAGTTCTCTTTCTGCGCGGAGTAGCCGTGCTCCCCGCTCGCGTCACCGTCGGTCACGGGAGGCCCTCCAGCATTGTCGTGAAACGTCTGAGGCCCGTCAGCTTACTCGTACCCCAGGGGGGTATGCATAACGGTTTGGCCGGGTCAAATGCCAGGCGCATAATCGAGGCCATGCCCTCAGCAAGCTCCGGAACATCTGGATCCTCCACGTCATCGACGCCCGACATCAAGCCGCGCTCCCGCGACGTCACCGACGGCCTCGAGAAAACCGCCGCCCGCGGCATGCTCCGCGCGGTCGGGATGGGCGACGATGACTGGGCCAAGCCGCAGATCGGGGTCGGCTCGTCGTGGAACGAGATCACCCCGTGCAACATGTCGCTGCAGCGCCTCGCGCAGTCGGTCAAGACCGGCGTGCACGACGGCGGTGGCTACCCGCTCGAGTTCGGCACCATCTCGGTGTCCGACGGCATCTCGATGGGCCACGAGGGCATGCACTTCTCGCTGGTCTCCCGCGAGGTGATCGCCGACAGCGTGGAGACCGTCGTGCAGGCCGAGCGCCTCGACGGCACCGTGCTGCTCGCCGGCTGCGACAAGTCGATCCCCGGCATGCTGATGGCCGCGGCGCGGCTCGACCTCGCGAGCGTCTTCCTCTACAACGGCTCGATCATGCCGGGCGTCGCGAAGCTCACCGACGGCACCGAGAAGGAAGTCACGATCATCGACGCCTTCGAGGCCGTCGGCGCCTGCGCCCGCGGGTTGATGTCGCGCGAGGACGTCGACATCATCGAGCGCGCCATCTGCCCGGGCGAGGGCGCCTGCGGCGGCATGTACACCGCCAACACCATGGCATCGGCGGCCGAAGCGCTGGGAATGTCGTTGCCGGGCAGCGCATCTCCGGTCGCCATCGACAAGCGGCGCGACGAGTACGCGCGCAGGTCCGGCGAAGCGGTCGTCGAGATGCTGCGCCGCGGCATCACCGCCCGCGACCTGCTCACCAAGGAGGCGTTCGAGAACGCGATCGCCGTGGTGATGGCGTTCGGCGGGTCCACCAACGCGGTGCTGCACCTGCTGGCGATCGCGTGGGAGGCCAACGTCAAGCTCACGCTCGAGGACTTCACGCGCGTCGGGCAGAAGGTGCCCCACCTCGCCGACGTCAAGCCCTTCGGCCGTCACGTGATGAAGGACGTCGACGAGATCGGCGGCGTGCCCGTCGTCATGAAGGCACTGCTGGATGCCGGTCTGCTGCACGGCGATTGCCTCACGGTCACGGGGAAGACCATGGCCGAGAACCTCGCCCACATCGAACCGCCGGACCCCGACGGCAAGGTGCTGCGGGCGATGAACAACCCGATCCACCCGACCGGCGGCATCACCATCCTGCACGGCAGCCTGGCCCCCGAGGGCGCGGTCGTGAAGTCGGCGGGCTTCGACTCCGACGTGTTCGAAGGCACCGCACGGGTTTTCGAGCGTGAGCGGGCCGCACTCGATGCGCTGGAGGATGGCACGATCACCCACGGCGACGTCGTCGTCATCCGCTACGAGGGCCCCAAGGGCGGCCCCGGCATGCGCGAGATGCTGGCGATCACCGGTGCCATCAAGGGCGCGGGCCTCGGCAAGGACGTGCTGCTGATGACCGACGGGCGCTTCTCCGGCGGCACCACGGGACTGTGCGTCGGCCACATCGCGCCCGAGGCCGTCGACGGCGGCCCGATCGCGTTCGTCAAGGACGGCGACAGGATCCGCCTCGACGTCGCCAAGGGCACGCTGGACCTGTTGGTCGAGAAGGACGAATTCGAATCGCGCAAGGCCGGTTTCGAGCCGCTGCCCCCGGTCTACAAGACCGGCGTGCTGGCCAAGTACACCAAGCTGGTGGGGTCGGCGGCCACCGGAGCCGTCTGCAGCTGACCGGTCAGGCACACCCGCAGGAATTGCGGTGGTGCAGGGTCGACGGCACCCGGATGCGCTGCGGTGCATCGCCCTGATGGTCGATGCGCCGCAGCAGCAATCGGGCTGCGGTGGCACCGATGGTCTCGACGTCCTGTGCGACCGCGGTGAGCTTGGGTTCGAACAGATCGGACCACTCGAAGTCGTCGAAGCAGGTGAAGGCGACGTCACCGGGGATCGACAGATCGAGCCGGCGCAACGCTTTCAGGGTGCCGATCGTCATGGCGTTGTTCATCGACACCAGCGCGCTGGGGCGGTCCGCACCCGCCATCAGCGCGTGCACCTGCCGCTCGGCGACCTCGGTGCTCGACTCGCCGTCGAGGACGAGATCGTCCTCGACCGGGATGCCCCTGGCGGTCAGCGCGGCGGCGTATCCGTCGAATCGTTCTGTGGTGGAGGAGATTCCGGCGATGCCGCGGACGACGGCGATCCTGCGGTGCCCCACATCGAGAAGGTGCTCGGTGAGTGTGCGCGCCGAGTCGAAGTTCTCCGGGCCGACCTGATCGCACTCCAGGTCGACGGCGCGGTCGATCAGCACGAGCGGGGTCCGCGCCGCGGTGATCACGGGCAGCGCACTGCGCTGCGAACCGGGGGCGGGCGCGACGATCATCCCGTCCACCTGCCGGTCGAGCAGCGAGTCGGTGACGCGTTTCTCCGACTCGATGTCGTCGTGGGAGTCGCCGACGATC
>Ga0247757_10000805_pt1 | contig 24120 bp, 27 predicted proteins | sample UWRJL126311R4_FD_180929 | JGI IMG/M metagenome (GOLD analysis project Ga0247757, IMG submission 180929) | Plant litter microbial communities from Arlington Agricultural Research Station in Wisconsin, United States - UWRJ-L126-311R-4 | ecosystem: Environmental > Terrestrial > Plant litter >...
GCGTTCGTGCGTGTGCGTGCGTGCGTGCGCGTGTATGTGTGGGCGTGCGTGCTTTGCGGCTGAATCCCCGCGCGCGCGCGTGCTCGGCGGCCTCACAGGTACGGCCTTGCCTGTTCTGCCTCGTGCGGAAACGAAGAAGGTGGGGATATGTTAGAATAACAACCCCCCTTTAAGGACCCTCTCACAGGGGTTATCTGAACAGCAGTAGGGGAAAGAAAAAGGTTCCTTGGGAGCCCCCCTCTCGTCGTGGTAGCTGGTGTTTTGTTGCCGGGATTTTTTAATTTTTTTTTGCAGCCACGAAGGACTGCTGACTGGGTAGCACTGGCGAAACGTACGATTCGGGCATCTCTTTCTTTCTGGATTGCTTCTGGACCGTGTTTCCGCTGGCGGAAACTTCGTTCTACATTTCTGGGGGCGGGCTTATGCGCGCCCCTTTCGAATGACCTTTACGCCGGCGCTTTTTTTGCCGAGGCAGACGCGTGCGTCGTGATGATGGTTGATTGATTGATGATGATGATGAAGAACGAGTATTCTAGAACAAGGTGGGTGGTGAGATTGATTGGACAAGGGAAGTTTAGGGTAATCTAGTTTGCGCATTTGAGCAAACCTCAAGGCATGGTAGCCAATTGGGGGATTTTGACGTTAGGGCAAGGGGGGGCGTAGGGCTAGGGAGATCTATCGGTTGCTTGATTAATGAAATGGGCGTTGTGGTGTTGGGGAGGGGGGCGGGGCGGGGCGGATGGAAGGAATGGGGGTGTGGCATGGCGTATAGCAGCTGGCTGACTGATGCAGGGTGGGTAAGACGAGCTGGATGGTGAGACGTGAGGTGAGGTGAGGTGAGAGGAGGACGGGTGGTCTCAGGCACTTTGGTCCGAGAGGAGGGGCGTGTTGATTTGGTGCTGCTGTTCTTAGCATTGTCGTGTTGTGCACGCGCGTCGTCGTTGTCGTCGTCGTCGTATGCCCGAACCAAGGAGGAGCGCGTATGTGTGCTACGCAACCAACAGCTACTGTAGAGTGATGTATGCCACGACTTACAAAGAGTGGTGTTGTCGTTCTCGAAACTTCGTCATGGACGTGCCCTCCTTCAGCGCCTTGAAATCAGCATGACGACGGCCCCAGCTTTCAACATTTGTTTACTCCGCCTCGCGTCGAAAATTTTTTCGTCGACGGCGCTCGAGAATGTCGTCCGCGAGAATGATGTCAGAGCCGTTGAGCCGGGCCCCGCCATGGAGAAGAGACAGCCAGGCGCTCATGTCCGCTGTCTGCAGGGCTCAACGGGGTCTGGTCCTTGCGCACACACCGTCTGCACGTACACGGATGTTGTTGAGCTCCAGGCCTACGTGATGTTCTACAGAAAGGACCCTTTGGCGTGTATGGGAGAGGATTCGCGCCTTCTCCGAGCACGAGCTCTCGGTGTCCGAAGAGGCCGCTTTTGCAGGCGGGTAGGGCGGACGGGAGTGGACGGCGGAGTCTTATTTCTTGCATCATTTTTGCGATGGCGTCCACTTGCGTGCTTGCTGCAGAGCGCTGGCGCAGATGCAAACAGTGAAGTGGGAGGCAAAAGTAATGGGCTTCGGTGAGCCTGTCGTGTCAGCGGGGCGACGGCCATGAGTAGGCCTCGTATTATCGTGGGGGTCGGATCTCGGAGCGTGGGAGAATGCGGAGGGGATCTTAACTGCGGGATGCTATTGTTTTTGCTTTTTGGTCTCGAAGGAAGAGAGCTTGAGTTATCTTGGCCTATGCTTGATCGCAAAGGTGGCTTGATGCTGGCTTTTTTACATGTCATGCATTTGTTTATCTGGTGTAGGATTTCTGTTTCGCAACCTTGACTTGTCACACCTTTCTCTGCTTGTGCATCCGTTGGAGATGCCCATGCCCACGCCCACGGACTGTGCCACATGCTTGCATTTTCAACATTTCCTGTACACAGGCCCTACGGGCGTCTCCCAAAACTGCTATGATCTTCGCGCAGAGATAAGATTGCATTCTGGCAGGTTGGCGCTCATCTGTACCATCTTAGCATTCGTGGCATGCACAGGGGCCAAGGCCACCGGCTTTACTTTGCAATTTGTAACTCTTAAGGTTTCGAAGCGCGCACGTAGAATTAATGGTTTGAGCACGTGTACCCCACACTTGCCAGCGTCGTGGGATCAGGCATTACCGAGTGTGATCCATGCTCGTAATCGCGTTGGGTGGCAACTTTACCGACCTCAGCAAGTAAGCGAGCAGGTACGGGTCACCTCGAGCAGTCACTAATCACAAGACGGACTATGCACAGGTACAAATTTTTAAGTGGGTAACATCCATGAGACAGAGCGCTTAGAGATTTCGCTTAACTACAGCACCAAGAAAGAAAATCCTGCCTAATTGTGCGCCGAGACCTGTTGTGCGCCCCTCCTGACCATACTGACCCAGAAGCATGGTTTTCTGATTGCTAACACTGTGACCCAAGACGGAAAACATAACTCCGGTTCGTAAAGTCGTGGCGCCGGTGACCATCGTGTTCGTACAGATAATTGTATAGTTACCGGATCTTTTTGTGTCACACTGGCTTGCAGTCTGCCCCCAATGTGGAGTGTGACACCACGCCCAATCCCAGACGCTGACCAGTGCCCAGACTAACTCAGGAATCCAACAAGATGGGGGAGGATCGTTCAGCGCCTGTTGGAGAGGAAGCTGTGGTTCAAGGGCTCCTTCATCTCCGTAGCAGTCGTCGGGGGAGCTTCATGCTTTGTGTTAAGCGCCAGAAAAGTTGGGCCCGTCGCTTTAAGGATAGGTGAAGTGGGAGACTCGCTGGATGAAGTAGATGGCGTGCTGGCAGCGCTATCGTCGCTGCTGACAGAGGAGATGGAGGCGTGGCGCGGAATTGCGGCCGGTCGGTTGGAAAGAAATGAGTGAGCAATGAACTCGGGCTCGGAGGGCGTGGCAGCGACATTGTTGGACCCCTTGCCCTTAGCTGGAGAGTTGAGAGAGAGGAAGGTGCGCGGGAAGGGAATGTGGTGACGGGAAGACATTGCGCCAGGTTGGAGGTGATGTCGAAGTGTGTTGTGGAGAGCTGGCTGAGGGGAAAGGCGAGGTATAAGTAAGGCCGGTGTCTGCCGTTACAAAGCAGATGGATGTCGGTATGGGGTTAAGAGCGAGATGCGTCACAGATGGTAGCTCCGGTGGACCCGTGGGATGGTATGGCGTGGAAAAAAAAACTAGCGCGTGATATCAAATGACCTTTGGCGGATGGAAGGAGGTAGAACGGCTGTTGATGATTTGGTTGGAAATGTTGGAAGTTCAATTTCAGTTTATATGTCTTTCACAGCCAAGTGCGTCCTGGCAAAGGGTAGCCTAGCACAAAGGTACCCAGTGACGATTGCTGGTGGGACTCTTAGGCGGAAGCGCAAGATGTCGCAGTAGGCTGTCCGATGCGGTATTGCGCGGCGCAGAGCGGACCGCACGGACAATTATGGGCGGATAGGCTTGATTGGTTACGACGCGCCTAGTGTGTGAAATATTGGTCCAAGAGGCTTGGAGGTGCAACCTGCTGTAGGGCTTGTCCGACTGTTGGCCCAAATCGTACTTGGCAGCGGGCCGCAATTGAAGATCACGGGCTTAGTGTTTGATAGAGGTGGTGGCCCATATAATTTAATCAGCACCAGAAAGGTTTCCAAAAGCTGGGGCTTTGAGCAGCCTCGTGCTTGTGAATGTTTTGGAAAATGCTCGGCGCTGATTGCTTGCTTGGCGGGGTTGACAACCAGGCAGTCCGAGATGACGGCAGTGGAGAGTTGTGTCGACAAAGTGACGACGAGAGCAGGGTGAGGCAGGAGGCTGGGGGGCTTTGCTCAGTTGCTCAGTGGGTACTCCGACGATCAGGGTCGGGGGAAGGGCAAAAGGTTCTAGAGTTTGAAGGCCGAGCCAAGAACGAAAGAAGCGGACTTCTTTATGCACAAGAATGGAGCAGAACTGGAGAAAAGAGCCGGACTTAACGCTAGACTCCATTATGCAACATTTTGTCTGTCCCATGCATCAGCAGTGCGCCATACTGTGTAGTGTGGGAGGTCAACAGCGGACGAGCTGGCCACGTTGGCGCAGCGGCACTGCTCTTTGGCCATATTGTGTGCTCACACGCGTATGACCTTGCATGGCAGCAGGATAGGCCAGCCAGGCGCACCGGCCGTCTTTGTGTGACGACGTTGCTTTTGGGGGGCGAGGCGTGAACAATGTTGGACGTTCAGTTGGTGGTTGGCGGTGAGCATGCGGGGGCGCGGCCAATGCATTGCGCCGACGGCTGGCCAGCCGACGATAGCCTTGCGCGTGCATCCATAACTGTGGGCTAGTGTGGAGGTCCCGATGCTCCAGGCGGGTTGTGCGATGGTGTGATAGGGGAGGATTGAGTTTCGGTGCAAATCCACAAGCACAAACCGCCCGGATGGCTGCCAGGACGCCGAGATAGGTCATGTGATCGGCGCCAAGAGTAGCTTGAGCGAGTCAAGAAGGTCATCTGGACGAAGGATCGCAGGGATTCAAGCAGCTTCTGCATGTACCCCACTGATTGGACAATTCACTATCGCTGACTGCGACGGTGCCGCATCAGCGACATTGAGGACGACGACTCCTCCTTTCTGGCCATGTCTCTTACGCACAACGCCTACGATAGTAGTGGTTGACGCGTCCGGTCGCCCTGTCTGAAGCCTTAAATCAACCCGTGGATCGTCGACGGTCAGCGGCCACTGAAACACTGTCCCGCTTGACGACTCAATATGGCACGTGCCTGTCACTCTGACAATTCGTTTGGGCCAACGGTTATTGGCTCGTGTCGTGGGGGGTTTGATTTCACGCTTGTCTTTGAGGACAGCATGCTTGGCTTGTTACCCCAAGCTGCATTGCTTCTCTTAGGTCCCATCCGATTGGCCACCCTTCGACGACGACGTGATAGGATCATCAAACATTCCCATCTGGGCTTCTTGAAAACGGTACCTCGCTAATATGAGCTGCACTTGTCCGACACAACACTAACGAGCTCAAGGTCACCGGCATCTTTTACACCGCATCATCTGTCGTGCTACTCGCAATATGGAGCGAAATCCACAGCTTCAAAACAAAGCTGTCAATTGCATCTGCCTCATTAGAGTTTCTGGGGTCCCTCCTCATAGTGACACTATCCCAGCTCGAACACCGGCGAGCTGTACGACCTAGCCACTTGCTTCAGTTCTTCCTATTGGTCCTATTCTTGTGTGATGCCGTCCGTCTACGCACCCTATTCCTGATGGACTACCCAACGTCGCTGGTCACCCCAGCCTCGATCCATACGTTACTGACTGGTTTCTTATTGCTTTTAGAATCGCTCGATAAGCGTGAACTATTCAACTCTGAGGGGGACCGTCGCTTACCTCCTGAAGAAACTGTTGGACTTTTTGGTAAACGGCTTTTTTGGTACCTCAATGCTTTGTTCAAAGAAGGCTATCGTAAGATCCTCAAGCCAGCGGATCTATATACTATGGATGGAGATCTGGCCTCCAGGGACCACGCAGACTTGTTTCAGAGGACATGGGAAGCCCAAGATAAATCAAAACCTGTACCCTTGTTACGGACTATCTTTAGGGTGCTTTGGTGGGACAGTCTTCTACCAATCATACCACGGTACGATTTCAAGTAGTGTTGGTGGAGAGGGACGAAACACTAACACGGATTCTATAGAACCATTCAAATCGCCACAACCTTGAGTCAGCCATATCTCATCTCCATGATGATTAAATACGTCCAAGAGCGCGATATTCCAGGTTCGGAAAACAAAGGGTATGGTCTAATAGCTGCCTTCGCTTTGAACTACACCATGCTCGCTATCGCATCTAGCTGGTGTGCTCAAAGCATGACACGCTTTCTGACTAAGCTTCGAGCTTGTTTGATATCAGCCTTGTTCGATCAAACGCTACATATGACTTCGAGCGACGTAGACTTAAGTGCTGCAACAGTTCTGATGAATGTTGATGTAGACAAACTGCTTAATGGCGCCAAACAGATAAACGAAATCTGGGCTGCACTCGTGAGCACCGCCATAAGTCTGTACATCTTGTACACACACTTAGGTAAGCCAGAGTGTCTCATGCAAATGAAGGTTCAGAAACAAGATACCACTGTTGAAGTATTTGAGTGCCTCTTAAAGCCTTTTGTTTTTGTTCTATAATTTCATTTAAACTCCTTTTCGAGGGCTGTCAAAGAATCAATGTACTTGACTGTTTTCGTTTCTACAAGAGGGATGCTTGTCATTTGAGATATAATACTGATAACTTTAGGTGTGGCTTTCGTTGCTCCATTCCTGACAATTCTTATCAGTACCGGTATAATTACACTGCTTGGTTCATCCATGAAAGCCCGCCAGCTGCTCTATGGTGCAGCAACCCAAAAGCGTGTCACGACCACCTCATATATTGCTGGCAATATGAAAGGTGTTCGAATGCTTGGATTGTCACAGACAGTACTGCACATGCTGACACAGCTTCGGGAAGCCGAAGTCGCTGCATCTATATACATTCGGAAAATACTCCTTTGGGTACTTGTCGTCTCCAATGTCATGTTCCAATTGACAACCGTGGCGACTTACGTTACCTTTGCGGTCATGATGCTTTTGAAGGGTCAAAGAAATATTCTGGATTTCAACAGACTGTACGGTTCATTATCGGCATTGAAGCTGGTCGGCTCACCTCTCATGGTCGTACTTCAACTAATACCTACTTTGCAACTTTGCCTCAGCTCACTTGAACGCATCGAAAACTTTCTCAAGAAAGGATCGGTGCAGAAAGAAGAGCCTAACTTGCGCTTGTCGGAAGAAGGAGTTGAGTTATTATCCCTTCATGGACATGGTAAGCATTATGGCGCATTACTCATGAAAGATGCTAGCTTTGCAATTGACAACAAGTCTTTGCTGTTCAATCTGAACTTACAGTGTGAAAATGGTACATTCATCATGGTAATAGGAAAGGTAGGTTCAGGGAAGTCGGTATTTCTCCGCTCGATCGTCGGTGAAACCGATCTGTGCAGCGGAACCTTCAAGCCATCACTCTCCGGAACTGCTTATTGCGATCAACAAGTTTGGCTCCGAAACCTCTCAGTACGGGAAAACATTGTTGGAGAAGCCCCATTTGATGAGTCCTGGTACAAAAGAGTTCTTTGGAGTTGCGGTCTGTTCCAAGATCTAAGGGAGATGAAAGAAGGAGACCATACACTGATTGGCTCCAAAGGTATATCACTTTCTGGAGGCCAGAAAAATCGCCTTTCTTTAGCAAGAGCTATTTATGCCAGGAAGCCAATTCTCGTCATCGATGATATGCTTGCTGGACTGGATAACGCAACTGAGAAGCTGGTATTCAGCCGTGTTTTCGGTAGAGATGGGCTTGCACGAACGTCCCGTACTACAGTCATTCTAGCTACCCATGCCACACACTATGCTCGTTTTTCGGATCAAATTATTGTCATGTCCGACGGGCGCATCATTCAGCAAGGGACATATCAGGAGTTAGTCGCCAAAAACGTTGATTTCCACAAGTACGCGTCCAATGAAGACACAAGCACCAAAGATTCCGATCCCAGTGTCACAGATGAAACAGATACAGTTCTTGAGGATAGCTTCGAGTTCCTGAATCCAGAAACACACGACTCAGAGGAAGATGATGCATCACGCCAAGCGGGCGATAGAAAGAGTCTCTTCTTCTTCATGAAAGCCGTTGGATACATGCATATAACCATACATTTTATAACTCTTAGTGCTGCTATTGGTTTGACCCAAATTCAATATTTTTGGCTTAAATGGTGGGCAGAGTCGCATGACAGGAGTAAATCCGGGACCATTCGCCAAATCTATCTGTTCATTATCGTCACTTTGGTCAACGTACTCGCATTTTTGGTGACTTACGGGCATTTTTTGATGTGGTTTATGCCCAAAGTCAGTTTGAACTTGCATGCTAGGCAGCTAGTTGCTCTTATGCGGGCCAAGTTTTCGATTTTAGCATCGATGGTAAGCTGCCTTCAAGAACATTACCCGTCAAACGTTTCTAAAATTGGCCTAGGATGTTGGATCCATAACAAATATATTTTCGCAAGACATCATGCTTGTTGATATGCAGCTACTGAGTTCATGGGCAAACGTCACTTTCGAAGGACTTAATTTGATATGCATAGTCGTCATCATGGTTATCGCGACACCTCCAGCAGCAGCTACGATACCTCTTCTGGCAGGTGTTGGTTACGGCATTCAAAGAGTATATCTCCGCACCTCCAGGCAAGTCAGACTTATGGACCTTGAGGCCAAAGCCCCCTTGTGCACTCATTTTATAGAGACCTTGGCCGGTATCGCCACCGTTCGCGCGTTCGGGTGGACATCACTCTATCGCAAAAAGAATGACCTTCTTTTAGAACAGTCACAGATTCCGTTCTATTTACTAGCTGGGATCCAGAATTGGTTAACTCTAGTGCTCGAGCTTGTGGTCGCTGGCCTCATCACGTTGATAGTCGGGTTGGCCGTGGGGCTCCGTTCAAAGATTGACCCGGGTTATCTGGGCCTGGCACTGGTTTCTGCGGTAAGATGCCCACTACAACATAGAGTCCTCATAGTACTCACATTTCTAGATGGATCTTGGTTTTGATTTTCGAATTATCATCCTGTACTGGACGGAACTGGAGACATCCCTAAGTGCTGTCACACGCATCCGACAATTCGCAGCCACTCCGCCAGAAGATGAAACATCTTGTCCTATTTCTCCACCAGAGTCATGGCCAAAGAATGGTTCGGTGGACTTCAAGAATTTCTGTGCCAGCTATTCTAATGGTGGTAAATTGGTGATCAAAGACGTTAATCTCAATATTAAACCTGGAGAAAAGATTGGTCTCTGTGGTAGGACTGGTAGTGGGAAGTCCAGCCTTATTGCCACACTTTTCGGTCTGCTTAGTGTGCAGCAAGGTGGTATCTTCATTGATGATGTTCCTATTAAAGATATCGCGCTGTCGCTTCTTAGATCAAAGATCATAGCGCTTCCGCAAGAACCTTTGTTTTTAAAAGGAACAGTTCGATACAACCTCAACCCTTGGACCGCCAAAGACCATCATTCTGCTATCTCAGACGAGCAGATGGCTGAAGTTTTAAAGGAAGTAAAACTTTGGGATAAGCTTAAGAGCGCTGCAGAAGGTTCTCAATCTGCTCTCGACCTTAGCTTAGACAATGTCGAAAATCTGCTCTCGCAGGGTGAGAGGCAGCTGTTCTGCCTTGCTAGATCCATCTTGATGGATGGCAAAATTGTAGTACTTGACGAGGCGACTAGCAGGCAAGACAGCCTTTTTCCTGTTAAGGCGGGCTTGTGCTGACTATCTGTAGTGTTGACACCCAGACCGATGCACTTATGCAAAAAATTCTTCGCACTGCCTTTGCTGATCGCACAATCATCGCCATTGCTCATCGTCTCGACACGATTCTGGACTTTGACCGTGTAGTTGTTATGGATGCAGGCAAGATCGCCGAAATTGGTGAGCCTGGCGTACTCATGAAAACGAATGGCAGTTTGTTTAGAGAGCTGGTAGAGACCCAAGGCAAGCACTAAAGGGTCAATATTGGCCAATATTCCAGCGCATTATCCCAGATAGCAAATACTACCTTTCTCGTACTCTAAGCCTCATCTGGATTTCTTCTATTTTATTGACTAACGGTCCTAGGCTGGGGTCCTTCGCGGCAGGGATGACAGGGTAGACCCTGCGTGTTTAACGCGTCAGTTCGTTGCACTGCCATCGGTGCTTGACGCAATACGCGTATTCGTAATGCACCTAGTTTATCCAGACCATGCCACTTCTGGCTCGTTCCGTAGTCCCGGGTATCTTTTTTTGCCATAGAGAACATAGTAGGCGTGTTAGCATAGTGATCTATGCTCTTGGCTTGAAGTATATAAAATCACTGAAAAACATTCAGACAACACACTCCAGTGCCAACTTACTTCTTACACCAACCCTCTTTCTTCATGTCTCCCAATACCATGATGAGAAAATGCACCAGGCTCGGTGCCGCACTTTTAGCTTCATCGTTACCTCTAACTGCGTACGCACAAAACTTAACAGAGACACCTGGGTCATTGACTAGTTTTGCTCCTGTAAGCGCGACTCTCAAAGCCTTACAGTGAAGTCTGACAAATCTTATTAGTGCGATGCCCTGGTACTTGCCGGCCTTCAAAACCACATCCTTACCGCTTCGTCGAAGGAATATGAGCCTCGCATCCAAAGCTGGCCATTCGTCAACGGACGCTACCACCCCTGGTGTCTCTTCCAACCGCAAACGACCCAGGACCTGTCCACTGGTATCATTGCTCTAAAAAAAAGTGGAAACGGAGCGGGTGACTGGCACATCGCGATTCGGAGCGGTGGACACATGTATGCCGGATCTAACAACATTGTCAACGGTGTCACGATTGACCTAGGGAAAATGAATGGCTCGTGGTACGATAGTGAGCGAAAACTTGCGAGCTTAGAGCCCGGGGCACATTGGGCGGATGTCTATAAGAACCTACTCGACAAGTTCAATGTAACAGTAACCGGTGGCAGAGACGGGGATGTTGGCGTAGGGGGCTTCCTGCTCGGAGGCGGTATCTCGTATTACGCTGGAGCTAATGGCTTCGGCTGCGACACAATCATCAACTATGAGGTAGTGCTCGGAAACGGCACGATTGTGCAGGCCAACGCCACGGAGAATGCAGACCTCTTCAAGGCGTTGAAGGGAGGCGGGTCAAATTTCGGCATCATCACGCGCTTTGATGTCGAGGCAATGCCAGCAGTCGATCTCGCCTACAGCCGTTATATCATTCCTGGGAACTATTCTGATGATATGATAGATGCAGTGGTCGATTTTACGAAAGAGGCCGAGAACCGAGGGTATGATCATTTGATCACTTTGTACGAACATATCCCAAAAGTCGAAGGAACAATGATAATGAGTATTCGGGTCAATACCAAAGGCGATTTGAATACCACGGCTTTCGACAAGATCAGTAAAATTCCGTCTAAGGAGCAATTGGGGTGGGGCAAGATGTCGCTCGCGGCATCGGCGGCCAATATTTCGCAAGACGAGGCGCGGTAAGATGCCATATTGCCTTACTCCAGAGAGGTGTCCATATTGATAATATTAGTACTGCTAGTGCTACATTAACCTTTTTAGCCTCGCCTTCGCTTTTGAAGCAGGCTGCCACCCTCCACGAAGACCTGGTTTCACGTCTCACTGCGAAGCTCGGCGCAGACAGTTTTATATCTGAAATGGTTCTACAGCCTATGCCGAAATTATTTTCCAAAATCAGCCAACGGAAAGGCGGCAATATGCTTGGTATGGAGCGCATCCAATCTAGCGCAGTCATGTGGACGGGTGGTATTGGAACGCTGGGTGACGAGGCTACTTTTGCTACCGCTGAGATGGAATTTTCCGCTATGCTGACTACATTGAAAGAATCTGCCATTAAAGAGGGCGCGTTGACGGATTTCATCTATATTAATTATGCACATCCATCGCAGGATGCATTGGCTGGGTATGGGGCGGAGAACGTGGCTTTCATGAAGAGGGTTGCAGCACAGTATGACCCTGAAGGCTTCATGCAGCAAAGAGTGCCGGGTGGTTTCAAAATCACAAGAGTTGAGTGAGAAATGGTTGGAGATGAGGGGAGAGGGTGCGCTCTTGTAGAGACAAAGAAGTCAGACATGACCCCTTGAGAATCCTTGTGTGGGGGTTAAATTAGAAGATAGGAGGAAATTAATACCTGTGAGAGCTTTTATAGGGGAGTTTTGAATAGAATAGTGAGAGGAAGAAAAGCCCTTCTGAAAGCCTTCATAAGTTTTGGTTGGTGTGACTTGAGAAAAGGAAGACCTGTGAAAGCCCTCACGAGGAAGGCTTAGATAAAACAACGAGAGAAAATAGATGTTTGTGAGCGCCTTTTAAGTGGCGTCAGACGTATCGTTTTCAACTTTTTGAGCTCACGAAGGGTATAGTTCTATCCGGACTAGCGCCTTGGCGGTGAACGTCATCCTACCTTTCTCTGGGTTCCATTGTCCTCCAAATTCTCCAAATCTAAATCGGGCATCCTAATCCTGCTTATATCTGTCAGAATAAACGAAAACTGATCTAATTGATCCCCTGGATAGCCGTATTGATAAGACATGCCTCTCAGCCATGTATGTATGAGGGCAGCTTCCATTTTGTTCAACCATCCCTTAGATTGTGAATGGTAGTGAATGATCTGTTACAACATCCCCTCACCCTAATGAGCTTCGCATAGATCCATGGATATGACTAGAATCCATGAGCAATGCCAAGCGAAAGGTGATTCCGTTGGTATACGACTTTCGAACACCCTTTCAAACGCCAAATAAGACTGAAGCGTTTTCTCGATGTGACCCAAAAAGAGGAGGATTATTTAACCTAACCCGTTCCAAAAATGTGTCACAAGGCGTTCTCGACCCAATATCCAAAGATTGGATAGTGTCTCTCCGGGACTTTGGTACTGGAACTGCATTATCAAATTTGAACTAGCCGAGCAGGCGATAAGAATACCAAATCGATGGCATCCCCTACAACTTCTGCCCACGCTAGCTCAACTGCGACATTTTTGATTGGGTGACGACTGCCCATGGCTTTATGATAGGCTCTCAGCACAAGCTCTGGTGACCTTGTTCTGGACGCTAACTTACTTTTGAAGCTGAAAAACCGCCACGGGAAATTACGTTACCAAATTCAACAGCGCTTTTGGCCCTAAAAGGACTAAGTGAAGTCTACGTACCAGCTACTTGGGCCCGTGCCGCTGCTAAACGTGACCTCGTTACCTACCGCTGCCTTGAGCACAGACACTTTTACCTGCGGTAGGTAGGACAACAACCGCCGGTGAAGGCATAACAAGCTCGTCACGAGCTCTTATTGCCCATTTTAGTTTAGCCTGCTAATTTGGGGGGAGTAGGTATATAAACACTGGAGCTTCCCCCACCTCTACGCTCCTTGTTCGACAGTCCACACTCTCAACGCCAGAAGCACTTTCGCAAGCATCTCATTTCTCAAGCCTTTTCGCCAGCATCTCTTCGCAGAAAGCATTCTCGAGAGTATCCTCTTCAGTACTCTTTCCTTGAACTTCTTCAACTCCCTTCCGCAGAAGCTTCCTACAGTCTTCTTCGGCACCGTTCTCAAAGCCATTCTCTGAACGGACATTTTCCATCACCACTAACACTATACACACACAAACACACAAACACACCTTTTCTTCACACAACATACCTCGCAGCAAGATGTCTTCCAGCAAAGCCATGGTCAAGTACACGGGCGCCGACTCCGAGCCCATCATCGACGCCACCCCAGTTCAGCAGCAGGTATATCAGTCTCTTCTTCCCATTTACCCATTTTTCTTCCTTACCCCCTTCCCCTTGCACATTTCCCGTGCTTGGCTCAGGCTCGTCCTCGTCTTGCTACTAGCATACTCAACCAACCTCCTCCAGGGCCCCGTCACCATCCCCGTTGAAATCGTGGAGATGGTAGCCCAGTACCTCGGCGACGACATCACGAACGTCCGCCTGACCAGCCGGGCCGCGGAAAAGGCGTGCAAGCAGGCCTGGGGCCGGCACGTGGGCCAGACGAAGAAGCTGTACCCTACGCCCATGAGCATGGAATCCTGGCTGTTCCTTGTGCGGGACTCGGGCATCGCCACGCACGTCAAGGAGCTGCACCTGGTCGGCGAGACGCTGCGCATGCCGCCGGCGGGCTACCACTGGGCGTGGCAGGACGCGCAGCGGCGCGGCGTGCGCGCGGACAGCACGCCGACGGAGAAAGACGAGGCCATCGTGGAATTCGCCAACGCGGTGCACGCGCACCAGTGCCGCACCAAGACGGAGCCCTTCGTCAGCTCGGGCATGTACCGCATCATGCTCCGGGAGCTGCTCGTCCTGCTGCCGGGCCTCGAGACCGTCGTCGCCCACCGCCGCCTGGGCCCCGACGAGCACGTCCCCGGATGGGACTTTGGCCGCGACCTGCTTCCCCTGCTGTCCGACCATTTCGAGAACGCCTGCCTCAAGGACATCTTCTACGGCGGCTGGGAGTACGACGAGACGTACAAGCGCGTTACCGTCTTCCAGGACGAGGTGACGGGCCTGCCCTGCAAGATCCAGGACCACATCGGCCCGCAGGCCGGCTTCGAGGAGGACTACGAGGCTGCGCTCCTTCAGAGCAGGAGCCGTGCGGAGATCAAGGTCGTGGGAGAGTGCTGCCCGGGCGTGGTGGGTAAGTGCTGCCGGGTTGTGAGGTTCCGCCCGTTCCCTCCTCATGTTCAGGGTCTTTTCTTGTGAGGGAAGATGGTTTCAGGGGAGTGGATAGCAGGAAAGGAATCAGCAAAGTGCACCTAGATGTAACAGTAGTCTTTTATCGATCCATGATCACAGAATAGGGGGTTGCGCACCAATTCTATAAGCTTTCTATCCAGCGTCCTATGCCAAACGTCCATAATTGAGTAACGATGTCATATTATGTTCCCTATTCTTTTGATACAAGTCCGATGCAGACAAACCAAAGAGCGAGAAGCAAGACATAATGAAAATAGCTGCCATTCACTGTACAAGATTTCTGTTCCAGGACACCGTCCGCAGCCCCAACCAGGAAAAAAGCTTACACCACCCACATTCTCGTCAAGTCCAGATCGATTATACGCGCTCTATAGCAGGAGCTCCAACGGGTTCTCAATCGCCTTCTTGAGCTCCTTCATGAACTCACCGCCAACAGCACCATCCACAACCTTGTGATCGAAGCTGCCTGTGATCACAATCTGGTCGTCCCACTCCACACTCGGTGTGCCGTCTTCCGAGAGCTCTCCGGGCACAGGGACCTTCTGTGTGGTACCAATGGCAACGATGCAGGCTTGAGGAGGGTTGATGACGGCGGTGAAGCGCTCGACAGCGGGGTTCATACCCATGTTCGAGATGGTAATGGTGCCACCCTGATACTCCTCGGGCTTGAGCTTGCCATCACGTGCGCGCTTACCAAGGTCCTTGATCTGAGAAGAAATAGACTGAAGGCCGAGACCGTTCACGTTCTTGACGATGGGTGTCATCAATCCAACAGGGGTGGCAACCGCGACGGAAACATCGACAGCGTTGTGCTGGCGAATGACGACCTGTCCACCCTCCTCGCGCCACGAGGAATTGGCAGCGGGAACCTTACGCGCGGCGACAGCAAGAGCCTTGACAAGGAAGTCGTTGACAGAGAGCTTGTACTCGCCCTTAGAGGACGTGTTGAGCGCCTCACGGAGCTTGAGAAGCTTGGACACGGAGATGTTGGAGGCGACAAAGTAGTGCGGGTTCTGCTGCATGCTCTGGGTAAGGCGAGAGGCAATGACCTTGCGCATGCTGGTTGCGGGGGTGTCTTCGTAGGTGGCGGCGGGAGTTGCTGCGCCTGCTGCGGCAGGTGCTGCACCAGTGGGCTGGTATTTCTCAACATCCTCCTTGGTGACCTTTCCGCCAGGACCAGATCCTTTGATGGCGGAAAGCGGAACGCCCTTCTCGAGAGCGAGCTTCTTGACAGCAGGAGAAACGGAGGGTTGACGATCAATGGAGAGCTCGAGACGCTTGCCAGAGGAGTCGGACTCAATGGCGGTGGGAGCGGCCTCGTTCGCAGGAGGGGCAGTAGCGGAGTCAGAGCTGGGGGGCTCGCTGGCTTCGGAAGCATCGCCCTCCTTGGCGGGAGCAGAAGCCTTCGCGTCGCCGCCAGCGTCCTCGATCGAGAAAGACTCGAAAGCAGAGACGTCTCCACCTTCCTCTACCATCACAGCGATTGGCTGCCGAAAAGTTAGCTCTGGCCCAACAAACTCCGTAGAATGATGGCAAGGCAAGCAAATCGCCAGCCGAAACCATGTCCCCAAGCGAGAGGAAAACTCACGCTTCCAACCGCAACGTCCTTCTCGCCGGAGTCCTTGAGGATCTTGGCGATGACACCCTCCTCCTGGAACTCAAAGTCCATCTGGGCCTTGTCGGTCTCGATCTCGACCAGCACATCTCCTGGCGCTATCGAGTCGCCGACCTTCTTCTGCCACGCGCCAATGTTTCCGGCGGTCATGGTCGGGGACAGGGCCGGCATGCTGACGACGGTGTGCGAGGGGAAAGCTGGCGACATTCAATTAGCAAGCTGAGCGGCAAACTCGACCTGGAAAATCCAGAGGCAGCAGCTCACATTTGGAGGCATAGTATCTGGCAAGGGCGGCGAGGGCTGGTGTTCGGCGCCTGCAAGTCAGGGTTAGCAGCAAAGCTCCGATCCGACCTGAGGCACACGGGCAGCGCCTGGGCAACGACGCACGCAGCAAAATCTGAGCACCTCGAGGCGCTGAGGCTACCTCGTAGGGCAATTGAGCCCCGTGAGGTTAATTGGGAGCCCGCGCGGGACAAAAGAGTGGTGGCAGCTGGCATTGTGTCGGGATGCCGATGGGGACCGCAGAAAAATCGACCGGAGTATGCAAGCAAAGTCGGCGAGCGGCGCGACCTGAATGCGGCAGGAACGAGCGGGGTGATGAAGGAGCGGAAACACGCGCTCGTCAAGGGGGAATGCAGATGCACTGGGGATGGGGAGGGTTGTTGCTGCTGCTCAACAGAATCAAAGTTGTTTGGCTGGTGGCCGTAGCGGCGGCCAAGACCGCATCTTAGTCCCCGACGCAAAATCGCAGCCACAGCCCGGGCAGCCACAGCAGGGATGGGGGGTGCCGAGTAAGGAGTTGCCAATGGCACGTTGTCGCTCTTTGCATCCATACATGTAGACGCATCCCATTTGCCAGAGATTCCACGTCTCGTTCACTCCCATTCACCGTAACAAACTCGCACTCGCGGCAGCGACGACCCTGTTGCACCTGCCCTGCACTCTGCACCTGCCCCCGTGTTGAGCGCGCCATGAATGCTGAGGCAGGCCCCACCGATTATTAAGGAAGGAACCACACAGGCGTACGCATACGGCAACATCGGACCTCTCGACAGACTCCCAATACGACAATGGCCGACGCTGAGCCGCCGCCAGACGCACCGGAGACGGTGGAGACTCCATCCCACGGCCAGCCACAGCTCCCAGCCGCTGCACCTGCACAGTCCGCCGCCGACGAAGCCCCCCAGCGGGCCTCTGGAGACCACGCCGACGAGCAAGCTCTCGACGAGCCTCTGCATGCACCGCACGCAACACCCCCCGTACCGCATGCACCCACCGCCCAGGCCGACATGGCCACGCCCGCGCCCTCGACGCCCACGCTGAACCTGCCAGAAGGATCAGACACGCCGCGCACCGCCGAATTCTTCGAGCCGCGTATGCACGCCGACTCCCGCTCACGCACCGACTCGCAGTCCACGGTGGCCACTACGGCCACGCGACCTTCGACCCGGAGCTCACTGGTCTTTGTTATCACCGCTCTGGAGAACATCGCCGCGTCCAAAGATGCAAAGAGGAGCAAGAAGCTCGGAGACTCGCTGGCGGCTGCGCTGGCTGCGATCAAGCAGGAGGGAGACCCGGCGCGCATCAATCCAGAGATTCTCTTCGAACCGCTCCAGCTGGCTTCCGAAGCCCCGACCGTGACCGTCTCCATAGCCGCGTTGGACTGCATAGGCAAGCTCATCAACTACTCGTACTTCTCCGTGCCTTCCGAGCCGCAGGGTGACAACGAGGTGCCGCCCCTGATCGAGCGGGCCATAGACACAATATGCGACTGCTTTCAGGGGGAGGCCACGCCTCCAGATGTACAACTTCAAATCGTAAAGTCGTTGCTGGCCGCAATCCTCAACGATAAGATTGTGGTACATGGCGCTGGTCTCCTGAAGGCCGTGCGGTTGACGTACAACATATTCCTGCTGTCCAAGTCCAGCGCGAACCAACAGGTTGCACAAGGAGCCCTGACGCAAATGGTTGGTACCGTATTTGAGAGGGTAAAGTCCAGACTAGCAATAAAAGAAGCTAGGGTGAACCTATCTCGCGTTTCTCTGAACGGAAAGGACGGCTCTCAAGAGAATATCCCGGAAGAAGCAGACGAGCATGTCCAAGATACGGCTGATGTGGAACCCAGCGTGGACGGCGGTGAAGAGGAACAAGATGACACAGACGCGGGCGAACCCAGTGACAAGCCTGTGGACAAGCGCACCGGCCCGAAGATTACATTGCAGAGCTTTGAAAACAATATGAGCTTCAACGATGATCGAATACACGACAATGCACCTACATTGGTTACAAGGATAAAAGGCAAGCCTGGGTCGAGACAGGTTTCTGGGCAGGATGCAGCATCGCCGAATCCGCAGGAGAGTGAGGGTTCGGATGAGGATGAAGAAGATGAAATCTTTGTCAAGGATGCCTATCTTGTCTTTCGGGCCATGTGTAGATTGAGCACTAAAGCTCTCGCGGTCGACCATGCATTAGATGTCAGATCGCAGGGCATGCGGTCTAAACTTTTGTCTCTTCACATCATTCACACCATACTGCACAACAATATCGCAGTTTTCATCTCGCCTCTTGCGACGATACGGAGTGGCGGCGGCGACGAGCCAACCACATTTATACAAGCTATCAAGCAATATCTTTGCCTCAGTTTGAGTCGAAATGGCGCAAGTTCTGTCAGCAAAGTGTTTGAGGTTACTTGTGAAATATTCTGGCAGATGCTCAAGTACTTGCGAGTCATGTTGAAGAAGGAGGTAGAAGTGTTTTTGAAGGAGATCTACTTGGCGATCCTAGACAAGCGCACCGCACCAGCATTTCAGAAGCAGTATATCTTGTCCGTTTTCCGACGATTAGCAGCCGACCCTCGTGCTTTAGTCGAGATGTATCTGAATTACGATTGCGATCGTACAGCGCTCGATAACATGTACCAACGTGTAGTTGAGCATCTTTCGAGAATCTCAAGCACTCCGGTTACAGTAACGCCAATGCAACAGCAATTATATCAAGAGCAGCGTGAAAAGCAGGCAAGGGGCTCAGATTGGCAGACCAGAGGTACCCTACCTCCTTCGCTGTCTACGGTTGCAATGAACGCACCTCACGAAAACGAACAAGCATATCCTCCTGAATACGCTATGAAACAGGAGTCCTTGGAGGGGTTGGTCGAGATTCTAAGGTCGCTGGTCAACTGGTCAGAACAGTCCGTTGCTCACGCTTCAAGAAATTCAAACATTGAGCTCCGGGGATCCGTTGACAACCTCAGAACATCGATGGACAATAGGACTCTCTTCGAATCCCCTGGTGCCGGGGGAGACTCCGGAACAGCGACCCCTCTCGCAGATGACGACTATAGTGAATTGGAGAAGGCCAAGCAGAAGAAAACTGCTTTGACCAACGCTGTACGCCAATTCAACTTCAAACCTAAGCGTGGATTGAAGACATTGATCAAGGATGGACTCATTCCATCTGACTCGCCTGAAGACATTGCCCGCTTCTTCCATGAAACCGACATTCTGGATAAGGTTCCACTTGGCGAGTTTCTCGGTGAGGGCGATCCGGAGAATATTGCAATCATGCACGCTTTTGTCGATCAGATGGATTTTAATAAGACTCGCTTCGTAGATGCTCTACGTCGTTTTTTGCAGAGCTTTCGGCTTCCCGGCGAAGCACAAAAGATCGATCGTTTCATGCTCAAATTCGCGGAACGCTACATTACTGGGAATCCAAACGCATTTGCTAATGCCGATACGGCATACGTTCTGTCTTACTCAGTTATCATGTTGAACGTAGATCAGCATAGCAAGAAGATGAAAGGCCCCCGCATGACTCCGGAGGACTTCATCAAGAACAACCGTGGCATCAACGACAACGCCGATTTACCTGAAGAGTACCTTCGAGGAATTTATGATGAAATTTCGCGCAATGAAATCGTCTTGGACACAGAGCAGCAAGCAGCTGCGGACAAGGGTCTCACGCAACCGCAATCTACAGGTGGATTGGCTGCTGTGGGTCAAGCGCTTACTGGTGGAGGAAGAGACTTGCGAAGAGAAGCTTACGTTCAAGCGTCTGAGGCAATGGCCAACAAGACTGAGCAATTATACAAACAGCTTCTGCGAGCTCAACGACGCACAACGAAAACCCTGCCTGTATCGAAATTCATTCCTGCATCTTCATCCAAGCATGTTGGGCCAATGTTTGAGGTTACGTGGATGCCTTTCTTGACAGCACTGTCTGGCCAGGTACAGGACCACAACATCGAAATTGTCCGATTGTGTATCGAAGGCCTCAGACTGGCCATTCGTATCACTTGTTTGTTCGATCTCGAGAGTGCGCGACAAGCTTTTGTGGCATTCCTGGCCCGTTTCACCAATCTCTACAACTTGAGCGAAATGAAGGCCAAGAACATGGAAGCTCTCAAAGTATTGATAGAGATTGCACACACGGAAGGCAACTTGCTTCGGGAATCCTGGCGCGAAATCCTAACTTGCATTTCCCAGCTCGACCGCTTCCAACTCATATCTGCCGGAATCGATGAGCGCGCGGTGCCAGATGTTCTAAAGACTCAGTCGCAAGGCACAGGACAGCCAAGAAGGTCGCTGAACGTGCCTGGCAACAGGCGACGGCAACCCTCCCAGAACATCATGCAATTCCAGGCAGATGTTGCGGAAGAGAGTCGATCCACCGATATTGTGAGAGGCGTAGACCGCATCTTCACAAATACTGCGAACCTGTCAGGAGAGGCTATTGTTGACTTTGTCAAGGCGTTGACGCAGGTCAGTTGGCAGGAAATCCAATCCTCTGGTCAGAGCGAATCACCACGTACCTATAGCTTACAGAAACTGGTCGAAATAAGCGGGTACAATATGACTCGTGTCCGATTCGAATGGACTAATATTTGGCAAATTTTAGGCGCGCACTTCAATGAAGTTGGCTGCCATGCCAATACCAACGTTGTTTACTTCGCACTGAATTCATTACGACAATTGTCAATGAAATTTATGGAGATTGAAGAGCTTCCTGGATTCAAATTTCAAAAGGACTTCCTCAAGCCGTTTGAGCACATAATTGGCAACACCAGTGTTGTCGCGGTCAAGGATATGGTCTTACGATGCCTTATTCAAATGATACAAGCACGTGGAGAAAATATTCGGTCCGGCTGGAAGACCATGTTTGGAGTCTTCACCGTGGCCGCCCGGGAACCTTATGGTAAGTTGGGCAAGCTTATGACTGGATTCGGCTGACAGGTAACAGAGGGCATCGTCAATCTCGCCTTCGAAAATGTATCGCAAGTCTATAACACGCGTTTCGGTGTAGTAATATCGCAGGGCGCATTTGCCGACCTAATTGTGTGCCTTACCGAATTCTCCAAGAATTACAAGTTCCAGAAGAAGTCCCTTCAGGCTATAGAACTCCTAAAATCATCGGTACCAAAGATGCTCAGAACGCCTGAATGTTCGCTCTCGGCGCGAGCTGGTTTCGTTAAAGCAACCGACAAGGGCTCGTCCATACCAAAACAACCGACTCGACAGACGCAAGAAGAACAGTTTTGGTTCCCAGTGCTCTTCGCATTTCATGATGTGTTGATGACTGGCGAGGATTTAGAAGTCCGGTCAAGAGCCCTGAGCTACCTGTTCGAAACTCTCATTACATATGGTGGCGATTTCCCTCAGGAATTCTGGGATATGCTCTGGCGCCAACTCCTTTACCCTATCTTCATGGTCTTGAAGTCAAAATCCGAAATGTCCAAGGTTCTCAATCACGAAGAATTGTCTGTTTGGTTGTCTACAACCATGATTCAAGCACTTCGAAATATGATCAAACTGTTCACACACTTCTTCGAATCTCTAGAATACATGCTCGATCGCTTCCTCGATCTCTTAGCGCTCTGCATATGCCAGGAGAACGATACCCTTGCCCGAATCGGAAGCAATTGTCTGCAGCAACTAATTCTACAAAATGTACAAAAGTTTACGCCCACGCATTGGAACCAGATCGTAAGGGCCTTTGTTGATCTCTTCCGTCGAACAGAAGCGACCGCACTGTTCTCCGCTGCTACGACGGGCACCCCCTCTCTCATTCAAACTCCTAATGGTTCTAGCGAGACTCCTGGCAACAAACCACAGAAGTTGGATGTGCCTCCAAGAGAACTTACGTTGCAAAGCTCAGGCGAAGAGACCCCGACTGAAAATGCGCTTGGGATCAATGGTCTCGACAATCCTCGCCGGCAGTCCGTTGTCACTAATGACTCATCGAGCACCCTCGCGACTGAGCAACGTATGCCTTCTCCCCTGCCAAAACGTCGAACGCAAGAACTTGAGGATTACCGTCCGGAGAACCAGGATCTTCCGCAGCCAGTTGTTGATGTCACAGCTGCCCGTCGCCGCTATTTCAACCAAATCATCACAAAGTGTGTTCTTCAATTGCTGATGATCGAAACAGTACAGGAGCTTTTCACCAATGACGCAGTGTATGAGAAGATTCCTTCTGGTGAGCTTCTCCGTTTGATGGCAGTCCTGAAAAAGTCGTACCATTTCGCCAAACGCTTCAATGCGGATCGCGATCTGCGTACGAGACTGTTCCGTGAAGGTTTCATGAAGCAGCCGCCCAACCTGCTCAAGCAAGAGTCTGGATCTGCCTCGGTGTATGTCAGCATTCTGTTCAGAATGTATCACGATCTGTCTACGGACCGTGCCGCGTCCCGGGCCGATACAGAAGCTGCGCTTATTCCACTCTGTGAGGACATCATTGCCTCCTACATCGAACTTGATGAGGAAACCCAGCAACGCAATATCGTGACATGGCGGCCTGTCGTAGTTAGTGTTCTTGATGGGTACTGTGGTTTCCCAGCAGGCGAGTTCGAAAAGCACATTGACATCTTTGCGCCGCTTGTCGTGGGTCTACTGGGTACAGAGATGGCAAGCGATATCCAGAGAGCGGTACAGGCGCTGGTAATGCGCATGTTTGAGTCAAAGCTGGGCATCGAGCGAGTGCAGCTCATGACACCGATCCCTCGGAGTCCCCAGGGAAGTTTTAGTAGCCCGCAGATGAACAGGCGGGCGAGCCGAGGCCGGTAAAAAAAAAAGCTTGCGGATGAATGTTTTTCTCCTTAATTTTCTTCTCTCTAAAAAGGTAGCGTGAGAGTTTAGAGGGCCTTTCGGGTCGCCCAGAGCTATCACAGGAGTATCTAGAATTTTTCATTTTCGTTGTCATTCTTCTTCTTCTTCTTGCCGTATTCATAGCGTTGTGTCGGGCTCACGGGACATATGGTCTTTGCGGTGCTGCCTTGTTGACTAGGGAGTTTGTATAGTATTAAGAGAGATTGCGATGTATGGCGCAGGGTGTAAGGGTGTTTGGGAGGAGTATTGCTAGTCTCGGCTTGTGTGATATGTATTCAATTACATGTTGGATAGGGATAAGACGTGAATGCGACGGGCTTAATGTCCACCTCTTTCCGATATGATATGGGTTTCATAAGGCTGGGTTCACGTGCCGAGAAGTTAATCACATCAATGGACCAATGGACGGAAGGTGACCATGCTGAGGCTGAAAATAAATGATCGCGTAGGTCGCTGCTCATCCACGAAGCAGAAGCAATATCAAGGTTGTGTGAATGTGCCGAGAGCTTTTTGCTTGCTACTAAACACATCTGCCATGCCTACATGCGTACTATACGCAGTTTGCACGGCGGCGGAAGCGGTTCCGGATACGGTATCACATTCATATAAGCCTGATATAGCTCTTTACGACGACATCTAGGCATACTAACAGCACGCTACCCCGCTGATCCAAAGCGCTTCGGTATATTTCCCACCGGGAACTCAAGGAAAAGGAAAAGAAAAGAACGAAGGAAACGCATGGATGCATGGATGCATGAGCGTCCCCACAACCCCAGCCCATCCATTACTGCAAGCAGCAATCAGCTCGGCTTACCTACATATGCACCCCATCTCGTATCTCCCCTTCCCAACTTTCCCATTGTTACACGGCAGAAATGAAGGGTGGGAAAATCCGGGAAATGCCTTATCGCTCGATGGGAAGGTTGTTCCGTTTTCAGTCCCGACCGTCCGATCGCACGTGCGGTTCTCGCGGTGGTTCCCTTTTTTTCTTTCGCGGTATCTGGCGCTGGGGACTTAGCGGTTGGGTAGAGAGGGGGCAGGGGTATTTTGCCAGCTAGGCGAAGGTTCGGGTGGGGGGCCACG
>Ga0247757_10000806_pt1 | contig 24098 bp, 24 predicted proteins | sample UWRJL126311R4_FD_180929 | JGI IMG/M metagenome (GOLD analysis project Ga0247757, IMG submission 180929) | Plant litter microbial communities from Arlington Agricultural Research Station in Wisconsin, United States - UWRJ-L126-311R-4 | ecosystem: Environmental > Terrestrial > Plant litter >...
CAGCAGGTCCACGATCCGGTACTCGCCGTAGACGTAACGCTGGCTGGCCTTGGCGACCGCCCGTGCGGCGCTGGTGCTCACCAGCGCCGTGGTGTTCAGCTCCACCGGCGGGCAGTCCTCGTCGCGGATCCGGCCCGCGAGGTCGGGCACCCGCGGGTGTCCGCGGTCCACGACCACCAACCCGATGAAGCGGTCCAGCCGGGTGGCCGCGAGCTCCCAGGCCAGCTCACCGCCCAGCCGGTCCCCCACCAGCAGCGCCCAGCGCACGTCGAGCGTGTCGAGGATGCCCAGCACGGACTTGGCGGTCAGCCGCGGATCCAGGCCGATGACCACGGTGCGCAGCGATGCCGTGTGCAGCCGCTGGCAGATCGGGTCATAAGCGGCGGGCACCTTCTGCGCCGCGGCGATCAGCACCACGACCGAGCCCTTCTCCGGACCAGACACCTCGACGGGCACACCGATCCCGTCGACCGTGATCATGGGCGAGGGCATTGCGTCACGCTACAGGCCTGGTCGGCGTCGGCGGGCGGGTTTGCATGCTGTTCACACACACGCTCATGCCGTCTGAGCGCGTTCGGCCTGCCGCGCGATCACGTCCAGAAAGGTCTGCGGCAGCGTGCCTTTGACCGGTATCGCGGGATCCTCGGTGGGGAACGCGATTCCGAACACCGCATTGGCGCCCACGTTCTCGAACGCGAAGTACACCGAGTTGGCACTGCCTGCCAGATGCATGGTCTGCTCGTAGACCAGGGCGCCGTCCCGCGGGGTGTCCAGCTGGGTCGTCGTCATCGGGATGCCGGGATCCTGCGGCGCGAAGTAGGTCTCGAAGGCCGCACAGCGCTGCGCGGTGGCGGCCAGCCGGTCGAGGTCCAGCGACCAGGTCAGCACGGTGATCACCATGCGTGCGCCGTCGTAGGCGGCGACGTATTCGCCCGCGCTGCCCGGTCCGCGCTCCGCGGTGGCGGCGATGTCCCGAGTGAGCCCGTCGGTGCACCCCTGCGGCTTGGACAGCATCGGCGGCGGCCCGCCCGAACCGTCGGCGGCGCCGGGATCCTTGGAGATCCGCTCATAGCGCACCCCGGGCGGGAAGTCGGCCGCGGTGAGCAGCGCCCGGTCCAGGCGAGCACCCGGCCACGTCGCGGTGCCGGTGACGGTCGGCGCGCACCCGGCGAGCAGCAGCGCAACGACTGCGAGGGCGGCCCGCCGGATCATAGGGATCAGGCTACCGGCGCCTCAGACCGTGGTCAGGATCTCTGCCCCCGAGTCGGTCACCACCAGCGTGTGCTCGAACTGGGCGGTCCACTTCTTGTCGCGGGTGGCCACGGTCCAGTCGTCGTCCCAGATCTCGTAGTCCAGGCTGCCGAGGTTGATCATCGGCTCGATGGTGAACGTCATGCCGGGTTCGATGACGGTCTGCACTGACGGCTGGTCGTAGTGCAGGACCACCAGGCCGTTGTGGAAGGTGGTGCCGATGCCGTGCCCGGTGAAATCGCGAACGACGTTGTAGCCGAACCGGTTCGCGTACGCCTCGATCACCCGGCCGACGACCGACAGGGCCCGGCCGGGTTTGACGGCCTTGATTGCGCGCAGCGTCGCCTCGTGGGTGCGCTCCACGAGCAGCCGGTGCTCCTCGGAGACGTCGCCCGCCAGGAAGGTCGCATTGGTGTCCCCGTGCACGCCGTCGATGTACGCCGTCACGTCGATGTTGACGATGTCGCCGTCCTCGATCACCGTCGAGTCCGGAATGCCGTGGCAGATGACCTCGTTGAGCGACGTGCAGCACGACTTCGGATAATTCTTGTAGCCGAGCGTCGACGGATAGGCGCCGTGGTCGATCATGTAGGCGTGGGCGATCCGGTCGAGTTCGTCGGTGGTGACCCCGGGGGCGACGGCGCTACCAGCGGCGGCCAGCGCGCCTGCGGCGATCCGGCAGGCCACCCGCATCTTCTCGATCACCTCGGGTGTCTGCACCCAGGGTTCGGACCCTTCCTTGGCGGTCGGCCGGCCCACGTACTCGGGGCGGGGAATCGACGCGGGCACCGGCAGGGTCGGGGACACGGTGCCGGGCCGGAGTGCGGTCCGTACTGACATGCCGCAATGTTACGCACCGGCGGCCGGGGCCGGTCAGTGCCCGCGCCGCGGCAGACCGACCCGCCAGGCTTTCTGCGGGCCGCGGATGTCGACCGAGCCGCACACCACCTTGCCGGTCAGCACGACATGCGGATTGCCCTCGGCGGGAGCATCTTTGCGGTGGTCGGTGGCACTACCGACGGTGACCTCGACGTCGTCGATGGACGCGCTGGCGCCCTCGGGCAGTCGCAGGTCCAGCCCGCCGAACTTCAGGTCGAGTTCGACGATCACGATGGGCCCCGCGAAACGGGCCCTGGTGAGGTCGAGTTCCACCGACCCCATCCGGCGATACAGGGCCAACCGGGTCGGCACCACCCACTCACCCTGGCGCTTGAGCGAACCGAACACCCCGCGCAACTCCACCCGGTCGGCGGCCGATGCCACGATCGCGCCCGGCCCGGGCAGATCGCCGATCAGCGCGTCCAGGTCGGACGGCAGCCGCGCCCGCGACACCAGCGCCGAGCGCTCCTCGAACTCCTCGATGTCGATGAGCCCGAGTGCGACGGCGTTGTGCAGGCGGCGCAGGGTGCCGTTGCGATCGGCGTCGGAGATCCGCATCTCGATATCGGTCATGACGATTCCACGGTACCGCCGGCGGGCGGCCGCCACTCAGGCCTGGTAATCGGGGGGCAGCGAGTCGAGCATGCCCTTGAGCATGCGGACCGCGTACTCCGAACTCCCACCGCCGACGATCAGCGCCGAGAACGCCATGTCGCCGCGGTAGCCCGTGAACCAGGAGTGCGAGCCGCCCGCGAATTCGGCCTCACCGGTCTTGCCGCGGACATCGCCCGCGCCCTGAAGGTCCTTGGCGGTGCCGTTGGTCACCACCAGCCGCATCATCGGCCGCAGGTTGTCCACCACCGACGGCGGTATCGGCTGCCGGTCACCGGTGACCTCGGTGTCACGTCCCGCGATCAGGTGCGGCACCGGGGTCTGACCCGCGGCCACGGTCGCGGCGGCCAGCGCCATCCCGAACGGGCTGACCAGCACCCGGCCCTGGCCGAAACCGTCCTCGGTGCGCTCGGTGAGGTTCACCGTCGGCGGGACCGAACCACTGACCGTGGCCAGGCCCGCGATGCGATAGTCCGGCCCGATGCCGTACTGCGACGCGGCCTGGGTGAGCCCGCGCGGCGGCATCCGGCTGGCCAGCTCGGCGAACGTCGTGTTGCAGGAACTGGCGAACGCGCGCGACATCGGCACGGTGCCGAGGTCGAAACCGCCGTAGTTGGGCACCGCGCGGTGCCCGATGTCGAGCTGACCGGGGCACCCCAGCAGAGTGTTCGGGGTCGCCATATCGCGTTCGATGGCCGCGCCCGCGGTGACGATCTTGAACGTCGACCCCGGGGGGTAGAGCCCCATCGTGGCGATCGGGCCCTCCCGGTCGGCGGCCGCGTTCTGGGCGACCGCCAGGATCTCCCCTGTCGACGGCTTGATCACCACGATCATCGCCTGCTTGCCCGTGATGTCGACGGCGTTCTGCGCCGCGTCCTGCACGGCCCGGTCCAGGCTGATGTTCACCGAGGCCGCGGGCGTGCCGGGTACCTCGTTGAGGACGTCGACGTCGACGCCGTTCTGGTTGACCGTCACCACCCGCCATCCGGGCGCGCCGTCGAGCTCGTCGGCGACGGTTTTCTTGACCTCGTCGAGCAGTGCCGGCGCGAAGTGCTCGTCGGTGGGCACCATCTCGGGCTGCGGGGTGATGACCACGCCGGGCAGCGCGCCGATGGCGCCGGCCACCGCGTCGCGGTCGGCCTGGCGCAGGGTCACCAGGTTCAGCGGCCCTTTCGTCGAGCTGGCCTGCTCGGCCAGCCGCTGCGGGTCGAGGGTGTTGTCGAAGGGTCGCAACGCGTCGGTGACGGCGCGTGCCGTCGGCATCAGCTGCTCACCCGCGGCCGTGGCGTCGAGGCCGAACGCGTACCGGAAGCCCGGCACCAGCACCGTGGTGCCGCTGCGCTCGTTGACCGAGGCGCGGGGCGGCGAGTCGGCACGCAGGGCCAGCGTCTGGTTCTCGCCGAGCCGGGGGTGCAGGCCGGTGGCGCTCCAGCGCACCTGCCAGCGGCCCTCGTCGCGGATCATGTTGAGCTGCCCGTCGTAGGTCCAGACGCGGCCCTTGGGCAGGTGCCAGCTGTAGCGGTAGGCGATGCTGCCGGTGTCCTCGGCGTATTTGGAGCTGAGGACGACGGCGTCCAGGCTCGTCGCCTGCAGTCCGGACCACGCCTCGTCGAGGGCCGCCCGGGCGGCGTCGGGCCGGTCGGCGAGCGCTGCGGCGGCCGCGGTGTTCCCGGTGGCGAGCGCGGCGAAGAACTCCTCGGCGGTCGGCTCGGGTCCGTTCGGCCGTGGCGTGCAGGCGCCGAGTGCGAGCACGAGGACGACAGCGGCCGCGAACGACATCGCCGCTGATACAGGTGAGACCTTTGTTGCCATTGAGGCTGATGTTAAGAAGTAACGATCCGGTTTCGACGCAGGCGCACCGACAGAGCGTGCTCGGGTTGTCGGGAAAGCTCAGGATCCCGCGGCCGGCGCGCGGACGACCAGCGGAGCCGCCGGGAAATACGCCGCCATCTCCGACCGTGACGTGCGCAACGCCGCGGTGCCGTAGCCCTGTTTGCGGTGTTCGGGCCGGATCCAGATCCGCACGTCCACCTCGCCGCCGCTCAGCTCACCGAACACCATGCCGATCTTCGTGGTGCCGACCTCGGCGACCAGCCAGACGGCCTCCTCGGCGGCGACCCGGCTCACCGCCTCACGGATCTCCGCGTCCAGCTCGCCGGCAGGCGCGTCGGTGCCGTCGCCCGCCGAACGCATGTCCTGCGTGCGCGCGGCGAAGACGTCGCGGTCGGTGTCGGAACGGAAGGGCCGCAACCGCAACCGCAGCGCGGACCCGGGCATCTGCTCGGCCGGTGTCACGCTGGGTGTCTGACTGCTCAGGTGGTCAAGTTCGGCGGCGATCCGGCGCCGCGACACCCGGGTGAGGCGGTCGAACGACAGCCGCAACACCGCCTCGGCCGCGACGGCGGTGGTGTCGAGCAGTTCGGCCAGCGCTTCGATCGCCGCGTCGTAGTCCTCGGAGCCGACCACGGCGTCGAGCACCTCGTGCCGGCGTGCCAGGGCAGAGACCATCGCATCCGCGACGATCCTGCGCTGCACCGCCGCGTCGTCGTCACCCATCAGTCGAGCAGCACTGTGGCGAACGACGCGACCTCGGTGAACCCGACGCGGGCGTAGGTGGCCCGCGCGACGGTGTTGAAGCTGTTGACGTAGAGGCTGGCGATGCGGCCGCTGGCCACCACCGCCGCGGCGACCGTCGCCGTGCCCGCCGTGCCCAGGCCCCTGCCTCGCAGGTCCGGGTCCACCCACACGCCCTGGATCTGCCCCACGGCCGGCGACTGGGAGCCCACCTCGGCCTTGAAGACCACCTGTCCCCTGTCGAAGCGCGCCCAGGCGCGGCCGGCGGCGATCAACCCGGCGACCCGGCGGCGGTAACCCCGTCCGCCGTCACCGACGCGCGGATCGATGCCGACCTCCCCGATGAACATGTCGATCGCGGCCACCAGGTACGCGTCGAGCTCCTCCATGCGCACCTGCCGAACCGCGGGGTCGACGGCGCACACCGGGGCGGTGCGCAGCGCCATCAACGGTTGGTGCGCGCGCACATCCCGGGCCGGCCCCCACACCGGTTCGAGGCGCTGCCACATCGGCAGGACGAGTTCGGCACGCCCGACCAGCGACGAGCACCGCCGTGAGGTGCTCATCGCCTTGTCGGCGAAGGCGTTCAGGTCGCCCGCGGCACCCCGCAGCGGGATCAGGTTCGCCCCTGCGTAGCACAGGGATTCGCTGGCCCGGCGTCGCGTCCACAGTTCGCCGCCGATGGCCGCGGGCTCGATGCCGTGGTCGGCGACGCGGCAGGCCACCATGCAGGTGGCGACGGGATCGTCGTCGAGGACCTGGCGTACCGCGGTCATGTCCCGGATGTCGCGCACCACCGACACCCTTCGCTCGTCAACGAGGCGAAAAAGCGGAGGAGCCGACATCTGGACTCTTTCTGCGACGACCCTGGGGCAGAGCCCCTTTGCGGGGGCTGTGACTCAGCTTACGGTCACAATAGGCGAACCGCTGGCATCAGTGGAACCCGCCGACGTGTCGGCGTCTTTGCCCATCTCCTCGGCCAGCCGCATGGCCTCCTCGATCAGCGTCTCGACGATCTGCGCCTCGGGCACCGTCTTGATCACCTCGCCCTTGACGAAGATCTGGCCCTTGCCGTTGCCCGACGCCACCCCCAGGTCGGCTTCGCGCGCCTCGCCAGGCCCGTTGACCACGCAGCCCATCACCGCGACCCGCAGCGGCACGTCCATACCCTCGAGCCCCGCGGTGACCTCGTTGGCGAGGGTGTAGACGTCGACCTGTGCGCGTCCGCACGACGGGCACGACACGATCTCCAGCCCGCGCGGCCGCAGGTTCAGCGATTCCAGGATCTGGTTGCCGACCTTGACCTCCTCGGCGGGCGGCGCCGACAGGGACACCCGGATCGTGTCACCGATGCCCTTGGACAGCAGCGCGCCGAAGGCGACGGCCGACTTGATGGTGCCCTGGAATGCCGGGCCGGCCTCGGTGACGCCGAGGTGCAGCGGATAGTCGCACTGCGCGGCGAGCTGCTCGTAGGCCGCGACCATGACGACCGGATCGTTGTGCTTGACGCTGATCTTGATGTCGCCGAAACCGTGCTCCTCGAACAGCGAGGCCTCCCACAGCGCCGACTCGACGAGCGCCTCGGGCGTGGCCTTGCCGTACTTCTCCAGGAAACGCTTGTCCAGCGAGCCGGCGTTCACCCCGATGCGGATCGGGATGCCCGCGTCGCCGGCGGCCTTGGCGACCTCCTTGACCCGGCCGTCGAACTCCTTGATGTTGCCGGGGTTGACCCGCACCGCGGCGCACCCGGCGTCGATCGCGGCGAAGATGTACTTCGGCTGGAAGTGGATGTCGGCGATCACCGGGATCTTGCTCTTCCTGGCGATCACCGGCAGCGCCTCGGCGTCCTCCTGACGCGGGCAGGCCACCCGCACGATGTCGCAGCCCGACGCGGTCAGTTCCGCGATCTGCTGCAGCGTGGAGTTGATGTCGTGAGTCTTGGTGGTGCACATCGACTGCACCGAGATCGGATGGTCACTGCCCACACCGACGTCACCCACCATCAACTGGCGCGTCGTGCGGCGGGGTGCCAGTACCGGAGCCGGGGCTGCCGGCATTCCGAGACCGATCGAGGTCATGCGTTCCTTCTCTCAGTACGGCCGACTACTGGAACGGCCTGATGGGGTTGACCAGGTCGGCGGTCACGGTCAGCAACATGTAGCCACCCACCACCACCAGCACCACATAGGTGGCCGGCATCAGCTTCAGGTAATTCACCGGCGCGGCGGCCACTCTGCCGCGCGCCGTCCGGAACATGTTGCGCAGTTTCTCGAACAACGCGATGGCGATGTGGCCACCGTCGAAGGGCAGCAACGGGATCAGGTTGACCGCGCCGAGCACGAAGTTGAGCTGGGCGAGGAAGAACCAGAACGCCACCCACAGCCCCAGTTCGACGGTGTCGCCGCCGATGATGCTCGCACCGACCACGCTGATCGGGGTCTCCGGGTCGCGTTGCCCGCCGCCGATGGAGTGCACCAGTGCACCGACCTTGGTCGGGATCTTGGCCAGCGACTTGCCCAGCTCGACGGACAGGTCACCGGTGAACGCGAAGGTCGCGGGCACCGCGGAGAGCGGGTTGTACTGTGTCGGACCGAAACTGGCCGCGGTCACGCCGATGGTGCCGACCCGGGCGGGCGTGGCCTCGGCGCCCTCCTTGGCGACGAAGCGCTGGCTCGGGGTGACGTTCACCGTGGTCACGAACTCACGGGTCCGGCCGTTCTCGTCGCGCTGCACGGTGATCTCGGCCGGGCCGTTGAGCTTGCGCACCGCCGCCGACATCTGTTCGAAGTTCGCCACCGGGGTGGCGCCGACGGCGGTGATGACGTCACCGGCGCGGATACCGGCGGCCCCGGCCGGGCTCGGCACCACGCAACTGCCCAATTCGCCCTGCGTCACTTCGTCTTTGACGCAGGCGGTCTCCCCCACCATGGCGTTGGTGGGCTGGTGCAGATTGGGCAGGCCCCAGGCGATGGCGACCGCGTAGATCAGCACCAGCCCGATGACGAAGTTCATCGCAGGGCCGGCCAACAGCACGGCCACCCGCTTCCACGTCTTCTGCCGGTACATCGCGTACGGCCGGTCCTCGGGGTCGAGTTCCTCGATCGCCGTCATGCCCGCGATGTCGCAGAACCCGCCCAGCGGCAGGGCCTTGATCCCGTACTCGGTGGACCCGAGGCGGTTGGGCCTGCGCATCGACCACAGCGTGGGCCCGAAGCCGACGAAGTAGCGGCGCACCTTCATGCCGGTCGCCCGCGCGACCCACATGTGGCCGCACTCGTGCAGCGCCACCGACAACAGGATGCACAGGGCGAACAGTGCGATGCCGATCCAGAACATGTTTCGGTGGGCCTCAACTTCTTCTGCGTGTACTGGTTCTTCTGGGTGTACTGGTTCTGCGTGTACTAGGTCCGCGTTCCCGCGAATTCGCGCTCGACGATGTGCCGGGCCCGCCGACGGGCCCAGTCCTGTGCGTCGAGTACGTCATCCACGGTAGCTGGTTGGGCCGACCACTGGTCGGCAGCGCGCAGCACGCGTTCCACGGTGCCCACGATCGCCGGGAACGAGATCCGGCCGGCGAGGAACGCCGCGGCCGCCTCCTCGTTGGCGGCGTTGTAGACCGCGGTCAGGCAACCGCCCCGGATACCCGCCTCGCGCGCCAGCGCCACGGCGGGGAACACGGTGTCGTCGAGCGGTTCGAAGTCCCAGCTCGACGCGGTGGTGAAGTCGCAGGCCAGGGCCGCACCGGGGACCCGGTCGGGCCAGCCCAGCGCGAGCGCGATCGGCAGCTTCATGTCCGGGGGACTCGCCTGCGCCAGCGTCGAGCCGTCGGTGAACGTGACCATCGAGTGCACGATCGACTGCGGGTGGACCACCACCTGGATGCGGTCGTAGCCGATGCCGAACAGCAGGTGCGTCTCGATCAGTTCGAGGCCCTTGTTCACCAGCGAGGCCGAGTTCAGGGTGTTCATCGGGCCCATCGACCAGGTCGGATGCGCACCGGCCTGCTCGGGCGTGACGTGCTCGAGCTGCTCGGCGGTCCACCCGCGGAACGGTCCGCCTGACGCCGTCAGCACCAGCCTCGCCACCTCGTCCCGGCTGCCGCCGCGCAGGCATTGCGCCAGCGCGGAGTGTTCCGAATCGACGGGCACGATCTGCCCGGGAGCCGCCGCCTTGACCACCAGCGGACCGCCGGCGACCAGCGACTCCTTGTTGGCCAGCGCCAGCCGGGCCCCCCGTTCGAGGGCGGCCAGGGTCGGCTGCAGACCCAGCGCGCCCACCAGCGCGTTGAGCACCACGTCGGCCTCGGTCTCGGTGACGAGCCGGGTCACCGCGTCGGGCCCGGAGTAGGGCACCTCGCCGATCGCGTCGGCGGCACGCGGATCGGCGACTGCGATGTTTCTCACCCCGGTCTCGGCGCGCTGGCGGGCCAGCAGCTCGGGATTGCCGCCGCCGGCCGCGAGCCCCACCACCTCGAACTGCTCCGGGTTGGCCGCGATGACCTCGAGTGCCTGGGTGCCGATCGACCCGGTGCTGCCGAGGATCAGTACACGCGTCACGGCTTCATTGTGCCGCGACTGCGGCCCGCCGGAACCTGTGAAGTGACTGTGACGCAAGTGTGACGGCCTGCCGAACGACCCATCCGCGCCGTCCGCAGCGCTGAATCCCCCAGGTCAGCCACGGACGGGCAGTGACGCCCGCCCCACGAAGGGATGAAGTGATGATCGCAGTTCCCCGCAGATCCGTTGCCGCCGCGAGCCTGGCAGCCGCGGCGCTTCTCGGAGTCGCCGCCTGCTCGAGTGAGCAGGCCGCCAGCACGGCGTCGTCGGCGAGCAGCGCGGCGTCGTCGGCCACCAGCGCGGTCGGATCGGCTGTGGAGTCGGCCACCAGCTCGGCCGCCGCCCCCACCGGCGCTGCGGCCGACCCGGCCGCCGGGCTGATCGGATCGGGGTGCGCGACCTACGCAGAACAGGTGCCCTCGGGCCCGGGCTCGGTCGCCGGGATGGCGGCCGACCCGGTGACGGTCGCGGCGGCCAACAACCCCATGCTCAAGACCCTGACCCAGGCGCTGTCGGGCAAGCTGAACCCCGACGTCAACCTCGTCGACACCCTCAACGGCGGCCAGTTCACCGTGTTCGCGCCCACCGACGACGCCTTCGCCAAGATCGATCCGGCCACCATCGAGAAGCTCAAGACGGATGCCCCGCTGCTGACGAGCATCCTCACCTACCACGTGGTGCCGGGCCAGACGGCGCCCGACAAGGTCGCCGGCGAGCACGCCACGGTTCAGGGTGCGCCACTGACCGTCACGGGCGCGGGCAATGACCTCAAGGTCAACGATGCCGGGCTGGTCTGCGGCGGAGTGAAGACGGCCAACGCCACCGTGTACATGATCGACACCGTCCTGATGCCCCCGTCCTGATCCAAATCCTCTGTAAGACAACCTGTTAGGAGACAATCAATGAACACAACCGGAAGACGCGCAGCGGGGCTCGGCGTAGCCGCAGCCGCCGCGGCCGCCCTCGTGCTGACAGTCGCCCCCGCCGCGGGCGCCCAGCCCGCCGGACCGGGGTGCGCCGCCTACGCGGCGCAGGTACCCACCGGACCCGGATCGGTGCAGGGCATGGCGATGGCACCGGTGGCGCAGGCCGCGGCCGCCAACCCGATGCTCAAGACGCTCACCGCTGCGATCTCGGGTCAGCTCAATCCGCAGGTGAACCTCGTCGACACCCTCAACGGCGGGCAGTTCACGGTGTTCGCCCCGACCGACGAGGCGTTCGCGAAGCTCGATCCGGCCACCGTCGAGAAGCTGAAGACCGACGCGCCGCTGCTGACGAATGTCCTGACCTACCACGTGGTTCCGGGCCAGGCGAGCCTTGCCAAGGTCGTCGGCACCCACAAGACGGTGCAGGGCGCCGATGTGACGGTGACGGGCACGCCCGACCACCTGATGGTCGCCAACGCCTCGGTGGCGTGCGGCGGGGTGCAGACCGCCAACGCGACGGTCTACCTCATCGACACCGTGCTGATGCCCCCGGCAGCCTGATCTGTCACGGCACCGGCGCCCCTCTCCAGCGGCGCCGGTGCCGTCATCGTTCCGTCAAGTCTTTCCGGTTTCTCCGGCCGGTCGACGGGGCAGCATCACTGTCATGCCTGCCGTCTTGTGGTTTCGCCGCGACCTGCGGCTCGCCGATCTGCCCGCGCTGCTGGCCGCCTCCGAGGACGACGACGCCGGTGGCGAGGTGCTGGCGTGCTACGTGCTCGACCCCCGGCTGCAGAAGTCCGCCGGGCCGCGGCGACTGCGCTACCTGTACGACGCACTCGCTGATCTGCAGGAGAGTCTGGACGGTCGGCTGCTGATCACCCGGGGTGATCCGTCATCGCGAATCCCGGCTCTGGCCAAGGCAATCGGCGCATCGTCGGTGCACGTGTCGGACGACTTCACCCCGTTCGGGCGCCGCCGCGACGACCAGGTCCGCGAGGCCCTCGGCGAGATCGACCTCGTCGCGACCGGGTCGCCGTATCTCGTCTCCCCCGGCCGTGTCACCAAGCCCGACGGCAGTCCGTACAAGGTGTACACGCCGTTCTTCAATGCATGGCGCAAGCACGGGTGGCGATCGCCTGCCGAATCGGGCCCCGACAGCGCGACCTGGCTCGACCCCGCCGACGTGCGGGGCGCGAAGCTGGTCGACATCCCCGACGTGAAGGCCGAGATCGACGTGCCTGCCGGAGAGAAGGCCGCCCACGAACAGTGGCAGCAGTTCCTCGACGACGGGGTGAAGGGATACGCCGAGGACCGCAACCGACCGGACCTGGCCGCCACCAGCCGGATGTCGGCGCACCTGAAGTTCGGCACCATCCACCCCCGGACGATGGTCGCCGACCTGGGCGGCAGCGAGGGCGCGAAGGCGTACCTGCGGGAGCTGGCCTTCCGGGACTTCTACGCCTCGGTGCTCCACGAGTGGCCGCGCAGTGTGTGGTGGAACTTCAACGGTGACTTCGACGCGATCGAGATCGACGAGGGCACGGAGGCCGAGCAGGCGTTCGAGGCCTGGAAGGCCGGCCGGACGGGCTTCCCGATCGTCGATGCCGGCATGCGCCAGCTCGCCGAGAGCGGTTTCATGCACAACCGGGTCCGCATGATCGTGGCGTCATTCCTGGTCAAGGACCTGCACCTGCCGTGGCAGTGGGGTGCGCGCTGGTTCCTCGACCAACTCGTCGACGGTGACATGGCCAACAACCAACACGGGTGGCAGTGGGCGGCCGGCTGCGGCACCGACGCGGCCCCGTACTTCCGGGTGTTCAACCCGGACACCCAGGGCGCCAAGTTCGATCCGTCCGGCGACTACATCCGGCGCTGGGTGCCTGAACTCGCCGACGTCGACGACGTGCACAGGCTCGGCGACGACCGACCGGGCGACTACCCGGAGCCGATCGTCGACCACGCGCAGGAACGCGCCGAGGCGCTGCGGCGCTACCAGAATCTGGGGTGAGCGCGCTCAGCCCAGCTGAATGCCGGCGTCGACGGGCAACGCGACACCGGTGATGTAGCGCCCGGTCGGCCCGCACAGGAACAGCACCGCGTCACTGACGCTGCCCGGCGGCATCAGCGGCAGCTGCAGCAGGGGACGCTGCGCCTCGCCGAACGAGGGATGCTTGCCGACGAAATCGGCCATCGCCTCGTTGAGCACCATCGGCGTGGCCACCCCGCCCGGATGCACGGAGTTGACACGGATGTTGTGGGCGGCCAGCGACCGCGCGAAGTGCCGCATGAGCCCGACGACGCCGTGCTTGGCGGCGGTGTAGCCGGCCGCGCCGTGGGTCATGGTGGCCAGCTCGGTGCTCACCGACTTCAGCCCGGCCGCCGAGCTGGTGATGACGATCGCCCCGCCCTGACCGTGCGCCAGCAACGCAGGCAGCGCCGCGTCGATGGTGAAGTAGACGCCGTTGAGCATGACGCCGATGGCGTCGGTGAATGCGTTGATGTCGCGGCCCTGCGGTCCGACCGCGGGCATGATGCCGGCGTTGGCCAGCACGAAATCCAGCCGGCCGAACGCGGCGACGCCGCGCTCGACCACCGCCGCCAGCCGATCGCGATCCCGGACGTCGCCGCGTTCGGCGACGATGCGCCTGCCGGTCTGCTCGACCAGCCGCACCGTCTCCTCGAGATCCTCGGGGGTGGACATCGGGTAGGCGACGCTGTCGAGTTGCTCGCAGAGGTCCACCGCGATGATGTCTGCGCCTTCTTCGGCGAACCGGACCGCGTGTTCGCGGCCCTGCCCGCGCGCAGCCCCCGTGATGAACGCCACCGTGCCCGCCAAGGATCCCCCGGGGTGCCGCGCCGCCATGACCGGCCAGCCTACGGCCTATAGTCGAGGCGAACCGTCACCGAGACCGGAGGAGCAGCCGTGGCAAGCACCGAGGTGGAGCGACACGCTGGTGTGGACGTCGAGGACGTGCCGTCGGCCAACTGGGGCTGGTCCAAGGAGAACCGCCGCGTCCAGCAGGTCGGCGGGGTGCTCGCAGCGCTGTTCCTGCTGCTCATGATCCACGGCAACCACACCGGGCACGTCGAGGACTTCTTCCTGATCGGCTTCGCCGTCCTCGTCCTCGGCTTCGTCGCGCGCAGCGTCCACCAGGGCCGCCGCAGCGACCTGCAGTAGTCGGTCTAGACGCTGGCCGCCGGGAGCGCGCTCTCCACGGGCGTCAGCGCGGCGGGTAGGCCCGCAGCCTCCCGGATCTCGACGAACGCATCGATCAGCGCCTCCGTGGCCTCGTGCGGATCGGCAAGCGTGCGGTCATCGGTGAGCACCGAGATGGACAGCTGGTCGACGTAGCTCCAGACGGTGATGTTCATCCCGCTGCCCGCGACGATCGGGCCCACCGAATAGATCTCGCTCACCCGAGCCCCGTGGATCAGGCCCCGCTCCCTCGGGCCGCGCACGTTCGAGATGGTCAGGTTCATCACCATCGCCGACTCGAGCCGACGCGCCTGCTGCCGGAAGACGCGTGGGGTCGCCGCCGGCGGCAGATAGGACAGCCAGGACGGCAGCAGCGTCGGCCCGAGCAGCTGATGATTCTCCTTCGCGATGGCCGTTGCGGTCGCCGTCAGCCGCACCCGCTCGAGCGGATCCGCCACGTGCACCGGCAATGACGGTGTCATGTAGGTGAATTCGTTGCCCATGAGCCGATGCGGCGACGTGTCCACGCTGACCGGCACCCCAGCGATCAGGGGCGCATCGGCCGCGCCGTCATAGCGGAGCTGGAGGCGGCGCAGCGCACCCGCCGCCGTCGCCAGCACGACGTCGTTGAGGGTGACGCCGAGTCGACGCGCGGTGCCCTGGACATCGGCGAGAGCCAACGGGGCGGTGGCGAACCGCCGGACAGGCGAGACCACATGGTTGAGGAAGGTCGGGGGCGGGGCGAAGTTGCGGGCGAGGTCGGGATTCGGTTCGCGACGACGCGCCCTGCGACGCACCCGGGTCACCCCCGCCGCGGTGTCGGCCAGCAACCGCGGCAGCTTGCCCAGGCCGTGCAGGTGGTCGCGACCGGCAGCCATCAGCAGGTTCACCGGGGCCGTCGAATCCGGTCGCGCCTCGGCGAGCGCTCCGGCGATCTCCGGGTCGCGCTCGCCGATCGCCATCGCCATCTGGTTGGCCGATGCCATCCCGTCGGCGAGTACGTGATGGACCTTGTGGATGACGGCGATCCGATTGCCGGGCAGTCCTTCGGCGACGTACATCTCCCACAGCGGATGCCCGCGGTCGAGCGGGGTGCTGGCGATCTCGCCGATCAGCTCGTCGAGTTCGCGGCGCCCGCCGGGCGCGCGGACGCGGGCGGGACGCAGGTGGTAGTCCAGGTCGATCTCGGAGTTCTGCACCCACATCGGGTGGTGCAGCCGCAGGGGGATGTCGACCAGCTGGCAGCGCAGCGGAGCGATGGCGTGCAGGCGCGGATGCGCCATCCGGCGGAACAGGTCGAAGTCGTAGCCCTCGACCTCCGACACGTCGAGCACACCGATCTTGAGGGTGTGCATGTGGATCTCGGGGGTTTCGCTGTACAGCATCATCGCGTCCACGCCGCCGAGCCGCTTCATCCGCACACCCCTCTGGTCGCCGAACAGGTACCCGTTGCGTGGTCGGTCGACACCGCGGCGATAGCGTCGAGCCTCGATGACCGCAAAGAGCTGGATGGCCCGTCTGCTGACGTTCACCGACCGTGACGGCGACACGTTCGTCGCCCGGCAACCCGCGGCGGGCCCGAGCCCCCGGCTGTTCGGCGGGCTGATCGCGGCGCAGGCGCTCGGCGCGGCCGGCGCGACCGTGCGGCAGAACAAGCTCCCCCAGTCGCTGCACCTGTACTTCGTGCGCGGTGGACGGTACGACGACACCGTCGAATTCACGGTGGAGCGCACCCGCGATGGCCGCTCGTTCGACACCCGCCGCGTCACTGCGGTGCAGCAGGGCGCGGTGATCCTGGAGATGCTGGCGTCGTTCCACGTCGCCGAACCCGGCGCCGACGACCAGCCCGAGGTGGTGCCCTCGCTCGAGCTGGCCGACGCCGAAACCAAGGATCTGGGCAGCGGGTACGCCGAACTGTTCGACATCCGCACCAGCCCCGGCGACGATTCACCGTTCGCGGTGCCACCGTTCTGGATCCGCACCCGTGCCGAGATCGAGGACGATCCGCTGATCCGGGCATGCGCGCTGACGTTCATGTCCGATTTCGGCCCGGTCCCGGTGGCGCGGCCGACCGGTGTCCCGCTGCGTTCCGGCACCGGGTACGCGGCGAGCCTGGATCACTCCGTGTGGTTGCACCGCCCGTTCGTCCCGCACGTGTGGCACCGCTACGAGGTGACCAAGCGCAACCACAGCGACTCCCGCGGTCTCGCGATCGGCTCGCTGTACGACGTCGACGGCACGCTGGTGGCGACGACCGCGCAGGAAGCGCTGTGGCGCCCGTAGTAGGTTCTGCCTCGTGCCGTCGCCGACGAATCGCCAGATCGTGTTGCGCCGCCGTCCACGTGGCCTGGTCGGATCCGACGACGCCGAACTGGTGACGACGAGCGCACCCGAACCCGCCGACGGTCAGGCGTTGGTGCGCACCACCTACATCGGCATCGACGCGGCCGTCCGCACCTGGCTCGACGACCAGCCGAGCTATCTGCCGCCGGTGGGGATCGGCGAGGTGATCCGCGCCGCAGGCATCGGGGAGGTCGTCGAATCCCGTTGTCCCGCATACTCCGTCGGTGACGTCGTGACGACCCTGACGGGGTTCTCCGAGTACACGATCGTGCGTGACGACCTGTTCACCACCCCGGTGCCCGGTCCCGGCGCCCAGGTGGACCAGCGCGCGGTGATGTCGCTGTACGGACCGACGGGGGCGACCGCCTACTTCGGGATGACCGGCATCGGCCGGCCGCAGCCCGGTGAGACCGTCGTCGTCTCGGCCGCCGGTGGCGCAACCGGATCGGTCGCCGGCCAGATCGCCCGGATCGCCGGCGCCCGGGTGGTGGGCATCGCGGGCGGACCCGACAAGTGCCGCGCCGTGGTGGAGGACTTCGGCTTCGACGCCTGCATCGACTACCGCAACGAGGATCTGGCGCGGGCCCTGAAGGAACACTGTCCCCGCGGCGTCGACGTCTACTTCGACAACGTCGGCGGCCCGATTCTCGACGCGGTGCTCGGCCGGCTGGCGCACAAGGCGCGGGTGGTGCTGTGCGGCGTCATCTCGAGCTACCTGACCGGGGAGCACCCGGGTCCGGCGAACTACGTCAACCTGCTCGCCAAAACCGCTCTGATGCAAGGCTTCAACGCCCTGGACGAATGGGGGCGCTTCGACGAGGCCTTCACCGCCCTGCGCCGATGGGACGCCGAAGGGCTGCTCGTGCACCGCGAGCACATCTACGAGGGCATCGAATCCTGCATCGACGCGCTCAACGGGCTGTTCACCGGCGCCAACATCGGCAAGACGCTGGTCCGCGTGGGCTGACGCCTTCTTCGGCGAGCGTGCGTGTCTGCACGCTCAAACACGGTGTGTCGCGGGCATTTTGCGCGCGCTCGCGGTATCGGTGCGCTGGGGTGTCGGTGGTGCGGGGCATAATCGACAGTATGTTCGATACGCTGTTCGCCGACGTCGCTGACGCGGCGTTGGTGGGTGCGATCGAAGAGGCCGCCGCCGCAGAAGCCCGCGCCGCGGCCCGGCGGCTGGCCGCGATCGCCGAGCTCACCTCACGCCGGGTCGACGACGACGATGACGAGCGGTCCCGGTGGAGCTTCGACCTGTGGGCGGCCACCACCGTCGACGTCGGCGCCGCCCTGACCATGGGCACCCGCCGCGCCTCGGGGCAGATGCGCATCGCGATGGCCCTGCGCGACCGGCTCCCCCAGGTGGCGGCCCTGTTCTGCACCGGGCGCATCAGCGCCACGCTCGTCGCCGAGCTGACCTGGCACACCCACCTCGTCGAAGATCCCCGCCTGCTGGCCCTCATCGACACGGCCCTGGCCGAGCACGTCGCGGGCTGGGGCGCACTGTCTGCCGCCAAACTCACCGCCGCGATCCACGCGGTCATCGAACGGTATGACCCCGACGCCGTCCGGCGCAGCGCCGAGACCATCCGCAACCGCGACTTCCGGGTCGGCGCCCACGACGACGGCGCCGAGACCACCTCGGTGTGGGGCCGACTGATGGCCGCCGACGGCATCGTCCTGGAACGGCGCATCACCACCATGATCGCCGGGGTCTGCGCCAACGACCCCCGCAGTATCGGTGAACGCCGCTCCGATGCCGCCGGCGCCCTGATCAACGGCAACCTCACCCTGGCCTGCCGCTGCGCCACCCCCGACTGCCCCAAAGCCGACACCCCGCCGCCCGCATCGAGCCTCGTCGTCCACGTCATCGCCGACCAGACGGCGATCGACGCCGCCACCGGGAACACCCCTGAAAAAGCCGAAAAACCCGCCGCACCGGACGAATCCGTCACCCCGCTCACCGATACCGGGGTCGCGCTGCTGCCCGGAGCCAAAGTGCTGTCCCGGGACGCGCTATCGGACGCGATCCGATCCGGCGCGAAAGTCACACCCCTGTGGATCCCCGGCGCAGACCCCGAACCCCACTACCGCCCCTCAGCCCGCCTGGCCCGCTTCATCCGCTCCCGTGACCTGTTCTGCCGCTTCCCCGGCTGCGACGTCCCCGCCGAGCGGTGCGACATCGACCACAGCGTGCCCTGGCCCTACGGCCCCACCCACCCCTCGAACCTCAACTGCAAATGCCGCACCCACCACCTGTGGAAAACCTTCTGCGCCGGCCCCGACGGCTGGCGCGAACACCAACACCCCGACGGCACCATCACCTGGACCGCACCCGACGGCCGCACCTACACCACCACACCGGGCAGCACCTTGCTCTTCCCCACCATCACCATCGCCACCACCTACCAGCCACCCCCACCCGCACCACCCGATCCCACACGCACCACGAAAATGCCACGCCGACGACGCCCCCGCAGCGCCGACATCGCCGCACGCATCGCAACCGAACGCGCACACAACAATCAAACCCGCGCCGCGGCGGCAGCAGCAGTCAACAACCCACCGCGGCGGGAGTCGACGCGCGGTGCGAAAGACGAAGGGGAGCCACCCTTTTGACGAACGCTTCGGTATCAGCCCTCTGCGGCCAATTGGCCACAGGCGGCGGCGATCTCGCGACCACGGGTGTCGCGCACCGTGCACGACACGCCACGCTCGCGGACCCGGCGGACGAACTCGTGTTCGGCCGGTTTGGGACTGGCGTCCCACTCGCTGCCCGGCGTCGGGTTCAGCGGAATGACGTTGACGTGCACCAGCGGCCCGAGCGCGCCGTGCAGCCTCTTGCCGAGCAGGTCCGCGCGCCACGGCTGGTCGTTGACGTCGCGGATCAACGCGTACTCGATCGACACTCGCCGCCCGGTCACATCGGCGTAGTAGCGCGCCGCGTCGAGAGCCTCGCGCACGTTCCACCGATTGTTGACCGGCACCAGGGTGTCACGGAGTTCGTCGTCGGGGGCATGTAGCGACAGGGCGAGCGTGACGTTGAGCTTCTCGTCGGCGAGTTTGCGGATCGCCGGCGCCAGCCCGACGGTCGACACCGTCACCGAGCGAGCGGAGATACCGAACCCGTGCGGCGCCGGCGCGGTGATGCGCCGGACGGCAGCGATCACCCGGTTGTAGTTGGCCAGCGGCTCGCCCATGCCCATGAACACGATGTTGGACAGCCGCGAACCGTCGCGGTCCCGCAGTTCCGCGGCCGCGGAGCGCACCTGCTCGAGGATCTCGGCGGTCGACAGGTTGCGCTTGAGCCCGCCCTGGCCCGTCGCGCAGAACGGACACGCCATCCCACATCCGGCCTGCGAGGAGATGCACACCGTGTTGCGGTCCGGATAGCGCATCAGCACCGACTCGAAGGTGGTCTGGTCCACCGCTCGCCACAGCACCTTGCGGGTCTGCCCGGCGTCGCATTCGATCTCGCGGGCCGCGGAGAACAGCGCGGGGAACAGCGCTTGGCCCACCTGCTCACGGACGGCGGCGGGCAGGTCGGTCATCTCGGCGGGATCGGCGATCAACCGGCCGTAGTACTGGTTGGCCAGCTGCTTGCCACGGAACGCAGGCAGCCCGAGGTCTCCGACGGCCGACGCGCGGCCGGCCTCGTCGAGGTCCGCAAAGTGCCGCGGGGGCATCCCGCGGCGCGGCGCGTCGAACACGAGGGGCAGTGGAGCCCCGGCAGAACCAGTCATGAGTACTGCCAGTATCTCAGGCCAGCAGCGTGAGAACGATCCATCCGGCCACCGCAGACGGCAACATCGCGTCGATGCGGTCCATCAGACCGCCATGGCCCGGCAGGAGCGTGCCCATGTCCTTGATGCCGAGATCGCGCTTGACCTGCGATTCCACCAGGTCGCCGAGCACTCCCGTGATCACCAGCATCAGGCCAAGCGGCACACCGACCCATGCGGGTTTGTCCATCAGGAACGTGACCGACAACACCGCTGCCGCGATGCCGAACACCAGAGAACCGCCCAATCCCTCCCACGATTTCTTCGGGCTGATGGCCGGTGCCATCAGATGCTTGCCGAACAGCACGCCGGCGACGTAACCGCCGATGTCGGCAAACACGACCGTCGCGATGACCGTGAAAACCCGCACGCCGCCGTGGTCGGCGAAGATCAGCAGTGCGGTGAAGGCGGCGAACATCGGCACCCAGGTCGCCAGCAGCACCGTCGCGGCGATGTCACGCAGGTAGTTGACCGGCTGGTGGCTCAGCCCCTGCCCCAGCAGCCGCCACACCATGCAGACCACGATCGTGCCGGCGTAACCGCCCAGCAGGCCCGCCATGCCGAATGGCCACGTCAGCCAGATCATCGCCTGACCACCCACCAGCAGCGGGACGGTCGGCAGCGAGTAACCGTGTTCGCGCAGTCGCCGGATCACCTCGTGCGTCGCCACGGCGATGGCCGTCGCGAGCAGTGGCAGCCACCAGATCGGCGCGAACAGGAGGGTGCCGATGGCCAGCGCGCCGAGCACCACGCCAACGCCGATGGCGGCCGGCAGGTTGCGCCCGGCGCGGGACTTCTTCGTCGGCTGTTCGCCGACCGGCTGGCCTGCCACGGGAGTCGATTGCTGGTCGGTCATGTCAGACCTCCAGCAGTTCGCCTTCCTTGTGCTTGACCAGCTCGTCGACCTGGGTGGTGTACTGCGCGGTGGTCTTGTCGAGGTCCTTCTCCGCGCGGGTCACCTCGTCCTCACCGGCATCGCCGTCCTTCTTGATGCGCGAGAGTTCGTCCATCGCCTTGCGGCGGATGTTGCGCACCGACACCTTGGCGTCCTCACCCTTGGACTTGGCCTGCTTGACCAGGTCGCGGCGGCGCTCCTCGGTCAGCTGCGGGATCGCCACCCGGATGACGTTGCCGTCGTTGGACGGATTGAGCCCGAGGTCGGAGTTGCGGATCGCGTCTTCGATGCTGCGCAGCTGAGTGGCCTCGTACGGCTTGATGACGACCAGCCGCGCCTCGGGGACGTTGATGCTCGACAGCTGCGTGATCGGGGTCGCCGCGCCGTAGTAGTCGATGTTGATGCGGTTGAACATCGCGGGGTTGGCCCGGCCGGTGCGGATCGACGCCAGGTCGTCCCGGGCCACAGACACCGCCTTCTCCATCTTCTCCTCGGCATCGAAGAGCGTCTCGTCGATCACGTCTGCCTTCTCCCGTCGCTTCCCGTCGCCCCGCAGTCCACCTCAGCTGGTGACCAATGTTCCGATCTTCTCACCTGCCACGGCACGGGCGATATTGCCATCGGTCAGGAGGTTGAACACCAGGATCGGCATGTGGTTGTCCATGCACAGGCTGAAGGCCGTCGCGTCGGCCACTTTGAGGCCACGGTCGATGACTTCGCGGTGGCTGATCTTGGTGAGCAGTTCGGCGTCGGGGTCGGTACGCGGGTCGGCGGTGAACACCCCGTCCACGGCCTTGGCCATCAGCACCACCTCGGCACGGATCTCCAGGGCGCGCTGCGCGGCGGTGGTGTCGGTGGAGAAGTAGGGCAGGCCCATGCCGGCGCCGAAGATGACGACGCGACCTTTCTCCAGGTGCCGTTGGGCACGCAGCGGGATGTACGGCTCGGCGACCTGACCCATCGTGATGGCGGTCTGCACGCGGGTCTGGATGCCTTCCTTCTCCAGGAAGTCTTGCAGCGCAAGGCTGTTCATCACGGTGCCGAGCATGCCCATGTAGTCCGAGCGGGTGCGTTCCATGCCGCGCTGCTGCAACTGTGCGCCGCGGAAGAAGTTCCCGCCGCCGATGACGACAGCCACCTGAACCCCGCTGCGGACCACTTCGGCGATCTGCCGTGCGACCTGCGCGACGACGTCCGGATCGAGACCTACCTGGCCGCCGCCGAACATCTCACCGCCCAGCTTGAGCAGCACCCGTGTGTAGGCGGGCTTGAATTCGCTCACCCCGGTGCTGCTGATGCCCTCCGCCATCCGACTCCTTCGCGGTTTGCCTGCACTTGACCGCCCCCGAGAGTGCCGCGGACGGCTCCCCCATCCTGCCTCATCGCAGGTGTGCAACCGCGTACGGGTGGCGACGGTGTGTCAGCCGGCGTGCGCGGTGAGCAGCCAGGCACGCATCGATTTACGGCCGTCCGCCTCGTCGCGCATGTCCACGGCGAACGGGGTGATGTTGGGGATGTTCGCATGGATGCGGGCCGGCCGGATGTCGTCAATGGTCCAGTGGGGCGCGACGGCGTCGCGTAGTTCCTGCTCGGTGACCGCATTGATGGGGGCGCCGTCGGGCATGCCTGCGCGGTCGAAGACCAGCACGACGTAGGACGCTCCCGGCGCGGCGGCCCGCGCGATGGAACGCTGGTAACCCTCGCGCAACTCGACCGGCATCGAGTGGAACAGCGTGGAGTCGATGATCGTGCCGAAGCGGCCGTCGTAACCGGTGAACGAGCTGATGTCGGCGACGTCGAAGGTGGCGGTCGTCAGACCGCGCCGCGCGGCGTCTTCGCGGGCCAGCGCGACGGCGGTCGGCGACTGATCCAGGCCGACGACGGTGAATCCGCGTTCGGCCAGGTACATCGACGTCGCGGCCTCTCCGCAACCCGCGTCCAAGACGTCGCCGTGGACGGCACCCGCGTCGATCAGCGCGCGGATCTCGGGCTGCGGTTCGCCGATGCTCCACGGCGGGCGGCCGCCCCCGCCCATCTCCTCGGCCTCACCGCGGTAGGCGGCGTCGAACATCTCGTCACTGGGTTTCGTCATGCCTCCTTGGTATCAATCACCTTGATATACGTCAAGATGGTTGACATGAGTGAGCGTGCGGACGCACCTCTGGGCCACCTGCTGCACAGGTTGGCCTCCGCGCTGCGCTCCGACGTCACCACCGAGGTCCTCGAGCCGCTCGGGCTGACCTTCCCGCAGTACATCTGCCTGCGCATCTTGTCGCAGCGGCCCGGACAATCCAACGCCGAGCTGGCGCGTGAGGTGGCGGTGTCGCCGCAGGCGATGAACATCGTCGTGCGCAGCCTTCAGCAGCGCGCGCTGGTGGCGCGCCCGGACAGCGTCTCGTCGGGACGTTCACTGCCGATCGACCTGTCGCGGGAGGGCCGCGCGCTGCTGGCGCGCACCGACGACGGGATCCGTGCCGCCGAACAGCGGGTGCTGGGCACGCTGAGCGAACGCGACCGCACCGAGTTGCGCCGCATCCTCGCCGAACTCGCCTGACGGGCAGCCTCTTCTAGGAGAGGCCGTGGCAGGCCTTGGGCGGTGAGGGGGGCAGGTCCAGCGCGGGGTTGCCATCGAAGAAGCCGAGCGGTTTGAGATGGAAGCCGGTGTACGCACACGGCATGACCGGCCAGTCCTCGGGCCGCACCACGTGGTGGGCGCCCAGCGTGTACCAGAGCACCACGTCGGTGTCCTCGAGCGGCGCGTCGTCGGCGACGAACGCCGGCAACCCCTGCACGTCGGCCGACTGGTACATGTACTCCCCCGCGGCGAACATCTCGCTCGGGTCGTACCGGGTCACCCACAGGTTGTGCTGGACGAACCGCGCCCGGTCGTAGATGTAGGAACCCTCCTGCACCATCACCGGCACGATCTCCTTGGGCACCAGCTTGTACGCCACCGGCGCGCCCAGTTCGTTGACCTTGGACGGGTTGGCGACCTTCCAGTACCGGCCGGTCGACCAGTCCCAGTCCCGCGCGCCGTCGGCTTCGGAGGCCACCAGCGTGTCCCGGACGATCCACGCGTTG
>Ga0247757_10000807_pt1 | contig 24072 bp, 23 predicted proteins | sample UWRJL126311R4_FD_180929 | JGI IMG/M metagenome (GOLD analysis project Ga0247757, IMG submission 180929) | Plant litter microbial communities from Arlington Agricultural Research Station in Wisconsin, United States - UWRJ-L126-311R-4 | ecosystem: Environmental > Terrestrial > Plant litter >...
AAGGGATAGGCGATAAAAATTTCGGCTAGGATGACGGTACATAGGAGATGGTGCGTACTTACGTCGCTTAGATGCAATCACGGCACGTGTAATGACGGACAGACAACCTCGTTGGGTCTCAGGGGAAGATTCGGCGGTCTGGAAAGCGTTTACCTCACCCAAGAATGTCTTGGCCTCCTTCTCAATGACGGCGGGGTCCAGTTCACGATGCGCTGGATGTTGGTCGCACTTGCACGCAGCGAGTATGAAGGGAAGACCGGCTTTGGATAGCAGACCTTTCGTCCATGGTCAGTATACGGCGCTAAGATTAGGACATGCTTGATCACGAAGCAAAGCTGTTTATGAAACAACTACTAACCAAGGATTTCAGGCACATATTCGAGACTCTTTTCACTAGTTACGTCGTAAACGGCCACGGCTCCGTCAATGCGTGGCATTGGCAGATCGTCGATGGTTTCCGGCCACTCGATTGATTTGCGATCACGAATTTGCATGTCACTGGTGGACAGTTCGAGGAAGCGCACGACGTAGTAGCCACCGTCAATAGTCATCCTACGAGTGCTCACAGCGGCCAGACCCATGTCTGGTAGATTGAGGGCGCAACGTATAAAGGTGGATTTCCCGGAGCCGTCAGCGCCCAGAATAGCAATGTTGATATCCTGCATTACGGCAGCGGAGTCACTGTTACCAGACTGCAAATGGGCATCAGCAATGCCCCTCTCGCTTGGTTCGAAGACATAAGAATAACTTACGCTGACGGACGGCACAGGCGACCGCGGACTGGGCATTGTATCCATGTGTCTCGGCATACGACCCTTGATGTTTGTGGGGGATAGTGGGCCCTCGGTGTCGGAGGACGAGTCGACCGAGCTCGACGACGGGTCGAGCTTGGTGGGCTTGACGGGCTCGGGGAAGTGGTAGCGCTGGAAGAACTCGTCGCCGGTAATCTCCCAGTCCTCGGCGGGGTGGTCGGAGTCGTCGGCGGGGTTGTGGGCATGGGCGTCGTGGTTGGGGAGTAGGGGTGCCGAATGGGCGCGATGCTTGATGGGAGGTGGACGCAGTGCTGTTGTGCCAGTTGTGCCAGGGCCAGGGCCGGTCGACGGTGTTCTGGTGGGCTGGGCAGCATATCCAGCAGCGTTGTTCGGAGGCCGTCCAGACGGCGGCATGGTGGCAGGGCGGGGCAGAGCGACGGCAGCAGCAGCAGCAGCAGCAGCAGCAGCAGAGGGGCTCAACAGGCGGGCGGCTCGCTTGTACACTCGCTTGGGGACGGCTCGGGAAGCACGGCGGCGTGGCGGTTGCTATTGCTATTGCTGCGGCTGGGGAGGGTCTGCGACAGCGAGCCACGGGGCGCAGAGGGATGCGGGGTGCGGTCGCCAGACATTGGAAGCAGAGAGGGGGCGGCGCGTGCGAGGGCAGCAGCAGGGCGTGCCTCTAACGGGGGGTGGAGGTGGAGGTGCGGATATGGGGATGGGAAGGGCGCAGCTGCAGTGAGGCAGCGAGCAGTGAGTCTGCTGCAACCAGATGCGGGCGAGGAAACAGGCCTGGCAAGACACGACGACGAGACGGACTGGGACCGGAGCCCGTGCGCAACCCACTACGATAGAACGAGAACGGCGGCCATGATATCTACTGTACACCACCGCCGTATCGCCCGCATTCCGCACCACCCCATCGCACCCCTTCGGAACAACGCTGCAGCTCTGCCCTTGCCGCCCCGCCCGCGACAAAACAGGTGGCGCGATGCACATGGCAGCATCACTCCCGACTCGTCCCCGCCTCCCGACGCCCGTCTCCTCTCTCCCGCTCTGCGCTTCTCTCTGGTCGCTTTAGGAGAGCGGTGTAGCATGCCGCTGCTCTCTCCCACAATTGGCGACCTGGCAGACACAGGCGTTCGCCCATGCAAGCCCTGCGCACATCCAATATCTGCTCCGACGCTGCTGGCGAATCGGCAGCCGTGCAGCCTTCCAAGCATCGACATGGCCTCGCCTAACCGCTGCCTGCAACCACATGCAACGGGCTCATGGCACTCGCCTGTTCACTTGTTGCGTCTATACACCACTACCTCCTACAAACATCACCCGCCTGAAATCAGCCCACAAAGTAAACACCAACGCTTCTTCTTCCTCTTCATCGTCGTCTTCGGCCGCTGCTGCAGCAATCCCCTTTCCTTTTCCTCCTCTAGTTCATTGGCTCGTCCGACCCTTTCCTTGATCTTTGCCTGTCTAAGTTCCCCCTCATCCTCTACCGTTGCCTGTTCTGTTCTCTTTTGTCTCATGCGTCTTGCCGTCTCGGAACCAGGTGCCATCAATCCCCTTTTGTCGGGGTTTTCGCGATAGATGATATCGCTGTCCTTGGCCATGGACCGAGCTCGAGCGCTGTGCGTCTTTCTACTACCAGACTGGGAACACTCTTGGTTTGTTGAAGGGCGCCTTGATTCTTGTGGTGTGGCGCTCCTTCGGCTCCCATACACTGCTTTCTGGCATGATGGCCCTGGAGTTGTTCCGTACAACCTTGCATCTGGAATAACACCTGGGAAGGCTTCGACGTTGGCGCCCGTTGTAGCTATGTCTTCACGAGCCGATATAGGGTTTTGTCGAAGCGGGTGACCTGTAGCTCGCATCGATGAAACACTGCGTCTGTGTGACATCTCGATAGCTCTACAACTACTGACGCTACATACCTTTGAAGAGACCTGACTGGAGCTAACGTGATGGTCCGAGGGCAACGGGCCTTCTGCTGATACCCAGTGGGTGGACGGTTTGTTGTATAAGACCCATGGCGGTTCCGTACCTTTGCATTCACTTCTCTTCTGCGCATAGCGACCTGAGTAAACGCTCGGTCGTCTACCAGAAGTGCCATCTCCCAACGCCCCCCGATCCATGCTACCTTTCCTGCTCTGTCTCTTCCTGGGATCACTGTTCTTCCCCCCGTCATCTTCCCTATATCTGCTGGCATGCATCCCCATCATGCTACGATATCCAGAGTTAGTGTCGGCAAGGATTTCATGGGAGCCCGCTGATTCAGCCAATAGAGGTGTCGTAGAACGTGAGAGTATAGAAGGAGGAGACGGTGTTCCAGTAGCCAGGACCGACACGTCACGGCGAGCATTGGCCTCTAAGAGGGCCCGCTCCCACTTTAACATTTGTTTCTCTCCTTCCACTTCGCGATCTCTTACATTTTCCGAATTTCCTAGCAAGTATGTGAATGATGGTCTTCTATGAGGCCAGTTGGTGCTTTCTTCCGGCATGGGGAGTTTGCTGTGCGATATGGGCCTCTTGAGGGGCTCGCCTTCAGTTACAGGGGATAGAGAACGACCTTGCGAGTCCAAACTATACAACGAGGATGGGACAGAGCGGCGTCGACCGTAGTTTCGCGAGCTACGATAATCACTCTTCGCACGATGCAAGTTAGAAGAGGTAGGCAGAGGGATGGAGGTATCCCGTGTATCCCGTGTTCCCCGTGTTCCCCGTGTAACCGTCGTCCCGTGAATTGGCATGCTTCGCCTACGGCTGTTCTTGATAGCTTTGGTCTCTCCATTGCCAATCGTACCATTGGAAAGACCTTCTCTGCGTATTTCCGTTGTTTCGGTAGAGCGTGGATGTAGTTCATAGCGAGGGGAGAGTTCGCTGATAGTTTGAAGAGTTCTTCGACGCTGCCTCATTATGTATGGGTCTACTGATGGCTGTTTGTCAGTAGTGCACCAGTGCTGTGGAGGCGGCTTCTGCAGGGGCATTTCGAATCGTGTTAAGCAAGTGGTATCGACCAGTGCTGGGGAGGGGTCTTATAATCTCAGAAAGGCCTCTGCGGGTATGTGCCTGACACGCAAGCAGTTCAGGCGACGACACTACGATCCCACGCAGCAGTACTGGCATCCTAGGCATGTAGGAGGATGTGAACTAGGGACAACATCGTGCTTACCGATAGATTAGTGGCTAGTTTCATCGATTTGCTGGCGATTCGCTGAACCCGTTTCCTTAGGGTCTGCCGCGTGGTTTTTCGGAAGCACGTTTACGTATTCGAGTTCTCTGTGTTACAGTCCTTGCATATCAAAGCGGTTGTACGCCTCAAGGCAAAGTCCGATACTGATACAGAAAGATATCAAGGCCTTCGCGAAATAACATACAAGAACTGAAATATAATATTGATAGGGGCCAGATTCGAGGGTAAGAGTTCACTCGCACATTTAGCCAGTTAATGAGAACTAAATTCTATTTCAAACAAGAAGCTTTCGGAAGAGGCGTGGTTCGAGCATTCTTTTATGGGAAATGATTTGCGAGAGCGGGTCTCCAAGGTGTTGTCTGAAGTGTCGGTCAGACGCACGCCACGGTAAGAATACTTCACATGTTTCGGTATCAACATCGAAGCCGTAAATCGAACAGACGCCCGTCATTAACGGAAACATGATGGCCTCGACTCGTAAGTTTCTTCGTAGTGCTAACGATTTATTGAAGTTCATAGCAGGGCCACATAGTACGCGAAGGAAAGGTTAGTTGGGCATGTTGTACATTGCTTTTGCAGTATCATAGTGTGGAAATATCATGAAAGCATGGAATCTGATCCGCGTAAAGAGCAGAACGCTTTCACATGCACAGCTTCGTGAGGCTGGGCGAAGTGAGAACGGTGGCGCTGGCTCGATCGGATCGGATAGATCACGCCAGCTACCTGATTTAAGCAGACATAAGCGAGTGGTGACGTACACTGGAGAGTTGTACAATGGTTCCAGATAGCTATCCAGGAGTCTCCACCACTTATGCTTGGCATGAACATTTCACATCAATCTATGCAGCTTCTCTCTCCTTTCCGCTCATACTTTGTAGCGCAATATGTGAGGTGTGCGGGTTAGCCTCTCTCCTGATTGAACTCAAGATTGCTTGCGATTCAGCACATACAGGTCGGGAGTGCATGCCACTAGGTCCGTGTTCAATCTGTGCTGTGGTATATCATGCAGCATGCATTCATAACGACGTGCTTTGGGAGCGGTCCGCGTACCACTCTACTTATTTTGTATGAAGTGGCTACAGCACAACAATCATAAAGCCAAATCAATAGAAGGAAGCGTCAATGTAACGAGAGCCCCGCTCTATCAGAACATGACTTGAAAAATCATCTCAGTTCAGGAGGTCCAATAAAAGACTGCATCAAAACAAGACCAAGACATCACACCAATATCATACCATCAACGCCGTCGCTATGCATCAAATAACTGATGTATGATAGCCGTACAAGAGGTACGCAATATATATTTGACAAACTCTACACCTCTTTCCAAGAGCCCTCAACCGCTTTCCTAGTAACACCAGAGTATTGTGGACCCTGGGCTTGACCGGGTGCATAAGCCTGGTACGCCGGCTGGTCTGAATATGACACTTCAGAAGATCCGTAGGTTTGTTGCCCAGGATACGCTGGCGCTGGGGACGCGGAAGGAACAGGGTGCTCAAAGCGCATCGGACCCGAGGATGTGAAACCTGGAGAAGGTGACCGCACAGGAGTAGCAACGTACCCGTTGTGGTAGTCAGTAGCGGACGGATTCAGAGGCGAAACTTCCATGGGGTCATGATAAACAGTTGACTCATCATAGCCGAAGTTGCCCTTGGTATTTAGAGGTGGTGGGCTATGCGTTGAATGCGATACACCATATTGTGGAAGAGAGTAGCCAGGCGCTGGCGAGCGGCGATCATCTTGTTGGTTCTGAGCATACCCAGCGCCAGCATTGTATACCGGTGATGTCTGGTGCACTGGCGATAGCCCTCGGTATCCATTCTGCTGTGGAGCGTAAGAACTGTTTTGAAGAACTGGGCTGTGATCACGGGGGCCAGTCGCATATGCATCGTTTTGATAGCCCTGCGAATAGTCGTACCCGTCGTCCGCTTGTATGCGCTGTACTGGAGATCTTCCTGGGCGTGGAGAGCTTCGTGGTGCATTGAGGACAGCAGCGGCAGTCATAGAAGTCCCCATCGAACTTCCATTGTAGCCCAGCCTGTCCATTTCCATGTCATCATGTTTCTCTGGGATGACCTCCTCTTCAACATGCACGTCTTTTGCGTCTTTCCAGCTAGGCATGGCGGGCAAGGCATCCCCGTTGACTGGTTTGGTTGGCGAATCGAATCGCGCAAACTGCGGCGGCTCAGGCTCCCGGGTGGAATTGAAGGTAGGAGCAGCATGGGAGCGATACTGCTGGTTGAGCGGACGGGAGTCGATAGGAGCCCCAGATGGCGCAGGCAACGAAGCAGACGAGTAGGCAGAGTTGTCGTAGGGTTGAGGTGTATGATCATATTCGTGTTTCTTTTTCGATCTTCCTCCTGACGGACAACAGCAAGTACAGCACTTGAAGCAGCAGCAAGTGAGTTCAGCGCCACAGCAGACGCATCGTGCTATGCACAGCACAACCGAAAGGACAATAAGCGATCCGACAACAATGGCAACAATGACGGGCCATCTACGATTCACTAGTCAGAACAAGGCAGAGACAGACTGAGTGGTGAGTGCCTACTTGCAATAAGTCTTTGCCATGCAGTTGTCCCACGAAGACAGCGTGGTTTTGGCATCGGAAAAAGGGTCGCGCGGCGCAACCAGCAAGCGCTTTGCAACTAGACTCGCCATGAGTGTGGGTAAAGAATCAGTGTCGAAAAGGTGATGGCGGCGAGGGGCCTAAGCAATGCCTCGAGGCTGGAGTAGCAGGAACGAGGCTGTGCCGGCCGGCCAGTTTCACGGTGGATACAGACAAGCAACAAAGAAAGAGTCGACGAGGTCCTCGCCGGTACATATCAAACAGCAACGAATGAAGGGGCGCAGGACAGGAGCGAGGGCAATTACGCGGCCGGCCCGTCAAATGATGATGAGCCATAGTGCCACAGTGCCAACGGGCCTTGGGCGTTTCACGCGCCGCGACAGCGTTGGCGCGTTAACGATTGCGACCCCGCGCCACACCCGAGGCTGTGCGCTGCAGATCCGCCCGTCTTGGTTACTGTGGGGGGAGCGGGAGGGGGAGCGGACACCAGCCGTCCTTTTCAGACCCTTCAGACCCTTCAGGCCCCTCCAGACCCTCCGGATTTATCGGTCGATCTTGCAGAAGGCACAGAGACTGTCGTCTGCGTCGTCACCTTCTTCCCGCCTCATACGTCGCCTGCCGCCAAATGAAGAACCACGCCCGCCACGCCAGAGCGACTTTGCCTTGTTTCAGCACGACGGACCCCACCATACCCAACTCCGCCCTCGCCTCTTGCAGAGCATACCCAGGTCCGCAATCGTTTCCCAGGGCATCCCAAGGCTATTTTTAAAAACTGACGTCCGAGCATGGCGTGCGCATCAAAGAGGTTTGGCATCAAGTCTTGACACAGCTTAAGCTAGGTGAAGCCCCCCTATCGTTTATCTTTCCATGCTCCCTCACAACGCCCCCTCCTTCCTCTGTCCCGTGAAAAACGCTAGCCCATAATCCTGCGTCTCGAAGGTAATCTTGGACCCCTTTGGGAAGAAGAACACATCACCAGGCTTCGCCTCCACTTTTTTCCCCGTCTCGTCTGAAATAGTGAACGAGCCTTCGACGATGACCTTCATTTCATCGTAGCTATACGTGTATACCAGCGGTGTCCCTTTTTCCAAGCGGTAGAAGCCGCAGGAGATGGGTGACTCTGGGTTAGTTTTATCGCTGGACAGCGATCAGCTGGTTGACGTGCGAGCCGAGGGAGACTGTTTCACCTGGAAAAAATGTCACCCAGATACGCATTCCCATTCGCGATGAGTGGGAGCTTGAAGTCCTTCTGTGCTGAGGCGTAATGCTGCATGGCTGGAGACATGTCGGGCAACTTTTATTGATGAATCAAGCCAGGCTAAGTATGTTGGAGAGGAAACCCAGGGTAGGTGAGGATAACGAGTTGGCCTTGGGATCGAGAGTTTAAAACAGCAGCGCTGGAATCCAGGCTGCCGGCTTGCCATACACACATCGCTAGGACATTGCGCCATTCAATGCGCCATGCCGCACTCTGGGGACTGCATTACCAAAACTAGAAGGCCGTGGCAGCGTCTAAATGGTTGAGTAGAGTGCCCACTCCACAGTGGACGCCTTGGCTACTGCTATCTACCGTGGATGCTGTCGGTTCCGTAAGCATTCATTCACAAGAATCACACCTTAGCCATCTTGAGCAAGTGGTGAAATGCACCTGCTCACCTCTGGTTGGCCAGCATCCCAGCCACCTTGTTTCGGTGCTTTTCTTTAGCGGTCCTGTGGAGCTAGTTTTTACGGTAGGCAGAGTGCGGCAGAGGTGCGGAGACGGTTGATACTTGACAGTATCGTCTGTGATTTGCCCGTATTGCTTTACCTTGTTGGGTATGGTGGCCTTTGCGGAATAACCTGCGTTGTCTAGTTAACTATCCTTTATATGAAACTTCCTTGTGTGGTTTACAGTGTATCTTGCAGACAGTTGCTCGGTGACATCAAGGGGAAATGGCAATATGCTAGGACTGAAACATGAGCCTTCTCCCGAGGACTAATGGTGAAATATGAAAAGCTGTGCGAGAATAGCTGGATAGGGCTGCAATGGATGCCTGGATTAAAATGGTACCATGTGCAGGATTACCTGGAAACACGTAGGGTCCATGTGTACGATTTGTACAAGAAAAATCCACTAGACTTCAAAGTATTCTACAACAGGAAAACCGCCATACATTGCCAATGAATGCCCTCTCCCAGCTACGGGGCCTGAGGGATTGTTATGAGCTACTCGTAACATTGTTGGCAGACCTAGATCAGAGCCTCGATGAAGGGCTGATGAGCCAACCATCCAAGGTTAGATGTCCACCTGGATTCCATGCACGTTTTAAATACTCAGTCGCGGAATTTTCTGTTTTGATTCTCGCCAAACAAGATGACCCTAATAGACGGCAGGGCATCAGTTTCAAGGATCTTAAGGCGCTCGTCGAATGTGTTGTTGATGTCAATCTTTCCTCCCGTACCCGCAACGATGACGCCGCCTGACCTATTGAACTGTCAGTCTTGCACTTCCATACGAGGCAGCGAAACTCACGACCCATCCGGTAAAGGATCGCTTTCGTCAATGGTGATGGACACGTCCTTGTCCACTTTGTCCTTGTACTCCTTCTGTGCGTCCTCGATAGCCTTCTTCACGGCATCATAGTCAGTCTTTCTCGCCCTGACCTGTATCTGGTCTTCTCCAAGGGCGTAGGCGCCCTCCAGGATCAAGTTTTTCAAAATAGTCTGGTATTTGTCCTGGTTCTTGGTTACGTCGGCCAGCTTCTTGCCCGCATCCTCAAACAGCTTATCCAGCAGCTCCTGGCGGGCAGATAGAATGCGTAATCGCGACTTGTTGGCAACGGTAGAGCGGGTGATTTGCTGCGACATGCTAGCCTGCTTGAACTTCTTCTCGTATGACGAGTCAATGGACGCAGTCTCTTGGCGGACGAGCTTGGATTTCTCGATTGCGAACTCTTCGTCAGCCTTGAGTCGTATCTCATGTGCCTTCTCCATAGCCTCCTGCTTGATGAAAGCCGTCATCTTCCTCAGCTCGCCGGCGACCTGCCATGGTGACGCATTAGCAGCAGTTGACGTAGCGCGGGGAGCTCTGCGATAGCCCTCTAGGCGGGCAAACGGTCAGCGTACCTGGTCGTCGGAGAGGGCGTGTATCTGCGACATGGCTGGAGTCTATTGCAAATCGTGCGGACGGCGGTGCAGCGGGTGTAAATGAATGGTAGAGGGTTGGTGTCGGCGCTGGTGAGTTGGAGCTTGGGCTTTGGAACCCTGCACGCGGAATGTAGGACAAGCCATGCACGTACGAACACTCACCATTCACCTCTCACCACTGCTCCATAGACAGCCGGTTGCACTCGACTCAACGCCTTATATCACATAACCACGCGCCACCCACTTCCAGCACTTGAACGCTGCCGTTGCGAACCCACGATCCAGGCGACATCATCACGCTGCCGATCCCTGCCGCCCTGCTGCCGCCCGTCTCGTGGCTCCGTCGCATCTCATCGCAGTGACGCATATATCGTCGCCGCTGCGCTCGACGCAATACACCGCTCTCGCACGCCTTCTCTGCCTACAATTTTGCATCATGTCCATATCGTCGAGCTGACCGCAACCCGAGTGCGAAATCATGGTGGAGCTCTCCGCGGGCGCCAGCATAGCTGTAAGCCATGTCCAGAGATCCCCTCCGACTGCCAACATGCTCATGCGCACTCCCTAGCTTGGGGTCATTGTCGGCCTTGCATCTACCTGCATCCAGAGTATCGGCCTGACCCTCCAGCGTAAATCACATCTTCTCGAGGAAGAGAAGGACGAGGACTATGAACGGCGCCCACCGTACAAGCGCCGGAGGTGGCAGGTCAGGACACTACAACCCCATGTTTTAGTAGTATCATGCGCTAACTATAACAGCTGGGCATGCTCATGTTTGTCGTGGCAAACATAGTAGGGAGCACCATCCAGATCACGACTCTGCCACTCCCTGTCCTCTCCACACTGCAAGCTGTACGTCCTTCGCCTGTGTCTATCTACAGAACGCTAACCGCCATAGTCTGGCCTTGTCTTCAACTCTATATGCGCATCCATCGTGCTTAGCGAGCCCTTCACACGCTATTCCCTGGTTGGCACGCTGCTCGTTGCAGCCGGTGCCCTTTTAATTGGCATATTCGGTGCCATTAGCGAACCTTCACACAATCTAGACCAGCTCTTGAGTCTTTTAGGTCGCGCCCAATTCTTAGCATGGATGTCCATAACACTCGTCATGGTCCTGGCTCTCATCATCACCAACTGGTTTCTGAAGAGAGTCTACCCTCGCCCAACTCCCCGCCTCCGATTGTTTCGGGGCATCTTTTTTGGATGCGTTAGCGGAATTCTGTCCGCCCATTCGCTTCTCATCGCAAAGAGCGCGGTAGAGCTCTTGGTACGGACTATCGTGGATCGCCACAACGAGTTCAATCGTTGGGAGTCATGGATGATCCTCATTGGACTGGTGGCATTCGCTTTGACCCAGTTGTATTATATGCACCGTGGATTAAAGCTGTGCAGTACTAGTGTTTTATACCCACTAATATTTTGCGTATATAACGTTATCGCCATCGTAGACGGCTTGATCTACTTTCATCAATCAGCAAGACTGTCCAGCCTTCATGCCGGGTTACTGGCGCTAGGAACCGCCGTTTTATTGGCCGGAGTGGTGTCGTTGAGCTGGCGTTTAGAGGACAGCGACGAAGAACCTTCCTCGCCAGTTGCCGCACGACACAAAGGTCACGTGCCCATACCACAGACCGTTTTGACTCCCGGGATTGGCATCGTTCCTGGCGCTTTTGAGCATGAGTCCACATCCCCCGTTGATCTAGAAGAGCAACTACCGGGACTCCACGGCTCCGTCTCCGAACAACGAAAACGTAAAAGTATAGATGAGCGTACTCCGCTACTCATCCGGGCGCCAACAGGACCTGCTATCACCGTACCTCATCGACCAGACGAACGCTCGTCATCAAACGTTATGCAGTCTCAAAGTCCAAAAGCAAGCTCATCTCCTCGACGGCCCATACGAAGGCGGAGGATGACCATCTCGGAGGAGACAAACGAGATTTGGAATGAGCTGAATGATCGAGATACTGTGCCACCATCGATCAGACGCTCAGCTGACCTAGAAAGAAGGCCTCGTTCGGGGACTCTGCCTGTCAGGCGAAAGAATAACTCTTCAACCTGGTCGAATCAGGCGAGGAGACGTTCATGGTTCGATGGGATCGGGTTGGGTATTCATAAGGATAGTAGCATATCTCAGGGCAAGAAGCCTGTTGATAGTACATCTGCGTTATTGGATCATCCTGAACCAGAGGATGAGTCCGTATCAGACACAGATGCACTACCGAGTCCTACTGGGAGACGGGGGGCTTGGTTGATAGGAGAGCGGAGAAAGAAGGATGGTTTGGGTGATTGGTTTAAACTTAAATGGTGGCGGAAGAAGTGGAAAGTTGGAGACGAGGGGCATTACGAGCATGAAAGAACATAAGATACCATTACGCTAGCGTTATTTATATACAAAGCCTTCCAAGGTTTGATACACATTCAACGAGGTTGGGTCTGCTTCCACCACACTCATGATCTTGTAGTAAAATAGGATGCCTCTTCATGTCAAACCGGTGGGTGTGCCCTCACCGAAATAAAGCAAAAGAAAGCAGAATTAAGAACCCAAATACCACGATTAATAGATTCTCATAGCTTTTTACGTTGATTTATGAGTCAATTCAAAACACCCTATTGAATGTGGAACTCGCCGTATAATACAACGTATTTTAGAAATATACTTATACTCTTGATTAGACCTGCTCGCATTCATCGTATGTATTTCTCAGGGACATTGAAGACTCTTCTCATGTCCTATACTTTTTCCAACTCTCGGAAGCATTTGTGATTAATGATCCCAGCTTGTGCATGACCAGGGGTGGGATCCTTCGGCCAAAGGTGCTGCGTCTCCCCTTATTTGACCTCATCGTATGTATTCAAATGAGGGTACAACCTCTACATTAATCAGTACTGTTCTATTTTGCTCCTTCTCACATGTTCTTTTTTGAGAGGGTTTGCCAACTCTTTCGAGATATCTGGCTTTAGGGTGGTAGGCTACAGTATCAATCGACCAACTTTCGAATATCCTACAGCGTTTAGGCAGAGACAGGGCGTAAGTAAGCTTTCGAGTCTATATCCATGATGCGATACTTAACAACCAATGTTCAATGCCAGAAGCCAAAATACCTGCGGTGTACCAAGCCAATTCAACTACGTCGAAGAATGTTGCTTCAACGTGTGCTAAACCCAAATGAGCTAGCCCCCGCTAAACGGCTTCATACGATCTTCGTCCGGACCATGACAACCAATGCATTCTCCCTCAACTTCATGGACTTCAATTCTTTTGCAAATACGAGTTCAATTTACCAGGAAAAGATAGACGGGAGGTCCATTCGCCTTCTCCGTATTTCTAGGCTAGAAGATGGCAGCTTCAGTGGCCGACTCAAGGCGTTCCCACTTGCGGATGCACCGCCATTCTATAGTGCGTCATACACTTGGGGAGAGAAAGTATTCTCTGATACCCCCATAAGGCTTAATACAGGGATGTTACCTGTACTCAAAGGTCTTGCGCCTTTTCTGAACATGGTCAGCCAGCATGAAGACTTCGACGATGAAGACTGGTGGTGGATTGATTCACTCTCCATCAATTTGGCAGACGGGAAAGAACGTGAACAACAAGTTCACATAATGGCTGATATATATAGAAGAGCTCAGAGAGCTATGGTATGGCTGGGAGACGAGGTTGAGGAAGGAAATGACTGTAGAGGAGCCATCGACTTCCTGCGTTATCTGAGCGATCTTCAGCCGGCATTCCGCGGACATGAGTCTCAAATCACCCGATCAACCTTAAGATCTCCTTTATTTAACCCTCACTGGACAGCAGTGGGAAATTTGCTTGGACGATCATGGTGGACCCGGGTCTGGACTCTTCAAGAGATGATTCTACCACAGCAGGTGAAGCTATACTGCGGCCAAGACTCGATCAGCCGTGGTAGATTTAAATCTGCAATGTACAGTATCTTCCTGTGTAGTGTGGATAATTACGACATTACACATGACTTAATACCACGAAAAGTATTTGACGCGGCGTTTAACAGAAGAAGAATTCATCAATGGCATACTAGCAACAATCCGAAGCCCTGCGGCATGCCTCTAGTCGCAATCCTCGCGTACCTGGGAAATCATCTAGCTTCAGACTCTCGAGACAGGATATTTTCCGTCCTAGGGCTGATTACAGAGAGAGATAGACGATTGGTCGGAGCCCCTGAATATGCTTCCTCTATCCCCCACCTGTATTCGAAACTTGTTCGGTCGTTTTACAAGGAGTACCGAAACCTAGACATCATATGTTTCTCACATCTCTTCAATCGATATTCCAACCAAATTGATACTGGCCGGGAGAGCGCGGTTCCCTCATGGACGCCGGATTGGAGAGCACACACTGAATTTGCGAGCCCAGTACCGCTCATGGCGAGCCAGAGTGCAAGTGAGCACATTGGGAATTTCAGGCCTCTGCGAAGTCACAAGTGGAAGGCTGTGTATGATGCTCCTGGTCAGCGGCTACGAAATCGAGCAGATATTCGTTTCCATGCCAATCTGAAGGAATTGTGGTGCAACGGAATCATCCTCGACACCATAGACGCACTGGGAGCACTTGAAAATTGTGATCCGCGTTGTAGAAGCTTCATTTGCTCGGGCGAAGAACGAGTACATGGACTTCTCCAACAACCGCAGAGCGCAGACATGCCACCCTCCCCTAACCATAGCTCACGGAAACTCCTAAGAGCCATCACTTTCTCCCTCGTTCTCAATCGACAGGACAAGTATTTGCGTTTTGAGGCTCCTGACTACTACATTACCGAATTTCTCGCGCTCTGTCGTGCATGCTTGGAAAGGCGCCCTACAACTTTCACCGACCCTACGTTCTCAAGCTGGTTCTATCACAATCAGAACCTCCGGATCGGTACCCAAACCTTCGCATCCCTCATCACTAGCTTTCTCTCTTCGAAGGACCCGACAGCCACCCCTCTATTACTTTCATCAGCAGCTCCTTCGCCGTCGGTTTACCCTCCAAATACAAACGCAGAATCGGATTCGGACGATGCAGATACTTTCCTTTCGCGCTTCCAGGACACGGTGCGCAAGAAATCGCGACGGCTTATGGTGACGCGCGAGGGACACGTAGGCATGGCACCGTGCAGAGCGCGTCCAGGAGACACAGTCGCTGTGCTATTTGGATGCAGTATACCATTAGTTCTGCGAAGAGTAGGCATGAGAGAAGCGTGGCAGGTTATAGGTGAAGCATATGTGCACGATTTCATGAACGGGGAGGTGGAAAAACTAATAGCAGGGGGGTCCAGAGGGAAGGCCAAGGGTGTGCATAGATTTCGCCTTGTGTAACAAGGTGGATACTCCTGCATGTGGATCACTGGCAAGTGAAGAGAAACGAGCTGTCTTGTGTTAAGGCTCGTGCTCGATTAGGCTACAAAGGGCACCCAAGGTTCATCAGAGCTGCCTTCTAATGTACGATGCCAGAAGTTTTGTTATCATAGGTCGTATGGTCAGACGAGACCAATAATCTTGAGCCATATGACCAGAACCTGATCTAAAGAAGAAATGAGCACTGTCAACGCCACCTACTAAGATACAGGTGTGATTTGGGCATGAATAGGTGTTTTCTATTAGTGCAATTCCACGTTGGAATACCGAATCATATAACCGCAGCCTAGCACGATGACTAACTTCCTACGCCAATCGCTAAAATGTCGACCATCCTAAGACCTTGGAACAGATGCGTGTCATGGAAATGTGGGTTTCGAAATCAAATGTCGATTTCCTGGAAACTGGCTTTATCATCGTCGTCCCCATCTTCTACTTTAGGCGGAGGAGGCTTTTGTCTAATTGGCATGCCGGCTTCCATTGCTTTTTCCTTGCCATTGTTCGATTGTACCTCTTCGTCGCCCTCTTCTGATTCGTCTGTAGCAGGCTTTAGGTCTTCTGTTCTCACTTTCTGTTCTTCCGCTTGCGTCTTTGGCTCCGGTGTGAAGGCTTCGCTCTTCTCTTCGGTATCATCCTTCGGTGGCGGTGGTGGAGGCGCTGCATTATGCCCGCTAGGATCGTGTGTAGGCCGTTCTGGCGTGGGCGGTGTCACCTCAGTTCTTGGGCTCGTGAGAGGACTTCGCACTTGATGCTGCGAAGATTGTTGTTGTCCAGGTCCCGAACCAACCTGTCGTAGGCGAGGGTCTGCGTTGAGGTAGTAGCCGCGCACACCCACTATTCTACCCTCTCGTTCGCAGCCTTTGACCCAATCTGGCACTACAACGGGTATGTTGTTTTCCACTGCCTTCTCCCACGCAGGGCCCCGCCCTTCTGTGCACACGAAATGCGTGGTATCGATTCTGACGGTATCCACAATCTTTGCGCCGATTTGCTCAACAGTGCGCTGGAGAGACTCGCGGAGGGCTGCGGGCATGTGGCCGGGTGTGATGGTGATGCCAGACAAATCGGTCATCTTGTGGGTCTGCACCTTTAGCTTCTCGCTGCTATATGTGCCTGCACTCGTCCGTAGAACTAAGTGAAAAACATATTCCGTGTCAACTGCTAGCCCACTAAGCTTGGTGCTGTGCACCTCAGTCGGCTTGGGTATGGTGCCCGCCTTGCTACCATTGCGGTACAAGGTCAGGCTCCGCAGCTCGGCCGTCGCAATGTCGACAGGGTCCCATTCGAGTACCACCGAGGTCTGGGTAGCGTTGCGACAGCGCAGGGCGGGCGGGGAGGGAGTGCGCTGGCCAAAGGTGCGGAAGATGGTTGACTGTAGTGAGTGGAAGGCGGCCGCTGAATCTGACTCTTTTTCGGCATTGCGCGCGACGGTGATGTCGACGATGCTACCAGAAGATATGTCTGGCGGGAGGAGAATCGAGGGGAATTCAATCTAGGATAGCGTGAGCGTGGAGGGCAAGAGGGCAGGCAGGCAATTGAGCCGACAGGTCGCATACAAGACGTTTGTCTTCGGTCAGAAGCACAGCAACACCAGCGTCGACCTTGCCGACAGTCAGGGAGACGAGCATGGTGGTTGCGTGTAGAAAGCGAGAGTCTGTGGCAGACGGGTATCAGGAACTGAGTCCAAATGACCAACCTGAGCTGTCTGGTGGCTGGTGGTGGCTGGCTCCAAGCTGGCCATTCTTCACGTGACTCTATTCAAGTCATCAACTTGACATCCACCATGTCTGGTATACACCAAAGTTGTGACCCACAACTAGATTTACGTATCGTGTTCTCCCACTCTTGCCTAAATGTCTCTAGTCACGATTCTTTTTGCCTTTTCCATGGGCCATCGCCGAAGCAAAAAAGTCGGAAAAAAGGTACCAAGCCCGTGTATCAGGCTCACTGAGGCCTTTGTTTTCCTCACTTATTTTATTTACAGCTTCCTTATGAGGGCCCTCACTTAAGGATATCATTTCGCACTTTTTTGTTTCCGCAACGTCTTCCCCTCAAGGAATTAATCTATGGTCCAGTAGAACATCTCAGCGTAGGCTCTCCTAGGCTCAATCTTCCTGTCATCGTCATCATTATCGCTCTTGATAGCTAGGTCGTTGCAACAACTATGGTAATTGCCTGGGACAGAGCTATCTGAGCTTTACTAAACCTGTTCCATGTCCGCTCCAGCATCAGGCAGCATATTCGTACTAATAACAAGCCGATCTATCGGGGTACCCTCACAGCTCACCCTCCCTTCAAAGAAGTAGAATGACGATACAAGTGGAGGAGCAGCCCAACCAAGAAAGAAATTAGGAACAAGCGGACGCCTATCGAGAGGAATAAATGCCAAAGAGCATGACGGCGTCATTGTGCTGTTCATGCCTTCCGCTGATGGTTATTTGCTGTTGCATACGTTCACTGATATCCAGGTCTTTAGAAAGAGAATGGAAGTTCAAGGATCCGTCCATATTGATCAAAGGAACGCTAGGCTTTGCCAGTGACTTAAAATCAAGAATAACAAATAAAACTCTCACGAAAGAGCAAAAGTTGAATATGACATCCTCGAGTTAGTGGCCTCTTGAAGTGGGGTTTAAACTGGGTGGATGAAAATGGATACAAGGGTCATTAGCAATGGTGGCTAGTGTTCTTAACCCGACTTTTTTTCTTCCGCTATGGCGAAGAGCATCTTGTTAATACCTTCTATTGGTGCTAGGTGACAATCCACATCTCGGTTCTCAAGCTTATCAACAGCGAAGACAACACCGGGCTCTTGCGCTTGTGTCTGGGGTTACAAAGCTTCGCCCCACATCACCTCTTTAGATGTTACCTATGCAAAGCGTTATCAACAATATTCTCACGCTATACTGTACTACTAATACAAACTATAGTTTTCGAGGGAAAGTATGGGGCACGCAGGTTTACTCTCGAAATTTCCTTAAGATAATCGCAAACCCGAAGATGTATCATATTTGTTGCATGAATTATTATGCCACCAGGAATACTTTTTCTAATGGCGAAGAGCTTGCTACTACCAAAACCAAGGTGAGGCGATGCTCCTGCATAAGGTTGTTCAATGACTTTGGTGTCAGTCTAATGCGATAGCATATACTATAACCAAGTTGAACTCAACACTGTCCAGTAGGCCCCCAAGTGAAGTGTTGTTTCGTGAGATGATCTGAATTTTTTTTCGTAGATCAGGTTTTTACTTTGACAAGATGTTGCATTCTTCCTACAGCCGATGAACTGTGGACTAAGGATACTAACCGGAACACCTTCCAAATTCGGAACTCTACGCGCAGTTCAATAGTCCGCGAAAGCATGCAGATACATGGATGTTACGAGACATAGCCTCCTATTTCAGATACATTGCGCCAGGGCCGTAATTGCTCCTCGTAACTGCATTCGACCTTTCGTGTACCCTGGAAAGTTAGGAGGCGAGTCGTTTCCACATCGGGAAACTCCGCTTCTGCCTTATTTGCTGAGAAGCATATATCCGCATGTGGCTGGGAGTTGTGTAGCATTGGCTGGGGTGCCATCTCCGCTCCATATTGTCCTCGCTAGGTGCGGGGATGCAGGAGGCTGCATTTCATCTGGGAATATGAAGGACAGTGGAACTAATATATACTTCGGCTGTTCCTGCGTCGTAGTTCTCGAGCACAGAGTTTCTTCTCTCTTCATGTTCCACTGTACTTTTGGGGAAGCATTCTTTTGGAAAACGCTGTCTTTGACGCATTAATTGGATCGTATATATTCGAAAGCTCCACATCCGTCACCAAGAAAGCATCCTATTTCGTTATAAAAAATAAGAACATGCAGTCAAAAGGACCATTTGTCATTGTTTCTACGGTCGTGGGCATCGCTAGTGCACAAATATTTGGAAACTCGACTACATCAGCACCTACTACTACACCTACATCTGAACCAGTACCATGGAACGTAACGCACTATGGAGGCCAAGTGAACATCACCAACAATCTTGCATTGACCCCCCCAATGGGCTGGAGCTCATGGAATAATTATGGACCTGACATCAACGAGACGGTGGTGCGCGACACCATCGATGCCATGGACCGATTAGGTCTCAAAGACGCAGGCTACATCTACGTCAATATCGACGACGGCTGGCAGCGATACAAAGGTTCGCGGGGAGAACATCCTCTCGAGTATGACCCGGTCAAGTTCCCCAACGGCATAAAAGCCGTGGCCGATTATGCACACTCCAAAGGCTTCAAGCTGGGCATCTACAGCGGCCCAGGGGATACCACTTGCGCGGGCTACACCGGCTCGGAAGCTCATGCAGATGACGACGCGAAGCTATTCGCCTCGTGGGGAGTCGATCATCTCAAGTACGACTCATGCTGCTCGCACCACGATGAACCACAGGCCGTCGTCCAGCAGGTAATGCTCGATATGAGCACAGCACTCATTTCAACCAACCGCTCTGTCGTCTTCCATGCGTGTCACTGCGGCTGGGCCAACGTCTGGGAATGGGCTGCCGAAGAGGGTGCAAATCAATGGCGCATCGGACAGGACATCTCGGACGATTTCAACTATCCTGGCAATCGAGAGAAGTACTACTTTGACGTGCTCGACATGCTGGATCGCGGCAACGAGGTCGCGCAGTATACGGGGCCGGGGCATTGGAACGACTACGACATGCTGATCGTCGGACTGGATGGGGAGAGCAAGCAGCTCGTCGGTACGGGTCTTTCTGATCTGGAATATCGTACCCATTTCTCGCTTTGGGCACTGGCAGCCTCGCCCTTGCTGATTGGCGCGAACGTTAACAAGCTCTCGCCTTATAACCTCGCCACGCTCACGAATAAGGAGATCATCGCTGTGAATCAGGATCCGCTAGGCCAATCCATCACCATGCAATGGTCCAGCCCCGACAACAAGACGCAAATCTATGCCAAGGGCATGAAGGACGAGAGCATGGTTATTGCCTTACTGAATCGTGGCACCGAAACAGCGAGTATCACGGTTGATATGAGAGCGCACTTGACGGTGCCGTGGGATGTCTACAGGATGAGGGACCTCTGGAAGGGAAAAGACAAAGGCCCATATGATATCCCTTTTACAACCGAAGTCCAAGCACACGAGGCAAAAGTTTATCAGATTTGGCAGGTTGCTTGTACAGTAGGCTGTTGAGGTCTTGGGCGTGATAGCGAGTGAAGGATGCGACTTCGTAGACTGAGTAATGACGGCTGATGCTTTAATGAAGATTTGAAGAGATGCATTTGTTTGAATTCTACAACATCCCTGGGGAGACTGCCACGGTCTTGTATCTCCCACATCGACTGATGATTATTACTGCCTAACCGCCCACCAACCGGGCCCCGGCTTCCCCCACCCCCATTTTGACCACCCTGCAGGAGAGAAAACGCCCCTAGAACTCCACGCGCTCTTGTGAACGCCCATGCGGAAATGAGATTCGTGTCAGTCCAGTTCAAAACATAGGTACAATTGTATACCGCAGACCAACCTTCATGTCTGCATCCTCTGCGCATATTCAGGCAACGCAGAAATGAAAAAGCATAGAGAAAGGAATTAGCAAACCAAGTGAAGAATGGAAAAGAAGGATCAGAAAGGGTATATGGGAAGGTATCAGTGCCTCAATACGTCCTGCCTCTGCTGTTCCAGGCGATTTGCGACGCGTTGTCGGCCATGCAAAGCTAGCTATACACATCGCATGGTCAACTTAATGGTATCGTGGTGGAGTTGTTTGGCCGTTGGAAGTGCCATTCGTAGCTGGTTGGCCAGACCTGTACTCCATCTCTCTACGCATGAGATCGAGAGTCTGCGGGAAATACGGTTTGATACCAAAAGTGACAAGATACTGTGCCGTCTTCTCGATGCGCTTGATCTCTCGCTGGACATTCCAGTCTTCGCCCTCACCAAATCTGCGGCCCACGACGTCTACCATGGCAGTGTCCAGACGACCGTAGAAATCGCGACGGGCGGCAAGATCGTCTTCGTCGCCGGAGTCAAGACCGCCGTGAGAGTTCAGATTGCCGCCGAGCTTCAGAACAAGATCGAAGGCGTGACGCGGACCCGAAGGCAGTAACGCAAGACGCTGAATGTCAGGCAGGAATTTGAGCATGGCGGAGGCAAAATGGGCGGAGGAGATGGAGTCGTTGAGGTCGTCCTGCAGACGGTGAAGGTCAAAGTTAACGATTGTGATCTTGCGGTCAAGCTGAGCGTTTAGGGTAACGGCTGCGTCAGGAGTAGTAGTGTCCATGATCTTAGCAATCGAAGGTGGGACATCTGCGACGGTCAGTACTTAACGTTGATGGCTGGATAAATGGGCAGGGCATGCTTACCAGGTCTGAGGCCCCGCTTGTCGATCCAGCTGTGGACCTCTGCGCGCTGCTGCTCCAGCTGCTCGACCCAGGACTGCATGTCGGCAAGCTGGCTCTCGAGCTGCTCAATCTTCTCAGTGTAGGGACGGATGGCTTGGTTGAAAGCCTGGGCCAGCAGATCGGGCATGGGTTCTGGCTTGCCTGCATTCAAGCTCGGTGCAGGCTGGCCGAGGCCAGATACGCCGTTGGACATGGCTCTAGCATACTGCGGCTCCTGCTGGCGCGGATACATGTCTTGATCGGTGGGCGACGACAGGGTGCGAGGTTGCTGCTGCTGGTGCTGCTGCGACTGGGTGTGCGACGATTCGGGCCTCTTCTCGTAGTCGTCGTAGGACTGGGAGCGCTGGGGGGGGTCGTTTTCAATGTAGCTGTTTGCGCGAGAGCGGCGCTTGAAGAACATGGTGAAGAAAAAGAAAAAGAAGGGGGCGAAGAGGGCGTGGGGAGGAGGTGGGCAATATAATGCGGTGGCGTGGAAGGAGCGCTATCCTAGGGCAGCGCTTGTTAGGGGTATGGGGGAGGCTGGACCGCTGGGGGAGCTCTGGTGTCGGGTGGGATATAAATCGGGGGGCTTGGAGAGGTTGGGAGCGAGCAGCGGCCGCGCGCCCAAGATAAAATAGTGGTGCGCCGTGACACGGCCGGGATGGGCGTCACGCACGAGTGGATTCGAAGCCTTTGGCGGCAGCACACGCTGTTGCTATCGCATGCGTCGCAGCGTACTCGGAGCACAGCAGCAGCGATACTGGGCTGCGGCGCATCTCATGACAAGCGAGAGAGAGCGTCCGAGTCGCGGTCGCGATGCGATGGCGGCGGGGCGGCGGGTGGACGCTTGGGCCTCCTCTTCCAGCCACGACTTGGCGGGGCCGGCGCTAGGTATTGCGTCTGTGTCTGTCTGCGTGTTGGGTGCATGCGTGTGCCTGTGTGCGTGTGCCACATCCATCCGGCCCCATTTGAAACCTTGGTGAGCTGGCCAACACGCCAGATGACATGTCTACATATACCCAGGACTACAGCATCTTGCCCTTGACGCCTCCGTTCTGTGCCTCTGCGCCGCCATCCACCTCCCCCTTCTCCATCAACCCAAACTCAACGCCGCCCGTCATCGACGCGGAGACAAGCTCCAACCCTGCCACGAAAACCCCCAGCAGACTCGCAATGACGAAATGGCTGATCGTAGTGCCAATGTCCAGCCAGCTGCCCTCGTCCTTGACCTTGTAGAAGAAAGAAAGTGTCATCACGTCGCTGACTGCCATGACCACCATGAACAGCGCCGACGGCGCCACCCCGAGTCTGCGGTTCAGCAGCCCGAAGTTGGCGCTCAGCGTCGCAAAAGGAACCATGAGCTTCAGGATAAGCAGAGCCCCCTGAGAAAAGGGATCGAATATGGGTACTAGACGATATACTGCATCTAGGGAAAACGACGATACCGACGCAATGTTGCTGGCACTGAAGAACGCCGACTGGATGAAGAAGAAGAAGAACAGCGCAATGCGACCATCGGCAAGTCGGAGCGATCGATAGTTGCCTTGCTTCATCGCACTGAGCCCCTTGGTAGCCGCGGCCATGGCTGGTTCGAGCGGATTCGAAGCGATGCCGCTCTTGTCGGGCCTTTGCGATCTGTAGAGGTAGACCTTGTGCTCCAACCGCATCCAGCTGAACAGGCATAGGTTGAAGGCAAAGTAAAAGAGGCCTTCGTAGGAAATGCTGAGTATGATAAAAGTAGGTGCAAACTGCAGAAACATGACCACGAGTCGATGGGCATAGTGTCGACTGGGTTGACGAGTGTATGCGAATGGGAGAACTAAAGAAGCCACTGTGTCTATTAGCAAACTGGCCAGATTCAAGCGTAACCATGCTCACCAAGCGTAAACCACCCCACGTAGAGGTTCCCAATTCCAAGTCCTTCTCGAGCTTGTAGTGTGATAACGCTGGATCTGGTGACAATCATAGCTAGAGCTACCAAACCTGTTTGGAGACTGAGTATGATCCGCGAGGTCATGTCTAGCTCAGGCTTGGCCCGCATTTTGTTGGTCGATCCAGCTTCAGCGAGGATCCTCCGTTCAAAGATTAAGTAGAAAACACCGACGCCAAACATGAGACTCCCCCCGTACAAACTGTTACCATCGTCAGTCTTAGCACACTATCTTTTTCCAACAGAGGTCTCACATGAGGTTCAGGTTCTCAGCCTTGTTTGCGGGAAGTAGAGTGAAGGCGCTCATCACGATGCATGAGATAGTCCATGAAAGTGTGGTATACACATTCTCTTGTAGGAACCTTCGGCCATAGAGAAAAGGCCAAGTAGTTGCGACGAGGTAGCAAACAGTGTAGATCTCACGTTTGAAATAGCTCTCGACCTGGCCTTTATTAGTGGACCGAAGCATCTCGAAGGAGCTCTCTGCAAACATACCAAGGCTACCAAGAGCCCAAAAAAGCCAAAAATTGAGAGGGTTAGTTTAGCTATATCCGTACCCGAAGAAATATCCTCAGCAAGGACCCTAGCACCTTTCGTGATAGCCGGAAGCCTTGCCCAGACCTCCTCCCAGAATAGGACGGGGAAGAAGGCGTAAGCGTAATAAACCCAGGGTGATTGCTGCTTGTAGAGCACGGCATAGAGTGCAACAAGTATAGAAGAAAACATGACCATACTTGGTACAGTCCTAACTGTGGCAGCCTGTTCGCTCA
>Ga0247757_10000808_pt1 | contig 24065 bp, 16 predicted proteins | sample UWRJL126311R4_FD_180929 | JGI IMG/M metagenome (GOLD analysis project Ga0247757, IMG submission 180929) | Plant litter microbial communities from Arlington Agricultural Research Station in Wisconsin, United States - UWRJ-L126-311R-4 | ecosystem: Environmental > Terrestrial > Plant litter >...
ACTCTATAGTAGCTATACCCTACTTACGACCTAGATTGATTATTCCTCCTATAGTCTTTTTACTACTAATATATTATTTAATATTACCTTTACTTCCTTTCCTCCTTCCTACCTTATTAAATAGTATATAATATACTATCTAAAGTAGTATATTTAGACTATCTTAGGTAGGTCTAGATATATATTATTGAATTTAGCGCATTTATCTATACTAAGGGCTATATTCTAGATATTCTCTTCTATCCTATTCTCTAGGAATCTAGCTATATCTAAAGTAAGGTACTTAGCTGCCTTAAAGGCTATAAAAGTATAGTAGGTATCTATACTAGTAGGGTAGGGAATAGTAATATTATTATTATCTTAGTAAAATATTATAGCGAAGTTGATAATAGGCTCTATAGATAATTCTAGTTAACTTAGGGATCCTATAGGTAATAGGGCGCCTACGTATTTTAATATATATATATTTAAATATAAAAAAAGTTTTAGATAGTTCCTTTTAAATTATAATATTTTCTTAGGATATAGCAAGTTTTAGATAGAGTAGTTTAAATAAACGAAGGACTATAGGCTATAGGTTTATATAGACCTCTATAGAGTATTAAGACTATATTCTATAGTTATACTCCTAGTAGTACTATAGTAGAGTTATAATATTATAGTTATTAAGATAGTTATTAAGATATATTTAATAGTTATAGTACTAGGCGGTAGTGTAGTACTAGTATACTATAAGCTATTAAAATATTATTAACTATTTAATAGTAGTTAAGATAATAAATAATCTAACTATAGTTTTAGGTCTTTTTAGCTCTTATAAAAGGGATAAAGTAATACTAGGCCTTAGTCCTACTAGCTTTCATCCTAAACCCTTCGAGATCTTTTTTTTATATAATCTTTAAGTTATTATATAGTAGGAGAAACACTACTATCTTTAAGATCTATTTAGTATACTTAAGATAAAAGTCTTGTTTATAAATTTATTTAGCTAATAATTCTAATAATAGTATTTATTCTAATTCTCGCGATAATAATTATTCTAGTCTCTATAACGATAGTTATTCTAGTTCTTATAATATTAGTTTCGATTCTAATTATAATATTAATCTATATAGAAAGAATTATAGTCGTAATACTCTAGTTCGTTCTAATTCTATAATATAAACTAATAACTATAATCGTTACTATTATAGTATATCTATAGTCTAATAGTACTGCGAAGGTTTATAGTAATACCTTCGAATATTATTATTAGGCGAATAAGTACTTATATATATACTAGTATACCTTGATATATAGAGACTAGTTATCCTACTAGGTTTCCTTTACTAGCTTGAAAGTTTTAATTAAGCCCCTAGTAGATTCGCTATAGTTACTTAATAATTATTTCTAAATATTTAGCTAGATTCTTATTAGGGTTAGTAGCGATAATATCTTTAAGTATTATTATATACTATTTATTTAAGAAAAGCTAATAGTTCTTAAGTATATAAAAATATATATATATTTAATCAACTATAGTATTAAATAGTAGATTCTTCTATATAAGATACTAATAGTAGAACGATTATACCTTTCCTTTTAATATAGTATTAAAGGCAGTTATATAGTTTAATTTATTAATACCAGCCTTTATATAGAGGTTATAGAAGATATTAAGTTTAATATTTAATATATTATATAAATCGCTAGTAAACTTTATATTATTATTATATAGCTTTACTAAGTTGGTAAGAACGTAAATTTTTATATACTAAAGAACTAGTTATTCTAATAGCGCTAGTATAGGTACTAGTAATAATACTAGTACTAGTAATGGTACTAGCGCTGGTATATTACTAGAACTATTAATATTCTTTTATTCTATTATTTACTAATATATAAAGGTTAGGTTATTTATTATAATAGTAAGTTTAGGTTCTAGCTATAGTAGATATTCTTATAGCGTAGTTAGGTAGATAAATTATTCTATAAGTCTTTCGCGTTAATTAAATAGTATATAGATACTACGTTTTTAAAAGAGTTCCTTTATTACCCTTTTAATTCGCTGATCGATAGTATTAAAATATCTTTTTAACTATTATATAAACTCTTCTTTATATTATTCGAGTAGAATAATATTAATTGTATTAGTTTCCTTAATATATTCGATCTACTTAAGGATAGTAGTATTAAGGTATTCTATATTAATATTATTATCTATAAAGTCGTATAGTTAGTTTATATACTTATTAATATAGAGGTTATTAAACTAAGAGCGTATTTAAATTTCTCTATATTATAATATATTATTAGGTCGCGCGTGAGTTCTCTATAAATAGGTTATATAGTTAATATAGATCTAGTTCCTAGGCTAGGCTAGTATTAGAGAGCTTTATAGTAGATCTCTTTTAGATTTATTAGAAGAAGCGATATTAAGATAATAGTCTCTATAAGATATCTCTATTCTTCGTACTAATAATTATTAACCTAGGCCTAATATAGGGGAGGATAACGAGGGTTAGCTACTTCTAATACTAAAGCTAAGTCTTAGTAAACTAAGGAAACTCCTTCTATTAAATATTCCTTACTAATCTATAACTTTTTTATAGTCTAGCTATTAATTAGTATTAGTATAGTAATAGGTATATAGGTTAAATTAATCTATAGCTATAAAGTAGGTTCGAGAGTAGATAATTAATTTTATAAAAGAGAGAACTATAGAGGAGTTTATATATATAAAGGCGCGATTCTATTTATAATATATAGAGTATTATAGGACCTAGCTTACGCACATAAGTATAATAGGTTATAGTAAAGAAGGGAAAGAAAGGGGGTATAGTAAGAGGTATAGTAAGGGGCGTAGTAAGGGGTATAGTAAGAGAACGTAGTTAGTAAACGTAGCTAGTAATATAGCTATTATATAATAAGTTATATAACTTGGAGAGCTGCTAGTATACTAGTAGAAAGCTACTAGTAAGCTATTAGAAAGCTATAGGCGAACTAATAGTAAATAGTCACGTAATACTAGTTATATAACTTAGAGAACTACTAGTATATTAATAGAAAGCCGCTAATAAGCTACTAGAAAGCTATAGGAAAGCTACTAGTAAACTAAGTAGTTATATAATATAATTCCAATATCTTAGAAGATTAAAAAAACTAAGGCTGATACCTTATTAGTAAAAGATAAAAAGAAAAATACTTTAATTATTAAAATTATATTATATAACTACTTAGCTTACTAGTAGCTTTTCTATAGCTTTTTAGTAGCTTACTAGTAGCTTTCTAAGTTCTATAACTCGTTATATAATAGCTATATTACTAGCTACGTTTACTAGCTATATTCCCTTACTATACCCTTTACTATACCCCTTACTACGCCCTTTATTATACCCCTTTTCTTTCCCTTCCTTACTATAACCTATTATACTTATATATACAAGCTAGGTACTATAATACTTTATATATTATAAAAAGAATCGCGCTTTTATATATATAAACTCCTCTATAGTTCTCTCTTTTATAGAATTAATTATCTACTCTCGAACCTACTTTATAGCTATAAATTAATTTAATCTATATACCTATTACTATACTAATACTAACTACCTATTAGGAATTACTAGACTTATCTTTACTACTTTACTTCCCCTTTTCTTTCTCTTTATTATTTTAAAAATAAAGTAGTTTACTTTTCTTAAACTTTTTATAAAAAAGGGATAATTAATTAGAAGAAGGGAAGCTAGCCTATAAAGATTCTAAAAAGTAATAGGTAGTTAGAGCTTATACTAGATTATCTAAAAGTACTATAATAGTAAAAGAAGAACTACCTATAATAATAGCTACTTAACTATAACGCTATAATTTAGATAAAGAAAGAGGATCTAAATAACCTAGGTAAAAAGAACCTTAAAAGCTAGCTAGAGGAGAGAATCCTTTAAATAATATACTATTAGAGTTATAATAATTATAAATTTTAGATATAGTATAGAAAGTAGAATATTAATAGCCTAGTAAAGGTTTATCTATTATTATCTAGGAATTTCTAGATTTCTAAAAACTAGAAGAATTAATAGGAATTAAGGTTTCCCTACTACCTAATTTATAAAAAGAGATAATAATTTATAGAAATATCTAACTCTAATAGTAAATTAGATAGGAAGGACTAGTCTTAATTAGTAATTAATAATACTTATAGGGCTTATAAATTAGAAGATTATCGCTAGCTAATAAACTAGATTCTAAATCTACTAGACTAGACTTAATAGCCTATTAAAGATATCTACCCTCTAGGATATTATTTAAATTAATATATAGGTAATTAATAGGCTAGTAGATCTCTTTTAAACTACTAGCTAGAAAAATAGTTAATAAAGCTACCTTAATAAGAAATTATAATAAAAACTTATATTAATAAAAAGAGTACTAAGTATAATTATTATTAATAATATAGTTAATATAAGTACCAGCTATTATTATCTAATTATATAATATTATAATAATATATTTAGAAAAGACTTTAGAAGCCTTTATACTAATATATTATTTATATATCTAAAGACTTAAAGCTTTAAAATATTCCTTTAAATAGTAAGAAACTAGTATAACTATATTAGCTTAATAGAATTTATACTACTAAAGACTAAGATTTTTAACTAAATTAATTAATTTATAAAGGGTTACCCTTTTTAAGTTAAAATTAGGCTTAAAAGTAATTAATAAATTAGTAGTACTATTCTTTTTAAGGATTACTAGTATCCTAAAAAGAGCTAATATAGAGACTCCTTTCTACTATTACTTAAAATAGAACTAGCTAATATTCTAGGTAAGCTTATAATTAACTACCTTATTACTAAATTAGATTATTAAAAAGAAAAATTAGAGGAAAGTACTCTAATAAGTAAATAAGGTAGAGAGGGGAGATAATTTACTAAATTAATAAAGTAGCTATAAAAAGTTTAGGTAGATATATTTATATACTAGTAGGTTAGGATCCTTATAATAATCGGGATTATTAATATTATTATTTTAATAGTTATTACTATAAGTTTTACTAGTAGTAATATTACCTACTAAAAAGTTAAAAAAGATAGCTTTATTTATAGTTACTATTTTAGTAAGCGATAGGTAGTTAAAAGAAAAGATAAAGAAAACTAGTTATAAGAAATTTTAAAAAAGTTACTAGTTATAATAGTAGGTTAGAGAGTATAGAAGAAAAGGAGGAGGCTATTAGAAAATCTTTTTTTAAAAAAAATTACTATAATACTATCGATAAATAGATAGGTAGAGAACTAGGCGATAGAAGTTATATTATTAGCTATCTTCCTAGGGCTTTTTAATAGTAAAATAAAACTATATTTAATATATTCTTTAGTAGAAAGGCTTCTAATAGAAGAATAGGTAAAAGGAGTTTTAAAAAAAGCTTAATAGAGCTAAGCTTAAAGGAAGGGGAGGAAAATATTATATAATAGCTAGTTTACCTAATATAGCTAGCTTTCTTATTAGCTTTCTATTAGTATATTAGTAGAAAGCTAGTAGTAAATTAATAATAAACTAATAGTAAGCTAGTAATACTCTAGAAGAATCCTTAGATTCTTAAAGAAGAAATTATTTAATAAGGGATTAGACTAAAGAATTCTCTAGAAAGATATATATAACTAGCCTTCGACCCCTTATTAAGATAATAATCTAAGAGGGATTTATAGAACTAGAATTAGAATTAGAATTTATTACTCTTTTAAATTAAAATATTAATATTCTATTAAATACTTATTTCCCTATTCTTTTTTATATATCTTCTAATTATAGGTTATAGACTTATATCTATAAATATTAATTTTAAATCTATCTATCTAATTTAGTATCGATATTTCTTCTTTCTTTTATATTCTTTTCTTCTCTAACTAATAATTACTTAATAATATAGATTTAGTTTTTAAACTAGGCTAGTATTAGGGAGTTTTATAGTAGATCTCTTTTAGATTTATTAAAAAAAGTAATATTAAAATAATAGTCTCTATTAGATATCTCTATTCTTAATATTAATAATTATTATACTAAGCAAGTTTTAAAGAGAATAATAAGGGTTAACCACTTCTAATACTAAAGTTAAGTCCTAGTAAGCTAAGAAAACTCCTTCTATTAAATATTTCTTACTAATCTATAACTTTTAAAAAACTAGCTATTAATTAGTATTAATATAGTAATAGGTATACTAGTTAAATTAGTCTATAGCTATAAAGTAGGTTTAAAAGTAAATATTTTTTTTTTATAGAGAGAGAATTATAGAGGAGTTTATATATATAAAAGTATAATTCCTTCTATAATATATAGAGTACTATAGGACCTAGCTTATATATATAATAACTTATAGTAAAGGGAAAGAAAAGGGGTATAATAAGGGGATATAGCTAGTAAATATAGCTATTATATAATAAGTTATATAACTTAGAAAGCTGCTAGTATACTAGTAGAAAGCTACTAATAAACTAATAGTAAGTAGTTATATAATACTAGTTATATAACTTAAAGAGCTACTAGTATACTAGTAGAAAGCTATTAATATATTATAAAAAAGCTACTAGTAAACTAATAGTAAGCTAAATAGTTATATAATACTAGTTATATAATTCTAATATAGATAAAGTTTTAATCTTTTTATTTTCTATATCTAATAATTCTTTTAACTTTAAATTTTCTAATTAATAAGAATTATTAATTATAATATTAATATTCTAGTCTTTTTTTTTATAATTCTTATTTTTATTTTATTATAATATTAAAAATAACTAAGTAATAGCTTTTAAAAATAGTATCTTTTTTAATTACTCTTTTTTTTATCACTCTACTATATTCAATAGTGTAACCTACCTATTTATATATTCAAATTGTGTTCTGCTTCTTAGCCTAGATCCAGGTTATCAATCCCGGGCCACCGTTCGTCCCCGCCATCATTATCGCTGTGAGGCGTAGCCGTAACAGCCCTACTCTTCAGTTTAAACCTAATCTATCTCACGATAAGTTTACCGTGCAATATCTGATAACATAACTATGAATAACTCCTTTGAGACCCCCTTGCGCTATGCTAGAATGGCTTTTCTGGAAAAAAATCTGAAATTCAAGACTGAAAAGCCATATCTTTATCTCCTACCAACAGACGGATCCTTCCCCGAGACAAACTGTACATTCAAAACATCCAAAGTTCAGATAACAGACTTAAGGTCATCCACACTGTTTGCTAGCTTCGAAACCGACGGATTTACAGCCTTACAGCGACCGCTCCGAGAGAAAAACCTGTGGACGATCGTACAAGGCTGGAAAGAGCCCACGGTCGAGCCGCGACTGTTGGAATATCTCGAGGAGACACGGAACCTCCTTCAAGATCATTTCAAAGCTGACAAAGTGATATGCTTTGACTGGAGGGTATTCTGGACCCCGTAGCCTTGAACCTGATTCTACCTATCATCTATTCGCACATGCTTACCGGTTCTAGTTCCGTGAGGCAGCTCCCAGTCCCAACGTAGACGGATTCGACAACGAAGATGTTTCAAACAGACACGGCGCCATGGCGCCAGCTTATAAAGCACATGCAGGTAGTATGCTTACTTCTGCGAGGCAAAACGATTCTCATTCATTGCTAGATGTCTCACCTCGTGGTGCATGGCTGACGCTCAAAGAGTACATGACTCCCGAAGAGTTTCAAAAGGTGCTCAATGGGCAATGGCGAGTTCGGATCATTACGGTTTGGCGGCCTTTGGTCGCCAAGGTAGAAGACTGTCCACTAGCATTCTGCAGCAAGCCGAGCCTAGAAGAAAGTGATTGTGTAGCCTACGACAGAGTGGATGGTAGTACACCAGGAGAGGGCGTATTCCTCAGTCACAATCCTGGACAAAAGTGGTTCTGGCTCTCTGACCAAACATGGGACGAGGTGTTCATTTTCGAGAGCTGGGACTCACAAGGAGAAGGGCTACAAGGTCAGTGCCATGGATCTGGAGGTATCACAAGCAGAAAGTTTTTTTTGCTGACAAGCTTGAATGAAGCGCATACCTTTCATTGCGCCTTCCAAGAGTTCCCAAATGTGCACGTCGTAACCCGCCGCCGCAGCGTGGAAACGCGCACCATGGTCATTTACGGTGTTGGTGTGAGCGACGAATGAAACGAAGGAGTATGATGCTAGAAATGTAGACTGATTAGAACGCCCTCACCCGAGAATCTATACTCTAATTGTTTCCTTTCCATTGTAGCTCGAGTGCTTCTCGCGCGAGCTGCACTTGGGCGCTACTCAACCCAGTCTGTGCGACAGCGACGACTAGATTAACACCACCTAGGATCACGACCGCCCAAAATGTATACCACCGCATTATATCACGTTTGTCCTTCCACAACGATCTCATCCGATTTGGTTGTATACTGTCAGAAAATCTTTGTATTTTGCGCAGTCTGGCCGAAAGGATGGGAAAATCAGATGAAGCATCGAAGGTTTCCCGGAGCGGTTGCTTGTATGAGGCTTGGAAGAAAGTGCGGAAGCCTCTCCTTGTTCCTATGCAAAGCTTGTCCAGCATAGGGTCAAGCATATTGTCCTCGGCAGCAGCAGCTCTCCATGTTGCGCCATACTCTTTACGCGCCAGTGCATCGCATCGAAAGAGAAGCGAATACGACAATATGATCTCGCTGGCGAGGTTGGAAACGGTATAGGGCTTGGACTTAAAGGTATCTCCGTAGTAATCCAGGAGCAGACTGTAGAGTCAGCGTGTCGCGGGTTATGTAGAGGGGGACGTAGAGACTCACGGGATGAGGACGGAACCCTTGGTCTGATGCAGCACACACAAGCTGGGGAAACGATAGAGTTTGATCGTCAAATGCGCCGGATCGAATTCCAAGTGGCACCCAATGGTATCAGTCCACTCAAACTGTATGTGTCCAACCTTCCGAAGTGTTGCTGCATTTAGGCTTGCAACGTGAAACTCGCCAGCCTTCACTTGCTGCCCCTCGTCCTGGTACCCTTCGATGCGAGGAAACGGTAAAATTTCACCGAATCCAAAAAGCAGCTCAGCTATCGATCGACCGGAACGGGAAGAATCCACGCTTGATGCTTGAAACGACTCGCATGCTGAGCCGCGAATGTATACCGCGAATGGATCGGAGTCCTTGGCGTAGTCGGCTTCGTACAGAGTCGTGATCCAGCCCACGGCAGCAAAAGTCAGTTTCTTCACCTTGACTTGATCGCTTTCATTCTCTGGTGCCTTTAGGATGCTCCCCTCTATCAGGTTTGAGCCAAGGGCTTCAATAGATAGGCTTGCATTCTTTTGGAGGATGGTGGCCACCTCGCGGAAAAAGTAGAGGGCACGTGTGGTCTCTGGGTCATGCTCTCGGAACCCTGGTTCGAGCAGGTCGAGGAGAAGCGGCGCAGCTTCAGAGTCTTTGAAAGCAATCACTCGTGCGGCAAGGATTCGTACCGAGTCAGCATTCGTGTCAAATTTTCCTCCAGATATCTCCTCCGCTAAAAGAGTCGATATCTTGAGGATGTCTGCATAACCGGTGAGCTTGACAGGGGTGATGTGGTGCCTGATTGCTCACCTCGGCTCTGGCTGATGTCCTGCCCCTTCTGGTGTTGACTGGATAGCTGGTTCTCTTCGTCGATGGTGTTGGAGCGTCTCGGGATTGCGTCTGCCATTCGGACTATAAAAGTGCAGGTGCGCGTGGATCACGCCGTCGTATGTGTAGAGAGACGCAGCTGCACTGTGTCAAAACATTGGAAGCAGTGCAGAGCCTGCCTGCGGTGCAGAGCCTCAGCTGAGCGAATGGCCTGCCTGCGGGTTATCAGCTTCACGCCGCACGACATGCATCATTGTGGAGAGTGAGGATTGGCTCACGTGCGCCGGTGGACTTTGCCACAGGGCGACTGCAGATCGGGCTCAATCTGGCCCCGGCGCCGATCCAACTAGCGGGAACTGCCAAGCTTTGATGACCATCTCCCGTCCCTGATATCTACTAAAGCAGCGTTGCATCGGCTCAACGCCTTCACCGGACCAAGGCCCCTACCTGCTTGCAGCCTCTGTCTCTCCGTTTTTTTGATGCACCTGTGCTTCCCAATGCTCGGTTTGATCACCTTCACTCTTGGTTGCGTTACTATTGCCTTCACCGTAGCTTGGGTAACCGTTACCATTGCACTATCCTACACCGGCGCGTGGTCCCCAGCCGACCTTCTCTTATTCCAGTAGCAATGGGGTCCAGAAGCCTCGTCAACCTTCTCACAGCGGATACTGCTCATTTGCAGTCTCTTTTGCACAAAGGAACCATCAACAGCAGCTTTCTTGTCGACACCTACCTCGCGCAGATCAGCAAACATGATCACTATCTACATGCCATGATTCGGCTGGTCCCTCAGCCTCTTCTTCGGAGTACCGCCGAGTCCTTGGACATAGAGCGCAAGCAAGGAAAACTTCGAGGACCCTTGCATGGAATACCAATTGTCATCAAGGACAATATTGCCACGCATCCTGACCATGGTTTGCCTACTTCTGCTGGCAGTCTGGCTCTTTTAGACTCCAAACCTCCGCGCAATGCAAACTTGGTCGACCGGTTAATCAGGGCAGGCGTAATTATTCTGGGCAAGACCAATCTTAGCGTAAGCCAAGGGAACTTCTCCTCATGTCACATTGAGCTGAACAACTCAGGAGCTTTCAAATTACCGGGGGAACATGTTACCAAGTGGATGGTCCGCAGTTGGTGGTCAAACACAATCAGCTTATGTTCGCGGAGGTCTCGATCCGAATGACTCCAAGGACGGTCATAGTGTATGACATGTCTTGAACTCTGGACCTCGACTATGTTCTAATTATCTTCAGAGTCCATCGGGTTCCTCTTCCGGCTCTGCGGTCGCAGTTTCTGCAGGCTACGCTCCCATTTCCATTGGGACGGAAACCGATGGCTCCTTAACATGTCCAGCTGGAAGGGCCGCGCTCTACACACTCAAACCAACCATCGGCCTTGTCTCACAAGAAGGCATCGTACCGGTATCGAGAAACTTCGATTCAGCAGGTCCTATGACCAAGTCTGTCTACGATCTTGCGATACTCCTTGACACGATGTCAGGCGCAGACAGCGAAAACCCATTCGTGTCGTCCTTGACAAACTCATGGGAAAATATTGGGGTTGCCACTCTAGACCCTGAAGTTTGGAAGTTCCCAGACAGCTTCCTTAAGCCCGTCCCGGAGGCGACAGAGCAAATCGTACGTTTCTTTACCTCATCGTCGTTAACCTCATTTTGAGCAGGGTCTAGCTACGAGATATCAGAGCAGCTTACGACAAGATCCGGCCGTCAGCGAGAACATTCGCTGAGAATGTCCCGCTGAGAACTCGGGATGGGGTAGTCGTTGAGGACGAGGACCTGGAAATGGTCATCACACGTACGCTGCGCAGTCAACGGGTTATAAAACGGTACTGATGTGGCCAGGTGCCGACCTTAAAAGTACACTGAACGACTACCTGAAACAATTGGATTACAGCACTGTCCGTGACCTCCAAGAGCTCATCAAGTTCAATAAAGATCATGCAGAACAGGAGCTTCCACCGCGTCACGATAACCAAGACTTTCTCGTACAGACGCAAGCGCAGAATATCAGCGCTCAGCATTACCGTACTCAGCTCGATTTGATGCATAGCTTGTTTAGGGAGAACGGCGTTGATGCCGTGATGGAAAGGTACAATGTAGATGTGATTATTGGTCCAAGTGACAGCTTCTTGTCTTCAATCGCAACTTTCACTGGTAAGGCGTCTTTTGCGTTTAAGTTTCACAGACTGATTATCTCAGGCTACCCTATTGCGCAGGCGCCACTCTCTTACCTGAATTTCAACGGACGACCTCTTGGCGTCTCTCTACTGGCTCGTGCTGGTCAAGACGCCGTCCTTGTGCAGGCATTGAGTGCATGGGAGACCACCTTTGGGCCTAGAAAACCGCCACCGCTGCTGGAAGAGTCAGAATAGCTCAGGTTCCTATGGTCGTATGGTATGGCTGGCGCTACTAGGTTCACTGAACTGGCCCAGACCCCCAAAAGGAGATACGGGAAGGGAATACTCCCAATCGGCTCGTAGCACATAATTAAGCGATTTTATGGTACCTTGAGTCATCACTACTGCCTGCAGGACAAAATACTACCCTCCCATTATCAGTGAACCATGCGCCTATCGAAACTTCAGACAAATCAGATAATCCCACTTCTCTTGGCCACTTTCCGCACGAGTGTATTCGCCAGTCGCGATAAGTTCTCGATAAACGGCTTCAACCTCATTTGCTATTGCACGGGCTCTTGAGACATCGCCTACATTCTCGTAGACCTCCCTGAGCTGGTAGAGTATCCGAGCCACTTCGCCAGCATCACCTTTCTCTCTCTCATTGATCCTTGCGACTACAAGAGCATCTTCTAAATACTTCCTGCACTATGTCAACCTTTTTAATAACATGTGAGAAGTGGGTATGCTTACTTGGCTTCGATCCATTTGCCCTGAAGCACTCTAATACGGCCCATGTAAAATAGAGCTGCTGACACCCAGGGGTTTGTCGAGCTTGCCATTTTGGCAATCATGTGCGATTTTTCTGCCCACTGGAACGCTTCCGCATACTTCAGATCTCGGGATTCAGGGTTGGCGTCGTCAGCAGCCTCACGGATTGAGAAGTCGGCGTACATGCGAAAAGATCTTCCCTGTGTCAATATGTAATCATGGTGGAAAGACTGACCAGTAAATCTCAATTTACACTCACATTGTTAGATATCGGGACTCTCTTCCAAATTCAGCTTCTGCACATGCGCTCGCCTTTTCGACGTGATACCGTGCTTCTCTGAGCTTCCCCAAAGCTCTGTATGCAAATCCAGTATTAAAATGGCGAAGGTGTAAAACCTTTTTGTGGTCTTCCTCGGGATTCGAAAGGTCGATTTGGAGACTCTGCAAGAGCATTTCTAGAGCCCGGTCCAGGTCTCTCCCACAACCAACCATGGAAAGTGCAGAGTTGCTTAGCGCATTTGCAATCTCAGAATGGTTTGTATCGAGAAATTTCTGGCGAACTTTTAATACGATGTCATTGTAGTGCAGAGCAGACATATCTTGGCCCCGCTCGCACAAAACTTGGCCCATGTTAACACAGAGATTGGTATGAGGAATAGACTCATCCTTAGCATGATGGAATCCAATTCTTAGCAAGCTCTCACTTGCATTGTATCGGCCAATCTCAAGCAGGTATCTGCATCTATTAGTGAATTTGAGGCTACCCCGGGGCACATCAGAGCTCACCGTGATGCATCGGATACAAGGTATACAAAGTCTTCCAGGTAGGGCACGGATTTGGCTTCTTCCAGGGTTCGATACCGCTCGGCCAGCATTTGGACGTGCTCAATCAAGCTCTCACATCGTCTCCACTCATTAAACAAAGCAAAACCCTTTCGCTGTTGCGGAAATGCTTTGTGAAGCAGAACAGCAGCTTTCTCCCACCTCAGCTCTTGCGTTTCGCGATTGAGATATAATCGAAATTCCATCTGGATGAGACGGTGAACCGATATCTTTGTCATTGAATCAATGGCGCGTGCTAGTGCCAGATCGACAAAGACGAGGGTGATTTCTTCCATTCTGATGTTCTCAGTTAGGGAGACGAGTCGAAGAAGTGCCATATACTTACTTATCAGCTGTCAGGTCTTCCAGACCTTCAATGCCATCCGCCTGGTAGAAGATATAGACCGGTACATCATTTGGACCAAGCATGCTGAGCACTCCAAATATCTGCTCTTCGAGGGGTTCAAGTTGGTCAAACGCTATTGTCCATAAAGACTCCGTGTCGTCTGGTCGGTCGTAGTACGGATTATCGATGCGCCTTCTCGGTTTCTTGTGCAGATTTCGAGGGTTGTCTTTGTATGTTTTGAAGAATTCCTTCAACGGCTTCTTTCGGGCACGCATATTCCTGGCCATCACATCGATAGTCAGTGCATGCCCACCCCAAGTTTCGGAGAGCGAGTTTGAGAGCTCTTGATCCGTAGCGGAAGAGCCACTCATGCCCAGTTCTTGTAATAGCAGAGCGCCTCCTTCTTCTCTTGTGAAAGCCGGGACCTCTATGGATTCCATCGCGGCGGAAGCGGCTGTCAACTCGCTACGGCAATTCACAATTATGGAACCGCAACCATGTGATGGCCACATTGAACGCAAGTGCTTCTGATCCTCAAGGTTATCGAATATTAGAAGCCATGGAGTCTCTGCTACAAGTAAGTTTTTGCAACGTAGGAGACTATCCAATAGTTGACTCACTTGTAGTTTGTAGCCACCGTACCACGAGTAATCGATTTTGGTCATGACCCCTTGCGTCGCTTGCACCAGACAATTCCAAGATGCTAGCGATCTCTGTGAATGCCTTCGCTGACGACGACTCATCTTCGCTGGCAATCCAGAGAACTGCTGGTACACCTTTGTTTCGCTGCCGGTTTGCATATTCGAGGGTAATCTGAGTTTTACCAATGCCTGCCGTTGCCCATAGAGCCACGGATCGTATTCGACCTTGCTCATTAGGTTGCTTCGGAGCCATAATCTCCTCCATCCGAGTCAGTATGCTCTGTCTCCCATAAAATTGAGGATTTGGGGGGAATGGTGCATAGTAGCAAGGCAGCTTCGCCTCTTCCTCCAGGTCTCCAGCATGGGAACCAAAGTCACTTTTGGAGTTTCTGTGTGACTCCCGGATGCTCAGGTATCTCATAAGATCAGACTCGGTTCTTTGTTCTGCGAGTCGTCTTGCCTCCACCTTCTCCTTGATGGACCTTATCCTGCTCGAAATCTTCTCAGATGTTTCTTTGAATCGAGTCTTGCACGTATTGATTTGATTCAACGAATCTACATGTATTCATTAGCGGTTGACTGCATTCGAAGAGAACTTCTTACTGAATTGTCCTAAGCGAACGAATTTGATTGTCTTGATCGTGAATGCCGCGAACAATAGAAGTTCGACGAGTATCTCGAAAACAATCTCTTGTAGCGTCACATCCGTTTCAATGACGTCTTTCCACACGTCAAAGACCAGGAGACTATTGCTGATGTCTGCCCACATCTCGGTAATCTGGGAGAGCAAATCATCAGATCTTATAGCAAGCTAATTAGTGTCAGCAAGGGTTTCTATGTTTAATGGAAACAGAATGAATTTCACCTCGAGCATCAACGTAACCAATCCCCATAAACAAGCCGTCTGTAACGATCGTGTTCCAGTGGAGATTGTCATTACGAAGCTGAAGGTTTGAAGCTGCAGAATCTTCGGTTTGAACTGCCTCAAGAGTCGGGGCACACTACTCTCTCTGGCATTCTCCATCATTTCCTCAATAGCCGCACCTAGCTCAGCAGGCGTTCGATATTGTTGTATAAGCGTAAAGTCCGCCGAACCCAACTCTTTTTTGCAGAAATGGAGGGCATCGTCCCATCTTTGCTGGCTGCAAGGCTCAATATTGTCAGCTAGATACGTCGTCGCGGTAAGAAAAGTCTTGCAATTCAAATTGCTGTCCGCTTGTGTCCGCTGCGGACGATGGTATAGATGCCGCTTGCGGCATTGTTGACCTGCCTAAGCTTACACGACGGTAGGTTTAGGACTTTTCTATACCACTGGTGTCTTCGATTTGAACAAGCATTCGCACTAGACGCTTTAAACTTGGGACATTCGTCAAGGATGAGTTCCAGTCATGTTATTCGGGTATCTCATCTTGCCAAGACACTTTACCGCTTCGAATCGTGGTCGAGAACCCCATTTCCACCTACTAAAAGCGGCGAGTCGCTTTAGCGCCGTGCTGTATTATGGTACATGAAGCTGTGAGACTCTGATAAAATCAATCAGCCGACCTGGCTCGGAGGACCACAATCCAAGTCACAGAAACTAGGCAAATAATCAGCTGGGCAGTCCCTTTGCCGAATTGGGTACCATTTCGCGCGGGGACCATCACAGCACAGCAAGGAGGCTTTGCGAGCTTCTCCTGCCACGTCGCGGTGCATCAGGCAGTGAAACATCGGCAAGTTTGGCCGACGCAATAGTTATCCTTGTGAGCCTCCCGCGACACGAGGTAACAGTGACCAACCAGGCAACTGGAGTCGTAAAAGGGATCTGCACAGCTCCACCAATATCACTAGCTATGAGTACAACTCACATATGATCATGATCAAGTGAACCTGTACCCCGCACAGGCCAAAACTGCCGCTGCTTGTTACATACATACATTTGGAATTGCCATGCCCGAGGCAGTAGCCAACACTTAATGGTCTCTTGGAAGCAGGAATATTTCACTCTTGATGACCGCTCATTCACACTCTACAATGGAGAAAGAAAGAGGTACCCTCTCAATAGGCTTAGAGTTTGTCTCTAATATCAGCGAGTTGGTTACGGAAAAGCCTTTCGAGATCTATGTTTCCGTGGACCCCAAGTATCCCAAATCTAACCTCAAGTTTACTCTCCACGGCGATATCAAGATCGTCGACGTACGTGATTATGGCACGGACAAATTCAAGTTGGAAAGGAATGGCTTTGGTTTCATCCATCATGACTTCAAAGATGGGTTGACTCTCGACAAGGTCATTGGTGAAGAGAATGACTGCACTGTCCTCGAGTATCTCCAGCACCTAAGCCCTGTCTTAATGTCCTTCACCGGCGCTGAAAAAGTAATTTTGTATGATTGGAGAGTGAGTTGTGCCCACCATCTGTGAATGTGTTATCGTTAAGAGAAGCCAGGTACGAAGCACAATGTCTGATCAAAAATTTCCGCGACCAGCTAATCGAACGCTGCAACTGCCCCCTGCTGCTTGGGTCCATGCCGGCATGTAATGAGAAAGGCTTTTAAGAGAAAAAAAAGTTGCTAATCTGTGTTAGACGAATCTGCCGAGTGCGGGCGGCGAATTGTGATGGAGCATCTAACAGAGGATGAGCGTCAAATGGTTAACGGAGGGAAATGGCGTGCTCAAATTGTGAAGTATGGTTTTGAACGAACTGGACAAGAAAGTGGAAGCTAACCAACGTAGTGTATGGCGACCGCTTGTTGACGTAGTTCAAGAAAGGCCCCTAGCACTATGTGACTGGAGCACTATCAAATCAACCGACTGGGAGCTTTGCGATCAGATCCACGATAATCGAGTCGACGAAGCAATGTACCTGCTTCATAGCGATCACCACAAGTGGTATTGGTTGTCTTTACAGCAGAAAAGTGAGATGAGTGTTTTCGTGGTGTGGGACTCACTTAAGAGTAAACCGGGCTCCCAGAGTAAGCGGTTCAGAGAGAACAACAGCTTCCGCTAACTAGGGATATAGCAAGTACTCCTCATGGGGCATTTAATATCCCCAATCAAACGAAGAGGCACGGAAGGCAGAGTATTGAGGTACGAACGATCATTCTGTCCAGGATTTGATGCGCTATCAAACCCTAGAAAATACCGCAGCTGAGCGGTACGTTTGGAGCAATAAGCTGTGCTCTTCGTCGTGTTGGATCAAAAAAGCATGTGAGAAATGGGATCGCGATCACCATATACCAATGTGTTATATGTTTCTGTGAACCGATACCAAGAGAAATGGTGCACTCATCACTCAGAACCGCAAACGTGAAAATGAAAACTTCAAAGCATGTATCAATTAAGCGAATGTGCGAACAGGATAATTATATTTCATGAGAAGACATGTTCACTAGCTTTTAAGAAGTCTGCCACTTGTGTGACTTAACCACCGAGCCCCTTTCCATCGACACGCCCTTCAATAATGCGAATGTTCTGCTTGTCATCCGAGAATATGACCTCGGTCTTCTTCTCGGGAACTTGTACAAACTTCTTCCAAGGTTGATCTCTGGCGGTCTCTCCACTGGAAGTGGCCGGAGCGTCGGGGGAAGGCATCTATTGAAGTAAGATAAGCAGGGGTAGCAGGCCTCAAGAATGTGACATACGATGGAAGGCAACAGCTCAGGAAACTGAGTTGGGGTGGAAAAGGCGACAGTGTTTTATGTTTAGAAATGATAATTTCAGAATTTGTGGATTGCCTGGGGAAGAATCGAGAAGTGGATTCATAGCACTTATATATACGAATCCTCGAGGCTGAGTGGGTTTGGGAAATAACACAAGGGGGTCCATCTGGCGCATGCACATAGACCCAGCGAGCCTGGACCCGTCTATCAGGGCTGTGACCTCGCACCACCTGCATGTGCACGTAGATCAACCCAGGGGGAGAGATTGTACTAGGTATTAGCCTGCAAGATGTGTTGGACCCAATACAATCAAGGGCAACGCTCGCGAGGCTTTTCACTTGAGCAATATCGACGACTTGGCAAGCCTTCGTCTTATCAGGATGCAACACTGCATATGCATGCTTTGATGATCAATGGGAGCCTAGGCCACCTGTAAAGACGGTGGCAATCACGCTTGGCGGGATATGATTTGGACATCCCTTGATGTGAGAAGGGCGGCATGAGTGTAACCCAACCCGAAATGGGGTAGATCTCGTCTAGACTAGCCTTGAGTGTAATATTACGATCCATATTGATTAAATGTATTTCTCGACTTGCACTTCACGCAATCAGAGTGGTTGCATAGATCGTAGGTGAAGTCCATCCCTTGTTTCTAAACTCGTTGTCAAAAGTTGCTGCCACCGGTGCCTACGTTGCGTTTTTCTACGCATTCTACGTACCATGAAGACAGTGTCAACACCATGTCTGCATTCGTTGATTACTTGAGAGATGCAGAGAAATACGCCACAGAGAAACCTTATATACTCGCATTCGATATCGAGATTGAAAAGGAAGAACAAAGAACGAATCTCGAGTATGAAAGGAAAACGATTCAGACCTATGATCTACGAAATTCTAGCAACATTCCTTTAATAGAGAGTGATGGCTTCGAGCTACTTCCGATTAGTGGAAACGATATGGCTCGTTATTTCTCTGCGTCCAGTTCGGAGCAAGAGCTTCTTGGTGTCGCCAAGCTTCTTCGTGAAAGATTTTCGACTGAGTTTGTCTTCTGCTACGACCATGCTGTAAGTCAAGAGAGTGATTGCTGTTTTTTTTTCTTGGAGGGCTACTGAGATACACAGTACCGCAAGGAGGAGGATCGAGAAGTGGAAGCACAATACACTAACGAGAACCCGCCTCAAAGATCAATAATCGTCCGCAATCCACATGCAGGTAGGTTTTGGCGAAATCTTTTTCACCACACTTTATAAACTCGTGTAGATCAGACTTGGGAGAGTGGCCATAAGAGACTCAAGAAACATTTCACCGAAACAGAGTATAAGAAGTTCAAAAGCCCTGAATGGAGATGTCGTATCATCAAGTGAGTCATCGATAAGCGGAAATATATCATAAAAATATCACTAATAAGGCGTATAGCATCTGGAAGCCGCTTTCAAGTGTAATACAACGCGCCCCTTTGCTTCTATGTGATGGTACCACAATACGCAAGGAGCAAATGGTCCCATGTGATATTGTTAGCGCAAAATACGTGGGAGAATCGGCGTTTCTGAGGTATGATGCAACACATCGATGGTATATGTTCTCAAATCAGCAACCGAACGAAGCCATTATCTTCCAGAGCTTTGACACTACTGGCGATGGAGATGCTAAAGGTAATTGGCTTAGTTCTCGAAGATAGCAGAGCTGATATACTATTAGCATGCTTTCATACTTCATGTGAGCCGTTAGATACTATTGATCGCGGTTTATCGCCTAGAGAGAGTGTAGAAGTTCGCGCCATTGTAGTGACTAGCAATAAAGCTATAACAGACTGAGAAAGCCTAAACAGATCCAACTAGTCTAGATATATAAGATAGAGGGTGGGCTAGCTATACTTTATACGTTACTAGGTAATAATAATTAGATTACTCGATTTACTAGGATAGGAGGGAGGTAGTATTATTTCAACTTATTAAAATTATACTTTATTATTACCTACGTTACTATAATATTTCTAAACTATTAATAAGGGTTATTTTCTTATTATTCTTTATTTTATCTAGGTAGTAATATATGCTTTTTAGTATAAATCAATAGGTTTTTATTGATTTAAGTATATAACTATTCTAATACCCTCTTTACCTTTATAAAATTTCCTATCCTTACTTATAGAGAGATACTTTATTATCCTAAATAGGGGGTTAGACTATTAATCTTTACCCTATAAAAGATATAGTATATCTATTATTAAATAATTATAGGTTAGATTGGCTGAATAAATTTATAAATAAGACTTTTATCTTAAGTATACTAAATAGATCTTAAAGATAGTAGTATTTCCCCTACTATACGGTAACTCGAAGATTATATAAAGAAAAGATCTCGAAGGGTTTAGGATAAAAGCTGGCAGGACTAGGGCCTAGCATTATTTTATCCCTTTTATAAGAGCTAAAAAGACCTAAAACTATAGTTAAATTATTTACTATCTTAACTACTATTAATAGTTAATAGTATTTTAGTAGTTTATAGTATACTAGTATAGGAGTAAGTAGAGGAAGTAGAGTAAAAGGATTAATTCTCTAGAAGGAGAGCTAAGTAGAAGCTATATATAGAGGAACTAGAGCTCCTAGAGATCCAGTTCTATAAAAAGAATAGAAGAATAGAAGACTAAGATTCTAGTCTTAGAATTAAGTCTTTTAAAGGGATAAGCTAGAAGTATATAAAGAGGAGCTACATATAATATACCTAGATATAATATACCCTCTAAGTAACTAGGGTAAAGCTTAAGTTACCTAATAAGCGCTAAAGCTACTAGTTAGTATATCTACTAACTTAGCTACTAGTATAGAAATATATAAATAGACGCTTACGTATATCTTCCTATTCTAGTAACTTCTATAAATATACTTTCTATAAGTTACCTTATTCTCTCGCTTTCCTTTAAGTCGATTTCTATACTTTTATAGAGTATATTCCTTCTATTTTTTTATACTATTAGCTTTACTAATATATTTTTAAAAGAATAAATACTTAAAGTTTACTATAGTAATATATTAAAAATACTCTTTAGGGCGTCTATTAAAAGGTAGCGCTACTACTAATTCGTTTACACCTAAAAAGGGTAAAAAGAGAGGACCTAGCCGCCTAAAAAAGGCTCGTATACTACTACTACCATTGCCGCCGCCTTTACTACTACTACTACTATTACTAAAGATACTAAAGATATCTTCTTACTATATTATAGTTACTAAAATACTTTATACTATTTTTTATAATAATTATATATACTCTACTCTTCCTAGGCGTTCTAAAAGTAAGTACTATAATATAGTAGGGAGTATATACTATATTAGTTATATTAAAGGGTACTTCTATAACCTACTATAAATCGATTCTATACTCCTTTTAGTTAAAAATATATTTTAACTTCTTCTAGGCTCCCTATAGCGGTCGAATATACCTAGTAGTTTTTACTAGTATATAGGATTAATTATTTAGTAACTTTTTCTAACTTATTTTTATATTTTAAAATACTTTTCTAACTTATTCTTAGTTAACTAAAGTAAGTAAGCTTTAGACGACTATTAAGGTCCTTATTAATAAAAAGGAGAAGAAGAAAGAGAGGAGGGGTATAGGGGAGGCCCTAGAAGGTACGCCTTTAGGTAGGGAAGTAGGGGATATTACTCCTAGAAGGGTAGTATTCTCTAGTAAAGTAGGTAGTAAGGCTCTTAGAGGGGTTATATCCTCTAGGGAGTAGGAGGATAAGGTTTCTAGAGGGGTAGTATCTTCTAGTAAATAAGAAGAGGCTCTTAATAAGCTAGATAAAGAGGCTAAATATCTCTTTTATAACTATAGAAGCTACTACTAGTAGTTCTTAGATACTATAGGAGTAGTATTTAATACCTTCTTTAAATAAGGGATTTAGGGGGTTATATCCCTAGCTCTAGGTTTTATAGGTTTTAAGAGGGGGTCCTAGGGGGTAATATTCTTAGGTATTATCCATTGGACGGTAATAATATAATAATTACCAAATAAAGAGACGTAAGGAGCGTTTATAGGTAATATACCTTATAAAAAGCTAGATAGTATATAATAGTAGGGCAGGATAACTTAGGGGTTATATAATTAAAGAAGTATCCTTGTTAAGAATAGTAACCTCGCTAAAAATAGAGGTTAAGGTAGATTCTAAGGATAAGTAGAACTATATATAATTAGATAATTAAGGACGGTATAGAATATATTTAAAGAGGATTTCCTATAGAGTAATTCTAATTCCTTATAGTTAACTTTATTTAGTAAATTAAACCTAGTTTTAAGACTAATAACTACCTTAGTATAGAATACTTTAATTACTACTACCTAACTATTATTATCTTCTTTACTATAGATTATACTAAATAATCCTATATATATAGCTATTATCTTAGGTAAGATACTAGCGAATAATACTTTAACTACCTAATAGATCTATAAGAAGAATAATTAATAATAGTTATACCTAATACCCTAGTAAGTAGTATAAGTATACTAGTAAGTAATTAAACTATGGTTCTAGCTAATTAGGCTATAGAAATATAGTAGCTATAGCTATAAGTCTAGTAGTTAATAAATTAACTCTAGGTAATAAATTAATAGGTAGTAGTAAAGGTAGCTAGTAACTTAGTATAACAAGTTAAGGTTCTAATACCTATAATATAGAAGGGAGACTATACAAACCTTAAAGTATTCCTTATATAGTTAAAACTATATTTTAGAGGATATAATAAGTATTATAATAATCTAGTAGATTATATAGCTATTATACTTATATATATAAAAGGAATACTAGTAAAATAGCTCTAAATACTAATAGACGATTAGTTAGTTTATAAAGGAACGATAGATAGCTTTAAGGATAATACTAAGAGAGTATTTACCAGTTAGAAGAGCTTTAAGAACGAAGTTATAATACTATTTAAGGAAGTTAACGCCAAGAAAAAGGCGTAATAAGAGATATAGAATCTTAAATAAACTAAGTTAGTATAGACTTATACTATAAGCTTTAGGTAACTCGTGATTTTACTTAAATAGGATAATAAACCCCTTCGAGTAGCCTTTTATCATAGTTTTAGAGAATTAGTTAAGGATAACTTAGCCTATAAGGATAGGTATAAGCTCTAGTATTAAGAGTAGATAAGGTAGGTTAGCTCTATTTTAGCTATACTAAAATAAGGAGTAGAATTGGTATAAAGGTTTAAGGAGACTATATACTATAGAGAGTAGTTAACCTCTAAGGTTCTACTAGGTCCAATATTTTACTAGAGTTAGGGAAATCTAAATATATAATAAAAGTTTATAATAAACCTTATAATTATATAACTAGCAGTATATATCTATTATATTACCCCCCTCTAAGGGAGGCTTATTCCTAAGTTTTATAATTCTTCTTCTTTACTTCCTTCTTAGTATTCGAGTTAAATATCCCTAACTTATCGCCTTATTATCTTTATTTATTACTATTAGGTTCTCGTTTTTTTTATAGGCTTTTAGCTAGGCTGAAAGTTATACTAATAGGCTAGGCTTCTCTAGGTAGGCTTTATAATAGTTCCTAATTTTATAAGGAGCTCTAACGAAGCCTTAAGTATTATACTAAGTAAAATTAAGGTTATAGGCTATCTAGGAGACCTTATACTATAGTCGACCTCTATAGATATAACTATTAAGTATTTCCTCTATAGGCTACTTAGGGGTTATTATTAATTTTAATTAGTTCTTCCTCTAGTTCTACTTAACCTAGTAGGGGTTTAGACGCTTTATATAATTAATCTATATAAAATATATTATATATATATATAGTAATAACTTTAGTTAATAGGAGTATCCTTTTATCGCGATAATAGGGTAGGGGCTATATATCTATTAATCGAGCTTTTAACTAGGTTATTCTATTATAAAACCCTTTAGCGTAATATATACTCAATCTTATATAGAAAAGTCGGGTTCGCGATATTTCTTATTTATTTACAGTAGGGTGACACTAAAAAAAACCAATCAAAAAAGACACCATTTTTAAAAGGCTATAACTAATTCAATTTTAATGCTATAATAAAAACAAAACTAGAATTTTAAAGAAAAAATCTAAAATTTTAATTCTATAATTAGTAATCCTGATTATTA
>Ga0247757_10000809_pt1 | contig 24054 bp, 24 predicted proteins | sample UWRJL126311R4_FD_180929 | JGI IMG/M metagenome (GOLD analysis project Ga0247757, IMG submission 180929) | Plant litter microbial communities from Arlington Agricultural Research Station in Wisconsin, United States - UWRJ-L126-311R-4 | ecosystem: Environmental > Terrestrial > Plant litter >...
GACCGACCCCGGCATCCGGCGATCACCGTGGGTGGAGACGATGATGCCCGAGGCCCCGGCCTCGACCGCCGCGCGCGCGTCGTCCGCGCGGAGCACGCCCTTCACGACGATCGGCAGGCCGCTGCGAGCGGCCAGTCTGCGGACGTCGTCGGGGCCGACGGGCCGGAAGCCCCGCGACGCGCCCCCGACGAGGTCGGCGTCGACGTTGGCATAGCGCCGCTTGCCCGGCCCGTCGGGCCACTGCAGCGGATCGACGCCCGCCCGCGACATGGGCGCAACCGAGAGGTCCACGGTCAGGATGATCGCCGACGCACCGGACGCGACCGCCCGGTCGACGAGCTGGTGCTCGACGTCCGCGACGTTCATCGCGTAGAGCTGGAACCACCATGGGGCTCCCGCGGCCGCGATCCGCTCGAACTCGACGCCCGTGTTGGTCGAGACGCCGAGCAGTCCGCCCGCGCGGTGCACGCCGACCGCGGTCTCCGCGTCGCCGTCCGGGTGCGCTGCCAGCTGCTGCGACATCGGCGGCACCATGACGGGCGATGCGAGCTCCTGGCCCAGCACGCGGGTGCGCAGATCGAGATCGCGGGCGCCCCGGAGGACCGCGGGACGGAACCGGACCGCGTCCCATTCCGCCAGCGCCAGGTCGCGCTGCGCGGCACTGCCGACGGTGCCGGCGAAGTACTCTCGGACGTACCACGGGAGCCGCTCGGCCGCCTCGGCCTCGACTTCCGCCAGCCATTCGAGCATGCGCCACATGCTAAGGGGAAACCTCGAGAGTCGATGAACGCCTACGCCCAGCTCCTCCGCACCCCCGGCGTGGGCCGCATCATCGCGGCCCAGCTGGTGGCGCGGTTCCCGGGCGGGATGATCTCGCTGGGATTCCTGCTGCATCTCGAGCACATCTTCGGCAGCTACGGCGCGGCCGGCATCGTGCTGGCCGCCACGAGCGTCGGCCAGGCCGTCTCGGGCCCGCTGACGAGCCGATGGATGGGCCGCTGGGGCATGCGTCGCGTGCTCGTCCTCACGATCCTCATCTGCGCGGTCGCACTCACCGCCATCGCCCTCGCGCCGGAGGGCACCCCGCTGGTGGCGTACATGGGCCTCGGGCTGCTGAGCGGGCTCAGCTACCCGCCGATCCAGCCGGCCGTGCGCACCATCTACCCGAAGCTCGTCAACTCGCGCCAGCTCACGCCGCTGTTCTCGCTCGACGCGTCGGCGCAGGAGCTCATCTGGATCGCGGGGCCGGTCGTCGTGACGTTCGTGGCGACCCAGGTGTCGACCGTCATCGGCATCCTGCTGTCCGTCGTCTTCCTCGTCGGGGGAGGGGCGTGGTTCGTGCTCTCGCCGGAGGTCGGGCGCGTGCGCATCCCCCGGAGCAAGCGGCGGTTCGGCTCCGTGCTCACGAAGCCGCCCGTCATCCTCGCGACCGCCGTCGGGTTCCTGCTCGTCGGCACCTGCGCGGCCACGGAGGCCGCGGTCATCGCGACGTTCGGCGAGGGGAGCTCCCTCTCCGGCGTCGTGCTCGCGATCTGGGCGCTCGCCTCCCTCGGCGGCGGGCTGCTCCTCGGACGGATCCCGGTCGGGCCCTGGGCGCTCGCCTGGCGCATGGGCATCGTGCTCGTCGGGTCGTGCCTCGCCCTCGTCGCGTGGGATTTCTGGAGCCTCAACGTCGCGCTGCTCATCGCCGGCGTGTGCATCGCTCCGGCGCTCGCGGTCATCTTCGCGATCGTGTCGTCGAGCGTGAAGTTCAGCGACACGGCGGAGGCGTACGGCTGGGTCGGCACGGGCCAGCTGATCGGCGCCGCGGTCGGCTCCGCGATCGCCGGCTTCCTCATCGACGCGGTCCGGTCGACGGGCGGCGACGGGGGCGACGGCGGGTTCTGGGCCGCGATCGCGTTCGCCGCGGTCGGCGCGCTCGTACCGGTGCTGTTCCGCCGGGCGCACCCGGACCTCCGCGGGCGCGACGCGAGCCCCCTGCCGGACACCGAGCCGGTGCCGGTGCAGCCGAGCTAGACGGTCGGCTCGGCCTCGACATAGAGGGCGCGTACCTCTTCGATGCGGCGCTGGGCGAGCCCCTGCACGTCGCCGGAGACACCTGCGTCGGCGAGACACGTCGCGAGCAGCTCCTCGATGCGGTCGAAGGCCGCGTCGTCGAGCCCGACCGAGCGACGCGCGGGGTCGTCGCCGAGCGGGTATTCGGGACCGCCGAGCGCCTGCAGCGCGAAGCCGCGCGCGTAGCGCCGCAGCCGGCCGGGCTCGACGCCCTGCCAGTGCGGCACGAGGATCGGGTCGGTGACGATCCCGTCGACGAACCGCGCGACGGCGGCGCCGATCGCTTCGGCATCCGCCATGGTCATGCGGTCCCCCTGCCGTGCGCACCTCGGCGCGCGCTGTGAGGTTCCAGCATAGCCCGTCTGTCCCCAGAAGGGAGGACCAGGAAGGAGGGGCGTCAGCGCAGGGGCGCGAGCGCCTCTGACAGCGGGCCGAGCTCGTCGAGCACGTGGCCGAGGATGGTCGACTCCTTCTCGTTCGGCACGAACACGCCGTCCTGCAGCTGCTGGGCCGGGAAGTTGATCTCGACCGCGGCGCCGGTGCGGACCATGCCGAGCCCGCTCGTGACGACGGTGAGCGCAACGACGGCGCGGGTGCCGGCCGAGACGCCGCCGTAGCTGACGAAGGCGACGGGCTTGCGCCACCACTCGCGGTGCAGGTAGTCGAGGGCGTTCTTGAGGGCGGGCGAATAGCTGTGGTTGTACTCGGGTGTGACGAGGAGGACGGCGTCGGCGGCGGCGACCCGCTCGCTCCAGGCGAGGGTGTGCGAGTGCGTGTAATTCTGCAGACGCGGGTGCTGCGGCTCGTCCATGAACGGGAGCGCGAGCTCCGCGAGGTCGACGAAGTCGATGTCGACCCCGTCGCGCTCACGGGCGACGGATTCGACCCACCGCGCGATGGGGAGGCCGATCCGGCCGGGACGGACGCTGCCGACGATGATCATGAGCCGCATGGCGGATGACGCTCCTCCGATTAGGTGACGCGTCAATCATGTCACGGGCGCGACCGCCCCGTGCACGGATCACTCGTCGCCGCGGAGCTTCTCCTTGGCGTCGTTCTTCGCGTGCACCGCATCGCGCTCGCGCTCGGCGCGGTGGACGTCGGCGTCGGCCTTGGCCTCGTCGACCTTGTCACCGACGCGGTCCTTCGCGTCCTCCACCGCGTCGCCGAGCTTGCGGCCCGCCGTCTCGGCGGTGTCCTTGGCGTCGTCCAGCAGTCCCATGGGTGACCTCCTCGTGAGCGGCTTCGTGAGCCGATGCCGGCAGGCTAGGTCGGAGCGGGCGGCGACGGGTCGGTCTCGAAGCGGACCTCCAGGCCCGATCGACACCGGATCGTGACCGCCGCGTGACGCCGCCGTGATCGGGGATTCCTAGCGTGGTGCGCATGAGGCGCCCGCTGATCCTCGTCGCCGTCGCCCTCGCGGCGACCCTCGGTCTCGCGGGATGCTCCGCGGCGTCATCCGGATCGTCGAGGTCGGTTGCCGGCCCCGCGGTCCCCGCCCCACGGTCGGGCGGCGACGGCGCCGGCGGCGTCGCCGACTCGGCCGGCGGAGGCGCCAAGTCCGAGGGCACCGCGGCCAAGGACCGCGCCGTCGTCATCACGGGCGAGGCGATCATCGCGGTCGGCGACCCGATCGCGGCCGCCGCGGATGCGACCCGCATCGTGACCGCGGCGGGCGGGCGGGTCGACGGGCGGAGCGAGCAGGCCGGCAGCGGCGGGAGCGCGGCATCCGCGACGCTCACCCTCCGCATCCCGGCCGCGAAGCTCGATGCGACCCTCGACGACCTCCGGAAGCTCGGCCGTGCGGACCGCGTGACGACCAACAGCGCCGACGTCACGGGCCAGACCCAGGACCTGGACGCCCGCATCACCGCACTCCGCACGACGATCCAGCGCATGCTCGAGCTCGAGGCGCGCGCCACCGACACGAGCGATCTCATCTCGCTCGAGACCGCGATCGGCGATCGCCAGGGCGAGCTCGAGAGCCTCGAGACGCAGCAGCGCGACCTCGCCGATCAGGTGGCGATGTCGACGATCGCCCTGACCCTGCACCCGAAGGGCACGACCGTGGCGCCGTCGAAGGCTGGCTTCGGCGACGGGATCGTGACCGGCTGGAGCGCGTTCGTCGCGTTCTGGGGCACGGCGCTCGTCGTGCTCGGGGTGCTGCTGCCCTGGCTCGTGCTCGCGGGGCTGATCGTCGCGCTCGTGTTCGGCATCCGCTGGGCGGTCCGGCGCCGGCGCCGTGGCGCGGACCCGGCTCAGGCGGTCGCGGAGCGCACGAGCTCGAGCACCGCGAGCCCGTAGGCCTCGGCCGGATCCTCGCTCGCGAACTCCCGCGGCTCGCCCGCGCGCTCGACCCGCACGCGGTAGGCGATCGCGCCGTCGTCGCCCACGCGATCGAGGCCGCGGAACGTGCTCTGCAGCAGGTCGCGGAGCTGGTCCTCGCGCGGCAGCCAGAGCGCGTCCTCGAGGGCGACGGAGTCGAGCGCCCACTCGGTGGTCCCGTTGAACCCGAGGATCGTGCCCGTCGGGTAGACGTGCGCCTCGATCGTCATGTCGCTGACCGTGAAGAGGTCGCCCTCGAACTCGCCGTCGGCACCGGTGTCGGATCCGGGGGCGAGCTGGAACACGTCGCCGGAGACGGGCGCCCAGGCCAGTCCCGCGTCGCGCAGCCGTTGGGCGAGGGCGGTGGAGATCATCGGTCCATTCTCCCGTCGGCGACACGGGCGCGCCGCCCGCGAGAAAATGATGTTCTTTCGTGCTCCTGGTCGCGCTCGCGCGAGGCCCGGTGTCGTCGGTGATCCCGACGCACGCGGCCGTCGTGGCGCGACCGCGCCCGACGGGCGGCCGAGCGCCCGAGAATCATCCCAGCGGAGTACAGCCAACGACCGGACTCCGGACGTAGCCTGCCGGGGACGTCACATCGAGACGTCGTCGAGGTGATCCGCATGCACACGTCCATCCGCACGCTCCCGCTCCTGGCGCTCGGGGTCGCGGTCCCGGCCGCCGTCCTCGTCGGGGCGCTCGCCGTGCCCGCGCAGGCCGCACCGTCGTCCGCCGCGAAGGCGCCGACCGCGCAGCAGCTGATCGAACGGATCGCGAAGAGCGGCTCCGCCTCCTACTCGGGCACGATCCGGCAGACCTCCGATCTCGGGCTGCCCCAGCTCCCGGCCGCCGGGCCCGGCTCCGCCTCCTCCGACGACACCGGGATCGTCGACATCGTCACCGCGCCGCACACGGCCAAGGTCTACGTGCACGGGAAGTCGCAGCAGCGCGTGCAGGTGCTCGACCAGCTCGCCGAGCGCGACATCGTGCGCGACGGCTCGTCGGTGTGGATCTGGGACTCGAAGCAGAAGACGGCGCAGCACCTCGTCCTCCCGTCGACGACGTCCGCGAGCCCGACGCCGACCACGCCGTCCGACCTCGCGAAGCGCCTGCTCACCGCCGTGCAGAAGAGCTCGACCGTCAGCGTGACGACCGGCGCGACCGTCGCGGGGCGCTCCGCCGATCGCCTCGTGCTCACGCCGAAGACCGACCAGACGCTCGTCGCGAAGGTCGTCGTCTCGGTGGATCACGCGACCGGCGTGCCGCTCAAGGTCGCGGTGGATGCGCGCGGGCAGGCGGGCGACGCCGTGTCGGTCGGCTTCACGGACGTGTCGTTCTCGACGCCCGACTCCTCCCGCTTCTCATTCACCCCGCCGAAGAGCGCGAAGGTGACCACGAAGGACCTCTCGGCGGCCCTTCCCGGAGCCAAGGGCGATCACCTCACGAACGACCCCGACGCGACCGCCGCCCCGAAGCCCGCCGTGAGCGGCACCGGGTGGGCGAGCGTCGTGACGCTCCCCTCGGCGAAGCTGCCGGCCGACGTGAGCGGCGACCCGCTGTTCTCGCAGCTGACCACCGCCGTCGAGGGCGGCCGGGCGCTGCAGACCTCGCTCGTCACGGTCCTCTTCACCGACGACGGGCGCGTGCTCGCCGGAGCCGTCCCGATCTCGACGCTGCAGGCCGCCGCGTCGTGAGCCCCGCCCGATGACCGGACCGGTCGCGCCCGCGGACGCGGCCATCCGCACCACGGGGCTGGGCAAGCGCTTCGGCCGCCAGCAGGCGGTCGCCGAGCTCGACCTCGAGGTGCCGCGCGGCGCGGTCTTCGGATTCCTCGGCCCGAACGGCTCGGGCAAGACGACGACCATCCGGATGCTGCTGGGGCTGGCCCGACCGACCAGCGGCGAGATCCGCCTGCTCGGCGAACCGATGCCGCGGGCGCTCGCCTCGGTGCTCCCCCGCGTCGGCGCGCTCGTCGAGTCGCCGTCGCTCTACCCGTTCCTGTCCGGGCGCGCGAACCTCCTGCGGCTCGACGCCGCCGACCCCGGCACCTCGTCGCGCACCCGCCGCGCCCGCGTCGACGCCGCGCTCGACCGGGTCGGGCTGAGCGCCGCCGCCGGCAAGCGCGCGGGCGCCTACTCGCTCGGGATGAAGCAGCGGCTCGGTCTCGCCGGCGCACTCCTCGCGCCGCGCGAGCTCCTCGTGCTCGACGAGCCGACCAACGGCCTCGACCCGCAGGGCACGCGCGAGGTGCGGAGCCTGATCCGCGCACTCGCCGCGGACGGCACGACCGTCTTCGTCTCCAGCCACCTCCTCGCCGAGATCGATCAGGTCTGCACGCACGCCGCCGTCATGCGCGCCGGACGGCTCGTCGCGCAGGGGTCGCTCGATGAGCTCCGGCGCGCCACGCGGACCCGGCTCGCGATCCGCACGCCCGATGGCGCGGCGGCGGTCGCGGCGCTGGCTCCGCTCGGCGTGACGGCCACGGCCGGCGCGGACGGCGCCACCGCCGAGCTCGCGCCCGATGCCGCGATCGAGGATCTCGTCCGCGTCCTCGTCGAGGCCGGCGTCCGCGTGCGCGGCGTCGCGCTCGAGGGCGACACCCTCGAGGATCGCTTCGTCGCCCTCACCGGGGAGGGATTCGATGTCGCCGGCTGAGCCGCCTCCCCCTCCCGCGACTCGTCCCTCCGACCCGGTCCAGGGCCGATCCAGCGACCGGGGCGCACGGATCGACGCGGCGCGCACCCGCGTCCCGCGCCCCTTCGCACTCCTCGGCTCGGAGCTCGCGACGCTGTTCCGCCGTCGGCGCACGATCGCGATGCTCGCCGCGCTCGCCCTGGTGCCGATCCTCATCGCGATCGCCGTCCGCGTCACGGGGGCCGGATCGTCGGGCCGGGGTCCGGCGTTCCTCGCCGACATCACGCAGAACGGCCTGTTCGTGTCGTTCACGGCGCTCGTCGCGTCGATCCCGCTCTTCCTGCCGCTCACGATCGGCGTCGTCGCGGGCGACACGGTCGCGGGTGAGGCGTCGCTCGGCACCCTCCGCGCGCTGCTCATCGCTCCCGCGGGGCGACTCCGACTGCTGCTCGTGAAGTACGTCGGCGCGCTCGCGTTCACGGCCGCCGCGACCGCGGTCATCGTGCTCGCGGGGGTCGCGAGCGGGGCGGCGCTGTTCCCCGTCGGCGACGTCGTCCTGCTGTCCGGCGAGACGATCGGCGCCGGCGAGTTCGCGGGCCGCGCCGCGCTCCTCGTGCTCTACGTGACCCTGTCGTTCTCGGGCCTCTGCGCGATCGGCCTGTTCATCTCGACGCTCACGACGATCCCGGTCGGCGCCATGGCCGCGACCGTGGTGCTCGCCGGCGCGTCGCAGATCGCGGATGCGCTGCCGCAGCTCGACGCGATCCACGCGTACCTGCCGAGCCACTACTGGTTCGGGTTCGGCGACCTGCTGCGCGCGCCTCTCGTGTGGGACTCGTTCCAGCAGAACGGGTGGCTGCAGCTCGGCTACGTCGTGGTCTTCGGCGGGCTCGCCGTGTGGCGGTTCCTGACGAAGGACGTGCTGAGCTGAGGCGCGCCGCGCTCAGACGTCGCTGAGCGGCAGCACCTTCGCGCGCTCAGACGTCGCTGAGCGCTTCTGCCGGATCGCGCCGGTCGCTCGACTCCGCGCGCGGCTCGACCGTGGCGATCGGCCCGGTCTCGTGCACGTACTTGCCGCCCATGACCACGGACGCCAGCGCGCCGATGACCGACATGATCGCCGCCGCGATGAAGACGATGATCAGGCCGGAGTGGAACGGGTCGGCGATGAGGGCCGGGAAGAACTCCTTGCCGGTCAGCACCGCACGGTCCGCGGCCGGGATCTTGTCGAGCACCTGGAGCTGCTTGAGCAGCGCGTCGATCGGGTTGATGCCGAGGAACGCCGCGAACAGGTTTCCGACCGGCGGGATGTTCGCCGCCGCCTGCACCGCCTGGGCGGGCACGTGGTGGGCGGTCAGCCCCTTCGTGAGCGCCTGCGGCAGCGTGTTCGCGAGCCCGCCGATCATGAGCGAGAAGAAGATGCCGATCGAGAGCGAGTTGCCCGCGTTCTGGAACGTGCCCGTCATGCCGGACGCCGCCCCGCGTTGCGCCGCCGGCACCGCGTTCATGATCGCGGTGCGGTTCGGCGCCGCGAACATGCCCGAGCCGATCCCGTTGATGAAGATCAGGATCGCGAACAGCCAGTACGGGAAGTCGATCGGGATCACGAGCAGGAGCACGAACGTCGCGGCGACGACGAGCAGACCCGCGGTCGCGAACGTGCGCGCGCCGAAGCGGTCGGAGAGCGTGCCGGACAGCGGTCCCGACACGAGGAATCCGACCGTCAGCGGCAGCAGGTAGATGCCCGCCCAGAACGGGGTCGACTCGTACGAGTAGCCGTGCAGCGGCAGCCAGATGCCCTGCAGCCAGATGATGAGCATGAACTGCAACCCGCCGCGGCCGACCGAGGCGAGCAGTCCGGCGAGGTTGCCGAAGGTGAACGCGCGGATCTTGAAGAGCCGCAGGTTGAACATCGGATCCGTGACGAAGTACTCGAGCACGACGAACCCGGCGAGGACCACGATGCCGCCGATGATCCCGCCCAGCACCCACGGGTTGCCCCACCCGGTCGACGAGTCGCCGTAGGGCTGGATGCCGTAGGTGATCCCGATCAGGAGCGCGAACAGGCCGACCGCGAACAGCAGGTTGCCCCACCAGTCGACCCTGCCCTTGCCGCGCGTGCCGACCTCGTGCAGCGAGATGAACGACCAGATGGTGCCGAGGATGCCGAACGGCACGCTCACGATGAAGACCGCGTGCCAGTCGAGGACGGCGAGCACGCCGCCGAGGATCAGGCCGAGGAAGGTCCCCGCGATCGCCGCGATCTGGTTGATGCCGAGCGCGAAGCCGCGGCGGTTCGCCGGGAACGCGTCGGTCAGGATCGCGGTCGAGTTCGCGAAGATCATCGAGCCGCCGACCGCCTGCACGACGCGCCAGAGGATGAGCCACATCGCCCCGGGCCCGCCGGTGAAGAAGTCGAGGCAGCAGGCGATCGCGGCGATCGTGAAGACGAGGAAGCCGATGTTGTAGATCCGCACCCGGCCGTAGAGGTCGCCGAGCCGCCCGAAGCTCACGACGAGCACGGCGGTCACGAGGATGAAGCCCATCAGCAGCCAGAGCAGGTAGCTCGTGCTGTTCGGGTCGAGCGGGTCGAGCTCGATGCCCTTGAAGATCGCGGGCAGCGAGATCAGCACGATGGAGCCGTTGATCGTGGCCATGAGCATGCCGAGCGTGGTGTTGCTCAGCGCGACCCACTTGTAGCGCGGGTGGTCCTTGTGGAACATGCCCGAGCGGGGCTTGGCGGGGGTGATGGCGGACAACGCGGACCTTCCGGGACGGGGTCTCGGGTCTCCACGCTGAGGCTCGGGATCGTTAGCGAACGCAATGACTCTAGCCGATCCGGAGGCCGGCTCCGCACACGGAGAATGGAGGCATGACCGGTGCCCTCGTCCTCCAGCCCGCGCTCGAGCATCCCGAGCTCCTGGCACCGCCCGTCGTCGTCGCCCTGCGGCAGCTGGGCGACGCGGCCGCCGAGGTCGACGTCGCGCCCATCGACGCGGGCCTCGCCGACACCGCCGCGTTCTGCGACGCGTACGGCGTCGGCCTCGACATCTCGGCGAACTGCGTCGTGATCGCCGGGCGCCGCGGGGACGAGACCCGCTACGCCGCGTGCGTCGTCCTCGCGACCACTCGCGCCGACGTCAACGGCGTCGTGCGCAGGCTGCTCGACGCGCGCAAGGCGAGCTTCGCCCCCATGGACGACGCGGTGGCGCTCACCGGGATGGAGTACGGCGGCATCACGCCAATCGGCCTGCCCGCCGACTGGGCGCTCTACATCGACGCACGCATCCCGGCGCTCCCGCGTACGATCGTCGGCTCCGGCATCCGCGCGAGCAAGATCGAGCTGCCGGGAGCCGTGCTCGCCGCCCTGCCGAACGCCCAGATCATCGAGGGCCTCGCCCTCGAGCGGGTCGAGTAGGCGCGAAGCGCCGTATCGAGACCCCGCCGGCGAGACCCCCTACACGTCCGCCGCGCGCGACTCCCCCAGGTTCGGCTCCGACTTCGTGACCACGCCCTTGAGCACCTCGAACGCCTGCGCGATCGCCGGCTTGCGCAGATCCCAGTACTCGAACGAGTCGACGTGGACCTCGAGCAGCGCCGCCGCCGGATCGTCGCGCCCGCCGTCGAAGTAGGCCTCGGCCCAAGGGTTCCAGTAGCGCTCGAGCAGGGCCGCATCGTGCGTGACGGTGGCGGTGCCGGCCAGCGAGAGCCAGCCCTTGCCGTCGCCGACGGAGACGTTCACCTCGGGATGCGCGGCGATCTCGGCGGTCTTGGCACTCGGATCCTCGGTGAAGAAGCGGAGGACCCCGCTGAACTCATCATCCAGGACGGCGAGCGGTCGGCTGTGGAGCGCTCCGTCCGCGGTGCGGGTCGTGACCGCCGCGGTGCGCCCGGCCGACAGGATGGCCGTGACGGCGGCGAGCTCCTCGCCGGTCGCCTCGCTCACTTGGCCTGCTCCTTCGGACGGCGGTGCTCGGCCGCGATCATCCAGGCGAACTGCTCGAGCTTGGCGATGACCTCGTGCAGCAGGTCGGCGCTCGTGGGGTCCTCGTCGTCAACGTCGTCGTGCACGCGCCGGCAGGTGCCGACGGCGGCCTCGATGCGCGCCGTGATGAGGTCGGCCGTGTCGATGGTCAGGACCTCGCCGCCGGGGAACTGCGGGAGGGTGGTCTGCGCCGAGACGACGCCGCTGCGGCCGTCGGGGGTCGCGTGGAGAGCTCGCATCCGCTCGGCCACGTCGTCGGCGAACAGCCGCGTCGCGTCGATCACCTCGTCGAGCTGCAGGTGCAGGTCGCGGAAGTTGGGGCCGACGAGGTTCCAGTGCGCCTGCTTGCCCTGGCTCGCGAGTTCGATGAGATCGACGAGCACGGCCTGCAGCGAGTCGGTGAGCGACCGGGAGGCGACGAACCCGTGCTCCGCGTTCTCGCGGCGCGTGCGCTCGACGTCGGGGGTGGTGTCGATGGTGGAGGTCATGGTCGCGACGCTACGCGCGGACCCCGGAGCGGCCGTCGACTCTCAGGAGGCGTCCACCCCGCGTGGCGACCGCCTCCAGACGTTCGGGAGGATCGCGATGAGCCCGATCACGACGAGCGCCGCAGGATCTCGCCCCAGTTGCGGTCCGCGCGCTGCGCCGCCGTCTCGCGACGACCGTCATCGGGATCGACGTCATCCGCCATGTCGCGACCGTAGCGGACGCCCTGGAAAGGGCTGACCCCCGTCCGGGGGTGGAAAAAAGGTGAACAAAACCGTTTCGCGATTGAAATACGAGGCATCCCCTGATTAGCGTGAGCTAGTGCTCGATGCTGACGGGACGATCGCCCAGGTCGAAGAGGACGTGCGTCTCAACGACGAACGGGCTGCCCGCATGCCCGCATTCGAATCCGCGATGGCCGAGCTCCGGGGCGTCGCCACGTCACGGTCGCGCGACATCAAGGTCGAGGTCGACGCGAGCGGCCGGATCACCGGTCTCGAGCTGACCGAGCAGGCGATCGCCGGCGGCGCACGTCGCCTCGCCCGCGAGATCCTCGCCACGGCGACCGCGGCCGAGATCCAGGCGAAGCAGCAGGCGGTCCGGAGCGTCGGCCGGCTGCTCGGCGACAACGACCCCATCACGGTGCAGCTGCGTACCGAGGCCGAGAACTACGCACCGGCGAAGAAGTCCACGCAGGTCGCGTCGAAGACCCCGCAGATCGGAGCCCGTTCATGACCGACGACGACATCACCCTCGACTTCGACAAGCTCCGGCAGCACGCCACGCTCGTCTCCTCCGTCGCCAACGAGATCAGTGGCGCGATGAACACGGTCAAGGGCGGCCACATCGGGCCCGAGGTCTTCGGCATCATGTGCTCCTTCCTCGTGCCGCCGTCGATCGCGATGACGGTCGCCGCCACGGGCATGCTGGGGGCGAAGGAGTCGCTCATGCTCCGCTCCGCGGGCCAGCTCCGGTCGACGGCGACCCAGTGGGAGACCCTCGAGCACGACGTGTCGACCGCCTACCAGGGAATCACGAAGGCGCTGGACTGACCCATGACCCTCCTCGCCGCCACCCCCGCCGCCTCGTCCTCCCCGTTCACCGGCTCCCGCATCCTCAGCGACGGCCAGGCCATCAGCAGCGCCTTCAAGAACGGCGACTGGCTCGACGGCGGCATCGCCTTCCTGCAGGGTCTCGGCGACCTCGCCGCCGCGGCGGCGGACCCGATCGGCACACTCGTCAAATGCGGCCTCGGCTGGGTCATGAGCCACCTGGGGCCGCTCAGCACCTGGCTGAATCAGTTGGCAGGCAGTCAGGAGGCGGTCGACGGCGTCGCGAGCCAGTGGACGTCCACCGGTTCGACCATGCGCTCCGCGGGCACGACGCTCGCCACCCGCCTGAAAGATCTCGACGGCCTGAAGGGCAAGACGGTCGAGGCCTACACGGCCTTCGCCCGGGACGCCGCGGCGCACATCCACGCCTCGGGCGACTGGGCCGATGGTGTCGCCAAGGCCATGACCGACGCCGGCCAGCTGGTCTCGAAGATGCAGAGCGTGGTCAAGAGCGCGATCTCGAGCGTCATGGCCACCGCGATCGAGGCCATGGCGGTCGTCGCCGCCTCGCTCGGCCTCGGCATGGGCTACGCGATCGCGCGCGTCGTGACCAAGGTCAACGAGATGGTCAACAAGGTCGCGAAGCCGATCCTGAAGGTGCTGCAGTCGGTCAAGTCGCTCGTGACGATGGTGCAGTCGGTGCACCAGCTGTTCGACAGCACCAAGAGCCTCGTCTCGGGCATGCTGAACGGCGCGCCGACCAATATCGCCGTCGCACCGGTCGTCGTCGCCGACCTCGGAGCGACGAACCTCCTCACGAGCACCGGCACGACGAACCTGCAGCTCGCCGGTTCGCAGGCCGACGGCCGGATCGGCGACGTGCTCTCCGTGAGCGTCGACGGCCCGATCGCCGGCGGACGCGTCGACATGAGCGGTCTCGGCACCGGTGCCGGCGGAGCGGGCGCCGGCTCGGTGACGATCGGCTCGGTCGGCCTCGGCGGGGCGGGGTCGAACAGCGGCACGAGCGCGGCGGCCGGCGGCGTCCTCGGCGGCGCGGCCATCACGGCGGCGCGCGTGGCCGGCGTGAGCACCGGCGGCGCGGGAGCCGGCGGCGGCACCGGCATGATCGCTCCGGCCCGCACCGGCGCGATGGGCGCCGAGGGCATGGGCTCCCGCACCGGGCGACGGGCCAAGCGCCTCACCGTGGAGATCGTCGAGAACACCGACGACCTCGAGACGGTCGACGACGGCGAGCAGCCGGCGTAGCACCGCCCACTAGCGCGTCAGCCGTGCGACGGGGGCGCGTAGACGAGCTGCGCCGTGACGAGCCCGCGCTCGCGGCTCACCACCTGCGCGCGGCCCGGTACCGACGGGACCGGCTTCACGCGGCCGATGAGAGCGCCCTCCTCGGGGTTGCCGCCGAGCAGGATCCCGGTGACGCCGAGGTCCGTGAATCGCTGGATGATGGGGTCGTACGCCGCGCGGCTCGCGCCGCCCGCACGCCGGGTCAGGATCACGTGCAGCCCCAGGTCGCCCGCCTGCGCGAGGAGCGGCTGCAGCACCGCCAGCGGGTTGCCCTGGCTGGTCGCGACGAGGTCGTAGTCGTCGACCAGCACGAAGCCCTCGGCGCCCTTCCACCAGCTGCGATCGCGCAGCTGCTCGGGCGTGACGTCGGGACCGGGGATCCGGCTCGCGAAGAAGGCCGCCACCTCCTGGAGTCCGTTCGTCGCCATCTCGTGCGAGGTCAGGTACGCGCCGAGGTGGCCCTCCGGCAGCTCGCCGAGCAGGGCGCGCCGATAGTCGACGACGAAGAGCTTCGCCTCGTTCGGCCCGTAGAGACGGGCGATCTCCTGCGCGATCCCGCGGAGGAACGACGACTTGCCGGTGCCGGCGTCGCCGTAGAGGAAGAGGTGCGGCTCGACCCGCGGGTCGACGCCGAACGGCGCGAGCTGGGCCTCGTCGATGCCGAGCAGCAGGCGGCCGAATCCCGCGCCCGCGGCGTCGGTGGCGTCAGCGCCGATCCCGGCCAGGGTGCGCGCGTCCGGCAGGGGCAGCAGCTCGGGCAGGAGCCGCAGCTTCGGCCCGCTCGGGCCCGTCCAGCCGTCCACGATCCTCGCCACCATGTCGTCGACGCCGTCGACGAGCGCGGCCACCTCGCCCGAGCCGTCGATGCGCGGCAGCGCGCCGAGCATCTGCAGGCGCGAGGGCGCGAGCCCGCGCCCGGGCGCGCCGGCCGGTACGTTCGCGGCCTGCTTGCGGTCGACCTCGGAGTCGGTCGGGTCGCCGAGCCGCAGTTCCAGGCGGGTCTGGATGAGGTCCTTCAGGTTGGCGCGGATGTCGAGCCAGCGGTTGGCCGTCACGACCACGTGCACCCCGAAGCTCAGCCCGCGGGCGGCGATGGTCTGGATGACCGGCTCGAGCGCCTCGTACTCCTGGCGGAGCGTCATCCAGCCGTCGACGACGAGGAAGACGTCGCCGTAGCCGTCGTCGACGACACCCTGCGAGCGCCGCAACCGGTAGGTGTCGATGGAGTCGATGCCGTGCTGGCGGAAGAAGATCTCCCGCGCGTCGATGATCGACTGCACCTCGGCGACGGTGCGGCGCACCGACTGCTCCTCCGTGCGGGTCGCGATGCCCGCGACGTGCGGCAGCCGCTGGAGGCCGGTGAAGCTGCCGCCGCCGAAGTCGAGCACGTAGAACTGCAGCTCGAGCGGGGTACCCGTGAGGGCGAGCGCGCTCACGAGCGTGCGGGCCAGTGTCGACTTGCCGGACAGCGGTCCCCCGACGATCGCGACGTGGCCGGCCGCGCCGCCGAGTGAGACGGTGAGCCGCTCGCGGCGCTGCTCGAGCGGCACGTCGACGATCCCGAGCGGCACGCTCAGCCCGCCCGCGGCACGCCACGCGGGCGAGACGAGTCCGAGCTGCGCGTCGAGCACGATGTCGGGCATGAGCTGGTCGAGGGAGGCCGGCTCCTTGAGCGGCGGCAGCCAGACCTGGTGCGCGGTCGGGCCGCGGCCCTGCATGCGCTCCACCGCGAGCACGAAGGTGCTGCGCTCCTCGGCCGGTTCGTCGGGGCCGGGCGCGGCGGGCGGCTCGGGGGCGTCCGTGGTGTCGAGCGCGACCGCGGCGGCGGTGAACAGCTCGACCTCGGCCGCGCCGTCGCTCCGCGTCTCGTCCTCCGCGCGGGGCCCGCGGCGGCGCGTCGTCGGCGGGCCGGAGACGTACGCGGCGCGGAACTGGATCAGGTTCTCGGTGTCGGCCTTGAGGTAGCCGACCCCCGGCTCCTGCGGGAGCGTGTAGGCATCCGGCACGCCGAGCACCGTTCGCGACTCGGCGGCCGAGAAGGTGCGGAGGCCGACCCGGTAGGAGAGGTAGGTGTCGAGGCCGCGGAGCTTGCCCTCCTCGAGCCGCTGCGAGGCGAGCAGCAGGTGCACCTGCAGCGAGCGCCCGACGCGGCCGATGTTGATGAAGCTCTCGACGAACTCGGGCTTCGCGGCGAGCAGCTCGCTGAACTCGTCGGCCACGATGAGGAGCGCGGGCAGCGGCTCGAGGTCGGTGCGGCCGCCGCGGCGGGCCTTCTCGTAGTCCGAGACGTTGGCGAAGTTGCCGGCCGCGCGCAGCAGCTCCTGCCGGCGGACGACCTCGCCCTGCAGCGCGTCCTGGAAGCGGTCGACGAGCGCGAGCTCGCTGCCGAGGTTGGTGATGATCGCGGAGACGTGCGGCATGCCGGCCATGCCGGCGAACGTCGCGCCGCCCTTGAAGTCGACGAGCACGAAGTTGAGCTGCTCGGGCGAGTGGGTGAGCGCGAGCGCGAGCACGAGGGTGCGGAGCACCTCCGACTTGCCGGAGCCGGTGGCCCCGATGAGCACGCCGTGCGGTCCCATGCCCTGCTGGGCGGACTCCTTGAGATCGAGGACGAGCGGGGTGCCGTCGCTCGACAGCTGGCCGATGGGCACCCGCAGCCGGTCGCGCTCGAGGCGCGGCGCCCACGCGCGGTCGAGGTCGAGTTCGCGCACGTCGGGCAGACCGAGCAGGTCGACGAGCTCGCGCTGGCTGGTGGACCCGGACTCCGCCGACGAGGCGGCCGGACCCGTGTAGAGGGGCATGAGCCGGCGCGCGGTGGCCTCGGCCTCCACGACCGAGATCGTATCGGGGAGGAAGCGCTCCGAGAGGCGGCCGACCGCGATGATCTCGGCCTCGCGATCGGTCGCGCGGAGGTCGCCGGGAAGGGCCAGGCGGAGCACCTCGTCGTCCTCCAGCTCGTTCCAGCGGGGCGGGAGCTCGATCACGGTCACGCCGAGCATGCCGTCGGCGCCGACCACCGGATCGTCGTTCGGCAGGCGGGCGCCGTCGACGACGAGCACGATGTGCGGAGCGGCGCGGCCGCCGGGCGCGAAGCGCGGCCGCTCGCGCAGTCCCGCCGGCAGCAGCGCCTCGAGGGCCTCGAGGTCGGAGCCGATCATGCGCGCCGCACCGAGCCGGTCGTTCTCGCGCGTCGAGTGCGTGTGCGGCAGCCACTTTGTCCACTCCCAGAGCGGCAGCTGCGACGGGCCCGCGAGCACCGCGATCTGGAGGCTCTCGGGATCGTGCAGCGTCGCCAGGCCCAGCACCATCGACCGGGCCAGGGCGCGCACGCCCTCCTCATCGGCGCCCGTCACCTCGACCTTGGCGTAGTCGCCGAGCGGCACCGCATGGGGCAGGTGGGGCTGGGTCTCGTGGGCGAGCATGAAGCGGTGCGCGGCCGATGCGGCCACGGGATCGAGCTGGGCGAGCGGCGGCAGCTCGGGCGCCTCGAGCGTGATGCAGAGCGGCTGATCGGAGGTGCCGACGCGCGTGAGCAGGAAGTCCGCATCGCCCGTGGACCGCTCCCAGACCCGGGTGCGCTCCTCGGCGATGAAGGGCAGCGCGACCGGCGCCGGGTTCACCCAGTTGCCGTTGCGGCGCTGCTGGCGCGCCGCCGCGCGCACCGTCTCGCGGAGCTCGCCGAGGTAGGCGAGGTATTCGCGCCGGTTCGCGAGCACCTGGGAGCTGCGCTGGGAGCGCTGGCGCCATCCGTTGACGGCGACGAAGCCGAGCGACGAGAGCAGGAACATGCCGCCCGTGATGAGGCCGGTCGGTCCCGCGTTCGAGATCGTGACCATGACGATCGAGCCGACGCTGCCGAGCATCGGCAGCAGCGACGTGAGCATGCCGCCCCCACCGTCGGCGGGCACGAGCTCCGGCGGGGCCTGGACGAGCACGGTGCCGCTCGGCACGCGCGGCGGCGCGAGGCGCGGTCCTCTGCTCACGGGGTTCCCTCCAACAGGGTGCTGATCGTGAACACCCGGTTGCCGAGGCGCACGCGCGCCCCGTCCTCCACCTGGGTGCGCACGCCCGGCTGCAGCCGGGTGGCGACGCCGCTCTCGTCGAGCAGGTCGGTGCCGTTCGTGGACGAGTTGTCGGTGACCCAGGTGCCGGCGCGGGTCAGCTCGAGCCGCACGTGGGTCTTCGACACCGTGGACTCCGGATCGCGCACGACGATGAGCACGTCGGTGGGCTCGATCTCCGACGGATTGCGCCCGAGGTTCGCGACGGCCGGCACCGGCAGCTGCTCGCGCTGTCCGGTGTCGAAGGTGAGGAGCGCGTCGCCGGAGCCGCCGGGCTCCTCCTGACCGGGCCGCGCGATGGGCGCCGCGAGGCCGCCGGCGACCTCGGTGCGGGTCAGGCTGCGCGAGAAGGTGTCGGCGGGCGCGGTGGGCGGCGCGACGGAACGGAGCTGCGGCTCCGGCAGCATGATGCGCGGAACGACGGTCGGCGGCGGCTCTGCGGGGGGCGCGGAGGGCGCGACCGCGGGCGGCGCCGACGACGCGACCGGCAGCGGCGCAGGGCCGGCGGCCGCGGCCGGGGCGATCGGTGCCGCGGTCCCGGGCATCGGAGGCACCGCGGCCATCGGCACGGCGATGCCCGGCACGCCGGCGGAGGGCACCGGCATCGGCTGCACGGGGGCGGCGGTCGCGCGCCGCGGAGCCGCCGCGCGCGCGGGCCGCGACGACGCGATCCCGCGCTCCGCCCGCGAGGGCACGGCGACCACGACGGTGCGCGCGGCGAAGTCGCCCCAGGACCGGCGGCGTCCGGTGCCGTCGAAGGCGGCGGTGACCTCGATGAACCAGGCGCCGACGACCGCGACGAGCCAGCCGCACGCCGTGATCAGCCCGCGGACGACCGAACGGCCGACGCCCGGCGAGTACGGCCGGTCGAGGCGCGCGACCCGGATCCGCAGGAGCGCATTGCCGGGACCGAGCCCGGTGCGCGCCTGCAGCACCACGAGCACGGCGATGGCCTCGGCGACGCCGAGGGCGGTGAGGAGCGCGGAGTGCAGCAGCAGCTGTACCGCGACCCCGACCGCGGCGACGACCACGACGTCGATGGTGAACGCGGCGAGCCGGGCGCCGACCCCCGCGGGGCGACCCGCGAACTGCTCGCCGAGGCCCGCCGCCTGCGGGCGGGGGCGCGGAGGGGCGGGCGCGGCAGTGGGAGCGGCGGCGACGGGGCCGGCCGACGTCGGCGGCGCGAGGGGCATGCTCGGCGGCGGCGCGGCGCCCACGACGCCGTGCGGCGCCACGACGAGTTGCGCGCTCTGCGCCTCCTGCGGCACGCCGCAGTACAGGCAGCGCTGGGTGCCCGCCGGCAGCGTCTGACCGCAGTTCCAGCAGGTCGTCGTGCCGCTCGCGGGTGCCGACGGGGTCATCCGGCCATCATCCCGCGCAGGAGGGAGATCACGTCGGCGGCGAGGAGGCCGGCGGGCAGCGCGAGGGCCACCGCCACCCACTCGAGGAGGTCGCCGAACCGCGACCAGGCGAGGGAGCGGGCCCCGCGCGCCGCCGGGACGGCGAACGCGGCCGCGAGGAGCGCCGCGACCAGCAGCCCCGCCGCGGCGGCGGCGGCCCACGCCCCGTCGCCGAGGCGGACGACGGCGGTCGCGGCCGCCCCCAGCACGCCGAGGGCGGCGACGCGGGGCAGCCAGTGCAGCGCCGGGGTGGAGTAGCGACGGGCTCCCAGCAGCAGCGCGAGCACCGAGCTCGCGAGCAGGCCGATCTGCCCGCCGAGCACGATGCCGTCGTGCGCGGAGAAGGCGGGGACGGCGGCGAACCCCGAGAGGGCGGCCGCGCCGCAGAGGACCGCGGTGCCGACCAGCAGGCGCGACGACGACTCGTCGACGAGCCGCTGCACCCCCGGCGCCGTCACGCGACCCCCCGGCTCCGGGAGCTGTTCGCGCACCGACCAGCGGGTGCGCTGGAAGCGCGCGTAGTCGATGAACATGCCGGGCGGCACGTCGAGGAGGGTGGAGGGCAGCGCGCGCAGGGCGATCGGCACCGCCCCGAGCGAGACGGCCGCGGCGGCCGCCGCCGACATCCCGAGCAGGAGCGCGGCTCCCCAGATCGCCGCGAGCACGAGCAGCAGGATGGCGCCGGATCCGACGCCCGCCCGCACCGCACCCGCGCGGGCGAGGAGGGCGAGCAGGCCCGCGATCACGGCGGCGGCGATGAGCCCGGTGAGCACGGCGGCCTGGTCGGTCGCGGCGGGCAGCGGCGGGACCGCGCACACGCCCGCGCCGAAGGCCAGGGCGACCGGGGCGAGCGCCGGGGTCGCGTCGCGCGCGGATCGGCGCGCCCAGACGGCGGCGGTCGCGATCGCTCCGGCGCCGAGCACCGCGGCGACCCCCACCCGCAGGGCGAGGTCGAGCGCGGTCGGGGCGAGGAGCGCGATGACCGCGGCGAGGACGCCCACGGCTCCCAGCAGCCAGAAGGCGGCCGTGGCGCCGGGGTCGGCGTGCAGCTCGGTCCCGGTGTCGCGGCGGCGGGGCGCGACCACCTGCTCGCCGAGGTCGACGACGGCGAGCACCTCCCCGTCGTCGAAGGTCTCGGCGGCGCGGCCGAGCTCCACCTCGAAGCCGCTCGACTCGACGAGCACTTGGGTGCCCGCGCCGAGCACGAGACCGATCCGCGCGAGTGCGACCTCGATCCGGGTGTCGAGCGGGAGGGCGAGGTCCCAGCGCTCAGCGCCGTCGACGATCGCGATCAGGCGCCGCTCCTCGAGGGCGGCCGCCACGGATCAGAGGTCCGCTTCGAGGGCGCCCAGGCGCTGCAGCTCGCTCCCGAGACCCGCCCGCGCGGCGGCGAGCGCGCCGAGCTGCTCCCGGAGGTGCTCGTCGGGCTCGCTCACGGCCGTCCGGTATGCGGTGCGCAACCGGGCCAGGCCCTCGCCCGCGACCTCGCGGACGGCGCGCGCCTCGGTGCTGTGGTCGAGGCCGTTCAGGATGTCGGACTGCGTGGTCTCGCGCAGATCGATCCGCTGCTGGAGGACCTGCCAGTCGCGACCGTGTCCACCCGACCGCCGGGCCTCCTCGATGGTGGCGCGGCGCTCGGCGTCGGCATCGGCCTTCGCCTCAGTGCGCCGGCGCAGATCGGCCCGGGTCGCCGTGATCTCCTCGATCAGGGCCCGGGCGTCGGCGCGCGCCTGCTCGGCGTCGTCATCGAAAGTCACCACGCGGCAGCCTCCCCGGTCGTTGCCTGTGTCATCGTCATCTTCTCATGCGGCGCGGAGGCCGCCGCGCGTCAGCGGGCCGACGCCTCCGCCTTCTCGGACGCGTCGCGCGACGTCGAGGCGATCTCCGCCGCGTGGTCGGTGTACTCGACGACCTTCGTGGCGGTCTCGACGCCCTTCTTCACGTCCTCGACGTCCTTCGCGACCTTCTTGATCGTGTCCGCCTCCTTCGCGACCGTCTCGGCGAGCTCGATCGCCTTCGGCGCGAAGCTCGCGAGCTTGCCGGCGATCGTGGCGAGCTCCTCGCCGGCGCCGAGCAGCTTCTCGACGATCGGCACGAGCCTCTCGAGCAGCGCGGCGAACCTGGTGATCGCCGCGGCGATCTTCGTGCCGGACTCGGTGATCTCGCCGGCGATCTGCGCCGCCGTCTCCGCCTCGGCGCCCCAGCCGACGACCGGGATCGCGGCCTCGACGGCGGCCTGGATCAGCGACTCCGACAGCTGACCCAGGATGTCGGCGATGAGCGAGGCGATCGCCTGCGCCGCCTCCGAGATCGCCTCGCACACGGACGCCATCTGCTCGGCCGTGTCGGGCAGATGGCGGAAGGAGTCGACGACCTTCCGGTTCGCGTCGCTCCAGTTCGCGGCGGTCGCGCCCTGCCAGTCGCCGCCGATCTGGGTGGGGAAGCTCGTGGCCACCGCCGCGAGCTCCTGCGCCGCCGTGCCGGCGTTGCGCCAGGCGTCGGCGCCCCTGTTGAGCGCGGTCCAGTCGCCGGCGACCGGCTTGAACACCCACTCCGTGAGCGGGCTGAAGCCGGTGAGGGCGCTGCAGATGCCGTCGACCGCGCCGAACAGACCCGCCTGCACGCGCAGCTGCGCCATGGGGTCGGCGCCCGGCTTCGGCGCGACGAGGGCGCTCGTGGGGTCGGTCTGCACGCTGACGGTCATCGCTCGGCTCCTTCCGCCTGGACCGTGGGCGTCCCGCCGCCGGCCGGGATGTCGATCAGGATGCGCAGGTCGGGCATCGCCGCGGCGTCGGTCGGGGCACCGTAGCCGAGCGTGGACTGCCCCGCGCCGTCCGCCGGGAGCTGGATGGCCTCCCGCGACTCCCACAGCTCGCGGAGCTGGTCGGCGCTGCGGTGCAGCGGGTCGTCCTTCGCGATCTCGTCCCAGAGCTCGGCATAGAGCGCGTTGTCGTGCGCCGCGGTCGCCGGGTCGGCCGGTGCGGCGCCGCCGAGAGCCGCGACGCCGTCGGCCGGGGTGCCGGTGAGGTGCGGATCGATCGACGTCGTCGAGCTCCCGGTGCGGCCGAGGATCCGGTCGATGAGGGACGGGCCGCCGCCGGTCGGGGTCGCGGTCGCCGTGCCCGGCAGCCCGGTGCCCGAGGGGGCGCTGGAGGCGCCGTTCACCGAGATGGTGCCGGTGTTGTCGTCGCCGACGGTCACCGTGGTGTCGCGGTCGTCGATGTTGATCGTGAGGCCGGAGCCGACCGGCCCGGTCGGGGGCGTCGTGCCGGAGATCGGGGTCGTGGGAGCCGTCGGCAGTGCCGCTCCGGCGCCCGGGCTCACGGGCCGGAGCGAGCCGCCACCGCCTCCGCCGGAGCCGCCGCCCGAGGGCTGTGCCGCCAGCTTCGCCTCGAGCTGCGCGTTGAGGTCCTCCAGAGCCCGGATGCGGTCCTGCTCGGCCGACTCGGCGTCGTTCAGCGCGTTCAGCACCTGGTCGGACGCGGCGCGGAGCGTGTCGCCCGCCGAGCGGAACGCCGCGATGCCGTTGGCGGTGCCCTTCTCGAACGGCTCCTTCAGCCACAGCAGCAGGAAGCCCACGGCGTCGCCCAGACGGCAGTTCGCGTCGAGGTAGACCGAGATCCTGCCCGAGTCCTCCTCGAGCGTGGAGTACGACCTCGCCAGGGAGATGAGCGCCTCGGTGTCGACGTGCACCTGGTCGGCCATGTCGGTCTCCTGCCTTCTCAGCCCTGGTGGGTGAACCGCTGGGCCGACGCCTTGTCGTCGTGCACGTAGCCGCCGGCGAAGTCGTCGGTCGCGTTCGCCACCGAGGCGAGGACGGACGTCATGTCGCCGAGGGCCGCGCTCCACTCGCGCTGCGCTTGGGAGTAGGCCTGGCGCGCGGCGCCGTCCCAGTGGGCCTCGAGACCGTTCACCCGCTGGGCGAGGGAGGCGAGGATGTTCTCGAGCTGCGCGCTCTGCGTGCGGAGCGCCCGGGCGGTCTCGTGCAGCCCCTCGGGCCGGACGGAGACGTCGGAATCGGCCACGGTCAGTTGCCTCCCATCAGCGACGACAGACTCGAGATCGTCTGCTGGTGCGACTGCTCGGTCGCGTTCTGGTCGCGATCCGTCGCGCGCAGCGCCTCCTCGAGGCCGTCGAGCGAGCGGATCAGCCGGACGGTGTCGTTCTGCCAGCGCTCGAACATCTGCTGGTACTGCAGAGCCGCCGGCCCCTTCCACAGCCCGGCGAGATCGTCGAGCTCGCCCTGGATGCGGGTCACGACGGCGGACACGTCGTCGTGCGCGGTGTGGACGGCCTCCGCACCGGCGCGGAGCGCGCCCTCGGTGGCTGCGATGCGATCGGTCATCGGATGTCTCCCCTGGTTCCCCGTGTCACGCCCGGCCGCCGGGACCGGCCGCCTCGGACCGCTGCACGGCGTCCGCGTCCTCCTCGAGCTTCGGCGCGATCGGGCCGCCGAGGCCCCGGCCGCCCTTCTTCTCGCGGCCGCCGGCAGCACCGGCTCCGCCGCCCGCCATGGCGCCGCCGCCGCTCACACCGCCGCGGGCCGCGCCCTCGGGTCCGTCGGCGGCGAGCGCGGCGCCGCGCGCGCCGGTGCCCTTCGTGGCGCCGAGGAGCCCGCCGCTGCCGGCGCTGTCGGCCGTGGCCGCACCCCCGAGTCTGCCCGCGCCGCCGGTGCCGCCGAGCCTGCCCGCGCCGCCTAGCCTGCCGGCTCCGGCTCCGGCTCCGGCTCCGGCTCCGGCACCGCCGCCGAT
>Ga0247757_10000810_pt1 | contig 24051 bp, 19 predicted proteins | sample UWRJL126311R4_FD_180929 | JGI IMG/M metagenome (GOLD analysis project Ga0247757, IMG submission 180929) | Plant litter microbial communities from Arlington Agricultural Research Station in Wisconsin, United States - UWRJ-L126-311R-4 | ecosystem: Environmental > Terrestrial > Plant litter >...
GTCCTTCGGATCCATCCGTCCGATCACCGAGAAGCCCTGGCACGGCGGACCGCCGATCACCAGATCGGGACAAAGGCCCGCCGGACGACTGAAGTGAAGGACGTCCCCGCAGATCGCCCGGGACTCATCCATGTTGTGGTTGTAGGTATCGACCGCATGCCGGTCGTTGTCGATAGCGCAGCGGACATCGAACCCAGCGCGATCGAACCCGAGATCGAGGCCTCCAGCTCCGCTGTACAAGGAGACGGCGGTATACGGGGAGGCGCTCACGTTGGCGGGCATTGTGGCGTCCGTCGCGGACGTGATTACCTGCCGTCCAATGGCGGCCTTGCCCTACCCACGCCCGACGAGCCCGGACGTCACCACGCGCATGCGGGCCAACCGTCGCCGGGACACGAAGCCCGAGGTCGCCGTTCGCTCCGCCCTGCATCGCCTGGGCCTCCGGTTTCGCAAGGACCTGCCCATCCGCCTGGCGAGTCGCAGCGTCCGGCCTGACATCGTGTTCACGCGCAGCAAGATCGCGGTCTTCATCGACGGATGCTTCTGGCACCAGTGCCCTGAGCACGGCACGATGCCACGCGCCAATCGCGACTACTGGGGCCCAAAGCTGGCCCGCAACGTGGAACGAGACCGAGCCGTCGACCTCGCGCTCGCGGCCGACGGCTGGACGGTGATCCGGGCGTGGGAGCATGAGCCCGCTGGCCAGGTCGCAGAGCGGGTGGAGCGAGCCGTGCGCCCAATCCACGAGGCGCGATGACCTAGTGGCGACGCTTGGGCGCGCAGTTCTGGTACCGCCTCGTCATGGTGAGGCTCTCGCCGTTGGCGAGAAGCACGATGACGTTCACGCGGTACTTCCCCTTCGGCAGTCGCACGAGCTTCATCGAGGTGGTCAGCTTCGACCCGGAGCGAGACGTGACACGGCGGCCGTTCACGTACACGATGACCTTGCCAACGAAGGACGGTGACGGGGACCGTCATCAGCGATTCCGGGATCGGAGCCGATACTCAGTTCGTCCTCTGACGCCACCGGGCCGGACGGCCGCCCCAGGATCGAACTGCGGGTCAGGGAAAGGACGCGGCACCGCGCCGCGGTGCCCAACGAACCGCCTGACGACAGCTGCCTGCCCGATCTCGGACGCCAGTGACAGGGCTCGCGGACTCAGTCGAGGCCGTGGGCCCGGTCGGTGCGGGGCCAGCCACCCGGACATCCGCACGACGCCGCGGGCGAGCCGGTAGCTCGCCGGGCGATCGTCCGGCACGAGCCACTCCCCCAGCCGCTCTCCCAAGCGCCGCAGCGTCGGCCCCCAAAGGAGCATCCAGAGACCCCGCCAGACCGCCCCCACCCCGGCCGCGACCACGAAGAAGATGACCCAGACGCTCCCCACGCCGGGCATTGTCGACCGGCTGGCGGTGGCCCCGCAATGCGCGGGCGTATCGCATCGACGCCGACCCACCCGGACACCTCGACGGACTGCGCTGCCGCTGACACCGAGCCGGCACCGACATCGGTACCGCCCGCTGCCACAAGGGACGCATCTCAGTCCGGTTCGCCATCTACGACTCGAGCCCGTTCCACTAGGGACGATGACGGATCGAGCACTCACGCCTTTCGCAGAGGCTTGGCGTAGAGCCCACGCTTCGAGGTCCAGGCCAGTTCGAGGTCCGGTGGGGGGCCGTCTACCGGCGACAGCCGCGGGTTCTCGCGAATCTTCTGGAGGGCCACGTTGAGCGCGGCAGGGGCTTTGCTGGACCCGCCAGAACGGTAGACGGAGACGTTTAACCACCTTGCGACCGCCCCGGGTTTGCCACCCTCCCACAACTGGCCGGCGCGGGTCGCGTCGAACAGCCAACCTCCCAGCGGATTGCCGAGGTTGAGGGCCAGCCAGGAGCCGTAGACCATCGACGGGGTCTCCCATGCAGGTTCGAAGTGCACGCCGGATCCTGTGATGATCGGGACCACGACGCCGACCTGATCGACAGGCGCGCCACGGAGCTCCAGCCCGTGCGGACGGGGCGTGCCAGCCACGCTGTGCTCAGGACGGCCATTGTCCAGGATGTACGTGGCCTCCCACCATTCGTCGGTCAACCTGCGTATCGCAGCCACCCGGCGCTGGCGCTGCGGCACCCTCAGCTCACCGCGTTGCATCAGCGTGGTGAGCGAGACGAGGCTCTCGCCCGACGTCGACGGGGGCGGGTAACCGAACTCCGCGAGAGGCGAGGCGCCAGCACTCTGAAACCGGTAGTCCAAGCTGTACACGGAGGTCAGGCCCAACTGGCGTATGAGGCGGTCGAGATCACCGGTTACGACGGCACGGTGAAGAGGGACCGTCATGGGCGCAGCGTGCAGCTCGGCGACGGAGATCAGGCGCGAGCGTTTACCCTGTTGCACGGGGGCCACCTTCAGCTGCCGCACGCTCGGAACAGACCCGTATCGCTGGACGAGCCGCCGGCGCGCTCCGAGTAGGCGAGGGGCCGTCACGATGCTTGGTTGCTCTCGGAGGTATCCGGCGAAGAACTCCTCGAGGATGTCGTCGACATGCCCTCGAACGTACGAATCCGCGTTCCCGCCGACCTGCCGGTCGAGTGTCAGCTCGTCAAGCGGACGCGAGGGGCGGATGTCAAGCAGCAATGCGTAGAACGACGACCTCGCGGGATCTTTCTTGCTGAGGCTCCCGTTCTGCATGCCTCCCAGGGCCACGTATCTCGCTGGGAGCGCCTCCGCGTCGGCCCGCATGTACCGCTCTTCGCCGTCCAAGTAGGCGTCGAACGGCACTCTCGCCGAGACCCGGTTCCTTTTCGACTGCCAGTCTTCGGGTGCCCCCAGCCGCACGGTGCTTCCCCGACGATGCGCCTGCATGAGGATCCAGCCCGATACCTCAGGCTTGTCCACCCGGATGCCAAAGAGCCTGGGCTGGCTCGTCGACAACGTCAGTTCCGCCAGCGACGGGTAGCTCGCCGATCGCACCTCGTCGAACAACGACACGGTGGTGCCGTGGTCGATCAACTTGACCGGGAACTCGACGAAGCCGAGCCGGCCCGCGAACGCGTTGAGCGTTCCCGGTCGCACGGGCCGGTCGAGCTTGATGCGGATCCGCGTGCCTGGCTCTGTTCTGCCGTTCGGCGTACGCAGGACGTAGTCGTTGGGCCGGGTCAGCGTCATGCCGACCGCCTCGTCCGCGCCGGCCTTCCGTGTCTCCAGTTCGACGTGGGTACTGACGCCGAAGACGGTGAGGAACCCGACGCCGAACTGGCTCGCCGGCGTGAAGGAGTGATCCCGGCTGAACTGCTCGGTGCGGTAGTACGACTTGCCGACCTGGAGCAGGTAGTCGGTGATCTCGTTCGGGCTCATGCCCAGCCCGCGGTCATCGATCGTGAGGTAGGTGTCGGTCTGCGCGCTGCCGGCCGCGTCCTTCCACTCCTCCTCACTGAGCGTCACGGTGATCGGATAGCCGGCCCGCACGTCGCGCGGCAGCTGGTAGGGAGGCATCGGCGGCAGGCCCTGATCGTGATGCTCGGCCATGGCCCGGCACCGGGTGGCGTCGATCGCGTTCTGCACCAGCTCGAAGAGGGCGCCCTCGAAGCGATCGGCGTGCACGTTGTTGGTGAAGCGCTTGACGATGAGGTCCGGCTCCACGACCACGCGCCAGTCGGACGGGACGAAGTCCGCGTCGGGCGTGGGGTCGACGCGAATCGTGGCGTCGGGGACGCCCAACGTCGCCACCGGCGCGTTCCAATCGCCGTGTCGCGGCGACCGGGCCATCAGCGCCCGAGCACCGTCGGTCTCCTGGCAGATCCAGTTGCACCAGTCGCGCAGCACGCGATATCCGGACTCATGCGCGCACCTCGCGGTGATCTCGATGGCGTCCTTCGTGGTCGCTCGATGCTCGATCGCATCGAACTGCTCCCAATGCGCGTGGCTCTCCTCCGGCAGGTCGCCGGCAGCCCACGCGGTCACCGGGCAGGCGCGATCGTGGCTCAGATCCAGCAGATCCCCGAGCCGCACCAGGATCGCCAGAAAGCGCACATCGACCGGTTGGCCGAGGATCTCCGTGTTCCACGGGAACCGCTGCTCGTCTGTGAGATCGACCCGATCCAGACCGTGCGCGAGGCAGATGTTCGCCACCGCCTTGCGCAAGCGCACGTCGCCCAACCAGAAGTCGGGTACGGGCACATCGCCGAGCACCAGGTCCTTGGACCGCTCGTGGTGAATGCGGCGGATGTACTCCGCGATCAGACGGCGCAGATCGACGCTCGCCGCGAAGCCGGCGGCCGTGTCCGCCTCCGCCCCTGCCATCACGGCCTGGATCTCCGCGTAGCGCCCAGCGGCGTGACGGGTGACCCACTCGTCCCACTGCGACGTCTGCAGCAAGCGCTCCTGCTCAGAGTCCGGGGTGACCATGCCCGCGTCGTGCAGCAGCGCGGCGCCCGCGAGGGTGTAGATCTCCGTCGCGTTCAACTCGGCGCCACGCGCCCACCGATTCTGCGGCGTCAGCAGCAGCTTGCCGATCTGCTCGACGATCTCGATCGAGTGCGCGAGGGTGTGTCGCGTGTAGTGCGGGAACGTCGCCGGCACATACGCGAGCAGGTCCTGGACGGCGCGCTCCAACTCGAGCAGCGGCCCCAACAGCTCGTCACCAGCATCGAGCTTGGTCATCTTCTTGACCAAACGGGTGTCTTTCAACGATCGCGTGGAGATGCTCACCGCCGCGAGCCTAGATGAAGCCCCTCCACGGGTTCTGATCCATGTCACGCGCCGTACTCCACGTTGTCTCCGGCCCCCTGGCTCAGCGACGGTGGCCGGGACCGTCATCAGCGATTCGGGGATCGGAGCCGATACTCGGTTCGTCATCTGATCTACTCGCTGGACGAGGTGAGCTTCCGCGCGAGCTGACGGCGGGGGGCCTGCTCGATCGCGCTGATACACCGTGTTGAAGCGGCACAGAGATCGGTGCCCGACTAGCCACTATCCGACGTCCGAGCCATGTAGGTTGAGGCTCCGAAGGGCTCCCCTCGCTAGATCGGGAGGACCCCACGAGCTACAATAGAACGTATGTTCGCACGATCGAAAAGAGCGCGATGACCGACATCGATGAGACCGCGGCTCTCGTCACGCTTCTTCGCACCTCTCGTGGACTGGCGTGGCATGAGCTCGCACGTCTGGTCGAGGAAGCGGGCACCGCGGTTGGCGTTCTCGATCGACTGCCCGGCGAGCCGCAGACGCTGTTCGACGCAAACGAAGGGACAGAGAACGACACCGCGCGTCAGCTCGAGGTTGCGAAGCGTGACGTGGCTGAGTGGGAAGCCGAAGGCCTCCACGTAGTCACGGTGCTTGACTCGGACTATCCCGCGAACCTGCGGAGCGTCTACAACCGACCTCCTCTCCTGTTCATTGCCGGAGCGGTCGAGACAGTCGACGTAAAAAGCGTGGCGGTCGTAGGCGCGCGCAAAGCGTCTGACGAAGGACGAGCGCGTGCGCACCGCATCGCGCGCGAACTCTCAGAGTCCGGATACACGATCGTGAGTGGCCTGGCCGAGGGGATCGATACCGCTGCCCACCGTGGCGCGATGGAAGCGAATGGCCGCACGGTCGCCGTCATCGGGACAGGCCTTCGCCGCGCGTATCCGGCGAAGAACGCCGAGTTACAGCGGCACCTCATCGATGAGCACGCGGTGATCTCGCAGTTCTGGCCGGACCAGCCACCGACCCGCCAGTCGTTCCCGATGCGCAACGCCACGATGTCAGGACTGTCGCTGGCGACCATCGTGGTCGAAGCGTCGAAGACCAGTGGAGCGCGAATGCAGGCACGGCTCGCTTTGGAGCATGGCCGGCCGGTCTTCCTCTTGGAGTCGCTGGTACGCGAACACGAGTGGGCCCAGGCTATGTCCGACAGGCCCGGCGTCTACGTGGTCGGCAGCAGCGGCGAAGTGGCGGGCCGCATCGCCTCGGTCAACGTGCTGGACCCGCTGGTTCTGAGCTAGGAGGCTCGGCCCATGGCGCCCACGGTCCTGGAGGTCAGCAACCTCAGCTCGGGTTTCCTGGTCAACCCTCCCGCAGCGGGAGAGGGCGTCTGCCAGATCTGCTGGACGTTCTGCGCCCCTTACCCACGCTGCTACCCATGCGGGAGGGAGAACCCCGACGTGCTCGACCTCGTGGTACCGATCACGATGAGCGCCGAGGGAAGCCAGACCCACATGATGCTGCGGCAGTACAAGGACGGTTTCGACGAGGAGACCCGCCGTCACCAGCAGGTGCGACTGACCGCGATTCTCTGGAGATGGCTGGAAGCCCATGAGGGTTGCATCGCGGATCGCATCGGGCAACGGGCAGACTTCGTGACCACGGTGCCGTCCGGCGATCCGCAGCGGGATGACACGCACCCGCTTCGCAAGATCGTCGGAGAATGGACGAGGCCCACCCGCGACCGGTACCGCCGCATCCTGCGTCGTACCGATGTCCCCGCGACAGATCATGTCTACTCGGCCGAGAAGTACCAGGCCACCGAATCGCTCGATGGCAAGGCGATCCTGCTCATCGAAGACACGTGGACGAAGGGAGCGAACTCCCAGGCGGCGGCCACGGCCCTGAGAGATGCTGGTGCCAGCTCCGTCGTCTGCGTCGTGATCGGCCGCCACATCAACCCCGACTACAGCGACAACAAGGCCCGACTAGCGGCACTGCCTCGTCCGTTCGATTGGGATCGCTGCGCTCTCTGCTGATGTCATCACGCATGGCCAGCGACCCCCGAGGACGCGGCACCGTGCCGCGGTGACCAGCGAACCGCCCGCCGTCTTGCTCCGCCGGCCACCGCCCGTCAAGATGCGTGCGGCACATGGACGATCCCCAAAAACCCCGTCGTCGGCCGTTCATCGGGCGCAAGAAGCTTGCGACCCAGCGCCCGAAGCCCGGCATCTACCGGCACTACAAGGGCCAGGAATACGAGGTGATGGAAACCGCCCTCAACGCCGAGACGATGCAGGCCTTCGTGGTCTACCGTGCCCGCTACGGCGACGGCAACCTCTGGATCCGACGCCGCTCGATGTTCCTCGAGAAGGTCGAGGTCGACGGCGTCAAGCGTCCGCGGTTCGAGCTGATCGAAGAACGGGACGCCGGCTCAGGCGGCACGGGCTCGGATTGACGCGGTCGCCGCGGCGACCGCCCCCGCCTCGGCCTGGCCCCACGCGGCGCTCAGCGTGTGGAGCGACTCGATGTGGACGAGAGAGCCGAGCTGGCCCAACACGTGGATGTGCAGCCGGCGGTCGTACTTGGGCACCGGCGATCCCAGATGCTCGACGAAGGCCGTGCAGGCGGCATCAGCACCCCCGTAGTAGTTCACGTACGTCTCGTTGTTGTCACGCTGCTCGTCCTCGTCATTGCCGACGATCACGAGCACCCGCTCGATGAGCTGCGCACCGGCCGCGTCGGAGACGTGACGCGCGGCCACCCGCGCGTACTGGCGTACGACCACGGCGGCGGACTCCTCATTTCCCCGAGGCACGAGGCACGCTTCCACCAGGGCGCGCTCGTCCGGCCCGAGATCCTCCGGGTCGAGCAGGCTGAGCACGTGGAGCGCGTTCCAGAGCGCGACCGGATCGGTCGCCTCGGTGGCCGCCGTGACGAGGTTCCTGATCGCGTTCGGCCGGGCGGGCGACCGCACCATCTGCGTCAGGAAGCGCGCCACCTCGCGGCCCACCCATCGCGTTCCCCACACCGTCGATGCCTCGTCGCCGAGCGCGTCGAGAAAGGCCCGGGCGACGAAGTACTCGAGGAACGAGCCATGCATGAACCGGTAGCTGCCCGCCAGATCGCACGAGAGGAACGAGGCGTCACGCGTGTCGTAGTCGAATTCGTCCAGGTCCGCCGCGGACAGGATCTGGCCGGAGTTGGCGTCCTTGATGTGGCGGCTGAGCGCGTCGCGATCGATGGTCAGGACGCCGTCCCGGTACATCGTCAGGGCGATGGCCTGCGCGAGCGCGAGCTTGCCCTCGATATCCGCGCGCAATGCCTTGTGGGACATCTCACGACGGATCCAGCTCTGGACGTGGGCGTCGTAGATGTCTGCCTCGTCGAGCTTCGCCCCGCCCTTGCTCCGTTCGCGCAGGACCGTGAGCGAGCCCAGCACGAGCCCGAGCAAGATGGGGCGACCAGACAGGTCCTGCAGGTCGTAGTAGTCCTCAAGCTCCTTCCAGATCGCCGCCGCGTCCTCCTCGGGCCGCACCCGCGCGATGATCTGCTCGATCTCCTCCCCGGACAGCTTCTGCATCTCGCAGATCAGGTAGTCGTGGTTGGCGCGCAGGTGCACCAGGAGGTCGCCGGCAACGCTGGCGTTGCCGACCGCCGTCTCGAGCTCGGTGGCGCTCGCGAACAGGTGCGTGCGGCACGTCAGCACCACGCGTGAACCGCTGCCGAGGAAGGGCCGCAGCAACTCGAGGTTCGCGCGGATGCTCGCGATCGTCGCGCTGCAGCCCATCTCGTCCAGGCCGTCGAGGATGTAGACGCGTCGCGACGGGTCCACCCCGTCCGCCACGCCGTCGAACCCCAGCGCGTGCTCCAACAGATCTGAAAGACGCCCGCTGGAAGGACGTGAGCGAGCGAACACATCGAGGGGCACGTACACGCCCACGAGGCCTTCCGCGGCCGGGTCGCTCGCCAATCGCTCCAGGAGATGCAGGCACGCCGCGGTCTTGCCGAGGCCGTACTCACCCAAGAGCAGCAGGTGCTTCGGGTCCTCGTTGGACAACCAGCCGTCGAAGACGTCGTCGAGCGACTGGGGCGCCGTGTCGCTGCCGGCATCGAACACGCGGGCGCGCGGCACGACGTAGTGGCTGAGCGAGATCGTGTTCTCGGTCAGTCGTCTGCACCATGGCCAGCTGAACGAGCACTCGTGCTCCGCATCGGAGGCGCAGTGCACGAAGCGCCGGGAAAGATCTCGAAGAGGGGATTCGATCTGACCATCGGCCTGATCGTTCCCCTGCGGCCCGCGGAGCCCGGGACGACGCGAGCGCCGCGGGCTCGCCCGCAGGCATTCCTCGGCCAGCAGCAAGCCCGCCAGCGCAAACCACTCCTCACGCAGGTCCCGGTCGTTCAACGCGGCGAGCTTCTGCTGACGCAGGTGCTTGAGGATCTCGCTGTCCCCCTCCAGCATCTTCCGCGCCTCCTGCCCGAGCTCCCGGCCGCTCATCTCCTCCGCCGCCGACGCCATCTTGGCCCGCAACGCGAGGAAGTACTGGCGCCGCCGCTTCGTCCAATGACGACCGCGCATGTATCCGACGACGCCGAGCGCCTCCGCCCAGTCCCGCTCGAGCGCGGTGAGGACCGAAATCGGCTCGGGAGGGGTCATTGGCGCTTCGCCTGCCAGTTGATGATCGCCGCGAAGACCGGAGGGCCGACGATCCCCAGCACCAGGCCGCCCGCGCGCAGCCAGAGGTTGACGCCCGTGAGCGACGTCGGCTCATAGGCCGCCCACCAGGACGCGCCGGCCGAGACGGCCGTCGCGGTGATGGCCAGCACGAACAGCCAGCCGAACCAGCCCTGGGCGAAGAACGCGCTGCGTCCCTTCGGAGAGGGCTCGGAGAACCGCACCGCGAACGCGAACGCCGCGAAGAGGAGGCCCTCGATCGTCAACGCGCTGCTCAACGACTCCTGTGGAGACGGCGTCTGCGCATCCACGATGCTGACGAGAAACGCGAGCATCATGAACGGGTCCATCTGTGATGGTGCAAGATCTTCTTCTCCCGTAATCCTCGTAGCTCAACCCAGCCCGACGACTTCCTCAAGGGTAGCGGTTCCAGTGCCAGAGCCACCACCTTTTTTACTTGCATCAGATGGAAATTCTTGGCAGTCTTTGGCAATGCCTGCGACGCCCCGCCCGCTGGTCGAGCTGCTGACGGACTTCGCCAGCGCCGGACGCCGGCGGTGGCGCACGCGGCTGCCCGACGTCAGCCGATTCATGGACCTCCCCGCCCTCAAGCGTGAGCTGGAGGAACTGGGCGTGGTCGGCAAGCCGAGCGAGGACGACCAGCTCGATGCCTTCGAGAGCGCGGTGCTGGCGGCGATCTCCGCATTTCCGCAAGCGGTTCGTGAGGCGACCGAGCTGCTATTCGGATTTCGCGACGGGAACATCCCGCCCCTCGGGAAGACCGCCCGGCAAGGCCTCGCCGCGGAGGCGCTGGGGCGCTCGAGCCGGTGGCTGCGCACGCCGAACGACCAGAAGCCCTACGCCGGAGCAACGCCCCACGCGTACCTGATCGGCAAGGTCGCGTCGGCGATCGCGGCGCCCAACGCCGAGCAACAAGCAGCGCCCGCCGAGAACGACCGGGCGCCAGACGCCGACGGCACCGACCGCCCCCCGCCCCGTGAGGCCAGGGCGGCCGATCGGCTCGACCCCCTGGCATCGCACAAGCAGATCCGCCGCCTGTACTCCGAGCCGACGCCGTCCGACGTCAGCCAGGGCTTCTGGTGGCGCACGAGCACCGACGAGTATCTGCGGCAGCTGGCCCACCTGCCGCGGCTGACGATCTACGCCGGGGCCGAGGGCCACTCCGACGTCGGCCCGCCGCTGCACGCGCACGTCACCGAGGTCCTCCTGCGCACGACCCTCGCCTCACATCCCCTGTTGGCGCAGTACACCCTCGAAGAGGAGCGGTCGGACGAGGTCGCCCACCGCCTCGTCACCGCCCTCCAAGCGGCGTACCCCGGCTCGTCCAGCTGGATGGGTTCCATCGTCGCCGGCCTGTACCGCACCAGGCCCGGCTTCACGACGGACGTCACGACGGCGCACCTGGAAGCCGCGGTGCAGAAGGTCTCCGACCACATGTCGACGACGGCCTTCGTATCACGTCCCATCACCCAACTCGCATTCGCCCTCCACCGCGCGGGGACCCACGTGGCCGTGATCAGCGACCACTACGACTCCGACCTGGAGCTCGTCGGGAACGAGATCCGAGACGAGCTGCTGGCGAACGACGACTCGGCAAGCCCCTCCTACAGCCCCCAGTTCAAGACGCTTGCGGGAGACGACGATGACATCCCACTCATCAACCTGCACCCGCCAGGGCGGCCGCTCGTCGGCGAGGGGGACTACGTCAGCGGCACCGCAGATCGCTTCGGCACCCTCGATGACGAGGCAACCCGGACCGGGCTCCTCATCTCCGCGTTGAGCAGCAGTCCGACGCTGTTCGTCGGGACCAGCTTGACCGACCCCGGGATCGTCGCCGCCCTCGCAGCCACCGTCGACTCACGCCACCCACGGTACGCCCTGATGCTTCCCCCGCCCCAGATGCGCGCGCCGTACGCCGATGCCCCGCTCGACCCCGAAGACGAGCAGCGCGCCCTCATCGACCGCACGCTGCAGCTGGCCCTCATCGGCGCCCGCTACCTGCACCTCGGGGTGGTGCCGATCTTCGCCGACTTCCCGTACCAAGTGCCGCAGTTCGTGCGCGAGCTGACCCTGATGGTGTCGAATCCGGACGCCTACGCGAGCATGGCCTCGCGCTTCTCGCGATGGTGGGCAGAGTGCGCCCCGCTCTTCGGCTTCCCCGGGCCCCACGGTGCCCTGATGGACGTCAAGCAGCGCGAGGTGTACCAGGAAGACGTGTACCACGGCCTCCGCGACCTCCGCATCAGCCTCACGGATCGACTTGTCGCCACGGACAACGAGGGGCAGGCCGACGAGCGCCTGAAGATCGAGGTCTGGCTGCGCAACCCCGCGGCGCGGTACCTCTTTCGCTGGGGCTCCTCCGAGGCCATGTGGCCCGGCGGATCGACCGCTCCTCGCGCGTCCCTGCTCGAGAGCGGCACCCTCACCCAGGAGGCGTTCCGCGAGGGGCACTCCGTCTGGCGGGGCGATCCGACCGAAGCCCAATGGCAGTACTGCCTGGCCGTGAACCTGGTCCTGCAGGCGTCGCCGTGGAACCACCTGCCGATCGGGGTCGTGAAGGTGTACTCGAGCCGCGCGGACGGGGGACTTCGGGCGGTCACGCGTAGCGATCAGCGGCAGACGCTCGAGGCCGTCGTGAAACAGCGGGTTCGACAGCTGGTCAACGACGCGCGGTAGCCGTCGAGGAGACGGAGCGAGCGAGCGCGACTAGGAGTTGGCCGGCTGCTCGCTGAGCAGGCGGGCGGCCTTGAAGAACTTGGCGATGTGCCTGCGCTCTCGGGCGCGCTTCGCCTCGTCCGGCAGCGCGACCTCGGCGAGCCCCTCCAGCGACGGCGCGCCAGCGCCCGCCGAACGGTCCGGCATCGTCTCGTAGCTGACCTCGCGACCGTTCTCGATCATCACGCCGCGGCTGACCTCCACCACGACCCGATCGAGCTCCGCATCGGTCAGTCCCATCCGCTCCGTGCTTCTGCGTCGCGCCGCCGCCGTCTTCTTCCGGCGAGCACTTGCGCGATGAGGAGGGGTCTTAGGACTCACGGTTGGTTCGTTCGACGTTGACGATGTCCCACCTGCCAGTGGCCTCCACTTCAGAGGAGAAGCCCGCGGTGGGAGAGCCACGATAGACCATTCTGACGGCCCTGTGCCGCACAGACTCGTGAAGACGCCCGCGTACGAGAACAGAACGAGCACCTGATCGCCCCCCGCTCAGAGGAGCACTCTCGGACGCAGAGGGACGCAGCAGCCACGGCGCGACCCAGACTTCGACCCGCTTCGGTTTCCTACCTGATGATCAACAACGTGTCTGAACGGGCGCTCGATCGCTCGGCCCGTCCCGGCCGGGAGCGACCTCGGCCGGCCGGGACTTCTGATCGTTGCAGCCAGAAACGCGTGGACCGCCCACGCACGAGCACCACGCCGCGGGCCGAGGTCGCGAGAACCGCTTGACCCCGGCTGCGGTGCCCAGCTATTCCACCGCTCTACGCCCGACCCTCAGCCCGTCCCACCGATCGAAGAGGCAACACGATGTGGAAGAGAAGCCTGCTCGCCGTCGTGCTGATCGCGACGAGCCTGACCCTCGCGACCGGGACGGCCGCCGCGACCGCCATCCCCGATCTCCCGCCCGACGTTCACCAGGCGTACCTGGCCGACGGCGACGGCAATCCCGAGAGCGGCTCGTTCACTCTCTCGGGCCTCCTCAACATCAGCAGCTTCATCACGACTACGTGCCAGGTGGACATGACCGTCGACTTCTTCGACGACGGCACCTCGGCGGTCACCGCGTTCACGCAGGACAACTGCTACTCCAACGGCATCCCGGGCTGCACGATCACGGTGACCCCGACGAACCTCGACTGGGGCGACCGGTTCGGCTTCGATACTCGAGAGTCGCCAGCGGCCTACCACGACTACATCGACATCACCTTCAACACGACCTACGGCATGGGCTGCCCTTCGCAGTTCTGGGGGACGTACCCATGGCACGGGAGCCTGTCACCCCAGGTGACCGCGTCCGGCGGGACCATCTCCTACTCCTTCAACGGGCCCAACGGCCGGGCAACTGGGGTCTACTTCGGCACGACTTCGATCAGCGGCGTCATCTCCGGCAGCACGGGCACCTCAGATACTCAGTTCATCTACTGAGGAGAGGCCCGGGCTCGCCCACCTGAACTCTAAGGTGTCGCGACAAATCTGCCGGCGACACGGATATACCGGCCGGCCTCCGAGATGTGGCGGTCGAGACCCATGCGCGCCGCGGCGTTCAGGCTTCTCTCGTTGTCGGCATGGATGACAGCGCTGACCACTTCGCCGCCGTGCGTATCGAGGGCGTGGGCGACAAGTTCGTTGCTGATGTACTCGATGAGCGGCTCACCATCCTCGAGGCGCGTGCCTTGACGATCGAGACGGATGGCGGTGACAACGAGTTCGACGGCGGGCACTTCCGTGCACTCACGCCAGAGACGGTGAGCGCAGACGGCCACCGGATCCCCATCGTCCGTGACCGCCAGTGGCGTGTAGCCCAGCTTCGTTTGGGCCCATGCGGGTCAGTCGGCCGATGAGCGCCTGACGGGGCGCGGCCTGGCGGGACCAGCGGCAACCGCCCTAACGAAGGCTTGCCGCTCTTCGGTTGCGGCGAGCGGCTCGCTTGTGAACGGGCTCCACTCGTCAGCCGGCATCTTCGACGGGGCCATCGCAGTCTCTCCCTCTACGTCGAGGCCAGCGCCCACATGGATGGCGACGGACTGCGGGCTCAACTGCTCGTACCTGATGACCACGGGTGCGCTCTTGAAGTCGAGCCCCAGCGGACTGAGCAGCGAGCGGAAGACCTTGTATCTTCCACCGCTCTCGAGAGCGAGTGCCGCATCTTGGTTCTTCACCGACCAGACGTGCCCGATCTTCATCTCGAGCACGCGGGGCATCGTGAGATCTGCGCGGACCTCGGCCTCTTGTCGTGCAAGCGCTCCAAGCGCTTGCGCGAGTGCCTGGCTCTCGCGAACCCCGACGAACAACAGCCACGGAAACCGCAGCGCCAGCGGTCGTAGCGTCGCGACCGCATCGCTGATGGCTTCCCGATTAGCGGCTTCGATGTGGCGCACCTGCCGTGTCAGCTCGTGCGCCTCGTGCATCGCACCGACGCGAGCAAAATGCGCGGCGGCCCTGTTCAGGGCGCTATAGAGCACAGGGCGGCCGATCAGACGACCGTCACGCCCGTGAATGGGGAGCGTGATCCCATCACCGAGGACGTTGTGGGCACGCAGCGTCTTCACCGCCGAACTCGCCGAAGCGGTTCCGGCTGGACGGTAGCTCTCGGCGATCTCCTCACGGCGGACCAACGGGAAGTCGTACACAGAAGCCACACGTACATTCTACCATGGTGGCGTTTCGCCTCAATGGTGGAGCAACGGACGCGGCAGTCCGCGGCCATGCACGTTTCTGGTGGCACCCTGTGCAATAGGCTCGCGGCGTGGCCGTTCCCACGCCCAATCCGCTCAGCCTCGCGCCCACCGCCCTGAAGGCCGTGCAGGACTTCCGCGCGCGGAACGAGGTGCGCGTGCTCTTCGGGCTGCTGAAGAAGGAGCTCGCCGGGCGCCCGGACTTCCCGTGGAAGCAGGTGGAGCGCCTGGCGCTCGATCCCTCGACCCGCGGGTTCCTCCTCAACCTGATCGACGACGGGCGGGTCGACCAACAGGCGTTGCGCGGCCGGCTGGTCGCTCTGTGCGATCCGGGGGCATACGGTGCATCGCGGGAGGAGCTCGCGGACGAGGTGCTCGCCGCCATCCTGGAGAAGGCGCCGCTCGCGGTGCGCTCGGATCGCGAGGCGACGCGCAACATCGTGCGAGGTGAGATCGACCCGCTGTACGCGTTGATCGCGGACCTCCTCGGCGGGCCCGACCCGCAGGACGCGCTGCGCGCCCCGTACCTGGACCTGCCCGAGGAGATCGCCGACGGCAACGGCCCGCCGAGCCTTCCGTTGCGCGCCGAGTACGGGGTGGTGCCCTTTCGCGGCCGGGAGGACGAGCTGACCCGGATCGAGGATTGGTGCGCGGAGGAGGCGCTCGTCTCGGTCGCGGTGATCGTCGCGGGGCCGGGTGCGGGCAAGACCCGCCTGGCGGCCCAGGCGGCCGAAGCCCTCCAGCAGGCGCATGGGTGGGTGACCGGCATGCTGAAGCCAGACCTGGACGGCGCGATGGTCGACGCGCTCGCGACACTCGACCTGCCGCAGCTGGTGGTGATCGACGGCGCGCCGTCGCGTGGCCCGGAGATCGCCGAGCTGCTGAAGGCGCTGGGCCGCGCTGAGCGATCGACCCCGGTACGGCTCTTGCTGCTGGCCCGCGACGACGGGGAGTGGCGGGAGAAGGAGCTGCCCAGGCTCCTGCACGGATCAGGCGGACCGGAGATCGTCTTCGGCTCCACGCGGGTGTGGCCGCTGGGCAGCGCCGCGGCCGACCTGGACGCGCGCGCCGAGACGTTCCACGACGCGGCCATAGCGTTCGCCGAGGTCTTTGCGCTGTCGCCCGAGACCGTGGTGGAACCCGACCTGACGCAGGAGCTCTTCGCGGAGATCCTCTGCGTGCACCTCGCGGCGCTGACGAGCGTCGCCGGCGATCCCGAGGTGCTCCGGGGACGCGTCGCCGCCGACGATCTCCTCGAGGACCTCCTCGCGCGCGAAGCCGGCTACTGGGACGCGTGCCCCCGGCCGGTGGGGTTGGCCATCGACGACCCGGACGTGCGAGCCCGCGTCGTCGCGCTCGCGACCATGACCTACGCCGACGACGAGGAGCAGGCCGCCGCAACCCTGCGGGCCATCCCCGACCTGGCCGACGCGTCCGAGCGCGAGCGGCGCGCCATCGCCCGGTGGCTGAAGAAGCTGTACCCCGCCTCGCGACGGCCAACAGCTGACGGCGCGCCCCAAGAGCAGTGGTTCCGCCCCCTGCGCCCGGACCTGATCGGCGAGTACCTCGTCGCCGACGCGTTGATGCCCGTCCCAGAACTCGCCGTGCGCCTCACCGCGGCCGCCACGCCCGACCAGCTCGAGCGCGCGCTGACCGTGCTCACCCGCAGCGCCCGGTTCCACCAACCGGCCGAGGACGCCCTGCTCGCCGCGCTCGAGGCGAACCTCGGCGCGATCTGGGAAGCGTGCCTGAAGGTCGCCGTGCAGACGGGGGAGCCGATGGGGCGCCTGCTGGCCGAGGCGCTGAGACGCTCACCCGATCCCGAGCTGGCGATGACGATGGTGGCGGCGATTCCACGTGAGACCACGGCCCTGCGAGAAGCGGCCGTGGTCGTGGCCGAGCAGGCATTGGCGTGGCTGAACCACCAGGCACCCGCTGCGCAAAGCGACATCCAGCTGGCGTACCTCACCGACGAACTCTCCATCCGACTTTCAGCCGTCGGGAGGCGCCAGGACGCACTCGACACGGTCCAGGCATCCGTCGCGATCAGGCGCCGCCTCGCCACAGCGGACCCCGACACCTTCCTCCCCGACCTCGCGGGGACGCTCAACAACGAATCAAATGAGCTCTCCGCAGTCGGCCGGCACGAGGAAGCGCTTACCGCCGTCAAGGATGCCGCCACCATCTACCGGGGCCTGGCCGAGCAACACCCCGACAAGTTCCTCCCCAACCTCGCGACCGTGCGCAACAACGAGTCCAGCGAACTCTCCGCCATCGGCCGACGCGAGGAAGCACTCACCGCCATCCAAGAAGCCGCCACCATCTACCGGGGCCTGGCCGAGCAACACCCCGACAAGTTCCTCCCCGACCTTGCGATGGCCCGCAACAACGAGTCCAGCGACCTCTCCGCCCTCGGCCGACGCGAAGAAGCACTCACCGCGAGCCAAGAAGCCGCCACCATCTACCGGGGCCTGGCCGAGCAACACCCCGACGCCTTCCTCCCCAACCTCGCCACCGCTCGCAACAACGAATCCAATCGCCTCGCCACCCTCGGCCGACACGAAGAAGCACTCACCGCCATCCAAGAAGCCGCCACCATCTACCGGGGCCTGGCCGAGCAACACCCCGACGCCTTCCTCCCCGCGCTCGCGATGGCTCGCAACAACGCATCCAATCGCCTCGCCGCGCTAGGCCGGGACGAAGAAGCGCACACCTCCATCCAAGAAGCCGTGGCCATCTACCGGGGTCTGGCCGAGCAACACCCCGACGCCTTCCTCCCCAACTTCGCGTCCGCTCGCAACAACGAATCCAATCGTCTCGCCACCCTCGGCCGACACGAAGAAGCGCTCGCTGCAATTCAAGAAGCCGTCGCCGTCCGCCGGCACCTCGCCGAACAGCACCCCGAGGCCTTCCTCCCCGACCTCGCGACCGCTCGCCACAACGAGGCCGGCGAGCTCGCTGCCCTCGGCCAACACGAAGAAGCGCTCGCGGCAATCCGAGAAGCGATCTCCCTCGTCCTGCCGATGCTCGAACGTCAGCCGTTCGCCCTTCCCGATTCCGGCCGAATGCTCGGGTTGACGTATCTACACCTGTGCGGCGAAACAGACACCACACCCGATCCCGAGCTGGTACATCGGTTGGTAGAGGTCCTCGAGAAGGTCGGCGTTCAGCCGGACTGACTCACGCACATGACGAGCCAGGATCGACCTCGAAGAACCGCGCCCGCGACCAATCGGCATATCGCTAGGAACGCGTACCTACCGTGTATGTTGAAAGCACATGGAACCTGATATGCGTGGCGTCAGAGACAAGGAAGGATCTCGCGGAGGGGTCATCGTCGCCCCGCCAGACGCGGTCCCGCTTCCAAAGGTTCCTCGCGCGCGAGCGCAGCTCGCGATCGTCGTCGCGGACGGTAGCCAATCGATGGTCGGTGAGCTGGCATCGTCGGCGTTCCGGACGACCAGCGTACGCACCAAGGCCGAGGCGGTGAACGTCGCCACGCTCGACCTGGTCTCACGGCTGAGCACCAGTGCGCAGGCCAGGGAGATCGACTTCGCGTTCATCGCATTCAACGACGTCGTCACGGACGTGCGAGAGCCACGGTCCGTCACGGAGGTGGCGGGCCCGTTCGACCCCACCGCGCACGGCGTCGGCGGGACGAACTACGCGGCGGGCCTGCTCCGGGCAGAGCAGATGGCCATCGAGTACCTGCGCGACGACCACGACGGGTTGTCCGCGAGCGTCGTGGTCCTGCTCCTCGGCGACGGGCACGACACCAACGATCCGGCCGGCGCCCGTACCGTCGCAGCGCGCGTGAGGTCACTCGGGAATACCACGCTCACCACGTGCTATCTCGGGACGCGTGGCGACCCGGCGAGCGGCTCGGCCCTCTTGCAGGAACTCGCCGGTTCGCCGGCCCTCTCGACGATCGTCCACGACGACGACGAGCTCAGGCGCTGGTTCCTCAAGCGGGTAACCGCAGATGAGGACGGTCGCGAGGTGCGCGGCGGAGGTGGACGTATCGGGCATGCAGCCGTCCTGCGTGCGGCGGAGCAGGAACTGGTGTCGACGAACGGTGAGCTGGAGATGGCGGCGGTGGCGGCGCGTGCCGGAGTCACGACGGAAGCGCTCTACTTCCAGTTCGGGTCCCGTGCCGACCTGCTGGACGCGGTCATCCGGGAGTACCACGGTCGCCACGACCGGTCCATCGCTCCCCGCTCCGACGAAGGCGGCGACTGGTACGACAGGCTGTTCTGGCGCACCGAGCGCATCGTGGCCTTCCACTACGCCGACCCCCTCGCCCCGGTCATCGCCTCGAGCCTGGCCAGGGAGCCGGCGGTGGCCGAGGTGCAGGAGGCACTCGTCCACGCAACGATCACCGACCTCGCCGACGCACAGCGTTCGGGCGAGGTCCCGCCGGAAGTCGACTGCGATCTCGTGGGCGCGCTCGTCGTCGGGGCCACCGCGAGCGTGGTGCGCCGTGCGCTCAGCCGCGCCCCTCGCCCCGACCCGTACAAGACGTCGACCCTGATCTGGAGCGCGATCGTGGCGGTCGCGAGATAGCTACCCGCGCTGGCCGTAGAGCTGCGTCACCGTCGGGCGGCGCCCGTCGAGGACCACCCCGGTGCCGATGTGTCGCACGTCGTCGAGCAGCAGGTTCTTGTCGTGGTCCGGACTGCCGACCCAGCCGTCGACGATCGCGCGAGGGGTCTCGTATCCCTGGATCAGGTTCTCGGCGACGAGCCGCCATCCAAGCGGCTCGATCGCGAGCACCCGGCTCATGCAGTCGGTGTTCGTGTACGGATCGTCATGGGCGAAGAAGCCCCGATCGTGCATGTGACGCGAGTGGATGCGGGCAGCGGCGGTGAGCGTGGCGTCCGTCCCCAACTGGGGAAGCCCGTTGCGCGCCCGGTACCTGTTCACCACCCGCTCGATCTCCGCCTCCATGCCGACCTCCGCTGCCGACCCGGAAGCGGGTGCGGACGGATTCCCCCGTGCCGCCGTGGTGTAGATCTCGCGGTCGCGTTCGGCGTGGGTGCCGGCAAGGCAGATCGACACCGACTCGATGGACGGGTACTGCCGCGTGGCCGCGAAGATGGAGGGGATGGTCACGGCGGCAGCGACCTCCGCCGGGAATGCCGGTGGCCCAGACGAGAGCGTCGGCGTCGCGACGGCACGTCCGCCACACGATGCCGCAGCGTCGATCACCGCCCTCCAGGTGGCCGCCAGCAACTCGCGCTCACCCGCCCCACCCGTCGTCCATCGCGGTGGGGCGGCCAGGATCGTCCAGCGCGCCGGACCGGCGGATGCCGGGACGACCGCGACCTGGCCCCGCTTCGGGTTCGGCATGTCGGGGCTGGCCTCATCGTCGGACGACACCACGCGCCGGGCGAACTGGAGGAGGCGCTGACCTTGGTAGTCCAGCGACGTGGTCGCTCTGACGACGACGTCCGCGCCGGCCGCATCCACGCCGCCGATCAGCACCCGCAGTCTGGCCACGCGCCTCCCGGCTCCTCAGTCGGCCTGGCTGACGGAGCGAATGCGGTCGTTGACCGGCCCGGCGTCGCCGCACCATCCGCAGCTGAACCAGCCGGCACCGGTCCAGCAGGAGAGCCGCTGGCATTTCCCGCACTTCACGAACGAGCGGGCCGAGCACTGCGGGCAGCCTTCGTACGTGGCGGCGGGGCCGAACGTGCCGGTGAGCTCGCCGATCGAGGCGGACTCCCCCGGGTCGGCCTGGCGTGACTGCGCGAACGTCGTCGTCAGCTCCCAGACCGGCTGCTCGCCCGGGAGCCGACGGAAGCGCCCGATGAGCAGCCGGCGGGTCGTGCCGCAGGCGATCTTGACGTAGGCGGGTGGGTGTTCCATCAGCGCACCCCGGAGCCGATCGGGTCGTCGTCCTGGTCGTGGTCGTACGGGACCTCCCCGGGACTGGACACGCGTCCGCTGAGTCGATCGGGAAGACCGGCGTCGGACGGTGGGACGGACGAGGCCGTCGGGGGCCCGCCCGGCGCCGGCACGGTCGGTCGCGCCGGCCGGCTCGGCGGCGGCGGCCCGGGCGCCGGCCGGCTCGGCGGCGGCGGCGAGCCGGACACCGGGCGGCTCGGCGGCGGCGAGCCGGACACCGGGCGGCTCGGCGGCGGCGAACCGGGCGTCGGCCGACTGGGGGGCGGCGAACCAGGCGGCGGCGGACTGGCCGGCGGCGGCTGGTTCTTCATCGCCTCGACCTGGGCCATCACCTGCTCGCGCCAGTTCTCGATGTACGCCTGGGCCGCCTCCTTCTGCACGTCGACGACCTCCTTCGTGAGGTCCTCGAGTGCCGCCTCCTGGAACTGGCGTTGGACCTCGGCGTCCTTCAGGACGACGCGGCCCTTCTGCTTGCGGACCCTCTTGCGGAGATCCTCGTCGGCCTCCTGGCGCGCCTTCTCGTCCTTCTCGAACAGATCCTGCGTCACCTCGTACAGCGACGGGGTGCCGAGCAGCAGCAGCGCCTTGAACAAGACCGGCGCGCAGTCCACCATCAGGATGAAGAGCTGGATCAGGAGCGCGACGTTCTCGACCGACCCCCGCGTCTCCTTGACCTGGCTGAACGCCTCGACACGATCGGCGAGGCCGAAGTCCTTATCGGTCGCGTAGTTCGCCCGGGCGATCTTCGAATCCTCCAGGAAGTTCTTCCGCTGCGTGGCGATGTCCTGACGCTTCTCCCGCAGCTGCTCGTTGGTCGCGACGTCCGCCGTCTTCTTCGCGGTCGCCGACTTGGCGAGCAGTTGGCGACGAAGCTGGTTCATCTGCTGCTCGGCCTGGCTGGCCCGCTGGCCGAGCTGGGCCGCCTCGGTCTGCTTCGCCTGGAAGGACGGACCGTCCCCCTTCTTCCCGGTGCCGCAGACCCCGTCGTACTCACACTGCGCTCGGTGCCGTGCCTTGGCCGCCTGCCGCGTGAGCGCGTTGAACCGGGTCTGGAGGCTCTTGAAGTCGGCGCTTCGCGTGAGGACGCTGTCGTCCGGAGCGGCAAGCTCGTCCTCGAGCGCGTCCGCCGCACGCTCCATCGTCTGGATGTTGGCGTACTGCTTCTCCAGGTCGCTCTGGCGCTGCTTCTGATCGTTCTGGCGATTCGTCTTGATCTGGGTCGCGATCTCCGACTTGAAGATCTCCAGCATCAGCGGCTCGGCGATCACGGCGCCGAGCAGGAACGCGAGCAGCACACGCGGCAGGATCAGGATCATCGTCCGCCACCACGAGCTCTGCCGGCGGGTCGAGGCCAGGAGCCAACGGTCGAGGTTCATGATCATGATCGACCACAGGAGACCCGCGATCACCGCGACCTCGGTCGAGACGTGAAGCCATTGCTTCGCGGCAAAGGTGGCCGCGCAACCGGCGAGGATGCCGGTCATCAGGACCGTTCCGCCCAGTGCCCCCATCTTGGTCCGCTCGCTGGGACAGCGCTCGAGCACCGCGCGATCGGCCCCGCTGAGATACACCAGCGGATTCGACCTGCCCTGCACGAACGTCCTGAGTCGCTCGATGATGGAGACCATCTCGCCTACCTTCCGGTCTTGAGGAAATCGAGCAGTGAGGGCGCGGGCGGAAACGCCTCCTCCCACGAGAACAGCGGTATCCCGACGGCGTCGTAGTTCGCGAAGAAGGCCTCGGACATCGTCAGCGGGGACGCCTCGCCATCCGGGGACGTCTGGGCGAAGATCGCGATCTCGAGCTGGGGGATGGACAGCGTGAGATCGATGCGCGGCGGGACCGGAAGCGGCAACGTCGTGAGACGCGGCGGGGTGACCGGCACGATCTCCGGGGTCGCCGCCTGTACGGTGGCGTGCGCATTGCGCGCACGAAGAAGGATCCGGCCGGCCTGATGGATGGGTATGTCGCGCGAGCCCTTGGCCGGCAGCGTGCCGGAGACACCGGAGATCTCCACGCTGCTGGCGTTCTCGGCGGTCCAGCTGACCGTCACGTTCTGCCCGACGAGCACCCATTCCTCGCTCACCTCGAGCCTCGTGAACTCGGGCGGCTCGCGCAGATCCGAGAGCGCGTTGAACCACTGCTCGGCGGTGGGGCGTCGGTGTCCGTCAAGGCCGGCGGCGAACAACTCGCGGAAACACACCTGCGCGTCGCCGGGAAGACCGGCCAGCTCCCGCTTGGTGTGCCGGTAGAAGGCGTCGTTGTCCTTGTGGAAGTACGGGTCGCTGGAGTCGATCTCCGGCCAGCCCACGGGATGACGGGAGTACGCGTCGATGACCGGCCCGGAGATCGCCGTCAGGAAGAAGGCGGGGTGCGCGCGAAAGAGCAGGTAGCCGATGCCGCTGCCCGTGCTCCAGCGCTCCGCCTCGAGCGTGAGCTTGTCGCGATCGACCGGCGGGCCCTTCGTACCCACGCCCTTGATCTCCGGGGGCATCGAGCTGTTGGTCTTGCCCTGTACAAGGGGCCGTTCGCGACCGGTGACGACCACCGCTCCGCCGTCGAAGTCGATGATCTGCACATCCCGGGTGGTGTAGTTGACGAGCGTGTTCTCCGGATTCAGATCGCCGTGGATGAAGCGGATCCGCTCAAGCAGCGCGGCCTTCTCGGCGAAGCTGATCGCGAACTCGATCCGCTCGTCCAGCGGACGCTTGACGTAGCGGGCCCGCACGTCGGCCGGTGCACCGTCGGCGAACGGCGAGCTCTCGTAGCCGGCGCTCTGCAGATCGCACATGAGCGCCAACAGCGTGTCCTCGCCCTTCACGCGCGCCTCAGCGACCACCCACGGCAGCGCGCGCACCATCTCCGGCCAGCCCGGCCCCGCGTCGGCCTCCAGCGCCTGGTAGAGGCGATCGATCGTGTCGATCACCACCTGACGCCCCCCGATCTTCGCCAGTCCCACGGGCGCGAACAGCTTCCCGACCAGCGGCACCCGCGGCGGCACCCCGTCGATCGCCTCGACCTTGTGCACCTCACCGAACCCACCGCTCCCGACGCCGCCGCCGAGCGCCACCCTGCTGTGCTCCGACAGCCCGCCGACGCCGTGTGCGATGGCGAACGGCTCGCAGAGCGCCCCGATCCTGCCGACCGTGACGTCCATCAGGCAACCCCGAGCTCAGCCGGCCGGTCGAAGGCGTTCATCCTGCGGTGCCGGCAGGCCGGACGATGACCGCGCCCACCGTCGTGTCGTCGTCCAGCACGTTGTCCGCAGCGAGCCCGTCGAGGACGGCCTGCAGCTCGACCGAGAGGAGCTCCCCCGGCTCGGGAACCGTGAGGAGATCGCCCCAGATCGTCGTGAGGAGCTCCTCCACCGCGACGAC
>Ga0247757_10000811_pt1 | contig 24005 bp, 17 predicted proteins | sample UWRJL126311R4_FD_180929 | JGI IMG/M metagenome (GOLD analysis project Ga0247757, IMG submission 180929) | Plant litter microbial communities from Arlington Agricultural Research Station in Wisconsin, United States - UWRJ-L126-311R-4 | ecosystem: Environmental > Terrestrial > Plant litter >...
CAGGGATGGCGCGGGACCGAAAAAAACGACAAAAAGAAAAAAAATTCCTTCGGCCTGCGCGAGCCGCCGTGGGAAAAAACCCATTGATTGATGGAGCCAAGACTTTCCCCCCCTTCGCTTGCGCGATCCAAGGACAAGCAAGCAAGCCACACGCTCACACACACGCTCGCACGCTGACGGGCTCGCTTGATGCTTATGTCTGCCCCTGGTCGCTGCCGTCGTATGTTGCCCTATGTGGGAAGAAAAACATGGGAACCAACGGAGAATCGATATCGAGGCTGTCATCATTCCCCTTCCCTGTCAACGTCCACTTGGCTGGCCTCTTCCACAACTAGCATTGGGCGATGGATATGGAGAAGTAGTGATGCTCTCGTTTCATCAGTGAATTACTTATGTGTTCGTTGGTGACGACGTTCCTCTATAGGGGGCCTTTTTATGTTTGTCTACTTCTCCCTCTCACAATTGCCTCTTGGCGCTGGTTCACAGGCTCGACGAGGCCTTGTTCAAGCTAGTCTCCAAGGAACAATCGTTCACGCGAGACTACTATAGTAGTAGCCTCGTGTCCTGCGAGTCCTGAGAATAGTGAACTGGCTCAAAAGAGGAAGGCTGGACGATGATTTCGATAGTGGTTTCAAAATGTTGAGATGACACTTCTGCAAAACGTTTTCCTTCTGTTGTATTCACAGCCCAGACATGATACGAGGCTTATCGATTTATCGATTTTGCTTGCATGATTTTCGGCAAGCGAGGCTACAAGCGAGGCTACAGATGAGCTCATGTTGAGGGCTGATTGGTACAGCACGTAGCGTGGAGATGAGGCTGAGGCTAGTGTATGAGCCATGTCTTGTGGTTGATGGTCTAGAAGGGCGAAGAGGATGTTGAACGGTCAAAGGTTGAATAGCCCTGGGCACTCCGCGATGGGTGGCATTACCTTGCGAGAGAGCGGTCCACGATCCAAGATGGCCTGACGCACTAGATCCCGGCACGCCATGGCGAAAGTATATCGTGTAGTCCCCGTTGGCACTACTCGGGTCTACCGACCACACCATGGATCGATGGGTGTCATCCCCCCTCCCCCCAACGCGCGAAACCACCTACGTGAAGAGTAGTCTACGCACACTAGTAGCACAATGCACGTCTTACGCAGTAGTCTACAATATCTGACCACCCACCCGCCGGTACCGCTCCACGGCTTCCTATCCGCTATCGGACTTGAAGTATTATACCTCCCACGTCCAACTTGGCAGCTTACTCGCTTCTCACGCCTCCCGTGCCCCAACACCAGATCTCGGTAGAGGCTGGAGCTATAGAAAGAAATAAGCCGACTGAAAACGTCCGACGCTTCCCGAGATCAGCGCCGCGAGTTTTCGATCTGCAGCATGCAGCATGCGGGGAGCACACGATGGGAACGATGCACGGTCATGTATGGCGCGGACGACGAGAAATAGCGGCTGCGAGTCGCGCCGCCACCTTATTCCCAACTTTGATCAACCTGATGTCCAACTTTCGAAGACGTCAGTCGGTCAGCAAGGAGGGCGCCGAGGAAGGTGGGCAGCAGATCTGGGAAACCGGCGGGCGTGCATGATCGATGGACCTCTTGCATCTCGTTTGCTAGGGGACCAATTGCGTGATGAATAGAGGCGCGGGGGGGAGACGAATCGATCCTCTTGTTGTAGGGAGGCGGTTGGTGATCGCCATCACCACGCCACCATCACCTTACTGTGTGTGGAACGACTACATGATGGCGCATGCATCGATGCTTTGAAAGCAAGTGCGGCTCCGGCCGTTTTCGAACCACACACCATATCCTCTCGACTCCACCAACACTTGCAGCCTCCTCTTCTCGTCTCCGGGATAATATTGGCCAATCGAGATGGAGGGCACCAGAACAGCACAGGACGCTGCAGTACGCATAACCCTATTGACCTAACGCGCGGAACAAAGCGAATAGCAGCCTCCAGATGCGGCGTGCATGCCCATCGGCGAAAAGCCCTCGGGTGCGGACCACCCCTTTTGGGTACCCGGACGCTCGTGGATGTATGTACTTGGATGTGTGTACTTACTGCATATGTCGCCTCGCCTACATACAGCCGCAAAGGTGCCAAAGAGGGATCGTGCACGTTTTCGCTTCGTGTTCGGCATCCCATGATTGGGTACGTAGGATATGCACGTTCGATATCTGTCACTTTTGCAACGGCGAGGTCGGGTGTTGTGTCGCACAACGACGTGCTCGCACGCAGATAAAACAGATGGACAGGAGGCCGAGAGCAGCCCGTTGCTCGGACTTCCCTTGCACCGATGCCACCACCACCACCACCACCACCAATGCCTAGCAAGCCCTCTACCCCGTGGGCAGCCCCAGAGCCAAGCCCGTCGCAAGCAACGGCCATCGTCGCCAAGCTGGCTGATCAACTTCGCACCCCTGCACGCATCATCTGGGAGGCAGCGCTGACGGATACCCCCCATCGGCTCGATTGGCATCGCATCAGCACGCTGCTCATCCGATTCCATGCGGGAACGTCGTCGGGTTCGTATCCCATTCAGCTCAGATCAGCCTAGATCCGATCTGACTAGCCCGACCTCACGGGTTTCTGCCTGCTGCTGCTGCCCTACGTACGTACGTCCGTAAAATGGGACGTATGCAGACTGCACACGCTCTCCCAACAATGCAGCAGTCGGGCAAACAGACGGGCAGGCAAGCAAGTGAGACAAACAAGTCGGGGCGAGCAAGTGAGCGTCAAGCGAACGCCGGCTTGCTCATTCGCAGCTCGCTCATGACCCCACTCTGCCCCCCCCCTCTTTTCGGGCATGTCAGATGCAAGCACCTCTCGAAAGAGAAGGGGGCGGGGAGAAAATAGAGTTTCCATATTCCGGCCATGATGGGGGTTGTTCGTCGCGTTACCATGCAGGTCTAGGCGATACGTACTCGCCGACAAGCGCACAGGAAGCAAGCGGCTTGGTCCACGGCTCCAGACCTGGGGGTGGGATGTTGTGGAGCCGTACATACCTGTTGGTCCGCGAGCTGGGCTCGCTAGACCGCCATGAGGGGTAGGTTGTGAGCTCGCAGCATGTTGCAATGCAATGCGATGCGATGCGTTGCTGACTCAAAGGTCGGGGATAGAGCGTGCGTGCTGCATCTAGACATGTACTCTGCAAGGATTTGGATACTATTGGGTTGGCCCCCCCTTGGATTGGCATGATACTTTAGCTACGGGGTTGTGGAATGCTATGTGACTGGTCACGAGACGAGATGCAGTGCAGTGTCGGAAGCTTTGGCGAGGGTTTGCTGATGGGGGGAAGGCCAGTATTGCAGTCGGGTGGGCGGGCACGGAAGTCTGAGAGTTCCGCTGTCAACTTTTTCTGCCTTGGTGTTTCCATATTAACAATGGCTGTAGCGTCGAGGAATTGAGTAACCCAGACTGCAAATCATCTGGCGGGTTGGGCCCAAGGGCAGTGCTGGGGACGACCTTTGGTGACGTGCTTGCCATGTCCACGGTATTTTGGTGCCTCTCTTTGTTTTTCTTCCCACAGCCTTGTTCCGGGTAGACTTGCATGGGCAAGCAAGCATGACACGTCTACCTACATTGGCCTCGTATACACCAGCTGGCTAGCGAATATCCGCGCGCCACAATACGAGGCTCGAGAAGGTGGGTAACATCCAACCCATCTCATCCATCCGCGCCGTCACACAAACAGTAAGAACCGGGAGAGGACACGGAACGTAGCGGCAGTTGCGCTTGTCTCGGCAGATGCGATTAGATCGGGGGGCCTGAAAACCACAGACGGGGCTGGCACAATATGTCCCAGTCATTCAATTCATCCGGCTACCAGCCCCTCCATCTCTAGGGTGGATTTCCACCACTCTTTTGCTCCTGGCTTCCTTCTTCCTCTTCCTCTTATTCCCTCCCATCCTTCTCTTCTGCCGACGACACCGATCCGGGGTTCTCGGCTAAACGCCATTCAGATAGATGGACAAGCAGGCAGATGCGCAGTAGGATTGGGCCCTCGCGTTCAATGGTTTGCCCGCTCCAGCCGAGCGCTGCGCAATTGCGTGCATGGGTCCCATGTGTTCATTTCGAATGCAATTTTTTCCAGTGCAAAGATGGTGCGCTCGCCCTGCACGATTGGTACCGTTAGAGGATCCTCGAGGGGGCAGAACCGAGAGCTGAGGCTAGGACCGTATTTACCGTATTTCTGCAAGGTGCATGCGAAGAGGGGATGGGCAAGGTCAATTGGGCCCTGTGCCTGGAATTCGGAGTCGGAGGACGAAGACCGAGCGTTTAGACGGCAGCCCACCTTTTGGTATACGATCATGTTGATACTAGAGGAGGTGCTTCAATATCAGATCAGGTTGAACCATTTCTCGTGGAAGTCTGCCAGCCTTGAGGACGCTCATGGGCTCGCCATATACTAAGACTTCAACATAGCACTCCCCAACCTGGCGGTATGCGTCTTAGAGGACTTTATCGAATTCCTGCCACGAAGCTGTTCTGCAGATGCATCGGAATCTATTTTCGCAGCCTTTTTAAAAGACACCCAGCTCACTGCCTCTCTCCCTAGCTTCCCCATGGCTGCATCGTCGCCCCCCTTTCACGTTCCTCACCATGAATGGTGTGATGTCCCCTCGTAACACGCAAACCTCGTCCCCCTTTTAAGTATCTCCGGTCGCGGGCCCATGCATCTTCTGTTGGTAACAAACAAGACCGCGCAGTAATCAATGGCTACACGGAACGCATTTACTATACGTACCAGCCTGTCCGCCCTCTTCCTCTTCTAGCCCATCTGGACCCTCTCTTACCCCAGCGTCCTTGTGCAAGACGGGCGCTCTGAAGTTGGAAAAGTTGGTGGTTCTTAGTTTCGAACAGCGAGATACATAGGCCAAAATATACACATGGGTACACGTCCAGTAGGACAAAGATCTTGTCGTGCGGCAGCATGGCCTGAAAGCTGCGCAGCAGTGAGAGACGGCGCAAGAGGGGCACTAGCTCGTGCTTGCGGCACACGTCGATGCTCATGGCGTTGAGTAACCTGTCCGGTTCGTCCACGTTGTCCCTGTAGTCGTAGTAGACTATCCGAATGGGTAGCAACGGCCAGCTCACACCAAGGGACGCATCCGTCGCCGCCCACGAGCACCACGGTGTCGCGCGCAAACGCCAGCTCCTACACCACCCATATGCGCCTGAGCCACTGCCCGTCGAAGAAGCTCTCCAGCATGCCCACATCCTCAATGTTGTGTACCTGCAGAGCGCCGACGCCAAGTTCCGCGTGATGGGCCTAGTGGCCCCATTGACGGCAATGTCGTGTCCGTTCGCCGTTGAGCCCCAGACGTACGACAGGCTGTGGTATCGCTTGACAATGCTGTTCAGGGCCACCGTAACGAGTTCACAGTGGAACGTGTCGCAACTGGTACAGGCCTCGGCTGGACGGCCATGGCCATGCGTGCTTTCCGAGCTGGTGTCGGAGGAGACTTGATCGTCTGTAGCCTAACTATGGCAGTTAGTGCAGTCTGCAGCGCACCCATAGCCATCCTATGCCTCTTTCTAGGTCTTCCTATTCATATTTCCATTCATGCACATGATTTCAATCGCTGCATACCTCTGTTGAAAGAATCTTTGGCATCCTAATCTGGCCCCCTTCAAGCCGTCCATCATACGATGAACCGAGGGCTTTGCTTGTCTCGCTCATGTTGAACGGGAACTCTATCTCTACTACTGCAAGCCGCAACCGAATCACCCATCTGGCAAGACACACTCCAGATAACGGGCGTACTGATGCTGAACACTGTTGGGGGTTAGGTGTGGCTGTGCACGAAGCCGTGACTCGCCATACCCCATCACTTATCTCTACCTCCTTGAAATAGACCAGAATGAACGCCTTGTTTCAACTGTTATTACATGATGTAAATTGGTCAAATGTCTTCTCCTTTATGAATTTCCCCTCCGAGGCAGCTTCCTAATGTGGAGCGGATTGTCTACGCAGTGCTGTACAGGATATACATAATGATACAAAGGCTCCTTCTACAGGACCAAAACACGCCGCTGCCGTATGCCTATTAGGTCCGGAGCAGCTGCGACTCCGTTCCAAATACTTATCAGATTCCCAAAACTCCAGACAAATGCTGTTGAACATCAAAACATGGAAAATCGCCATACCATCAACGCCGTGGAATCGTTAACTGCCCCTAATTTACGAGAAGAAATACTTGGACTCGCGCAACCTGGAAATGTCCCAGCTGCCCTTCTTGGGAAGCGACGGGAATGTGAGTGGAACCCAAACATGGACCGACTTGGCATGGACCTTCTTTGCGTACGCTTCACTGAAAAGATCCTTGACAGCGTCCAGGTCGTCCAGATCGTCCGTGGCCAATATACCTGCGTCCATCTCGCTTCCTATCTCTGCATCATCCGCTAATTCGGCGACCTTTTTGGCTGACTTGCTGCTGGTCTCACCAAGAAGGGCCAGTCGATTCGATGCCATGGCCGCGGGGTCTTGGTTTGCTAGCCAGATGCTTGTAGGTGTGATCATGTCTTGGCCCTGTTTTCTCAACTCAGCATCCTCGCTCTTCAACAGCTCCTGCCTCTTGGCCTCCAGGGCGACTTCTTCGATTTTAGGGTTGGCGAGCTTCGAGAAGACTTTGGTCACTCCATAACGCTCCCTCCTCCACGCTATTATCTTCTTAGCAGCCGCAGAGGACGCATTAAGCGCACATCTGTACATGGAACCGGCGTAGCGAGCCTCGAACTCAGCCGCGAGCCGACCGATAATGTCCTCGGAGTGCATCCGCACAAATGCGTCGCGGAGAATAGCGTTGAGATTGGGTATGTCTGCGGCATGGGTCCAGAAACTATCGTGTACCGCAGCAAAATCGAGACCCATCTCGTTGCATTTCAGGGCCGACAAGATCATATGCGTGGCATCCAGAGAGTGGATGAAGTTAGGAGGGAACGCCTGCAGCTGTTTACGCTTGTCCACAGCGCTGTTCAAGCCCCGTTTGGTGAACGAAATGTCTTGGAGCTTTGTCTTGATAACCTGACTTGGCTCCTTTCGATACGGCTGAACAACCGGCATCTTCAGAGGCGTAGTCCAGATGATGCTGGTTTTAAGCGCTTCAATCTCTTGAGTGTACTTCTTTTTGAGGCTGGTTGTGCTCTGCTTTGGTTGTTTGTACTTCTTGTCTAGCAGCGACCCCTTTCCTTCCTTCCGCTCCAATATCTTCCTGATCTGATCTGGGGATAGAGAGGTAGTGATACGTGCGCCACACTCACCCAGCCAGTGCTGGATCTCTTGTGCACCGTTGAAGATTTTACCGAGAGCAGTAAAGATCTTCTGGACGACATACAATGCAACTTGACCGAGATGCTTGACTTCTTTAGTACCCTGGAAGTCCGGAAAGATATCCTTGAGTTCGTCAAGAACTTGGAGCTTGGCGCCTATCAAGGTGACACCGTATACGTTGGTCATGACAGTTCGTTTGACTACCTTGCGCACAATCTTGCCATCCACTAGCATTGCGATAGCATTGCCTTTAGCAGCGTCTTCGGTAACCATCTCCCTCACAAGATGGGCGACACCAGTGTAGATGTCCTGAGGCCGGTCCGAAGGCTCCAGGTTGACTTGGCTGGCACCAGCTCTATCACCACCCAGCGCAGCATAATGTTGAAGGCCGTTACAAGTTCCGTCTTGATGGACAGGGAGATGAGAAATATAACGTGTTGGGTCTGGAGCATCCAGGGCATTCTTCAGCTCTATGCAGCATGCAAGGCATTGCCAGGGGTCTTCAGCTTTCGCCCACCATCTTCGTCCACTGAGAGGATTTATTGCGGAGTCATAAATCTCGTGGATATTGTCCATGGTGAACTGTTCCCGTTCTCGTAAACTGGCCTTATCAAAGCCGTAAAGGTTGGCCATGTGCACTTTGAGCCACATCAGACCTACAGAACCGAGTTCCTTGCCATTCGCAAATCTGAGCAGACTGCGTGCAAAATCGGATCCGATGTGGTTAAGCAAGGGGGGTATAGGGTAAGCCCTGCCCCGGAAGTCAACGCTGTGGGGAAAGTACATCTTCTCTTCATTGATGTATGCGCGAGCAATCTCAAGTTGAAAATTTTGGAAGCAGCGCTGCGAGTGAAAACCAGCAAGTGCGTTCTCGTACTGCTGCAGATTCTTTACCCAAGCTTGGTGTTCGGCTTTGGTAGCAGTCTCTGAAGGTTCTTCAGGACGTTTCAAGTTGCTCTCTTTTGGCACCATGGCACCGATACCTTCTCCATCATTCCAAGCTTGTACCATGACGGCGAAGAGCTCCTCGTTGATTTGCCAAGGCACTTTCCCCAGAACGTCGAGACCTTTCAAAACTTTGTCCATATCGTTATTGCTAATTGCAGATTCGGCATAGGCGCGCTGCGTGTTGTCGCTACCTTTTATGCGGACAACTGAACCTTTCGAGAGGTAATAAGCGCCATTATCGAAACTCGTCCAGGGCTTTGGTTCGAACACCATTGGAAGCTGGAGAGTTGCAATACTGGTAACGGGTTCAACAGTAAGCTTAGCTAGGATTTCGTGGTGGGGTACAATCCAGCCAGTTTTTTTGCCATTCGCGAAGCCGGTATGGTGGTGGAAGGCGGCTTGGGTGTTCGTCAGTTCCTTTCCAGTGCTAGGATCTTGTGCGGTGACGGTAATGGTAGCCGCTTGTATGAAATTTTCTAGGAGCATGGCCCCCAGTCTCGTCTTAATAGAGGTCGGGATGGCTTTTTTTAAAAACGATTCGAAACCCGGCTGCACTGGTGTTGCTGGTGTTGATGGCGTGGGAGTCTTCGATAGCGAATCTAGGAGAGTCTTCCGAGCAAGTTTGCGCTCCTTCTTCACTTGAGCTATGTGCTTCTGCAATGCATCCGAATTTACCTCATCAACTATATCGTCTCCAATGAGGGCTGCCAATGGGCCAACTTTTAAGGATTGAAAATCGGCACGTTGGCCTCTCGCACACGCCTGGAGGACGCGCGATACAGTCAGCGCGGTCATCTTCCGAGGTGTGCACATCTCAAGATATGGCCCATAGATGTGCCTCTCGTCATGTTGATTGTCCGTTGACGGCGCGGAGATTACTTCTTTGGTACGCATGTACTCCTTCTCCACGAGTGGCAGAAGCGCAGAATACCAATGCCACATCAGTGCCTGCACAGGTTTGGTGTTGAGAACACCATGGATTCCTATGGCTTGAAGCTTGTCATCTTCCGCCTTCCACCGAGCGACTGCAGCATCAGCAGCATCACGCTCTAATTTCATCTGTCGCATATACCCATATGCACGATCCTTCTCTTCTTTCGTTCCTTCCATCTCATGTGGATATGGAATTTGTTGTCCAATCGCAAAACCGCCCAATGATTCTTTCAGTGCTATGAGGCCTCGCCCCTTTTGCTTGACTTCCCTCACTTTGTAAGCAGGATTTGCCAATATGCCATGTTCGACGAGAGCAGCGTGTGCGGCAGGGGTGGTCAACGAAATTTCATCTGGTGCTTCTAACGCGGGAGGCTTTTCAAAGCGATGTGGCTGAGCGCGAATGAGCTCATCCCATTCCTGGTCGTCAAATTCTTCTGACTCATTAATCGCATTCGTAATGCCCGGCCCCAATTCCTCTGCCACAGCGAGATACTTCTCCAGAGTGGCATGTCTTTCTTGGCCTTTGAGAAATACCATGGCGGCGCGCAAAAGGGTGATGAAAGTGTTGGCATTGGGTTCGATTGCCTGGCGAACGATGTTTTCGTCGTACCACCTCTCAATCTCTACCATAGACTCGCGAGAGAGGTCCTGTTGCTGTGCCAGCTCCAGCATGGTCTGAAGGTAAGCGTTGTACGCCTCTATCACTTCGATGGCGGACGGATTGTATATAGACTTCAGTCGTTTGATAATGGCTGCAGCTCTGTCCATGCGACCAACGCGTAGGCAAGCATGCAGATTTTGATGCAGCTCGATGGGATCACCACCAATACCAAATCTCATGGAAAGGGTTGGCGCACTAACAGGGTCCTGGAGTATCAGAGGGCTCAATGGGTCCCATGGTTCTAGTCTTGCGACACTCGCGGGCTGTCTCATCGACCCCACCGGGCGAACGAGGCTATTGAACGTAATGGACGGGTATTGCGAGGGCTGCATGTCGGCAGCGGTAGCTAGGGATCGTGTTTCGTGACGGGGCGATAAGATGCCATGTCGTGATCTTCGTGCATCGTGGGGGCTTCCCGTGATGGGTACGGCGTTGGCTGTCCATCGTACCTGCGCCGGACGAAGCCATGGGAGCGACAATTGTTCGCTGGGGTGGTTGGGCGTCCTGAAGGCATCTCGCCGCAGCTTCCGCCGTGCTGCTCGCGCGAGCATGCTGAAAATCGAAATCAAATTAAACAGGTGTAAGCAAGCAGAGACGGTAGCTTAGTAAAGTAGAAATACAGATAAGGAATCAAAAGGCCGGCGCAGAAGGCGGGCAAGCGATGAAGCTTCTGGAGGAGATGCGAGCGAGGAGCGCGCAGTAAATTGATGGCAAAAAGTGAGCAGTAGCCCCTTCCCGTTTTGGAAAGCTGAAGCGGTCCGTGCATATGCCCTGACTCGCTCTCACGTGACCCGTCACCTACTAGCCACCCAGCTTCGAGCTAGCAGGTGTTTCTGGAACACGCTACGAGCATTGCGCTAGGACCCAAGTCATGCACTTAAGATAGTCCCCGGTGACTGTCTCTATTCACTCCTTGTGCAAAAATGCGTGTAATTTGACATATTCTCGCTGATGAATCGGAATGGAAAGATCATTTGATATTCGTTATCTACATCCTTCTATCCATCTCATACTTTCCCAGAGAGGTCAGGGGAAAAACCGTTCACTTTGAAAGAAAAACAAACGTGAACGGTCTTCTGCTCCCCAGCGCTGCGGTTTCGTTGATAACTAGTTGCCATGTATGGCTACATCTACTGTACAAATAAAGCGCCACGAACACTAGCAACTGTAGCAACAACCTATCTGGGCCTCCAGTCCATGCAACCTTAACTCCCCTAAAAATGTCCAGATCGTTTACGTGTCTATAGCAGGTTTTGATATACTGCTCTCCGTCTCAGTTGGACTGCTCACTGCAGCGAATTTCATGGTCGTTGATGGTGTCGTAGTTGCCATTACCGAATCTGTCGTCGAAATTCCATTAGGGTTCAGCAGTGTGTCCCCCGAGGCTTCGCGGTAGTCGTCTACTACATCGGTGTCCACGGACTCAGGGACGTCATCTTCCCAGTCACTTGCATCCTCATCTCCGAAGCAAAACAAATCCCGCGCGGTTCCTGGTACGACAATACGATGCTTGCCCTCGAAAGTTTTGCAGCCTCCTATGACCTCGCGATACTTATCCGCATAGATGGAGGCTGTAATTGACACGTTGGAGTGGGGGATCGCCTCGCCCTTGTGTAGGAGGTAAGGTAGATGGGGTATCTCAGGAAGATCGCCATTAAAGGGAAGTAGTAGATGCAAAGGCCGGGATTTGGAGACGACATGTGCCTCCCGCATCTTAGGTGCTGGCGCGGGTGCCTCTCCCCGGAGAAATGCTTCGTAGGGTACTTTGGGGGTTGCTGACTGATCCCCCTTAACGGCTCTTGGTGGTGGCAATGAGAATTCTTCGGGACTGCGATAAAGCTCATCATGAATAGTAACAAGAGCGTCTCTTGATGTCGCCCCAGGATATAACAGCGCATAGCCACGAGCACGCATAAACTCGAGCATGTACTCAACCCATGATGGCAGGGTTTCCGAGACAAGTTTGCGTCTTTGAGGCGCCTTGGAATGCTTCGCAACACGGTTACTAAGAAAAGAATGAAGCTCTGCCCACTTGTCGCCAAAGAAGAGAGTCGCATGGCTATTGGGGGCCTGCCACAAAAAGGGGACGCTGTTTGTCTCAGCAAACAGCTCTGTGTAACGCTCGGAATGCATGTCGGCAGTCTTGGGAGGGGTGAGCTTGCTTTTGCCATCCAATAATACGGGCGGGAGTTCCAATGTCACACCCATCACGTTGGCTGCATCGTCACCCCCGAATAGCGAGTACTTGTACTCTAAAAGTGTGTACATCAAGTACTGATAATATTGGGAAGACAGTTCAGCCTGCGGTGAAAGCAGCAACAGGTGTGAGTTTGTGAGACTACTCGGGTAATACAACTCAAGAAAGCGGATAGCAGACTCTTCTTGGGTTGCACGTTGACTGCCGATTCGTCGTCTGGTTGTTATGTGATTCTGATGACCAGTGGGCGGCCACTTGAATGTGTCTAGGTAGCTCTCGACAGATTCATCGATTTCAGCAGGCAACTCAATAGTGATGTGCGGTAGGTTTAATCCAGAATAGTCGGCATTCTTTATCGATCGCAATAGGCTTGATACACTTGACGAGCCTGGCGGAACCTGGATAAGGATGTCGACTGTGGGATGATTCCACTGCTTCAGCGAGCCAGCGTCCAGCCTTGTCAACCACATCATAGTGTCCACTTTGTCTGTCGGTATCTGGATAATGGGCATATTAAACGCCTTCATCTTGGCATGAACTGCTCTGATGAAGAAGTCATCTTCTGAGCTAGCATCGTCGATGATAACGACCTGCGGATGCAGGAAGCTGTGAATGTGAGTCAGAGCAGATCTCACACTCGACTCGGCGCGATCATCTGAACTATATTCAGTGAAGTCTGGACGAGCGTCATGCCAGATGGCGGGACACTTGATCTTGTCGATGCCGTTGATGGCTAGGATCTGGTCGAGTTCGACGTCTTCCCTGCCGACAAAAGCAGCATGAACGTAGTTTCTACTCCAGCGTGCCATCTCGCATACCATGGGAAGCAGGGTGGAGGCGCTTTGGAGACTGGAGACGGCGAAGAGGACATTCCGGTTCACTTCACGGTATCCATTTGTATGGGAAGCTCCGTGGAGCGAGGCTGCGAGCCTGTAGAACTTGAATTGGCCATCAAAAGCATGGGGCGTTGGCTCTCCCGGTCTCGGCGCACGCATACCAGGCGGTGGTCCGGTGGGCTCTGTCAAGCTAGCCGGTTCATAGTTGTAGCCATAGTTTGTGAGGAACGCGTTCCCATAGTCTGTCGTGGTTCTCTGGTTGCTCCAGTCGGCGAGGGCTGGCGTGTGCTTTACTAGGACACAGAGCAGATACAGAGCCAGGACGGCGAGCAGGATGCGGCGGCGGCGCCATCGCAGCGGCGTGTTCCTGGGAGCCCAGACGGGCATGCGCGACGTGGAGCGCGGCTTGTGGTCGTCGTCCTTCTTGCCCAGCTCTTCGTCGCCAGGCATTACGGCCTTGGATAACATGTTCCCCCAGATGGCACCCTGCTGCAGCCACCCACTGTTCGAGGATGCGGCTCGCATGCGCGCAGCTCACACCATGGCGCTTTCGTTTCGGCGGGATCGGCGTCGCACTCAATCTGGCGTCAAGCAAGCAAGGGATGCGCAGGGAGGCGTGCGCTTCTGGACGCGGGAGGATAAGCGCACGTAAGAGACGGAAGGTAGAGGAAGAAGACGAGGCACAGGACAAGGTCGTGGCGACGCAATTGCAAGCGCTGGCTGCGAGCAAACAGCTGATCTTTGAGGCCACAGGCCACAGGACACGATGCGAATGGCCTGAAGATCGGTAGTTCTATGCCCTCTAACGCCATGCAGGCGCATCCCGGCCGCCTTCCGTATCCGTCCAATGTCCACCTCCTACTAGCACACCCCCACCCCCACCACCATCTTCCGTTCATGCCATGTACTGCACCAGGACCACTCGCCTCAAGCTGCTGCTGCGGTCGCCCCCAGCCTTTTGTTAGCCTCCTCCAACGCCTGCCGCAGAGCGTCCTCGTTCCGCGGCTTGAACAGCACGCGATAGGGCCTGCACATGGTCACCAAGCTCGTCGGGTCCGCGCTGCCCCGTACCGGATGCGTGTCCACCACTGAGTCGGACACAATCTCGAAGCTGTTGAGCATGCGCATGTACGTCAGGTAGAGCTCCCTGTTCGCAAGTAGCGACCCCGCGCACATCCTGTAGCCAAGACCATACGTAAACAAAGGCGCATCCGGCTGCTCCAGCCAGCGCTCGGGGCGAAACACGTCCGGATCACGCCAGACTTTGGCATCCATGTTACACGCCCATACATTTAGGTAGACTGTGCTCCCCGCCGGTATCAGCTTGTCTTCGTACGTGATATCCTTCACCGTCGCCCGCGGGAGCGCCAGTCGGAGAACGCAATAATACCGCAAACACTCGCGCACCAGTGCGACGACGTACTCGCACTTCTGGTCGTCTTGCGCATCGCACAGCGGTTGCTCTTCCGAATACAGCTTACGAATCTCCTCAATGGCCTTCTCCTGGATGTCGGGCCTCTGCGCTAACATGGCGACACTCCATTGCACCAGCGTTGTAATGGTATCCAGCCCTCCCGAGAGCATGGTCAAGCTGATGGATGTTAACTCCTCCTTGCTCAGTCCAGCATCTTCGTCTTGAATGATGTTGGCTTGGATACAGGGCTTGTGGATACCCTGCTCCATGCGATCGTCGAGGTCCCTATTCAGCCTAGACAGATACATATCACGCCGGCTCCTCATCTCGCGAGCCTTCTTAGACCCTGCGCTGAACGGGTTGAGCCTTAGAATCGGAATGTAGTCTTGCAGATTTCCGGTCGTGCTTCTGAAGAGAGAGATGGCCTCTTCTACTTCTGTGATTTCGTGGAATAGAGGGTCATCTCGACTTCCCATTCGCGTGCCCCAGTTCAGCGTCAGAGCCAAAGAGAGCGAGAGGCGTTGGATCATCGGCGTGGGATCGACGCTAGTAGTGCCGGCTTTTCCACTTTCTAAACCCTCCTTGACGAAATCTTTGGTTTCTACGTCGAGGTGGTCAATGTAAGTCGCAATGGATGGTTTGTTAAGTGCTGCAGCCGCGCCTTTGCGCCGTCTCTTTAGTGAGTCGTTGAACGGTGAAGTGCCAATGGTTGTTCCCGCCGTGTTGGATAGTACCTGATTTGTCAATGCTGCTCTGGGTTGGTTACTGCTTCGAGACACACCTTGTGGAAAGTCCAGAAAACTGGCCTCGAACTCAGTGCCTGGCTGTTCTGCCCGAAAATCTTCCGGGCTGCCTCAGCACTGTTTACCACGATGACAGGGACGTTGCCCAATTGTATCTGATACACGTCGCCGTATGTTTTGCTCCACTCCCGGTACTTCTCTGCCGCATTGAAGTTGATGTCCGGGATATTTCCTACTAGCGGCCAGTTGGGCGGACCTGTGAAACCTTTTACTCTGACTGAACGACGGACAAATTCGTTAAGGAGAACATAAGTAACTGGCACCGCTACAAGCAGAAAAATAAAAGACCGAAGTGTATGCTCAAAAAACTGGGCGGAGAGCAGAGGGACCAAGGTTGAAATCATCTTGTAGCTTCCTACCGCAAACGCCGGCGAGCTAGAAATAGAGCCTCGTTCCAGGTGTCGTGTTAGTGTCCTATGGTTTGTGTGTGGAACAGCAAGCGGGCAGTTCACTAGAATTAGTAGCAGGAACGTCACATATTTGGCATGCCAATGAATATCTATATCCCGGACGTGGTCGTAACGAGTCGTCGGCAATGCAGGTTGTAATGCGGGGGGGCAAGCTATGATGCGGAAGGTGCGGAAGCTTTCCGCATGGAGGGCTATCAGAATCCAATCAGCACTTCACATTCTCCTATTGAATGGAAGAGTGCTGCTAGGTCCAGTGGGGCTCTCAGGTGCCGCAGGGTCACTAGCCACAAGCATATGCGCGGTTACATGACCCCATGACGACTTTCTTGTTCCCTCGCAAACAGTTGCAGGCAATCCGAGGTTAACTTGTAACACTACAATCATGACGATCGTTGTCTCAGTTGTGAGAAACGAACACTTTGTTACCAGAAGCTAGTCCTGATCTGAGTGGCTGTGTGCAGGGAACGCATGAAATCCAGTTTGTTGACTCTGTTAATAACATCTACCTCTAGCAATACCTGCCTCCACATCCATCTGGCAATAGTAATCGACCCACATCCAAAAATGCGAGCTTGGTACAAGTGAAGAGGACACCCAGTGGTTCCGGGACCAATTCAACCTACTCCTCCGCAGCTTCCACACCAGTGAGTTTTGCTATGGGGCGGAAGCCTCATGTGTAGTTCCCGGGTCAGAGGCCAGCATAGTATTAAGCCTCATTGACTCGGGATTGATCCCGTCAGAAACTGTAGGATACCAGTAATAACCTTATTCACCCGGGAGCCCTACACTTATTCTAACATTCTGGGCAGGTAATAGTAGCTCGTGATCTTTTCCTTCTGCCCCCACAAGTATACGTTAGGGAATACCTCGCACACCCTCTGAGTACACGAGAGCGGAGCTTCATACAGCAAACTATGATGTGAGTAAGTTTGTATGCCTCCTCCATGGTGCGCAATATCGGACAAGGCAGAATTCGTAGAACTGGGATCACACACTGGATATTCATTTGCTGGAAGTATAGCACAGGGGCCTGGAAGAGCAGCGGTCATAGTCCTGGAATAGTTTCCTGAACATGTAGACTACAGCTCCAGAAGATCAAAGGGGACCATTGGCATTCCTCTCAGCAGCTTCATCTCGCACTTTCATCCCCTATGCCAAGTACCGTGCATGTACATATAAAGAGTCGAGGTTGGATCACATTGAGCCGACGCCAGCAGCAGTCTTCTGCATACTCACAGTAGGACTAGCTCACAAACACGAAATTCAACATAGTCTACATATTTCATGCCATGGTTTGCTTCAGCCTCGTCCTCATTGCAACCAGCTTTGGTATCATCTTTGTCGGTCCTCCCGAGAAGCGCGGCCTCTGCTGGATTGGACATGACAAAGTCAGAGATCACGCGGGCTCCCCTACTGTAGCCAGCAACGAAAAAGGCGAGCTGGTCAAGAAACATAAGCTCTTCCTTTACGTGCAGTCCGGCTGCGTTCCTTTCTCTGCTCTGCAGTCAGACGGCTGCCTCAAGTAAGACCTCCCAGTAGTAGCTCCTGATATTCAATTCCAATCGATTTCACCGTGGTCTTCTGGGCTGGTTTAGAAAACTTCAGCTCGAGCCTTAAGAACTCTGGTACCATGAATGGCAAATGCAGCAAATCCACGGGCCAAATTTACTCGCGTGGCATGTCGCACAAGGGACGCCTTGTCATAGAGTACGCATGTTACTTTCTTAAAGATCAGAAGGTCGACGAAGGCGGCAACTTATGCCACAGCCACGACTAGGAGAACGTCGTCGTCTGACTGAGCTCCGCGGAGACCAAGGTTACTGGTGTGAGTATATCTGCATATGGCGATTACCGCAAGTACAAGACAGGGAATCTGGACAATAGTCGCCCACTCGTTCAGTATTTGACCGTCGATGGGAAAGATAATTTCTTAGATACAACAAATAGGAAGGGTGGCATGCAGCCATTGATTAATTGGGGTAAGGTATCAACGAAGGCTAAGGATGCGCTCACAAAGGCAGACTTTAAAAACGGAAATGACATGTCCATGAAGTATAGCGTGTTCAAGAATATGTTAGAAAAAGCATGTTTGAATGGGGTTTGAGGTCGCAGACTCACATTGGCGAGTTGTGGTACAAAAGAAGACGGCACAAGGTGATAATGTGCAGGGGAGTTGGATATACTATTCTCAGGGTATTTTAGATCGATTGTTGTCAATGCTAGATCATGGGTTGGTGGAGAGGGGAGCGGAGGGAGCTGTATAATACTCTTTTAATACGCTTTACACTATACCAGCTTACCCGCACCGTGGTTTCTGTTGCTCTTGTGCTACAGATTGTTTAAAACATGCTACATTGCAACCTCCTGATCTTTTCTTTCTAACAAGGTGGAAGAACATTCTTTGCTTGGTTGGTGTATCCCCAACAACTCTCACTGTATCTTCAAGAATCAACTGTGTTGACCTTACTGCAATATACGGCTACAAATAAAAGCTCGGCTGACCTATTGTATCAAAGTGAAGCGCAAAGAATAGGATTCTTCGACGATAGCTTGTAACAAAGAAACTTTTGTGTGCTGCGGCTGACATGCAGCTTCCTTGGGCCATAATAAGCCATTATGTGTACCTAGTTTTGTTTTGTTGAAGCTTTAGACTTACTGATGCGGGCGAACGCGCGTAATGAGCGATACATTGTATAGTATAGTCGGTCGATGGGTTTGAACCGCATTCTTCTTTCCAGACACATGCCAAAACGCCGAAGACCTAGTTAGGACACCCGTATCACAAATCTCTATAGCCTCATTAGTTTCTGTCTCCTTTGTTTCTTGGGGGCTTGAGTAGAGGTATAGGAGGAGGGATGTGCGCATGTGGAATGTGGAAGCTAGTCCTGGATTTTGTTGCTCTCTTTTGATTCCAAGCCTAGCTGTATATATGTAATTTTCCGAGTTTATTTGTATCCGTATGTTCCAAATTTACTCATAATAGGGTGTGATGATCCGAAAACCTATGTCCAACTCAGGGCCAAGCGCCCTTGGTGAGTGTAATATTACCTGCCATTGTACTCGATCTTATGCACACATAATCAAGACATCTTCAGACACCACCACCTTGTTTCACAGAGAAGAGGTTTGTGTAAATAGTCTACGTGTCGAATAAACCCTCGTGGGCCTAGATATCGCGCGCTATAACGGTAGCATAAGGGTCCTGCTGTGGGTATGTGGTTGAATGCTGAGGGTAAGGCTCTGCTGACCTGCAATGACTTCATCTTCATTCCTTGCCTATGATTGCTGGAATAGGTCATGTACCTGATACCGCGCTTTCTTGTATAAATCTTTGTCGATGTAATGCGGACCTGGAGCTTTTCTCGGTTGCGTAGTCTTGCTCGGTCGTGTGACCCCATCGATTTTGGCTGTGGTCAGGTTACAGCGCTGTGGCTCTTTTCGAGATATGAACTTTGTTTGATAGTGATATTCTTGATATTCTTGCTTAGTAACCTCAATCGTGAATCAGTCAAACGATGGGGCTCTTGGACGTAAGGTGAAGTGAAGTGGTACAGAAGTCAGTCGCCGGGCTCAACTGACCCAGTGTAACGGTGATAAGTCTATGTCTCAATCTCGCTACCGAGGCCGCGGGAATGACGAGAACGTTGGCAGGTGAAGGCAACAGCACGGACGATTTCAACTCTGATGATGTTCGACACCACGCGACCACCAAAAAGTTCCAGCGATGTAGACTCATCGTTAGCAGCAGTAAATTCAATTTTTAGGGACATATTATGTTGGCTGTTCATTTCACGGGCTGCAATATCATAGTGACGCTCGAGATCTCAGTATCCAGTCATAGCAACTATAGCTTATGGTCTGTGTTGTACCATGTTTGGCACGGCTTGTTAGTCATCATAATACCAAAATTTGTAAACTTCGATTATCGCAATGAAGATAGATATAAGATGAGGTTTTGATAAGTATGCTGTGCTCCTGCACCGAAGAGCTTGTGCATTTGTGCTACGAAGTACCCAATGGCGCGGAGTTGCGCGTTCCCGACACATTTCTGCTGCCCAAAAAAGATTGTGAAACGGACCAGTAGCAGTTTCCACGTGGCATAATGCCCGGCCGTACGAAGTTTGAATGATGACTTAAAATTAGTACAGATATGATTCATATCTTTGAGCCAACCCAAACCTCCCAACACTTATATGTATCTCCACCCTAAGCCAACCTTTAAAGCACCTTACCAACTATTATTGGAGTTCGAATTTCATTCACAAAGTTTCCTTGTTGCGATAACTACACTGATACTTGCCCTCCTTGTCATAATTATAAACGAATCCTTGGAGATTGAAGCATTCCTGATCCAGGCAATGTCCACAAAGAACGACGAGAACCAGGACAACGCCCCCATTGAATGGATTACAGACGACGATGGAATATGTGACAAGGAAGTGGATCCAAATCATACGTACTGGGTAATTTATTGGACCTTCAAAACGAAGAATGGCAATCAGATCACAGGCTTTGGTGGGACCAATAGTCAAGAGAAAGCTGAGTGGTTTCTTAAAGACGGCACTTTCAAGATCAAAGGCGAAAAGCTGCAGCCAGTCGATATCGATTTCAAGATGAACAACATTGCTAAGCTCTGGCCGGCGGAACAGTATAAAAATGTCTTTAAAGGTGCGGCTTGGATCAAGGAGGGAGAAAGCTATGATTCTGTCTCTACAAATGGTGTGTTTTGTTTCACTATTTCATCACTACAGTACTGACACAGCAAAGTGTATATGGCATGGAAGAAACACTTCATTTAGCGGCCTTCTGGCACTATGGAGAGTTTAAATGATCTCTGCAATGCAGATCCTCTCTAATTTCTCCTTTAACAGTTATTATACATGGTGCAGGACTTGTGACTCATATTTTGTGGCCAGCGTGATGACGGAAACATGTAATGAGGTTTCCTTTCTCAGATATCTATATAGCTACCTCATATATCCATTTTTAATCTGTTCTTAAAACTTTGACTATGATCTGAAAGGCTTGCTCCCTTCATATTCTGAGCTGAAGAAAACTCGACTGGCCCATTACAGTTGAGTGCGGCCTCCCTAAATCATTGATATATAGGATTATACCTAAATAAGTGCCTGCTTTGCTGCAAATAGTATACCAACAAAAACAGACTCTACATGTAGTTCATATTACAAATTCAGGGCCGTGCCGATAATTTCTTGCCTAGGCTTTTCACTATCTAATAAAGAAGGTATTTGAGCGGCTTTAAGATGAACAGGCTCTAGATCGAAACGGCACAAAAGATCCGTGGATGCTCATTTGATACTACTTCCAATCACAGCCTGCCCACCAACGCATCGCCAGATCACAGGGTAAGGTTGCAATCGATGGGGGACCAGGCTGCCATTTTGTGAATCCATGGGGCTGGGTTGCGCGTGTCATGTGTGTTCGCTATGTCACCGATACATTCCCGTGGGATTGTGCAGTCCACTTCTTTATCCCTTCAAGCGCACTTCCGAGATACTCTCCACTCATTACACGACACAGTCTCCATCGTTCAAAGCTCCCAATCATCTACTTTGTTATTTCAACTAGTTCAAATTGTTGTATATCCCCTCATCCAATTGGTTTTCAGAGTCTGAATCCTGAAGACACATGAATGAGCAGCACGCCAGTGAAGGTGTTGAAGAAACATCTTTCACCGAAACACTGTACCCAACGCCAACCCAGAGCGATCCCTATCTGAATCCATATTTCCATGCGCATGGTAGCACACGGCAGGAGTCGGAATCATTTTTCAACTTCGGCGAGTTGGGCAATGACGAGTATGACCGGCTGCAAACGAACGACCCCGAAAGTCGCACCATCCCGAACCCCGGCGCCCCTACGGAGCCAAGTATCTTGCACCAAACCTGGGAGTCGGATCCTGTAGCCAATTTTGCTGATCATGCAGTCGGACTGGCGCGACGTAGCTTGGATAGCTACGTATCTGCGCAAGGCGCCCAGAATGCAGCCCATTACAACATCAGTACTACTACTTCTTCTCAGGGCTTTGCTCAAACCCCTACAGCCATGTCGATGATCCCACATACCGAAAAAGGTTTACTTGAACAATCGGCGGAAGAATCTCAATACGGAGCTTATAGAGGACTATTTGCTACAGCAGCCCAAGCAAGCACATTCCGCAAAGAAGCCACACGGTTCAATAGGCAGCCATATATACCTCCTAATGAAGATACATCCATTTCAACTATTGAACAGAATCGCACCCATCACGTAGAGCGCATCTATAACGCGATGACAAGGGGCGATGTTGCTAGAGACAACTCCGGTTCTATCGCCATGAAACGATGGGTGCACCACTCTTACTATGACCCAGGCTTGGTGGAAGCTTATGCACACAAGGTTTTTGACTGCTTACTATTACAGAGTAAAGAAGGATTTCGTGGTTGGAATCACAACGATTATGTCGTCGACGATCGGAAGGGCGAAGACGAGGATCGGGATGTCGACTGCGCAGCTCGTCTGGACAACGTCATCCGCGCGCTCGAAGAAGAGAAGACAATATGCGAGGATGTCATGAACTCTGCATGCCAAATTCGCATATTTGTGAATGCCCCGAAAGCTTATGCTACACGTAAATACCAGAATCGTATCGGGAACAGCAAGAGGGGAAGAGGAAAAGATACACCTGAGGTCGGGGACAAATCTTCCAAATCGAGGAAGTTGAACCCTAGACCTCCTGTAAGAGCCCGTCGAGCCAACTCAAGCTCTTCAGCTACATTCTATCCACCAAACCAACCGCTTAGCAAGGGTCCAGAGTTATCACCACAGCAGCGTACCCAACTACAATTTGCTGGTAGCCCTCACATGCGGATGCCGCCCAGAGTAACTCCAGTTACTGATCATTTTGAGAGTGCCCGCATGACTCAGCCATCATTCGTCAACCAAGTGCACGCCATGTCCCGTTCAACGGCACATGCTCCAAACATACAGCGCACCACAAACATGCCACAAAGACATCTACCTTTCAAGTCACCTCCTCCACGAGTAGTGTCATCCCACTCTACGCCTGTTATCGCGAAGGAAATCAGCCATTCCGATGATGCTCAGACCCTGTTTCCACTGCCTCTCTCCTTGTTCGAAGATATGCCAGATCCGACACTTTTTGATCAGGGCTGGGACCTGCCGTACAATGATCATATGCTCAACACGTCTAATGCAAACTTGTTCGAGCATCATCCTAGCGCGGCATTCCTAGAGCACCAACAATCGTTGAACGGAGAGAGTATTATTGAACAGCTATGGGAGCATACACTAGGAGCCAATCATGAGGCAGCTCCTCAGTCTCCAGGAATTGGTCACAATCACCACTTCTCATGAATCCCTGCAGTGTTTGCATACAGCCTCAATGGGGTTTCTTCTAGGGCATAGAAGTTATTTATGAGAACTCCTAACTAGGCGGCTGCCGGTGCGAGTCTCTCGTTTTTTCTCACCAGATCGAATTCGAAGTTCTCTTAATGGGTTTAATTTAACGTTGCATGCTCAACACGTCTGTTAATGGGGCCAATGGGGCTATGAATGTGTTGCGTATATATGATGGGCAATATACGACGTGGTATTGTTTTCCATTATGGTCTTTTGATGTTGTTGCATTCTGGCCTTTATTTGAAGTGTATGATTGAATATTATTACCATTGGTGATAATTTAGTTTACTTGTCTGGGCTGTATGATACTACTTGTCTTTATAAATACCGTCATATGAGATTAGCCTGATTGGTTTTCGATCTTCATAATCATGGGCCCAAAGTATTGTTCGGGAATGCCGGTTCATGTCTTTAGGGCATAATGATAGCCGTATGTATTCTTCTCGCCATCTCCATGCTTTCTAAACAATACAAATATGCCTAAATGCCAAGCGCTTGTAAGCTCCCTCGCTTTGCTGCAAACAACTCGGCTGCAAGCTTTTTTCTCAATGATGGGCTTTCTTGAGTTCGCCATACACGTAATATGAACTTGCGTTCTATATATAGGAAAAAATCTTCAACTGAGTGGTGTTTCCTACGTTACGAAACCCTAACGAAACGGATTTCTCGATACAACTGTCCATTAAGTAGCTCATTTCTATCGTTTTTATTTATTTTATGAAAAGATTGAGGCTGAGACCTCTTATTTATTGATTTTCATACATCTCTTTTTCTCCTCTTTGACGAAGACGTCGATATCTTGGAGCAAGGTCAAAATCTTTCGTTCAAGCAGTGAGGGGCGAGGCTATGGCTCCCTCGTGTTGGCCTAATATCTGTGCGGTATATAAAGCGTTTTTGAAAAGATATGCTTCCCTCCCGGATCATGCACCTTGTTTCGTAAAGCTCAGCTCTTACGTGACATACAGACTGTGCACCATAAATAGTGGCAACTCACTTTATTTGCTCATTCCATTCATGAACAATTAGAAAGTGCTGATGCTGCACGCACTGGGGGGGGGGGGGTGTTTTTGGAAAAAAATATTTTTCTTGTTATAGATAACAAAATT
>Ga0247757_10000812_pt1 | contig 23992 bp, 17 predicted proteins | sample UWRJL126311R4_FD_180929 | JGI IMG/M metagenome (GOLD analysis project Ga0247757, IMG submission 180929) | Plant litter microbial communities from Arlington Agricultural Research Station in Wisconsin, United States - UWRJ-L126-311R-4 | ecosystem: Environmental > Terrestrial > Plant litter >...
CAAGCGCCTGGCCCTTGCCATCTCCGCGGTTGGCATGCGCATGGCCTTCCCAGGTCGCATGCAGCACGATGCCGCCCACGACACCGATGAGGATCAAGCCCACCCTCCCCAGAATCAGATACGTCCCCGCGCCGAGGCCGACCAAGCATGCGCCAAGGGTCTCATTCGTCGCCGTGGAAAGGAAATGGAGGACACGGTCTGCGAGGACCCTCCAGTCAATGGGCGCATCTTCTAGTACATGATCCTTCTTGTTCGGTGGTGCGCTGGGTGCAGTAGGCGTCGGCGGCTGGTGGGTCTCGTCGGCCGGGGGGTCGCGGGAGCTCGGCGAAGGCTGGATGGAAGAGTTCATGGTGTCATTGAAGGTTAGCGACGAGGACACGAGTCCTGCTGGTGCTTCGGCGGGGTTAGCAGTGCAGCTTTCTCAGCAGGCCATCTGGCGTTACGACTTGTTTCACGCCTTCCTCTGGGGCTGGCTCTGGCTTATTCTGGGGCCCCCAAGCGCATCATCGTTCCGCCGGCGGCCGATGCAGGGGCCCGCGTGGTGGCTTTTTTCCTGCCTTGTGCCGACACTGAAGCATCCTCCGATTCCTCCTCATTCGCCCTGCACACCATGGCCGACGCGCTGCCTGCCTGCGATGCCGACACTCTCGCCCACGTCAAGGAGTACTGGGCTGGACGCAAGCCGCATAGCCCCATCTATCAGTTCCTTCTCGAGGACATAGAAGTGACCTATGCTGCCAAAGGCAGGGTCAGGGCTCGTCTGCTGCTAGGAAAAAACCACATCAACGCGCACGGTGGCATTCATGGCTCAGTGTCCGCTACGTTGATCGACTGGGTGGGCGGGATGGCTATCGCAGCATGGGACAACAGGGTGAAGACAGGCGTCAGCACCGACATTCACATCTCGTACCAGAGCACAGCCAAGGACGGCGACACGATCGAAATTGAAGGGACTGCGAGCAAGGTCGGTGGCTCGCTGGGATTTACAACGGCCACCATATGGAAGCTCGTAGATGGCAAGCCGGGTCCCGTTGTTGCCACGGGCTCGCACACCAAGTTCGTCAAGGTTTGAGTTCGACGTTATTTTCCTCAGCTGTGGAACACGCCATCTTCTTTGGGCTATCATTCTGCGCTCCATGAATGACGGATTCCACTCGGATGGCGGAAAGAGACACCCTTTCGCTTTAGAACCCGTTTTGAGCCTCACGGCGACGACCACATGGGAATTATAGAGGGTCACATTCATATACATGACAAATCCATCTGTCTTGTTCGTTTTCCGCCAGTCAGTTCATTTCTGCTCAATCTCCATGAGATTTTCTGTCTCCTTGGCTCTTAGGGTAGACGCTACTTGCTTTCGTCTCCAACATGTGCTTCAGCATCTTCATCTCCGTCCTCGTCTTCTTCATCTTCACTATCCTCTTCGTCCTCTTCCATGAGGTCAATTATCAATGCCGCAGCCTTACTAAATCCGTCCAGCTGGAAGCCCGCTTGTAAAGCCTCGGTTGCGTCGAACACACATTTGGCAAAGCTCAGTCCAATATCAGCATCCTTCAGTGCCAAGCATACCACACGAAAGTGGTCATGATGCCTGTCTTCAAGTGCCTCAGCATCGCCTTGTCCACCATCGAATATCAGCACTGCATTGCGGTGGCTGAGAGAGAAGCCCTCGTCCACCTTCGCTAACGCCTGCTTGAGCTGTTCTGGTGAAGTGGACGTGCTGACCACTAGGCGCGTGAAGAGCTTAGCGCTCAGCAGAGATTGTACTGCTGCCGGTTGCTTGGGGCTGAAGATGGCAACATTTGGCGGGAGCGTTGGCGGAGGTGGCATTTTGCAGCTGAGAGGTCAAATGTATTGTGCGTGAGTGCCGAAAAGCCCAACATGGGCTTGACGCATGATGATGTAATGACTTGGCACAACTGTGGATTCAATGTCGCTTTGGGCCACGGCTAATCAACAGTGTTTCAAAGGTTGTTGCACCCAGATGCCTACCACGCTGACTGGGTGGGCGTCGATGCCACAAACAGATACATGAGTGTGAATAGCCATGTAAATCCACATTCCAGCGCTCCCGAGGGACGACGAAACCAACCAGCCGGAAATAAGACCTGACTCCCACAATATCAATAGCACCCAACAGCCACTGGGAAGTCTCACAACGCTCGATACTGGAGGCCAGGACTCGGAGGACCACTGTAGCCCCCATATTGCTTGGACTATACTTCATGTAACCTTAGAGCCCTGTACAGGTACTTCTATCTGGGAGATAGGCACGCACGAGACCCCAACAGCTAGCCGAACGTTGCACGCTCGTATTCGTTCAACACGTTTCTCATTCCTTCCACGGTACCGACAGGAGAGAAAAAGGAACGTGCGGGTTCAGCCATCTTGGCCCTCCTAAACCTCCTTACCTCTATCCACCATATCCCCGTACATGAGCGTATTCAGCGTAGCCGCAAAATCTGCACTGGCAGCCGACACGGTGAGTATCATGGCACTCTGACAACCCGGAGACAAAAAATGGCTCCGTAGGACCATGGTCAGTGGCGACGCGCGAAACGGGACATGGGGGTGATTCAGGGCTCGCGCGCGAATAACTTGCTTCAGAGCGAAGAGATCCTTGTTGATTTGGACGCCCTGGCGCTGCTCGAGGGGCGTCTGCGAGGGACGCGAGGAAGCACCGGTGGACGATTGGAAGTACTCTGCGCCTGCGAGATCGACGAAGACGAATTTGCCAGCCAGGTAAGCCCCCCGGTCCTGGGTGGAGGCAAGATAGCGCTCCACGGCCTCACGCGCGTTGCGCAGTCTTGTCTCGAAAACTTGTTTCTCTGCCTCAGCCGTGTCGATGCGGGCGCGATCTAATGGCCGCTCGGCCCTCTCGACGTACGCGCCATCGTCCGTCAACACCATGGCCAGCATGTGCTCCTCGAGATAGATATCCGTGGCGCGTTTTCCCACAGGCACCAGCTCGGCCTCGCGCTCGTACACGGCAGCCCTGGCTTCCAGGAGCCCACGATCCACAACCTCGAGCTCCAGCACGGCATGCGTCCTCGAGCTCTGGTCGTGCACCGACGACGCCCCCGTCTGCCTCGCCCGCAGCCCCCTGAGTACCACCTCCTGCAGCTCAGCATAGGTCCAGCAAGCCACGGCCGCAACAGGCCGCACGCGGACACGCCCTTCTTCGAGTACCTCCGTGGGCCCACGGACGTGCGTCTGCCCATCGGCGCCCTCACGGATATGGCACTCTCCCCCGCCGCCCAGCACATCCACCGCTGCTTTCCCACGCACTTCGAACAGCGTCACGGCGACGCCAAGCTCCCCCTGCGTGTCCTCCCCTGCGCCTCCCAGTCTCTCGAGCGCCTCGAAAAGCGCCTTCCCAGCCGCTAAGCACACGCCCGTTTCCCCTACCCCTTTCCCCTGCTCCTCTCTCCTACCCTTGTCTTCTTCTTCTTCTTCTCCTCCTCTCTCCTCGCTGCTCTGGTACCCCACAATCGTATGCGTCTTCCCGCTCCCCGAGTGCCCGTACGCCAGGACATTACACGTCCCGCCCTGCACCACCCGGTGCACGTTGGGCGCCACGACTTTCTCGTACACATCCTTGTTGCGCGCTGACTCGGGGAAGACTTGCGAGAAGGTGGGGCTGCTCGTCCAGGTACGCGGGCGGGATCCAGTTTTAGAGCCGGTGGGCGGGGTGGTGGAGATGGAGATGGATTGGTGGGAGGCCTGCCGCGTGGTGCGGACGTGCATTTGCGGTGATGGTGGTGATTGTTCGTGCATGCGTGGGGGCTTCCATCTGGCGTAGACGTCGATGGTAGGGCTAGAGGGCATGGTGGGGGGTTGGAGCCTTTGTCGTTTTCTCTTCGTCTTTGGGACTCTTCTTCGAATGGGGTCGTTTGATAGAAGACACGTTATATGGGATAAAGAGTGGACGACTTCGGGGGCGGTGTTTATACCAGTTGGTTTCGCTGCTGCCTAGGGCACTCTGTGGGCATACGAGAAATCGTATAAATGGGTGACCCGGCAACACGCACGCAAGCGGCCACAATCGTTGTGGAAGGTTGGGATCACGGCTAAGCATGCTCTGCTATCAAAGTTTCTGAGATGGGCATGTAATTGAATTGCTTACGCTTACACGAGAAGAGCCAAAATCATAGTATAGAATATTTCATTACACTGGTCGCATGCAACCACTATACAAGTAAACAATTTAAACAAGGAAAGCCCAAGACTCCAAACAATCCATGCTTTCCATTCGTAGAGTGATTCCCCAAAGAAAAGAAAAAATAACCGAATTCAACACCAGCAAGCGCCATTTGCACCCACCAACTTCATCCACAAGAACATAGAATTGACTTCGTTAGCCTTCGTCAGACCATCTCATTTAGCCCAAACCCTCATCCCATACGCCTAGATTAGCTAACCCCTCTCTTAATAAGGTCCAAAAACCTTGACACATCACTCTGCAGGCCCGTGTACGTGGTAAGCGAACGCCTCGCGATGCGAGAAAAAGGGTGAAACTGAAATGCAATCGCAGAATCCACTAGTACGCCACTCACCCAACGGTACTCTCTTCCTCAGCCGCACGCCGGAAATAATCTGCGTCGAGCGCGCTCTCGTTGTCAAAGGCCGCGGTGGGCAGGTCCGAGCCGACGCCAGAGTCGCTAGGGACAGTGTACACAGCCGCTTGAACGAGCTCGGCCTTGACGGCCTCGACGGCACGATTGACCTCGGAGTCGGTTGGCATTGCGTCGTCATCAATGCTGACCTCAGAGGCTGTCACTTCAGAAGCGGTAACGTCGGATGGAGCAGGCCCTTCAATCTTAGCAATAGTGGTAGTAGGCTCATCCTCTTCCTCATCTGAGTGCTCATGTTGAGAACTGCCCTCGTCGCTACGCTCGTCGATCGTCTCGGTATCGTGATGGCCAGCTGAACGGGCGGTAGAACCAAACGAGGTGCGGCGGTCAACATCGCTACCAGTCATGTAGGAAGATTCAGAAGCATAGGTGTACTCGCTACCAGCACCACCAAAGCTTGAGCGTCCATCGAATCCGGGCGTTTCCCCATCTGCATAGCTCTCAGCATACGAGCCGGTGCCGATGCTGTGACGACGCTCCGTTCCGGTTTGGCTTTCGATATCATCATGGTCCTCTTCGACAATGGACTTGGTGTCTAAGAGGTCCAACTGCTCGGCGACAATCTCGTCCTCTTCTTTCAGAACTTGATTTTCTTTGTTGGCATTTACGGCGCTCGATTTGCTACCCCATGAGCTCTTGCGTAAATAATTGGTCTTAACAGAATGACTTCGCTTAAGTCCGCTAGCATTGGATAGTACTGTGGTATTTGTCGGGTAAGCCTGAGCACCGGTAGGTGTATTACCACTAATTTGACTCAAAGAATGGATGCGTCGACTTGCAGGGTTCTGAGGTCCATTGCGACGGATAGCTGACCGCGGCTTCAGAGCCAGCGATAGTCCACTTGCCGCAGTACTTGGAGGAGCCAACAACTTGTTCTCGGCGGAGAGATCAGTGCTAACCCGTTTCTTAGGTTTTGTTGGGCTCTTCTGGGCACCCTTGGCCATCATTAGCGCTCGCGAATGATCCATGATGCCGTTCAAGATGCGCCGTTCCAATGCGTCGGCTTTAGCATCCATTAGGTGTAACTCCTCTCGTCGAATTTCGAGAGCAGTATGGAGAGATGAAACTTCGCCAGTCAATCTAACTTTCTGGTTGGCAAGGTTCTCCCGTTCGGCTTGGAGAGTAGCAACCACGGCGAGGATCGAATTCTTCTCCTCCTTTAGTTCATGCATTGTTCGCTCTTTCTCTTCTTCTAATTCAGCCATTGCACGTTCCTTTTCTTCTTTCATTTGCTGAACTAAACGCTCCTTTTCACGCTCTTTTTCTTCTTTCAGTTCAGCCATAGCACGCTCCTTTTCCTCATTCATTTGCTCGATCAAGCGTTCCTTTTCGTGCTCTTTCTCTTCCCTCAGTTCAGACATGACACGCTCTTTTTCTTCTGCCATCTGCTGGATCAAGCGTTCCTTTTCAGCCTTGAGCTCCTCAATATCAGTCTCCAACAGCTCCTTTTGCGTGGTCCTCCGCTCAACAAGCAGCGCTAGCTCGTCTGCCTCGCGCTCCTTGGACTCATTGCCGTCGGTGATGAGTTGGGTCTGTTTGGCAACAAACTCGCTAATCTCAGCTGCAGTTGCCTTGACTTGAGCGTGAATCTCATCAAGACGTTCAAGCTGAGTTGCGGATTTTGTAGCTTCATCAACGCCCTCAAGCAACTTGTCAAGTTTCTCTTGAACTTGGCCATCATCATACTTTTCGGGTAGCTCGATAGTAGGTGGCGGTGGTGGAAGTAGCGCTGGCAGACTGGCGAAGTGCCTTTGGAGCTCCTCGGCCCGTGCTCTGGTCTCGTCGCTCAAAGCGCGCGCATGTTGCTCAGCTTCTTCCTTTGCCCTTTGGGCGTGTTCGTAGTGGGCTTTGACCAAAGTCTCAATCTCATTTACAGAGCGTGTATACTGCTCGGCTTCTTCTTTTGTCTTCTGGGAGTGCTCGTAATGGGCTTTGACCAAGGCTTCGATCTCATTCACAGAGCGTGCATGCTGCTCAGCTTCTTCTTTTGTCTTCTGAGAGTGCTCGTAATGGGCCTTGACCAAAGCCTCAATCTCGCGCAGGGCAACCATGAATTTGGGATGGTATTCAGTCACATTATCCTGAAGTCCATTGAAGATGTTTTCGATGTTCTTCAACTCATCACGGGTATGTGAATGCTCGGTCTTGTCCTCAAGTTTTTGATCATCGAATCTGGTCATCGCCTCTTCAAGTTTGCCAGTCATGGTCGAAGAGTCGGTTGCCAACTTAGTGCTGACTTCCTCGAAGCGATCGTTGATACCTGTTATAGAAGCACCTAAAGTATCGATGGTAAGGCGGAGTTCTTCAGCCATTGCTTTGGTTCCTTCGAGAATCTGTTCTTGTGCTTCTGCCTTCTCTTTCATTACTTTGGCTTGTTCATCTGCAAGTAGCTGAGCATCATCATATTTCGCCATCAGAGTATCGAATCGAGCGTCTATCTTCTCAACTAAATTGTTGATAATGGCTTCTTTCATTTCATCATTCTTTTCAAGATTGAGAGCCGATTTTTCAGCTTGATCGTTCTGCAAAGCTTCAATCGAGCCATGTGCACGCTCAAACTCGCGCGAGACGGTCTCCATCAGTTCCTTGACATCGGCCGTGACATTGAAGTTGGTGTTGATGTTGTCTTCTAAATTCGTGAATGAGACTTTGAGAGCGTCAATAGGCCCGCCCTCGGCTAAATTGGTCTTCATTTCCTCTTTGATGTCATCTAACATGAGTTTGACTTCCGAGAAGTTCTCGAACAAACCTTCTGCTTCTTTCTTACGATCATCGAATGCAAATGCCGTCTTCTTTAGGTCCTCCTCGTATGTCTCCTTCATCTTGTCGTGGCTGCTGCGGAAGTCGTGAACCAAATCGGTAAGAATATCGATCTCTGCCTTAGTAGGAAGAGTATCGGGATCGGGAATCTTGAATTCATCTAGTTTTGTTTTCACCTCATCCACAAGGAGAGTGACTGCATCAACATCCGACTTCGTCGCTTTCGGATCATCTTCGTCATCGGGCTTCGCAGCTTTCATTTCGTCAAGTGCAACCTTGATGTCGTCGGCAATGACCTGGACAACAGTTACGTCCGCCTTCGAAGCGCCATCCTCTTCGATTTTTTTGGAGAGTGCTTCAATGGCTTCGGAGGTGGTGCGCACTATGAGTTCGATTTCGTCCATATTTTCCTTAGTGACAAGAGTCTCCGGAGTTGAAAGCGGTATCTCTTCAATCTTAGCTTTCATGTTTCCAAGCAGAATTTCAATGGCGTCAGTGTCTTCCTTCATGGCTACACCTTCCAACTGTGGAGCGGGTGGAGCAGAAGGCTCGCGCTCCTGTAGAACTAGCACAGCAGCCTGGATCTCCTTCAAGAGCTCTTCGACATTCATGAGATCCTCTTTCATAGCTGTGCCTGGTACAGGAACAGGCTCAAATGACGGTGGCGGTGGCGGAGTCTGAATGTTAGCGTCCATAGCCTCTATCTTGACTTGAAGCTGGGATAACATCAGCTCCATCCTCTCCAGGTCGTTACGGTGCAGTGATTCGCTGACGATCTCCCGGCTTGTTGGTTCGACATGCACCTCTTCGGGAGCCTCGGCGAGGACGACTTCGTTGCCAGTAAGGATGGGCTCGTCATCCGAGTCAGAGAAGTCAGTCTTGCCTTTCAGTTTCTCGATGTCTTCGCGTATGCCAGCCAGGCCACTCTTCAATGTATCGAGAATTTCGTAGGAGACGGTCATATCTACAGGCTTATCAGCCGCTTTGACGACATCGGCCCGAAGCCCTTCAAGCCCATCGTTGAGCGCATCCAAGACGTCACCTGCAGCAGACATGTGCCGGTCTGGATTATCGAGCTTCTTTTCCAAGTGAGATCGCAGATCGTCAAGGCCAAGACGAACGGCTTCGAGAACCTCCTCTGTATCGGCACGGGCATGTTGTCGAGTTAGGCCATTCGATTCCCGTATCTGCTCCAATTCGCCACGAAGAGCCTCCACTAGTTCTTCGTTGACGCCAGTCGCTTTGGAATTGGCTTTGATGTCTTCCAGGTCAGCTTTAAGAGCGTTCAAGAGTTCTCCGCTCTCTGCAGTATCTTCTGTTCGGACCAGAGCATGCCCAAGCGACTGCTTCAGATCCTCAAGATCACCTTGAATAGAAGCAATCTTCTCCCCGGATGCATTGTCCTGTGAAGACTGGAGACCTTCAATGAGTTCCCGTACAGCATCAATGATGTCATCCTTGTCGGTAGCGCCGCCTACTTTGATGAGGGTACCACCTAGGGTTTCCCGCAGGTGTTCAAACTCCTCCTTCAAAGTAGCGAGGACTTCATCGTTAGTGCCAGTGGGAGAACTGCTTTCGGCCAAACGAGCTTGGAGCTCATCGAAACCAGCTTGTAGCTTTCCCAAAACCTCATCCTTGTGATTCGCGGTGTCCCCAAGAATGACGTCCTTTAATTGCTCGAACTCTTGCTTCATGGCCTCATTGATTTCGTCGTTCGATTCAGAGTCTTCACTTCGGCTCACGACTTGGGACTTCATTCCCTCAAATCCGTGAGTGAGAGCCTCAAGAATTTCGTTCTTGTGGGCCTCAGTCATGCTGCATCGCTCTGAGAGCTGCTCGAGGAGGTGTTCAAACTCTGATTTAATATAAGCTACTGTCTCTGCCTGGGCTGACGGTTCCTCTCCACGCGATGACTCGGAGAGATATGTTTGGAAGTCAGCTCGCAAGTGCTCAAGCTCAGGTCGGAGTATCTGCACAAATTCATCTTGATGAGGCGTACTCTGATTCTTCTCGATGTACTCCTGGAGTTGTGATCGTAGGTGATCCAATCCATCCCGAACTGCGTCTAGGACCTGCTCGGTGTCACGACCATTAGCAGAAGAGTAAGCCTTGAACTGGGAATGCATTTCATCCAACAAAGACTGCAAGCGCTCCATGACGACATCGTTACTGCCCAAGGTAAGAGTTCCAGATGATTCCAAAGCAGATTTGATAGCTGCATGGAACGGCTCAGGAGGGAAATCAATGTCCAAAGTCCCTGGGCTAAAATCGTGACTGGACAGTGCCTCTTTGACAACTTCGAAGATAGTTTCCCTCGAGAGACTATCAGTGGGGCCGGGTTGAATCGCAAGTGTTGGTCTGAGTTCATCTAGACATTCACGAACAGCCAGTAGCACTTCGTCACGGATTTCGTGCGCTTCGTTGATTGGAGGAGGAAGCTTGACAACCTGGAGGGAATCCTGAACAATGTGCTCAATATCTTCTTTTGTCACTCCACCTGAACTGCGGTAGTCTTGCAGTCCCTCGCGAAGGCATTCCAAAACTTCGTCACGCTCAAGCCCGAACTGTTGGACCTCTATGTTCGGCTTGTAGGCTTCATATGCTTCCCGGACCGCAGCAACGATTGCTTCCTGATCAATGGCTGGGGTTTGTGGAGAGGCTTTGTCAAGACCGCGCTCTGCTAAAACATGCTTGACAACATCGTAGACTTCGTTGTTGTCAACAGTGGTCCGGGTTACTGTTGAAGAGATTGACTGACGTCGACGCTCGCGCATCACTTTGTCCATGTGCTCTTTTAAATCGGCAAGCCCGTCTTGAACAATTCGACTCACTTCCTCCCGTGTCTGGACAGTTTCTTCAGGACACTGCTGAGCCTTTTCCTGCTCCACCTCTTCAATCTTGCGAGCAAGTTCTCGCCCCATTCCAAGGACCTCCCCACGCAAATCCTGAATCATGGCCTTTGTGCCCATAGTTACGCACCCCGACTCAGCAACACTATCTTTAATCTTTCGCAAAAACTTAAGCATTTCTTCGCTAACGAAATCAGCTGCTTTAGGGCTGGTATATGGCTTGCCGCCATTAGCAACCTTATGCAATGGAAACCCTTCCTGCGTTGTGCGTGTTAATGGCCCAGAGCCAGGCGATGGCTGAAAAGCGGCAGGACCACCAGGAGAAGCCATAAGGCCGTTGTTGCCTGAGCTTTGTTTGACAAATTCAACCAATTCGGACACCTTCTTTGCCGTCTCCCCGTTAGCGTGGTCGACAATCTTCTGCAGGTTGTTGATCAATCTCTCCTGGCCATCCTTGGTCACCATTTCGCGAATGATCTTTTCAAGCATGGCAACACTTGCTGCACCCTCGACAGAGTAGGGGTTAGGGCTTCCAATCCGCTCGTCCAGAAAACTGCCAGGTGAAGCCAGCCGGGGGATTGTGAACTGCTTCGTCGGCGTCATATGCGGGTCCTTCAAGCTCATGCTGCTTTGTGAGCGACCCAGATCGTTTGGAGATCCGGCAGGTTGATGTACATGAGCCATAGTTGCCACTAGATCTTTCAAGGACTGGCGAATATCTTCGTCACGCTTAGTCGTCGCACTCTTCAGTTCGACTAAGTCGCTTGCATTGTCTTTACTACGTCGACTAAGCTGTGTCATATCCTTTTGTAGATTGGAAACAATGGTAGTGATGCTCAGAAGTTGGTTCGAGATGGCATCAAAATTCTGCGGGGCTGGCGGTGGCGGTGTCTTGGATGAATTGGTAATGTTAGAGAGAGGCGGATCTAAGATATGAGGAGGTATAGTCATCGTCTGCAAGGCCATCATAGTGGCGGACGGAGGCGTGTTCTCGCCCAAAATAGCCTTCGGCGGTGGACGCGAGGAGGGTCGAAGCGAAGGCGTGTCCTTAAGACCATCACGACTTGATGGTGTCGGCGTGCCGATCCGTGGAGGGCTTAGATCTCCGCCAAAATAGTCTCGGCTTCCTGGATCCCGAGGAGGCGTTCCGGATCTTGTCGTGGGCCGCTCGGGTGAGCGCTCAGGTGACCTATGTGTGTCGAGATAGCTCCTCAAGTCTCTGACGCCGGAGGGTTGCAATGACTGCATGCGCTTGTGCGTGGCACCCTTTATCAGCGATCGCTCGGGAGACCTCTGTGGCATTGGGTTAGTCGTATATGAACTCATGGGCATGCTCTCGCGCGCCTTCTCTTCCAGCGCCTTTGCTGCTAGCGCAATTGCAGCTGAAGTACCATGGCGGGTGGTAAGACTAGGCGAGCCAGGATTCAATGGTAGAGGCGGAGGAGCTCGTTCTGGATCTGAGCTGTCCCACCTGGAAGAGCGCAATCGCGATGTTAGTGGCATGTCTGAGGATGTGCGATGCTCTGACAGCAGGGACAACACGTACATGGGTATCGATATGGAGGGCCTCCCATCCATTGAGAAGGAATGTGAGTGCCGCACCAGCTCTCGGTCCTGAGAGTTCTCCCTTTCGACCGACGGCATTGCGTTTTCTGTGCGATGGTGATGATAGTCCACTCAAAGCGGTAATGCTGGAATGAGCAGCGGAATCACAATTCAGCGCGCCAACCTGGATTGCGCTGTAATTGAGTGGAAAGTGGACAAAGGCAGTCGAAGCAGAGAGTTGCAGCGATCCTGCGCGGGTATATAGTAGGTTCGTGATGTCGTGGACGTGAAAGTTTGTGCGAAAGTGTGGTGGGATGGGAGCACTTCCGGTTGTTGATATGTTTACGCAGCACAGACCCTCTATGAACTCATTGGCTGTGGCAGCGCCAGCTCACGCGCCCGTCACCCCGGCAGCAGACCGAACATCCTCTGGCGTGGACTACCACAACATGCGGGGATTGTGCTGGCAGCAACAGCAGAATAACTATCTTCGAGCTGGTGATTTGCTCGCGCCGCAGACCAGCAGCCCTTTGCAATTGTTCAGATGCAAGCGACTCGGTCGCGGTTGCCAGGGAGCTCCACTGTCGGTCTTGGCGCGACGACGCAATTGTCCACCGCCCACTCTCTCGGAGGCGGCGGAACTATGTGCCGAGGCGCGCCTGTCATGCCCGCGGTGAGCTTTGAAGCTTTGGCGGCAACGACGTATCCCATCCCCCAGATTGCTTGTTAGCTTTCTTAACCGCCACCCATCTCTGTCTCGACCCCATCTGTCGCCTAGAGTCTCTCCCATTCACCCAGTAAATCCCGTTTCTCCACACAAACCACACATCATGGCGGTCGCCGATAGTAGCAAGCGGATAGTGGAGGCGCAGAAGCTCTCCAAGACGGAGCCGGCAAAAGCGGAGGAGATATACAAGGAAGTGCTATCAACGAATCCCGGATCAAATGAAACCGCAATCAAGAACTACGAGAGTGCGTTGGTCGGTCTGGGTGAGCTGTTCCGCGACCAGCGGCGGGTGGACGCTCTCGCCGAACTTGTGAGGCAAACGCGGTCCGTCCTCTCATCCTTTGCGAAGGCGAAGACGGCGAAGCTGGGTAAGCTTAGGTGTGTCGCTGTGGGGCCAGAGTGTGACTGACGTGCATATAGTGCGCCAACTGCTCGAGCTGTTCACCACGATCCCCAATACAACCGATGTCCAAATTGCTGTCACCAAGTCTTGCATAGAGTGGGCCGTGTCTGAGCGGAGAGGCTTCCTGCGCCAGAATTTGGAGACTCGCCTCGTCTCCCTGTACATGCAGAAGCGAGCCTACTACGATGCCCTTACCTTAATCAACAGCCTCCTACGGGAGCTGAAGCGACTGGACGACAAGCTGGTCCTGGTCGAGGTGCAGCTGCTCGAGTCACGCGTCTACCATGCGCTAGGTAACATCCCTAAAGGTAGAGCCGCCTTGACATCTGCCCGAACATCAGCAGCCTCCGTTTATACTCCACCTTTGCTGCAGGCAGGGTTGGACATGCAGAGCGGCATGCTGCATGCAGAGGATGGTGATTTCAACACCGCCTTTTCCTATTTTATCGAGGCCATGGAGGGGTACCACTCGCAGGACGAGGCGCAGAAGGCAACGTCAGCTCTGCAGTACATGCTGCTGTGCAAAATTATGCTCAACGCGGGCGACGACGTGACCTCGCTAATGACATCCAAACACGCTATCAAGTATGCGGGCAAAAGCTTAGATGCCATGAAGGCCGTAGCTCGTGCCCACACCAACCGCAGCCTGGAGGAGTACGAAACGGCCCTGACCGATTACCGCCAGGAGCTGGGGAGCGACGCATTTGTCACGGGACATCTCCGGCGCCTATACGACAACATGCTGGAGCAGAACCTTATCAAGGTCATCGAACCATTCAGCAGGGTTGAGATTGACCACGTCGCCAAGATGGTTGGCCTCGACACGGTGCAGGTGGAGCGGAAGCTCTCACAGATGATCCTGGACAAGGTGATTATTGGGGTTCTGGACCAAGGGGCTGGGTGTCTGATCGTCTTCGACGAGTCCGAAAGGGACCAGGCATACGACGCAGCTCTGGAGACGATCGAGAAGCTGAGCAACGTGGTTGACGTGCTGTACACCAATCAGGCCTCGCTGCTCGAGTAGAGTAGAGGGGGGAGGGTGACGGTGCAAGGATGAGGCGATGAGGGACCACGGATGAGCATGCAGGTAGACACCGCTACGTACCCCTAGTGCGGCTTACCCAGATGCAGTGTACTGTATACGAATCTAGCAGAAACAGTCTGGCGCATGGCGGTGAGCGGGCGGGGCATGATGATGGGGTCCTGCTTCAGACTTTCGGTAGAGGAATTCGATTGGCTTTTGTCACATGTCCGGATGCATGCAGCACCTTGCTACCCGCCCTTGCCCCTCGACTAAGAGAGATCCAAAGCGCTGGAAGTGGATACGGGGAGATGATGGGGGATGGATGTTGCATGGAGGTGGCGGAGCCAAGGGGGTCCATGGTTGATGGTGCGTTCTTGGGGGGGATTGCGAGGGCGAAGGCAGGCTTCGTCATGGCCAGCGGCGAATGCACATCGAGTCCGTCCCCAGCTGTATCTGTGGGTGTATGTGTGTCCGTTGTTTCCGGATCGGGGCGTGGAGGCGAGCATGTGAATGTACGTTGGACTGTGGTCGGAGCGGACGGGGCCATGATCCCCACGTCGAGCCTCCTCTAGCTGCCCAGCGCCAGGCGGCGTCGGTTGCAAGAGATGGGCAGGGCCTGCAGTTGTATAGAATCTGACTATGCAGCAGTAGCCCCGGGGACTGGATGGTGCCGTCGAGCTTAATTTGCTGCGACGGGCCACGTGACCGCGCACTCGCTGTGAGGGCGATGATCCTCCAAGCAAGCAAGCACCGCCGGTCAAGCCATGACGGGCCCCTACGAGGCGCCTCTGAGGGCCGCCATGGCCCTGCCCTGCCCTGCCCTGCCTTCCCAAAGCTGGACCTGCACCTGCTCCTGCACCTCCTCCTGCAACCACCGCCGCTCGCAGCTTCCCCGAACCCCGGGCCCTTTCCCCCTCCCCCCCTGCCTCCTCCTCCTCCTCCTGCAAGACGTCCAGCAAGAAAAAAACGCCATGAGCGACACTTGCGCCCGCGCCCGCACCCTCCATCATGCATCCTGTTCATTTCACTCCCGCCCCAGCCAGCCCTTGCCATTGGGCTCCGCCCTTGATTTTCCGTAATGCACGACGCCACATTGCCTGCCGCTTGCTGTCGTCGCCCCCCCGCCCCGGTGCCGCATCACGTCAAAGCACCGCGGCACCTCTCCCTCTGCCATGGCACCTGTACCGTCAGAGCACCGAATCAGCGGCCCCGTCCGGTGAGCCACCGACCATGCCGCTCGGGATTAATCGCCAGCTACAGTAGCCTGCCTGGTGCGCTTCCCGCACACCTTCCATGCATGGTCGCTGCATCGAAACCGATCTCGTAGCAGTCCTCTGGACGTCCCGAACACGGCTTCGCAAGCCATTTGACTGCAGCTAATCTGTCTCGGCCCCCGAGCCCCCAGCAAGCGAGTGCGCTCTGTGAAGGAGCCGGCACAAGCGCGCTGTCCCCCAGCCTTGAACCCCCTGACCTACGTTGCCTTGCCAAGCAGTCTTGCTCACTCTACCTTATCCTCTCTTTCGCTTCATCCTCCCGGCTGCGGGTCGAGGCGAGTCCATTCTCCCTCTAGCCGCTCAATTGAAGCACGGGCTGACGCCCAATTTTTGCCAGTACGCAAAGCAACCCCAGAGTCGGGGCCGTGAATCCAGCCGAATGGTATGGCATTCAGACCACGACACTGCCATTCTTCGCCACATCGCACCCTCACCACGGGACCAGGCCTCCGTATCCAGTTCCCATTACCAAGCCTCCACCGCTGAAAGGCCGAAAAAGAAGCCATCCGGCGTCACCAGTCACTCGACTACTATGGTCCTAGTTGGGCAACTCCGGACTCGGGGCTTTCCCTTCCAAGACACCGCCTGTCAAACCCTCCGCTCTTTGCAGGAGGAGGCTGCTTAGGCGACCGCTGCGCAATATCCACCTTTGTCGTGGGACTGAATCCTGCGGAAGTGGCTTGATCCATCTAAGCCGCTGCCGGTAGAGCCCAGCCCAGGCACATGTATCTCGTTCCTTCAGTCTGGGATGGCAAGGTACATTCCACATATGTTTTACCACGTGGAAGGTATGACACTGAATGACCATGGGCGGCACGTTTAACTCTAGCGTGTCGCTTCCAATGGAACAAGGACAACCTCGCCGACGACTCACCAATGGAAGCTTAGGTGGCTTCCCTCTAGCCATTCACCTTGCACGCAAGTCCTCTTCACTAGGCTGCAGCCGTTCATGACTTCTAACGCAGCGGCAAGTCGAACCCGGCCCTACGCAGAGCGATCATGACCAACCAAGCCCACGTTGGCCACGGGCACGGCTCCAGCTCCCTGCAAGCTCTCCTTACGGCGCTCCCGTACGAATAAGCTGATCTCAGGAGCTTAGAATATAGCATACATACTTCACCGTTGTACGACACGGCGTGGTAAGTCTGGGGTTCGTTACCATGATTACGCTCCACACGCTTAGCCCTCTAGCCTAGGGTGGAAACATCCGCTCAGGATGATGCCTAGGTCCATAGTTCCGGGGGATGACAAGAATGCTAATTAGGCCCGCTTCTAACGACCCACACTGGGGGGCTTATGCTGCGGCTTGTGCAACCTACATGAGAATGATGTTGATCCGTTGCCTTTAGCGTTGTCCAAAACCATTCTCCTGGGTAACTTACACATCGTGTTACTATCATTGTCTCTCTCGAAAACGTGACTTCGACACTGTTGGATCCCCTGCCACCGAGGATCCTCCAACCCACCATTAGCGGTGCTCACGGTGCTCTAACGCCGCCACCATCTGAGGTTGTCACACACCAAACGTACCCCCCTCTACCATGTCGAGAAGGCGAGTTTTCGTTACAGGCGCAGATACTCTCATCGGTTCGCGGATTCTCGACCAACTCCTAGTCTACGATGTTTCCGTCCGGGCCGTTGTGGGCTCGCACGGGCAAGTCAACATCCTACGCCAGCAGTACCCTCCAACGAGCTACCCATGGCTTGAGATCGCTATTGTACCCACAAGGGATCTCTCCTTACCGAACGCCTTCGATGATGCACTGCGCGACCACCCAGAGCCCTTCGATACCATCATCCACGCTGTAGCAGATCACTCTGGAGACGCTGATTGCCTTACTCAATTCATCGCTCTGCAGAGCGAGTATCTGCTCAACCTGTTGAGATCAGTGCATTCGGTTACTTCAAGAGTGCATCGTGTCGTTCTTACGACTTCGCTTTCGCCTTTCGCCCGCTGGTTAGTAGAGCCTGATCCGGGCCCTTATAGTCCATACAATTCTGCTCCGCAGAGGGCCGCGGAAGTAGATCCAGAGTACATTCTCGCGACTAGTCAAGCAAGCGAAAACCTCGTTTATAACAGAATCTGGGAGTGGATAAGACAAACACACGCCCGGTTTGAACTCGTTTACGTTACAGCGCCGAGTGTTTACGGACCGACCTTGCGGCCTCTGGAGAACTCTTCAGATCTCCAGGAGGCAAACAGGAGAATATGGAATATCTGCAGCAACGATGCACGAGAGCGTATGACTTCACCGCCCTATGGGATCGACTACTATACTGATGTCAGGGTGAGTTTTGCTTGCTATTTTGCTTCTTTTCGGATTTGGCGGTCTTACGCAGTATTAGGATCTTGCCTTGGCAACCGTTCAAGCCGCCTTCGCTGCGCAGGCCGGAAACAGACGCTTCACCATCTCTGCAGGCTTGATGCCGCCTGGTCGCACCATCGCTGAATTCCTTATCAGTCGACTTCCAGAGCTTACAGGCCGCGTCAATTCGGATGGCTCACCCACACGCCGACCACTGTCTGGCCATTCAGTTGGTCTTTCTAACACTCAATACGTAGGCTCCATTCTTGGCTTGGTGAATTACCGTAGGTTAGAGGACACCCTGACCGAAGTGGCACAGCAGATCCTGGAACTGCAACGGCGCAGAAGCTGGAGATCGATAATACAAAGCTAAGACGCTTCATCTAGCGTCTCGGATAACGTATGCCTCGTGGAGACATCGGCCAGCGAATTTTCAATATCCTTTACTGTGAGCTGAATGGTGTACCAAATCATGGCACTACCTCGAAGCTCCGCAGCAAGCGCGTTCTATAGCCTTCGAACAATGGCACGTTTTGGGAACTTCTGGCCGGAGTACACAGAAGCTTCGAGCTTATGTGAATATCGCGAGAGCTGCCGGACACGAAGCTCTAATTTCCATCCCCTCTTTCGACATAGACAGGCCGTACATAATTATAGTCTGTCGATTGCCTCGCGCGGAACGAATGCCCTGATTTTGACTACGATCCATCTGTTACATTTCAGTATATCATTTGGGTTCCAGGAAAGGCACACATACATTTCATCCAGCACCTCAACTTGCCCCGGACTTTCGCTAGGGAATCTCCTTGACTTCAGCACCGCCTGCGCACAACCTCTCCATTTTTCGACCATGCCATTCCGAGCTTCTCAATTCCTCCCCGCAAATATTTCTTCAATCTATTTCTTCAATGGCGTGGCCCTACTGTGGTTATATGTGCGTCCGAGTCCGATAGAGTTTCCTTGGGGCCGCGTGGCTATGGAAAGTAGTGTAACAATGGGAATTGACGAGACGACGGCATAGGGTAAACCCAGTTCTATTAAAGAAGCGTATAAGTTGCTTCTTGGCAGTGTAGTTGTTCTGTCGAGGTTAGAATTGGCGTTGGGCTATAATGTATGGCCGGGGAACGGGCCTCTTTCCGGAAGGTGGTGCTTCAACCACACGCTCCCCAACGGCCGAAGTCCGAACAGTCAACTTGACACTCGTCTACAGTGTATATGATTTTGCAATGCACCGGCTATTTCCCGCGCGCAACAAGTTGCAGGACACGTGAAATTCTGGACCGTTGACGCAGAAGACCCACATTTGCGGCCCGGCTGCGATGTCCGTCCGATACATCACATAGCCGATCTTTTTGCCAACGAAAAGTATCTAGTAATCCAGCATGTTCTAGCTAATGCGTCGAGAAGATGCTGTCTACATGGAAGGCAGATCTTCTGCAATCGTCCAAGTCGCTTTCAAATCTAGAGGCCGCTGGACGTTATTCCTTCACCGCATCTGATAATCCGCCTACTTCTCAACATACTGGTTCTGTACACTTTGATATTTAGTTATCATACGACTTTGATTAAGCGGACCTTGAGTTTCGTCACCGAGCAAATGGTCATTGCACCATCGGAATCACTCCTGTCTCAATGAAATGCATGTGTTTTCTCCTAGAGCAATCTATACTACGGATTTCGAAAGCTGCACCACTGGAAGCGCTTCTGTTAGGTGCATTGTCCTCCATGGTTTCGGACTATTGGATAACACTCTACGAACGGTCACTTTTTGCTAAAATGCTCTATGCATCTAGAAGAAAACCCTGCTTCTCATTAAGAGAGCAATATAAAAATTAAGCAATTCCTCAATGTCTAAGAATAAGCCCTGGCAGAGTGACAACGAAAGAAACTATCGAGACAATCGTTAGCGGTGACGAGTGTCCGGGTTACCGTCCCTGCGAGTAGCTTGTGCTTTTAAGATCCATGGAACACCCATCACCTTTTCATAAGAAACAACCAGGGAAAATTGCTGTTGTGGCTCATTCCCGGTTTGATTAAACGGGGATTTATCGTAATGTCGCTAGCTGCATGGCATAACATGACAGGTTCACCCTACGTTGTGCCTTTTTGCTTGTTATCTCGACCCTCGTCCTGCACCCTGGGTGGTTCTCATCACGAGATGTTTTATTTGGGCCAGGATAATTATGATAAGCTTCAACGAGGATTTAAAACCATCTTGCTGGCCTTAGGCGGAATGGGGTCAGCCTCGCTGGTTGAACAGTCAGCGTGCACTAAGTCCCCGCACTTGGCCAACAATCGTGCTCGCGAATCACACAATTCGCAAGTCGCCGACTTGGGTTGCGACTCGGATTAGACCCATTTCTTCAGTCTGGTGTTTGATCAATCTTGATGCGCCCAAGCTTACTACTCTACAGAGAGGATGCACTGCAATTGGTATTCTCCTGCTGTTTACCTACATAGAAGCTCTGCAGATCGTGGCTGCATGTCGCACATTTTCCGGTTTGTTGGCATGCTCTTGGATGCAATTGACCTCGTTGCGAGTAATGATCTGGTGCATATCACGCGACTTCGTTTTACTTGGGCTCAGAACCGTAGTGATAGGCAGGGTGTCCTGGGCGTATGGCACAGGGTGCCAAGGCGCACCGGGAGGGAGGACGCCGGAAAAGCTTTCGTCATTGCGGCTGCACCCTTTGCTTGATAATTTGGACAAGTCGCGACGCCTTACATGACGGAGGGCACCGACTCTTCTTATTCCAAGCTGGAAGAGAGTCGGAACCGAATTTCGTTCGGGTTTCGGCCATAATTTGGAGCGCCACTGGGCGTACGGTGTCTACGGTGTTCGATGGGAGCTCAGCCGTCAGCCTCGCCTGGCAGAGTCGCGAGGACCTGGATATTCGTTCTCCCCCGGAGCTGATTCACGGCTCCTGACCCGACCAGCCGCGTCCGCGGCCAGCGACTCGGTATCATTGCGGCTTACTCCACTCCTGTTTGAGCTTTATCAACCGCCAGTTTGTCCCGCCCATACAGAACAGAAGTGGGAGGTCGCTGGAGCCAATCAAGGGGCCAGGACCTCGGCGAGCTAGCTTCGACAGGCCCCTGCTTCTCACATCCCTGGCCGTGCATCATTCACTCTCACGGTCCAGCAATGCCCTTCAGCTCTCCTGACCGGTCACGTTGACCACCTCATCGTCTTAGACCGGATTCACCTTCGCCTCACGCGCCATGAACGTGGGCCACCAAGACTTTGCGATGGCAACTGCGTTTGCGAGAAGATCATTTCCCCTTCCGTACGCATTACGCGACCCTGCCTGGTGTGCAGATGGCCACGCTCACGCTCATACGGCCCACATGGCTGAAGTCCAGGTTGAGATCAGATGGCAACAATGCAACGTGCTAAGATTATCTGTGCGCATCCGTACCGTCGACAAATATACACCAAACTCTTTTCCGCAAACGGCCGCTATACGATGATGTGACGTATGGGTATCCCTACACTAGCTTATGCGACACCGTTAGCTGTACATGGTGAGCTGGGAGAGCCTATAGCTTCACGCCTGCCAAGCATGCTTGACGAGACACGCATGCACATGTGCGGCCGCCTGAAAGAGCATAGTCGAGGAACTTCTGCCGTGCAACAGATGCGACGATTTGATTGCCTATCATGCTGGCACACCGGTCATCGTATTATGAGGGTTAAACAAGGTCAACACCATCACTGATCATGTTGAGAATGGAGATCGTGCTGGCGATAGCGAGACCCCAGCACCACTCGTATACCAGCTGCGGCTGATCATAGGTCGCTCAGCCCCGCAGATGCCGAACCCCAGATGTCGCCTGCTACAGCCATCCACATGGCTCATGACAACCGCTCAACATCACATAAAAAGTTTGTCGTGCCGCCCCCAAAACAATGTCGTTGCAGACCTGGGTCCCGCAGCCTTCGATCTCGTCTTTGTTGACCTACCGCCCTACCATCTATACTCGCTTTGGCTCAGATGGCAGCCGATTCTCGTAAACGCGTGTCTGTGCCTCAATACGTACTTGACCACGGTAAGACTACAAACGTTTAAACCCGTGGGCACGGCCCCCACAATCTGCGCATCGACCTCCTTCCATTTTGCCGCTAGGTCCCGTGGTCGGCTAGATACTGCCGCACCATTTGGGGAACATATACGCATGTCAGACAAGTCCCGCTTGCTTGCCATTTGGCTCGCCAATCACGGCCATTCCCGCGCATTTCCTAAAATGGGACTGTGTTGACCAGCCTCTTTCTGCAGCGCCGATCGTCTACCTGTTCTCCAAGGACCCGTACCGCCCCTCGTCGCCTGCTGCAACCCTTGCCAACACGCATCCTCAGATCGATTTCAAAGATGTGGCTTTTTCGAATGCACCACTCTCGTTGGATAATCTCGATCAACTGAATGCAGCAGGCTCAAAGGGAGGGGCTGACGTTTATCTCAGCAGCCTCACTGACATCACGACTGAGCCGGCCTGGTTGCGGGGGATCGAGACTTCGCCAGCCGGCGGAACGGGAGACCAGAAAACGTGCTCCGTTATCGTGGTCGAGAAAGAGAATGGCGTGGTAGATGCATTCTACATGTACTTTTTTGCCTTCAACTGGGGTGGCGTCGTGTTGGAGAATCAACTAGGTTGGTCTTTTGCCTCCCCAAGGGAGGGGTTTTACTTGAATACGAGGATATAGGACTAACCAGAACGCAGGAGACCATGTTGGCGATTGGTATGCCACACCGTTTACGTGCCGGCTTCCGGGATCCTTATGACTGACTGATGATGTGTCCAGGGAGCATAACATGATACGGTTTAGGGATGGGAAACCGGAAGCTATTTGGTATTCACAGCATGCAAATGGCTCGGCTTATGCTTTCACGGTTGTGCTGAAAGATGCTTCTGGCAAGAGGGTATGTTCCAGACCACTTTCTCAGCCCTTTGGGTCTGGCCACGGGCGGAAAGGGATGCCGTGTTCTCGAGCATACTCTATTTTGAGCAAGCTCCAGTTACGGTGACTGCATTCGCCACGCTCTTTAGCCACTGCCTTTCTGTGCCATTGTCATCCGTTCCACCGCTTACACCCCTAGCCCCTCTCATACTGCGCCAACGGCTCCCACGCGCTCTACCCCACGCCTGGGACCCATGACCACACCATCCCCAACGTCAACCTCACAACTTCACTCCTTCTTGTAGACGACACCGACCAGGGCCCCCTCTTCGACCCGCTCCTCTCGGCGAACTACTACACGTACACGGTTGGCGGCACCAGTGGCGGCACCTTCAGCGCAATCGAACCCACGCCCGCTGCGCCCACTAGTTTTCTATACTACAGGGGGAAATGGGGCGATCAGGAGTATCCCGCTGACGACAAGCGCCAAAAGGATTTGTTAGGGAACAAGAAGTACGTCGGAGGACCGACAGGGCCTGCGGACAAGCAATTGGACAGGTGGGTGTTGGTTTTCTCTCACGTCTGGACTGGGTTTCGTGCTAATTACCCTGCAGGAAAGATGTCTGGCCGAAGAACTCGTTTAGCAAAGGCCAAAAGATCAGAAAGAGCCTGGATGCAGGGTGGGTCATTAGGAATTGGTTCGGAAAACTGCCTTGTTTTGGGGCCAAGCAGCCGCATGGGAAGAAGGTGCTGGTTAGCGGAAAGCCTGCATAGAGTGCGGGGCGTGGATGGTGGCTCGGATAGGCGAGACGTGATGTTGGTTGCTTTGTGGATGCGGGTTGTACGTTCACATTTTGTATCGCCTTTTTACTCATGCCTTAATTAGTAATTTCTTAATTGTATAAGCATCTCGAACTAATTACGGGATTATTCTCCGGCCAGGTAACTGCTAGCGTACGTTTTGGGGGCTTCGACAAGACAGCCTCGCGCAGCATAATGTACGCACGATGTCTTAGTATACCCTGCCTTGGCGGAGTGATTCTTCCGACTCGATGAGCCACGCACCTCTACTCCAAACCATGCACGCCCGCCTTGTAACAAGGAGGCAGGTACCTCCAAGCCTCGCGATCCTTATCGCACGAAAAGAAAGGAATGCGTACGTTTATGCACCCCCGTTTACCGTTTCATCGTGAACGAGGAGCAGCCTCTCTCCTCGAGTCACGCCTTACCTTCCGCTTCGCTCGCGATGTGTAACTCAGTCGCCGACTTACTCCAGCGCGCACTGACCCCAGACGCACCCCTCCCTCCCCCTCCAAAGCAAATCCCAGGCGCTCCCCCAATCCAGACACAGGCTAATCTCAGTGTACAACCCGCTTACGGCATGCGGTCCGGCGCCGCCCCATCCTTCGCTCCTGGGACGTATACATGGCAGGGCAGGGCATGGCGTGCGTGCCTATCGTATCCCCGCGCGGGCGGGAGCCGGAAGCGAGGGTGAGGCCGTTCGGGCGCGCCGCGCGCTGGTTATGGGTGCTCTTGGTAAGCTGGCTGGCTGGCTGGCTGGCCGCGAAAACAG
>Ga0247757_10000813_pt1 | contig 23986 bp, 30 predicted proteins | sample UWRJL126311R4_FD_180929 | JGI IMG/M metagenome (GOLD analysis project Ga0247757, IMG submission 180929) | Plant litter microbial communities from Arlington Agricultural Research Station in Wisconsin, United States - UWRJ-L126-311R-4 | ecosystem: Environmental > Terrestrial > Plant litter >...
GCTGAAGGTGGTGTATCCGATGCGGGCCGTGCGCGCCTTCCTCTTGCCGGCGACGCCGCCCCCGCCGAAGTGCGGGAGCTGCTCGGCCAGCGCCTGGGCCCGGCTGTAGCCGGCGGCGAGCAGGCCCTGGCCGTGGCCCGTGAAGACCTCGGTGCCGGAGGGCACCGACATCGCCACGTTGTCGGCGGCGACCGGCGCACCGGGGACGAGGCCCCAGTCGCCGTTCGGGAAGCGCAGCGCCTCCTGGGAGGAGACGAGCACGTCGACGAGGCCGCCGCCCTGGAAGCGGCCGCCGCGGCGGCCGGTCAGCGGGTCCTTCTTCTTCGAGCCGGCGAAGCCGTCGTGGAAGATGTCCCCGCCGCTTGCGGTGGTGGCGAAGGCATCCCACGCGGCCTTGGCCTGATCCAGCTTGGTCTTGGACTCGGCCAGCGCCGCGTTGACCCCACCGAGGTCGCCCCGGATGGCCGCACCGGCCGCAGAGCTGTCGGCGATGGTCGCCTCGCGGTAGCGGCTCCACTCGGCGCGCAGCGCGGCCAGGTCCTCCTCCATCCGCTTGCGGGCCTTGCCGGTGACGTCGGTCGACTCGAGCTTGTGCTGGAGCCACTCCGCCATGTTGCCGAGGGCGTGCTTGGTGTCCTTGGCGCTGCCGCTCGCCGCCTTGGGGATGCCGTCGTACTGGCTGCCGATGCGGCGCACCATGTTCCGGGCGGCGTTGACGGCGGCGGGGGCCTTCAGGCCGTTGGCCAGGGCCTGGGTGCCCTTCGTGCCGCCGGCCGCGAGCGCCTTGCTGATGTTGAGCTTGGCGCCGAGGTCCCGGGCCAGCCGCGTGGCGGCGTTCTTGGGCAGCTCCTTCTTGTCCTCCATGCCCTTGGCCCAGGCGACGATCGCGCGGGCGCCGGCCAGCTTGCCGGAGACGGTCAGGCCGTTGAGGCTGGTCAGCGCGTTCTTGGCGATCGCCTTGACGTCCATGTTGCGGCCATCGCCTCGAGCCGCCTTGTCCTGGACGTTCGCGGCGTTGAGCGCGCCGAGGGAACGGGCGTCCTTGACCGCCAGGGCACGCTCGCGGCGGGCCTCGGCCTGGTCCTTGGGGCTGGCGACCTTCCGCTGCGCCATGGTGCCGAACGGGGTGCGGTAGCCGACGCCGACGCGGCGCTCGCTGAGGTCCTCGGCCGCGTTCGCGTGCTTCTGGCGGGAACGCTCGATGGTGAGGGCGGCATCGCGGATCGGCTTGCTCATGCCCGGGGCGACCTTCTTGCCCAGGCGCTCGCCGGCCTCCTTGGCGTTGTCGTCGATCGCACCGAGGATGGCCGAGCCGAGGGCGCCGGCGACGCCGCCGGCGAGCATGCCCCAGGGGCCGAAGGAGGCGCCCAGGGCCGCCCCGCTGGCGGCGCCGCCCACGACGTCGCCGGAGGGGAGCAGGCCGCCCGCGGCCGCGGCCCCGGTGAGCCCGGCGCCGGCCATGGCCATCCCGCCGCGGCCGCTCAGCCGGGGCATGAGCCGCGCGACGTTGCTCCGGGGAGCGGCGGGGCCCGCCGGCGATGCCGGGGCCGCGGGACGGCCGGCGAGCACGCGGCTCACGTTCGACGTCGCAGCGGCGGGAGCGGCGGCCGGCCGCCGGCCGGCCGACGTCCCCTTGCGGCCGCCCGCTGCGGGCACGCCGGCGATAGCGTCGGTCGCGGCCTTGGCCTCGGCGGAGGCGGCACGCAGCTCGTTGCGCAGACCGCTGATGGCTTCCACGCCGGCGTTGGTCTTCAGCTGCCGGACGACCTCCGACATCGCGGAGAACTGGACCATCGCGCTCTGGAGCGGATCGGGCAGTCCTTCGAAGGCGCCGGCCAGCTTGTCGCCGATCGCCTGCGTCGCGTCGGCCTCCCGGGCGCGCAGCCGCCCGAGGGCGGTCGCCGAGGCCTGCGCCGACGCGACCCGGCCGCGTTCGCTGCCGTGGGCGGCCGCCTCGGCCTGGCGGTGGGCGTTCTGGAGGGACCGCAGGGCGCGGATCTCCTGCGCGGCGGCGTCGCTCACCCGATGGGCGCGCGTGGTCGCCGACTGCCCGACGGCGCGGTCGGCGGTGACGACGGCGCCCGCCGTGCGGCGGGCGGCGTCGCTCTCGCGGCCGAGCGCGGCGACGATCGTCTGCGACGCCCGCACCTGCTCGCGGGCGCGCAGCTGCAGGGCCGCGTTGGTGCGTTGCACGTCGCGCAGGATCGACTTCGTGATCTGCTCGGACCGCGCCGTGGCGCGGTCCGCGATCTCGTACTTCCAGCGAACGAGGGTCTCTTGTTCAGGCACTGATCATCCGTCCCTTCAGCAACGTCGAAGCGATCTCCACGTGGCCCTTCAGCTCGGACGTCACGAGCTTCACCGTCGCCCGTTCGAGGGCGTCGGCGTCGCGTGCGTCCATCGCCGCGTACTCCTCGGGGGAGACGTGCGCGTGGCGAGCCAGGAAGGCCATCTGGTTCCAATAGGCCTCGTGGCCTACGTAGGGTCCGGCTCCGCGTCCACCCCGAGGATGAGGCCCATCACGTCCTCGATGGCGGCGGCGTCCTCGTTGGCGGCGAGCCACTCGGGGTCGACGGGGGTGCCGTCCTCCTCCTCCAGGTGGATGGCCACGCGCTCGACGAGCATCTGCTCACCGCGGCGGTTGGCCTCCTTGATGACCTGGACGTCCTTCTCGGTCATCTTCTCGAGGTTGAGGCGCTGGACCCGGGCGGCCGCGTCGAGCTGCTCGTCGTCGAGGGCGCGCAGCTGGTCGCGTACGGCGGTGGTCTGGCGGCGCCAGCGCAGGCTCTTGCCGCCGAGCTCGACGGTCTCGCTCGTGCGGGCGCGCTCACGTTCGGTGGCGCTGTACGACTTGTACCTGGTGCTCATGGTGTGCTCCTTCACCCCTGCGGGGTCGTGGTGGGCGTCGCCGGGACGGCGACGATGTGGATGCGCAGGCCGCCGCGCTCGGCGACGGCGAGGTCGATGGCCCCGCGGACCAGGTCCAGGTCCGCGGGGAGGTCGAACGTGCCGAGCACGTCCGATCCGTCGGCGAGGGCGGCCAGGTCGCGCACGGCCTCCGCGAGGAGGCCCTGCGCGCGCTTGACGCGTCGCTTGGCGATGGCCGCCCTCGCCGGCATCAGGACACCGCGGTCTTCGAGACGAACTCGACCGTGATGTCCTTGCCGGTGCTCGGATCGACGAAGCCGCCGAACTCGTAGTTGGACTTGATGTCGCCCTCGTCCACGAGCGGATCGGCGCCGCCGCCGGTGAGCACGGACTTGGCCAGCGTGATGCGCAGGACCTCGTCCACGGCCGGCGTGGTCGCCGGCGAGATCGGGCCGGCGGACGCCTCGATGACGAGCTTGTCCGCGACCGCGAGGACGCGCTCGAGCTCCAGGTCCGGGCGCGTCAGACCGAAGTCCAGGCGCCCCGTGATCAGCTGCGGGCCGATCCGGTGACGGGTCGGGTACCACTGGCGGTACGACTGGCTGTTGACCGTGTACGACCGCACGTTCTGGCCGGCGCAGAACCGGGACGTGAAGTCATCGATCAGGCCGTTGTCGAACTTGATCGTCAGGCCGGCGAGGCAGTCGATCAGGACCCCGGCACCGGCGCCCTTGTACGCCTTGACGTCCCGGAGCATGAACGTGTGCTCGCCCAGCCCCGTGTAGCTCGTGGTCGGGAGCGGCGACGGCAGCGTCTGCTTGACGTCGTGGTAGAGGGCCTTGCCCTCGACCGTCAGCGTGCCCTCGGCGTCGGCGGGGAGCTTCAGCTCCACCGAGTCGACGGCGATGCCCGACTCGACCTCGTACTGCTCCTCGCGGTGCAGGTGCGCCACGAGGGTGCGCAGCGGGTTGGCCTGCGTCGGCTCGATCTTGGTGGTGATCGCGGCCGGCGCGGTGCCGGTCGCGGCCGGCGTGCCCGAGAGGGCGGCGCTCAGCACGAGCTTGGCGACCTGCGGGTACGCCCGGCTCTCGAACGAGACGGTCGGGTCGGCGCTGAACGCGATCGGCGCCGCGCTGCCGCGCACGCCGCGGACCTCGTTGTTGCGGTTGAGGTTGTTGGGGTTGCGACTCATCGTCGCGGTCGTGGCCGGGATCCACACGGTGGGATCGGGGATGGCCACGGGGGTCGGGGTGGCGACGACGTCGTCGTACTTGGTGCCGCCGGCGGTCGGGTCGACCGCCAGGCCGAGAGAACGGGCCATGGTCTAGGCCTCCTTGCGGCCGATGATGTCCTCGGGCCGCGGCTGGGTGGATGCGAACGACTCGAGCGCGACCTGCGCGAGCGGGGGCCGCTCGGCGTCGGGCGCGGGAGCCGGGACGTCGGCGACGGGCGCCTGCGTCCTGGTGCTGCGGGTGGTGCGGGGTGACATGCGGAGTCCTCCGTTGTCGGGTTGGTGGTTCGGGTACGGCATGGACGGCCGCAGGCGGCCGAAGAGGGGTGCGGCTAGAAGTGGCGGTCGATCTGGGCGATCACGGGGAACGCGACCCCGTGGATGTTCGAGCCGCCGAACGCCCGGTCGACGGGGCGGATGCCGTTGCGCACCGCGTGGGTGACGCCCATCGCGCCCTGGCCGCAGAGGGCGGGGTCGAGGATCCCCAGCGCGGTGTTGACCCACTCCTCGAGCAGCTCCATGTCGGCGCCGGGATCCAGGTCGTCGCGCATCGAGATCGTGACGTGGAGGCGCAGGACCTCGCGGTGGGTGCAGCGGTCGGGCCAGCTCGAGTTGCCCCAGGCGAGGCGGTTGAAGATCGCCGGATGGTCCATCCCGGGTTCCCACCAGCGGTAGGCGTGGAGCTCCGGGATGCCGTCCGCGATCTCCTGCTCGAGCGCGTAGAGGTCGTCGATGAAGCTGCTCAGGAAGCCGGAGGGCCCGTCGTGGGGTGTGCTCATGCGTACGTCCTTTCGGGAGCGGTGGCCGGCGGGGCCGCGCGCGGGCGCGCGGCCCCGCTCTCACCATTCGGGTTCGCGGTGCAGGTCGGCGACGCCGGTCCCGAGGGCCAGCGCGAGCACCGCCTGATGACGCGGACACGGGCGGGCCTGCCCCGTGAGGTACTGCGTGACGTCCGCGGAGCGGATGCCGGTTCGCCGCGCGAGCAGCTCGGCGGTGAGCCCGCGCCGCTCGGTGGCGGCGCGGAGGTTCTCGGCCAGGACGTCCACCGGTCAGGCGGCGCGTCGCAGCGCGTGGAGGGCGGACGACGTGATCGGCTCGTAGGGCTGCCGGATCGGGCGGGGTGCGGCCGCCGGGGACGTGCGCGTCTCGTCGCGCTGACACGTCTCCCGGCAGGTCCGCGATGCCCGGGACAGCCCGCAGCCCGGACACGAGCCCGCGAGCTCGCGCCGGATCCGGGCGGGGGTGATCGTGCCGTCGCGCAGCATCCGGGCGTACTGGGACGCCGTCAGGCATCCCGGTTCGTCCGACGTGCCACGCAGCACAGAGGTGATCTGCATGCGTGCCTCCCAACATCGAGGGGCGTGCGCGGGGGTACTGAATTTGGGCGCACGTCTCCCAACGACTGGCACAGACCTTATCAGGCCCCTCGACGGATTGCCAGCCCGATCACGCATCTTTTTCGATCCACCGCTTCACCTGCTCGTGGTGGGCGCCCAGGAACCGGCCGATCGCCCGGCGGGTCATGCCGGCCCGGGCCATCTCGCGCGCCTTGGCCGCCTTGTCGCGGATCTCCTGCTGCTCGCTGCCGTCGGAGGGATCCCGCTCCGCCGCGGTCCGCGCCGCGATCACCACCTTGTGGGTCGTGCGGAAGTGGACGGCGGCCTCGGCGATCGAGTAGCCCGTCCCGTCTCGCACGATGCGCCCGTCCAGCTGCGCACGCGTCTCCTCGGGACGGTCGCCGGCCTTCGGCGCGGTGGTGAACGCCTCGAGGTCCCGCGTGGCGCTTCGCACCGCCCGGTGGAGCGCCGGCGCGTCGTGCCAGGCGGCCAGGAAGGCCTGGCGCCAGTAGTCGTGGGTGCGGTCCCGCGGGTGGATGCTGCCCGCCAGGACGGCGTGCCCGGGGGTGCCGCGCTTGGACGGCTCCAGGCTCGACGCCGACGCCTCCGCGAGGATCGACAGGCGGGCCAGCAGGGTCCTCGCGGCCGCGCGCGCCTGCGCGAGGGTGGGCGTGGCGCTCATCGCGACCACCCCGCCACGGGCCGCGACCCGTGCGAACGCGGTGCGAACCCGCCGCGCTCCCCGGTGCGTCGCGCCGGTACGCCCAGGCACGTCCCGGACGGTCGTGGATCGGCATCACGACCGGGAACGCGCCCGGGTGCGCACTCCCCTCGTAATGAAGGGGTCAGCGGGCCTCATCGCCCGTCCGCCGCGCCGCCGGGCGCCGAGCCCCACCTCGCGCCCGCCCAGCGGGACGCAGGTGGGGCTCGGCGCCGGGTAGTCAGCTGTCTCGGTCTGACCCCGAACGCACGAGCGGCGACTGGTAGATCGTCCGGACCACGTCGCCGGCCAGCCAGCCGGTGAGGCGATGGGCCTCGGCGGCCAGTGCCCGCTCGGCGGCCGGCGGGAGGTCCTGGGCGGGGACGACGACCACCGTGCCGTCGTCCTCCTGGGTCCAGCCGCCGACGATCCGGCCGTCCCACCACGCGGTCGGGCCGCCGTTGCCGTTGCGGTCGAAGAGCCGTGCCGCGTGGTCGCCGAGGTAGAAGTCGCGCTCCTTCCAGCCCATCGTCGTCGGGTCCAGGGCGGGGAGCAGCGCGGCCCATGGCTCGGGCGGCGCGACCTCGCCGGTGTCGTCCGGGTGCAGCCAGGCGGGCCGGCCGTCGGCGAGCGCCACCTCGACCGCCTCGACGTCGGCCAGCGCGCGGCGCACCGCGCCCTTGGTGGCGCCCAACCACCAGACGACGTCGGCCTCGGTCCCCGGGCCGAAGCGGGCGAGCCACCGGGCGACGAGCTCGGCGTAGCCCGCGCGCTCGTCGAGCGGCTGGGCCGGCGCGCCCAGCCAGTCCTCGGTGGCGGTCCAGAACGGGCGCGAGACCTTCCAGCCCGCGTCGTTGCGCCCGCGGAGCACGTCGCCGGCGGCAGCGACCGTGGACACGACGCGCGACGCGATCGGGACCTCCGTCTCCCATCGCTTGCCGGGTGCGAGGACCAGGCGCCGGTTCAGCTCGGGCAGCGCGGCGCGCAGCTGCGCCGTGGTCGCGGGCTCCTCGCGGATCCGGGCGAGGGTCGCCGCGCACACGTCCCGTACCCAGGCGGTCCCGTCGCCCGCGGCGCAGAGCCCGTTGGCCTCCACCTCCTTCGCCATCCGCGCGGCGAGCTGCGCGGCGACGCGGGCCGACGCGCTGCCGTGCACCGCGGGCAGCAGGTCGCGCGGGAAGACGAAGGCCGTCCGCCGCATCGCGAGCTGCCGCACGATCGTGCGGTCGTCGTAGAGGGCGCGAGCGATCTCGTCGGCGGTGGCGCCGGTGCGGGCGAACGCGGACAGGTACGCGTTCGCCGGCTCCGTGGCGTGGAGGCAGACGACCGCCGCGGTCGCCTCCTCCACGGAGACGGCCGGGCCCGCCAGGGCGTGGCGGACGCCCAGCCGGGCCCGGCGCTCGTCATCGGTGATCACGCGCATCGGGGTCATCGTGGCCGATGGCCCGGCCGGCGTGTCGTCACGGGCGTGGGGATGGCCCGCGGCGCCGGCTCAGTCGCGCGGCGCGTACCGGCCGTGGAGCATCAGGGGGTTGCCGTCGGGGTCGGCGAAGAACGCCATGTGGCAGACGCCGGTGTCGACGGTCGGGCCGAAGAACGTCACGCCCTTCTCCTCGAGCTGCCCGCGCAGGGCCTCCACCTCGTCGGTGTGCAGCGCGATCGCGTTGGTGTTGGCCTGGAACTCCCGGCCGGCCGAGGTGGGATCCCAGATCGCCAGCGTCGTGCCGCCGAGGTCGAACTCGGAGAACGGCTTGTCGACGGTGTGCGGGGACTCCACGAGGTCCAGGGTGTCGCGGTAGAACGCCGCGGCGCGCGCGGCGTCCTGGGTCGGGATGGGCATGAAGTCGATGCGGGTGATGGTGGGCATGGACGCCAGGCTACGAGGCATTGCGGCCACAGGATGGCCGCAATCGGAGATCGGCACGAGATCGTTGCGAGATCGGCACGCAATCGTTGCAAACACGGGTAGATCCGTAACACGGGGAAGGCGATGATCGGGCCATGAACGAAGAGATCCACGTCATCGTCCCCGGCAGCCCCGACGATCCCCGTAGCCCGCGGCCCGCGCCGCCCGGGGTCGTCATCCACCACACGCCCGCGCTGCACCCCGACGACATCGTCGTGCACCGCGGGATCCCCGTCACCAGCATCTCGCGGACGCTGATCGACTGCGCGGAGGATGCCGACCTCGACGAGCTGCGCTCCATGTTCGCGTCCGCCCGCGCCCGAGGCCTCCTCGACCGGGCCGCGTTCGAAGCCTCGCTCGGCCGGGTCGAATGGCGGCCCTCCCTTCCCCTGGTTCGGGAGCTGATGGAGGAGTTCTGCGATTGAACGACGGTAGGCCTTTTCAGAGTCGCTATCGTGTTCGCTGCATCCGTTCTCGCTGATCCCTCATCCGGCGATCACGGCCGCAGCTCACACCCGAAGCAGGTAGGAGCAGCGCTGTGTCCCGAAAGAGACAGGACGACGAGAGGCCGACGGGTGGAAGGCGCCTTCTGCTCGCCGGCCTCTATGTGCTCGCCGGCTTGGCCGCGGCCTGGGCCGGTGTCGTCGTCGCACGTCATTTCGGCGTCTCGCGAGACGGTCAGCAGAGCGTCGCTTTCCTCTGCATCGCGGGTGCTTTGTTGCTTCTCGCCATCAATGCGGATGCTCGGCCGGAGGATCCGGCCTCGGGTATCGCCACCCTCGTGGCGCTCGGCGTGGCCGGCGTCGGAGCACTGAACCTGATCGGTCCGATCGAGCAGGAGGCGGAACGAGGCTGCATCGTGAGCGAGGGGCACATATCGGCCACGATCTCGTCGGACAAGACGATCATTCACCGTCGGGCGACGCCTGGCTCAGACGCTCGCGGACTCCTGCTCAGCGGTTGCCATGTCGGTTTCGTTGGATACTGCATCGGGACGGTTCATCGCGACTTCATCGAGGAGAAGCTGACCGACTCGCGGTGGCTCATCCTCGACCGCGATCAGGGCCTGGTGCCTTCCGGGCAGACCGTAGGGACGATTCCGGACGAGGCTCGGTCTCCGTGTCCCGGGGGGTTGCCTCCTCCCAAGCAGATACACCTCCGCTCGGCGACGATCGACGCGCGTCGGCATCGAGTGGAGTTGCTGGCGGATTCGCCGAGGGCGGCCTTCGTCGGCTTCGCTGCGTTGACATCCGCGGGGACCTGGATCCGCGTGGGTTGGGATCTCGGGGCGAGCGACGACGAGCCAGCGAGGATCGTGTTGCCCCCGTCACTCCACGACGGAACCACCATCGCCGCGGTTGCGTGCGTGGCGTTCCAGCGCCCCGCAGGTCCCGTGGCCACCCGGCGGCTGCGCGCGGGGGTCATCAGGGGCGCCGCCGTCGTTCCCGCCGCGCACCAGCCAACGCACCGAACGGCGGCGCTAGCGGGATGCGACTCCTCGACGATCCCGACGACCTAAGGACGCCGTCGCTCGCCGTCCGCTTGGCACGTTGCCGCGCGCCCGCGGCGGGGGACCCCGGCCGGCGGCCCGACACAGACGATGCGCTGACTCGCGCGTTGCCTAATATGCGGCCCATGCCCGACCTCGTCGACGAAGCCATCACCCAGTTCACCGACCGTGCCCGGCAGCTCCGGCCGCACGTGGACGAGATGGAGCGGCTGGAGCGCGCGATCGAGGCGCTGGAGAGCACGGTCCCGGTTCCGCCCTCGCGCCGGCGCAAGCTCGGCAAGCGCGCCCAGCAGGCGCTGGCCTACGTGATCACGCATCCGGGGGAGACGACCAAGGAGATCTCCCAGGGCACTGGGATCCAGGTCGGCACGCTGAACCACTCGCTGCCGCGACTGGCCCAGGACGGGCTGATCGTCGCGCGGCGCGGGAAGTGGCACGAGCCGGCCTCCTAGTCCCGCGCTCGGGCCGACCGCCTGGGCCGGCCCCGGACCCCCGCGCGGTTAGACGTCGGCGATCGCCGACAGCAGCCCGAGCTGGCGAGCGCGCCGTACCGCCTCCTCGCGCGTGCGCACGTCGAGCTTGCGGTAGATGCTGCGCAGGTGCGTCTTCACGGTGTTCTGGGAGATGAACAGCTCCTGGCCGATCTGCGCGTTGGTGAGGGCGGTGGTGAGCATGCGCAGCAGCGCGCGCTCCCGCTCGCTGAGGTCCGCCGCGACCAGCTCACGGGGCCCGTCCGGCAGCCGCTCGAGGCCGTCGAGCGCGGCGCGCAGCCGCAGGCCGAGGGCCCGGTGCGGCGAGGTGCGGTCGATCGCCCGGTCCAGCAGCCGTCCCAGGTGCGCGCGGTCGATCGGCGCGTCCAGGAAGGCGAGCAGCCGCTCGTCGGGGGCCACCGAGCCGATGGCCGCGAGCAGGTCCGCGTCCGCCCCGGCGACGTCGCCGGCCTGGTCCAGCGCGATGGCCAGGACGAGGTGCGCCTGCGTGCGGAACGTGGGGTAGCGGCTGGTCAGCGCCGGGGAGTCGGGCTCGCCGATCAGCTGCAGCACCGCGTCCGTGTCCCCGGCGGCCAGGGCGATCTCCGCCAGTCCCAGGTCGGCTTCGATCACGCCCCGGTCGCGCGCCGCGAGCAGCGACGCGAGCGCCGTCTCCCGGTCGCCGGCCCCGTGGAGCGCGCGGGCGCGCAGCACCACGCCGACCCCGCCGACGAGCACGTCGAACGGGGTGCCGCCGACCGCCTCCCGCGCCTCGTCCAGCGCGGCGAGCGCGTGCGTCCACTCCCGGTCCACGAGGGCCAGCCGGGCGCGGGTCGCCGCGGCGTTGGCCCGGATCGGCCGGTCGGGCGACTGGCGGGCCAGGGCGCACGCCCCGTCGGCCAGTGCGCGGGCCCGCTCGACGTCGCCGCGCAGCAGGGCGGTGGCGAATCGCACGGTCTCGGCGGCCGCGGTGCGGGTCGTGCCGCCCCAGCCGTGCCGGTCGGCGATCGCGCACGCCTCGTCGGCCAGGCGGGTGGCGATGCTCAGGTCGCCGGCGATGGTGTGCAGCGTGGCCAGCAGCTCGGTGGCGATCAGCCGCAGGTGATCGGCGCGCACGCTCGTGTCGGCGGTCAGGCGGCGGGTGTCCTCCAGGTGCTCCTGCGCCGCCTCGATCCGGCCCGTCCACAGCTCGGCGGCACCGAGGTGCGTGTGCGCGAGGGCGCGCAGGAGGCGCTCCTCGGCGCTCAGCCGGTCGATGGGATCGTCGGAGATCAGGAGGCGGGCCGCGTCGATGGCCGCCTCCACGTCGCCGGTGATGCGCCCGCGGTAGACTGCGGCCACCGCGCCCATCAGCGCGGTGTCGGGATCGTCCTGCTCGGGCGCGCACTCCGCCCACGCGGTCCAGCGCTCGGCGGCGCGCAGGTCGCCCGCGTCGAGCGCGGCGATCGACAGGGCGTGGGCCAGCGCCGGTGAGCGTCCGAGCTCGTCCTCGGGGAAGCCGGCCACGACCCGCCGCAGGCTGGGGGCGTGCCCGGCCGCGATCATCTGCACTGCGTTGCGCTCCACGAGGCCACGGAGCGCCGCCCCGTCCCCGGCGCGCACCGCGTGCCGGGCGGCCTGGAGCCAGTCGTCGTGCTCGTCGAACCACGCCAGGGCCCGCAGGTGCGTGGTGCGCAGCCGTTCCGGGTCGCGCATCGTGAGCTCGCGGACGAGGTAGCTGCGCAGCAGGGGGTGGTAGCGGAACCAGACGCGCCGCTCATCGAGCGCGATCATCGGCATCCCCTCGTCGTAGAGGCGCACGAGCAGCGCGGCCGCGCCGTTGTCCGGGCCGTCCATCAGCGCGTTCGCCATCTCGCCGGAGACGACGTCGGGGATCGCGGTGACGGTGAGGAACTCGCGCACGTCGGGCGGGCAGGCGGCCACGACCTCCTCGACGAGGTACGCGGCGATCGTCTTCTCGTCGCCGGTGAACTCCGCGGCGAAGCGCTCCGGGTTCGCGTGTCCGCGCAGGGCCAGGCCGGCGAGGCGCAGCGCGGCGGCCCAGCCCAGGGTGCGGTCGAGCAGCAGCTGCGTGGTGGAGGCGTCGAGCTGGACGCCGGTGACGCGCAGCAGCTCGGCGGCCTCGTCAGCGCGGAACGCGAGGTCCTGGCGGGACAGCTCGCCGACGCCGCCGGCCAGCCGCAGGCGCTCCAGGCGCAGCGGGGGACGGGTGCGGCTGAGGAGCAGGAACCGCGGCAGCGACACGCCGGCGCCGCGGATCGCCAGGCGCAGGTCGTCGAAGATCTCGGGGTCGGTCACCTCGTGCAGGTCGTCGAGCACGAGCACGACGTCGCGGCCCTGCACCGCCTCGGCGATCCCGGCGAGGATGCGGTGGACGTCGTCGCCGAGGTCGGAGACCAGCGGCTGCAGGTGCGTGCTGCCCAGCACGCGGTCCAGCGCGGAGGCCACGAGCAGCCAGAACGTCGCCCGGTCGTCGTGCTCGTGCAGGGACACCCACGCCACCGCGGTCCGGGGCTGCGCCTCGACGGCCCAGGCGGCGGCCAGCGCGGTCTTGCCGCTGCCGGCGGGGGCGACGATGAGCCCCACCCGGGAGGCCAGGGCGTCGTCGAGCTGCGTGTGCAGCCGGGGTCGGTGCACCGTGTCCACGGGGGCGGCGGGAATCCCTACCCGGACCCAGCCCCTGCTGCTGTTGGTCAGTCGTTCCATGCCATCGCTTCCTTGCGAGTGAGACCGGTATACGCGCAGGTCGTGAGGTCCGGATCAAAAGTCCCAAGGGGGCGTGCGGGTCCGGCCGCGGCCACCATTCGCGTCGAGCCCTACCTCGGGCCCGCTCAGCGGGTACGACGTGGGGCTCGACGGAGGAGGGTCAGGGCTGCGCCGAACGGCGGGCGAGCGTGGCCGCCTCGTCGCCGTCGACGCCCAGGCTGCGCAGGACGCCCTCGACGTGCTGGACGCCGGCGTCGGGGCCGAGCGCGCCGTCGAGCGTCGCGCGCATCACGCCGAGCAGCGCGCCGCCCATCGCGTAGACGGCGACGTCGGCGTCGGCCACCGCGAAGCGGCCCGAGGCCATGCCGGCGCGCACGTCGCGCCGGGCGTGGGGGCCCAGCGCGTCGCGCAGCACGTGGTGGGAGAGGTCCAGCCGCACCAGGAGGTGGGCGAACGTCGGATCGGTCTGGGCGAGCGCGAGGAAGTGGTGGTGGGCGTAGGCGATCACCGCGGCCGGGTCGTCGAGCTCCCGGGTGAGGGCGTCGACGCGGTCGCCCTGGGAGGCGGTGAGGTCCCGCAGCACCGCCTCGACGATCGCGTCCTTGTCGGTGAAGTGGTTGTAGAACGACCCGGCGCCGACGTCGGCGGCCTCGGTGATCTCGCCGATTCGCGTGGCCTCGACGCCCTGCCGCGCGAACAGCTCGCGCGCGGCGTCGAGCAGTCGGGCCCGGGTCAGGGCCTTGCGCCGGCCGGCACGGTTGGGGGGCTCGCTGGTCGCGCTCGGGGTGGTCATCGTCCTCGATCGTACCGAACGAGGAACGAATCCTCAAAGTTGAAGATCTATTCAGTTCTGGATATGGTCCCACTCCGGAGAGCCGACGCCACGAGGAGACGCCGTGAAGCTGCGCACCACCCCCGACGGACTGATCGCCCACGACCCCCAGCGGGACCGCTGGATCGCCCTGCCCGGTGAGACCGACCTGCTCGCCTTCCTCGCCGAGGGCGCGCCCGCGCGCGAGCGGGCCGCCGCCGCGCTCGACGCCCCGGACGCCGTCGTCGCCGACCCCGCCGCCGCCGGCCTGCCCTTCCAGCCCCGCTCGATGCGCGCGTTCATGCTGTGGGAGTCGCACGTCATCGCCTCCAGCCGGATGCTCGTCAAGCACTTCTTCCCGCCGCCGGTCTGGAAGGTCGTCAGCACGTTCGAGCGCGTCACCGGCAAGACGTTCCCGAAGCTCAAGCCCAACGCGCGCTTCCACGAGGCGCCGACGTTCTACGTGGCCAACCACACCTCGGTGCTCGCCGACGGGCAGGACATGTGGTGGCCCTCGCACACCACCGCGTTGGACTTCGAGCTGGAGCTGGCCTTCGTCCTGGCCAAGCCGCTGGTCGACGCCACGCCGCAGGAGGCGCTCGACGCCGTCGGCGGCTGGTTCGTCCTCAACGACTGGAGCGCCCGCGACGTGCAGGCCGACGACGCCCGGCGCAACGTCTTCGGCCCGGTCATCAAGGCCAAGACGTTCGCCAACGCCATCGGCTGCGACGTGCTCACGCCCGACGCGCTGCCCGACTGGACCCGGGCCACCGGCCGCGTGCGCGTGGACGGCGAGACGTGGTGCGAGGGCACGACCGCCGGCCCGGCCCACGGCCTCGGCGAGATGCTCGCGTTCGCCTCCGCGGGCGAGCGGCTCGACGTCGGCGACGTGATCTCCACCGGCACGATGCCCGGCTGCTGCGGGCTGGAGCAGGAGCGGTGGATCCGCACCGGCCAGACGGTGGAGCTGGAGATCGACGGCATCGGCACGCTGACCAACCGCATCTCCGCGGACGCCCGGCCCGTCTAGCCGATGGACTGCGACGTCCTCATCGCCGGGATGGGGCCGGTCGGCCTCCTGCTCGCCAACCTGCTCGGCGAGCGGGGGATCGCCGCGATCGCCTGCGACCCGGCCCCGGCGACCTACGACCTGCCGCGCGCCGCCGTCATCGACGACGAGGTGCTGCGCATCATGCAGTCGGTCGGCCTGGACGCTGCGGTCCTGGGGGACGCCCAGGCCCAGCCGGCCGTCAGCTACGTGACCGGCGCGGGCCGGGCGGTGCAGGTCCTGACCCCGGTGGCGGGCGCCCTGGGCCACCCGCCGCTCGTCTCCATCCACCAGCCGTCGATGGAGCGCACGCTGGCCGCCGGCCTGGCGCGCTTCCCGAGCGTGGACGCCCGGTGGGGCACCCGCGTCGAGGCGCTCGACCGCCACGCCGAGCACGTCGTCGCCACCCTGCGGCCCGCGGCCGGCGGGGAGGCCGCGACCGTGCGGGCCCGGTGGGCGGTCGGCTGCGACGGCGCGGCCAGCCCCACGCGCGGCCGGCTGGGCATCGACTTCGGCGGCTCCACCTTCGCCCAGCGCTGGCTCGTCGTGGACGCGACGGTGGACCGGCCGCTGGCCCGCGTGCCGCACCCGTACTTCGTCGGGGATCGCGAGCGGCCGATCGTCTCGCTCCCCATGTCGCCCGGCCGCCACCGCTGGGAGTTCATGCTCCACCCCGGCGAGCCGGAGGAGCCGATGCTCGACCGCGCCGCGATCGCCGCCCGCCTGGAGCCGTGGCTGACCGGCGAGCGGGCCGAGCTCGAGCGGGCGGTCATCTACACGTTCCACGCCCGCACGGCCGCACGGTGGCGGGCCGGACGCATCCTGCTCGCCGGCGACGCCGCGCACGTGACCCCGCCGTTCGCGGGGCAGGGCTTCTCCTCCGGCGCGCGCGACGTCGCGAACCTGGCCTGGAAGCTCGACGCCGTGCTGCGCGGCGCGCCCGAGCGGCTGCTCGACACCTACGAGGCCGAGCGCCGGCCGCACGTCACCGCGATGCAGAGGCTCGCGGTGCGCTGGGGCGGCGTGGTGCAGACCACCGCTCCGCGCCGCGCCCGCGTGCGGGACCGGATCATGGACGCGCTCGACGGCTCCGCGCCGCTGCGCTGGGCCCAGGGGAACGTCAAGCCGCTGCCGACCTACGGCGCGGGCGCGTTCGCCGAGCGCCCCGCCCGGTTCCCGCCGCGGCGGGCGGTCGGCGCGCTGTTCCCCCAGCCCGTGGTGGGCGTCGCGGACGGCCCGGACGGGCGGCTCGACGACATCGCCGGAGCCGGCTGGGTCGCCCTGTCCCGCGACCCGGGCGCGACGCGCGCGCTGGCCGATGCCGGCGTCACCACGCTGCAGCTCGGCCGTGACCTGCACGACGCAGGCGGTGTGCTCCGCGCCTGGCTCCTGCGCCACCACGCGGCGTGGGTGCTGCTGCGGCCCGACCGCTTCGTCTTCGCATGCGGGCCGGCGGCCGCCGTGCCCACCGCCCTCGCCGCGCTCCGGGCGACGGTCGGGGAGACCGCCGCCGTCGCCCGTCCCGCCCCGTCATCGAAAGGGGGATGACCCATGGTCACCCGTATCGGCCACATCGGCCTCCGAGTCCGCGACCTCGACGCCGCCGTGGACTTCCAGCGCACCGTCTTCAACCTGGTCGAGACCGACCGCGTGGACGGCGTCAGCTACCTCACCTGCAACGACCGCCACCACGAGCTGATCCTCATCGAGGACCCGCTGCGCCGCGGGTACGACCACATCGGCCTGGAGGTCGCGGACGCCGCGGCGCTCGAGGCGGTGCCCAGCCGCGTGACCGCCGCGGGCGGGCGGGTGCTCGGCGGGATCGCCGACGGGGAGCCGGGCGTCGACCGGACGCTGCGCGTGCAGGGACCCGGCGGCCACGTGTTCAAGCTCTTCTGCGGCATGGAGACGGTGGCGCCGCCCCCGCCCGGCGACCGGCCCACGAAGTTCGAGCACGTCTCGGTGAAGGCGGTCAACCCGCGGCCGCTGGAGCGCTTCCTGCGCGACGGCCTGGGCTTCCGCTTCTCCGACCGGATGGGGCCCTTCGCGTCCTGGTGGCACTGCGACGCCGACCACCACGGGATGGCGATCGTGTGGGCGCCCAAGGCCGAGCTGTCGCACTACGCGTACGCATGGGACGACTTCGGCGCGTTGGGGCGCGTGGCCGACCGCCTGCGCTCCCACCGCGACCGCAAGTGCGTGTGGGGCCCGAGCCGCCACGGCCCCGGTGACAACCACTTCCTCTACCTGCTGGACGAGGACGGCGCGATGGTCGAGTCCTGCTCGGAGCTGGCCAAGATGCCGCCCGAGGGTGACTACGTCGCGCGCAGGTGGCCGTGGCGGCCGAGCACGATCAACCAGTGGGGCGGCCCGCCGCCGCCGCGCTTCCTCCAGGCGGGATACCCGATCGCGGCGGGGTGACGGGTCGAGGCGGGAGCGGGCCGGGGTTCCCTCCCGTGCCGGACGGGTACCCCGAGAGCATGTCGAACCTCAAGTCGCGCGCCGCCAAGAAGGCGGCCAAGAAGGCCGCGAAGGTCACCGCCAAGCACGCCGTCCACGGTGCGGTGTCCAAGACCCGCCGCTCGCCGTTCCACACCGCGACGCTGCTCGCGGCCGGCACGATCGTCGGGGCCGTGGGCGCCTGGCTGGCGGCCCGCAGCCGCTACGCGCCGGCCCTCGGTCCGGGCACCCCGCCTTCCGGCGCCTGAGTCAGCGCAGGATCCCCACGGCTCGCGCCGCCACCAGCAGGATGGTGGTGGCCGACACGGCCGACTCCATCATCATGCCGGCCTTGGCCCGGTGGGAGAGCGGCATCGTGTCGGTGGGGCTGAAGGCGATCGAGTTCGTGAACGAGACGTAGATGTAGTCGAACAGGCGCGGCTGCCAGTTGTCCCGGGCCAGCTCCGGATGCTCCATCTGGGGGAACTGGAAGTCGCTCTCCCGCCGGTCGTCGTGCCGGCGGGCGACCGGGCCGCCGGCGTCGCGGTCCCAGAACAGCAGGCCGAACGCCACGACGTTCGTACTCCAGATCGTCAGCCCCTTGAACAGGAGCTCGACGCCGTCCTCCTCCTGGCTGGACAGCAGCGAGCCGATCAGCACGAAGAGCGTCGCCATGTTGACCACGCCGATGGTGCCGACGAGCAGCAGGGAGATCCGGCGCCGGGTCCCCATCTGCTCCGTCCCGTGGCGGCGGATGTGCAGGCGCAGCGCCGCGAGTAGTCCGAGCTCGGGGACGATCACCACCAGCCACAGCCACCCGGGGATGCTCCAGATCGTCCAGTCGTTGAGCAGGCTGACCGTCGCGAGCGCGGCCTGCAGGACCATCACGAGCACGATCGCGACGACCGCGTCGTACCGCCCCTCCTCCGCGTGCGCGTCGCCGGCCATGTGCGGGAGTCTCCCGCACGGGTCGGCTACGTCGTCTCGCACCGCCGCCTGAGCTGCCCGAGCTGGCGGGTCTGCATGATCACGTGGGCGGGGTGGCCGAAGGCCAGGTTCATCAGCGTCGTCAGGCCGCGCGGCGCGCCGGTGCCCGCCGCCCGCGTCAGCAGCCGCGTGCGCGATCCGCCGTCCAGGGGCAGGAGGAGGAACTCCCAGCGGGAGTCGGAGTACCGGCGGGGGCGCGGCCCCGCCGGGTCGTAGGGACGGCCCCGCAGATCGAGCGAGGCGCGCAGCACCAGCGACCGATCCACCTCGACGTGGGCGACGTCGAACCAGGAGCGCTCGGGCATCGACACCAGGCGGTCGCCCTCGGCGATCGCGGTCCACTCGGGGTGGATGCGCGTCGCGCTCGGCGTCCCGCCGTTGTCGAGCCGGTCCCACGAGTACCAGCCGGCGCGCCCGTTGCCCATCTGCGCCAGCCACGGCCAGACCGCCGCGGGCGGCGCGGCGATGGTGACGGCCATCGTGCTGAGGCCGCCCTCGCCGGGGACGAGGCCGTCGCCGGGGAACGTCATCGCGATCTCCGCGGGCGTCGCGCCCCAGTTGCGCAGGCGCGGCCGGGCGAGGAGCGCGGCCGCGAGCGCGGCGACGCCGAGGAGGACGGGAAGCGCACGTCGGAGCATGCGCCGAAGGCTACGACGACGCTCCCGGCGCTTCGACGGCGAGGCGCCGCAACCCGCCGCGGGGAACTACGGATGTCAGCCGGCCAGCGCGGGGGTCGCGATGCGTCGTCCTGCGGGCCTGACCGTGGGGCGCCGGGCCGGGGAAAGGCGGGAGACCGGGTCCGGAGCGGTGCGGGCGTCGGCGCGCGAGGGCGCCGACCGGGAGAGCAGCGCAAGCGGTTCGTCGCACACAGGGCACGCATCTCGCGTGGTGTGCGCGGCGGCGGTGTAGACGCTCACGGTGCAGGCTCGGCAGGTGACGTACGGCATGGGACGCACTCTCGCGGCCGGCGACGGCCGTGTCGCCCGAGCTACCCGGCGTCCTGGGTTCGGTTTACCCCACCGTCGCCCGGCCCGCCTCGGTCGCGGCGGGCACCTCGACGAGGCGGCCGGTCTCGACCTCGTAGACGTAGCCGTAGATCGGGATGCCGGCCGGCACCAGGGGGTGGTTGCGGATGCGCGCGACGTCGTCCACGACGCTCTGGTGCTGGTCGGGGATCGTCAGCCAGTCGACGTACTGCCCCTCGGGCGAGCCCGGGCCCGCACCGACGTCGGAGAAGCCGTCGGGGCCGAGCGCGGCCGTCTCCAGGCTGCTGGCGAGCAGGTCGGTCATCAGCTCGCTGGTGAAGAACTCCATGCCGCAGTTGGTGTGGTGGACGACGAACCACTCCGCGGTCCCGAGCAGCTTGTAGGAGATGACGAGCGAGCGGATCGCGTCGTCGCTGGCCCGGCCGCCGGCGTTGCGGATGACGTGGGCGTCGCCCTCGCTGAGCCCGGCGTACTTGGCCGGATCCAGCCGGGCGTCCATGCAGGTGAGGATGGCGAAGCGACGGGCGGGGGGCAGGGCCAGCTCGCCCTTGTCGCCGAAGTCGGCGGCGTAGGCCTCGTTGGCGGTGAGTACGTCTTGGAGGACGGACACGGGGGCTCCGATCGTTGCGGTGCGTTTGATCCTGCTCTGCTTTCTCCACTGGGATGGTAGAGAAGAGGAATCGCGGGCCCGCGACGCGGCCGCTTCGTAGGATGGGGCGCTCAACCCCGGGTCGTCAGAGGAGAGGCATGTCGCACGAGCTGAGCCATCACCATCGCAACACCGTCGAGGAGATCTTCCGCACGCCGACCAGCCACAACCTGGAGTGGCACAAGGTGCGCACGCTGCTGGAGGCGGTCGGCACGGTGGAGCAGGAGCACAACGGCCACCTCAAGGTGACGGTGGGCCCGGAGACCGAGGTCTTCCACGCGCCGGCCGGCAAGGACGTCGACGTCCAGGTCGTGCTCGACCTGCGCCGGATGCTGACGGAGGCCGGGCTGGCGCCCGACGGCGCGCCGGCCGTGCCGGACGAGCGCGAGCGCGACCACGGCGACTCCCGCTGGGGCGACCCGAAGGACGACTAGCCCAGGCGGGCCGCGACGGCCGGACGGACGCCCGGATCAGCGGCCGCGCGGCGCCGGGCTGGCGATCGCGGTCGGCCGGTCCACGGGGTGGGCCGTGGGGCACGTGGTGAGGGGGATGACCTTGGGGGTGAGCATGTCTTCGACGGTACGAGCCCAAGCATGGACCGTCTGTCCCTCTCCATGCGCCGGTTGTGTCGAAGGCATGACACTCCGGCCCACCTCATCGCGGCCGACCCCGCGCCGAGCCCCACCTCGGTCCCGCTCAGCGGGACCGAGGTGGGGCTCGACCGGGGCGTTGGCTAGGGGTGGCCGGGGAAGCCGCGCGGGCCGTCGGGCCCGCCCGGTCCGCCGCGGGGCCCGCCCTTGGGCGGGCCGGCGTGCTCGACCTGCTCCTTGACCCGGGCGGCGAGGTCCTGCTCGATCTCGTCGCGCTGGTCGGCGGTGAGCTTGCCGTCCTTCACCGCGGCGTCGAGCCGCTCCTTGGCGGCGGCGACGATCGCCGCCTCCAGCCCGGCCGCGTCCTTGCCCTGCGCCTTGGCGACGTCGGCCAGCGAGGTCTTCTCGTCGAGCTTGGCTCGCAGCTCCTTCTCGGTCAGCCCGAGGTAGCTCGCGGCGGCGTCCAGGCCGGCGCCGAAGACGCCTCCGCCCACCCCGCCCGGCCCGGCGTGGCCGAAGCCCGGACCGCCCGGCCCACCCGGACCGCGCTTCCCGCCGCCCCCGAAGCCGGGCCCGCCGCCGAGCGGCAGGCCGCCCTGCTCGATGCGCTGCTTCAGCGCGTCGGCCTGCTTCTGCGTGAGCTTGCCGTCCTTGACCGCATCGTCCAGCTGATCGCCGAACGCGCCCTTCAGGGCGCTGGTGAGCTGGTCGGGCGTCACCGAGAGCCGCTTGGCGGCGTCCTCGATGAACGCCTTCTGGCGGTCGGACTCCGAGGACTTGGAGGTGGTGGCGGCGACGGCGATGCCGCCGCCACCGAGCACGACGGCGGCGGCGACGCCGATCGCCACGTTGCGCTTGACGTTCTTCTGCACGGGATCGCTCCTTCGGACCGACGGGATCCACGGGGGACAGGACCAGCGGGATGAGATCGCGCCGGCCTGTCCATGGACTCAGCCGGGCGTAAGAGTTGGTGAAGAACCGCCGACGAACTGCCCGAAGCCGGTGAGGCGCTGGCGCACGCCGACGAGGCCGTGGCGCTCCAGGGCGTCGGTCAGGTCGTCGCGGTCGAAGATCCGCACGCCGGTGAGGGTGCGCACGACGGCGTTGGTCGTCGGGGTGGGCAGCAGGCCGCGGTTGACGCTCGTCATCAGGGCGACGCGGCCGCCGGGCGCGAGCACGCGGACGATCTCGTCGATCGCGCGCTCGGGATCGCCGATGAAGTACAGCGCGGCGAAGCAGCACACCGCCTCGAACGTGTCGTCGGCGAACGGCAGCTCGGCCGCGTCGGCGCGGACGTAGGCCAGGTTGGGGGCCTGCGGCTCGCGCATCGCCCGGTCGAGCATGGAGGTGGAGGCGTCCAGCCCGACGGCCAGGCCGCCGGGCACCGCCTCGGCGAACGTGCGGGTGAAGTTGCCGGGGCCGCAGCCCACGTCGAGCACGCGGTCGGTCTCGGTCAGCGCCAGCATCTCCAGCGCGGCGCGCCGCTCGTCGCCGGTGCCCATCGCCCCCAGCAGCAGCTTGCCGCCGACCGGGCGCCACAGCCGCTCGTAGATCACGGGCAGCGCGTTGCTGACCATGAGGCGCTGGCCGGGATGGCCGCCGGTCGGGTCCTCGGGGCCGAGTACGTCGAGGTACCCGCGCTCGCTCCCCGGGTCGGCCGCGCGGTGGGCCGGGTCCAGGAGCACGAACGTGCGGTCGAGCGCGGTGGGCGTCATGCGACGGATCGTCGCAGGAATCATCCGTCCGGCTTGTGAACAGGTGCGGGTGGTCGGCCGGGCGCCGTCGAACCCGACCAGCTCGGCGCCGGGCCCGGCGGCAAGGATCCCGCAAGCTCCCCGCAACCCCGGGCGGCGACGGTGCTCCCATCGGATCAACCCCCTGACCCCGGAGTCCCATGATGCGTTCCCTCGTCCGTCGCCGGCCCAGCCCGGCCCTCGTCGTCTCGTTCGTCGCCCTGCTCGTCGCGCTGGGCGGCACCGCCACCGCCGCCTCGGTGGCCATCCGCTCGTCCGCGCAGATCGCCCCCGGCGTGGTGCAGGCGAGCGACCTCAGCCGCGGTCTGCGCAAGGCCGTCACCCAGGTCGGCCGGCCCGGGGCCCGCGGCCCCTCGGGCGCCCCCGGCGCCCCCGGCTCCACGGGGCCCGCCGGCCCCGCCGGTGAGGCCGGTCCCCAGGGCGTGCCCGGGGCGCCCGGCTCCGCCGGCACCGACGGCCGGGACGGTGCCGCCGGTCCGGCCGGTCCGGCCGGCCCGCAGGGGCCGTCGGGTGCCGACGGCCACGACGCCTTCACCGACATCGGCGCCGACTTCTCGATGAACCCCCGGACGTTCCAGGACGCGGGCTACGCCTCCATCGCGGGCGGGAGCACCACGCTCACCGTGCCCGAGGGCGCGCACGCCACGATCGTCGCCCACTTCAGCGCCGAGGCCGTCGTGAACGGGGCGCCCGGCGACCTGTGCTCGGTGCGCATCGTCCTGGACGGCCAGCCGATGCAGCCGGGGGAGGGCGTCGACGACGTCTTCGACTCGGTGACCGACGGCACCGGGTTCGGCGCGGCCGAGCAGCACGCGATCGTCCGCTTCGCCCCGCACGTCGGCCCCGGCGAGCACACCGTGCAGACCCAGGCGGCGGTGGTGAAGACGACCGCGACGCTCGCCGACTGCCGCCTCGACGACCTGGCGATCGTCGCCCAGGCGATCGAGGAGTAGCGCCCGGCACCCCCGAACCCGTTCGCCGGCGTCCGTGCCGGCGAGCGGGTGCGGCGGCGCCGGCCGGCTACGGACGGATGAAGGTGTCCGGGTCGGGGCCGCCGCGCTCCCCGGTGTCCAGGTCGGCGATCGCGGCCATCTCGTCGGCCGACAGGTGGAAGTCGAAGACGTCGAGGTTCTCCTCGATCCGCTCCGGCGTGGCCGTCTTGGGGAACACCACGTTGCCGAGCTGCAGGTGCCAGCGCAGCACGACCTGGCCGGGCGTCTTGCCGTGCGCCTTGCCCAGCTCGACGAGCACCGGCTCCTTGAGGACACGGCCCTGGGCGAGCGGGCTCCACGCCTCGGTCACGATGTCCAGCTCCTCGTGCTCGTGGCGCAGCCCGGCCTGCTGGAAGTGCGGGTGCAGCTCGACCTGGTTGACGGCGGGCGTCACGCCCGTCTCCCGGATGATCCGCTCCAGGTGGGCGGGCTGGAAGTTCGACACGCCGATCGCCCGGGCCAGCCCGGCCTTCTGGAGGTCGATGAACGCCTGCCACGTCTCCACGTAGAGGTCGGTCGCGGGGACCGGCCAGTGGATGAGGTAGAGGTCGACGTGCTCCATCTCCAGGCGGCCGAGGCTCTCCTTGAGCGCGCGTGTGGCCTGCTCGTAGCCGTGGTGGTCGTTGAAGCACTTCGTGGTGACGAAGACGTCGTCGCGCTGCAGGCCGGCGGCATGGACGGCCTGGCCGACCTCCGCCTCGTTGCCGTACGCGGCCGCCGTGTCGATGTGCCGGTAGCCGGCGAGCAGGGCGCGGGTGGTGATGTCGGCGGTGTCCGCCGGCGGGATCTGGAAGACACCGAACCCCAGCTGGGGGATCTCGACGCCGCCGCGGAGCGGGATGAGGGGGATCTGTTCGGTGGAGGTGGTCATACGAAAGGTGGATGCCCGCCGCGGACATTGCTGACACCTTGCGGGCGCACCGGCGGCAGGCGCGGCGGCCCGCAAGGGCGCCGCAAACCCGCTCGGTCACGGTGCATCCATCACCTCAACCCCCGAACGAC